>Ga0209720_1000122_pt1 | contig 82371 bp, 73 predicted proteins | sample AD_JPNMR3_MetaG_FD_184426 | JGI IMG/M metagenome (GOLD analysis project Ga0209720, IMG submission 184426) | Active sludge microbial communities of municipal wastewater-treating anaerobic digesters from Japan - AD_JPNMR3_MetaG (SPAdes) (version 2) | ecosystem: Engineered > Bioreactor > Anaerobic... | reverse complement strand
CGCTGTGAGCCAAAGAATCTCGTCCCTGTAGCGTCCTGCCTTTCCTATATCCTGCTTAAAATATTCGGGTTGTATCCACCACGGCGTTTCAATGCACCATGAAAGCCGCAAAGAATCCGCAATATCAGCCATGGTCAAGGGCAGATGCTGCCGATACCCTTCCAAAAAAGCATTGACCTTTGCAACATCCAATTGATGATCTTTCAGCGCAAAAGACAATATCGCCCTTCCGATATCATGCCAGATATAACTGTATGTACTGCGGTCAAAATCCAAAATTGCGGAAACATTCTGCTCATGAAACAGAATATTTGCCGCAGTGAAATCCTCATGGGCGATACCCTTAGGCAGTCTCACGAAAAAATCATCTGTCAGATCTTGTAAAATCGCTTCCTGTGCGAGCAAAGCATTTCGGTAGGCTTCATTTGCGTCAGCCGAAAGGCGCGTCCTTAACATTTGGTAGTTGTCCTGCAAAGCTTGAACCGTATACCCGGACAGACAATCGGAAAAAGAATTCGGCAGCTCTAAAAAAGCCTTGTGCATCCGTCCGCAGGCATTTCCGAGTTCATACATTTGCGTTATTGTAATTGTGTCCGGATTCTCTGTCCTTCCGTCGCAGAATTCCATTACCATGTAAGCTATGCTGTTGTCCGTATAGCGAATAATCTTACCATTATATGTTCGTATTGCCGGACAGGGGACGCCCGCTTTTCTGACAATAATCTGCCTTTGCAAAGCGGTTTCAACAGACTCCAACTTCCGTTTATCAAACCTTTTATTGCTGTATTGCTTAACGATAAATTTCCCGCTGTCGGTTGTCACCTTCCAAAGCTGATTCATCCAGCCGCCAGCGATCGGTTCGACCATGTGACAGGTCAGACCAAAGCTTTCTTTTAAGTCAGTTCGGATACAATTCTCCATAACATACCCTTTAGAAAAAATCACAAGCAAAAGTTGCTTGTGATTTACTTATTATGTTTTCTTATCAAACTTGTTCCTGCAGACCGGGCAGGTGACCGTGACGTTTCCCCGATGTCTCGGAACGCGCAGGGTCGCCGAGCACTTCGGGCATTTGAAATACTTATAGTTTTTGTCGGTCAGCTGCCTGTACTTGCGCCGGCAATACTTCTCGACAGAGGACGTCAGTTTTACGAACCTTTCGTTTTCTTTTTGCCTTCTTGAAATATCCTTCGATAAGAACCGGAACAGGAACAAGATAAAAACTACCGCTTCCAAAACCTGAATGACCAAACGGGCTGTGTCATGCACAAAAATCGAAACTACGCCGAGAATCAGCAGAACAACCGCGAAAAAAACATTGAGTTTATCGACGCCGTTTCTTCCATACATAAAACGGTAGTAAAAATTGTTCATTCTCAGCTTCTGTCTCCTTCTGTATCGAGCGGTTTTACGCTATTGATTCTTCTCAAAATTCCATGCGCTTCTGCACATTTCCTCCAGACCGTATTCCGCGGTCCAGCCAAGCTCTTCCTTCGCTTTGGTCGGGTCGGCGTAACACTCGGCGACGTCGCCGGGGCGTCTTGCGGTGAATTGATACGGAATTTTAATGCCGTTGACCTTCTCGAACGCATGAACGATATCTAAAACGCTGTATCCTTTTCCGGTTCCGAGGTTGTAAACCTTCACGCCCGGTTGGTCCATGTGTTCGATCGCCTTGATGTGGCCTCTTGCCAAATCAATGACGTGGATGTAGTCGCGCACGCCGGTTCCGTCATGGGTAGGATAATCGTTTCCGAACACGTTCAGGTAGGGAAGCGTTCCCTTCGCGACCCGGGTGATATACGGCATCAGGTTGTTCGGGATGCCGTTGGGGTTGTCGCCGATCAGTCCGCTCTCGTGCGCGCCGATCGGGTTAAAGTAGCGCAGCAGCGTGATGGACAGGCTGGGGTTGGCAACATATAAATCTTTGAGGATACCCTCGATATACAGCTTGGTCGAGCCGTACGGGTTGGTCGCGGACAGCGGGAAATCCTCTTTGATCGGCACCGTTTTCGGCACGCCGTACACGGTCGCGGAGGACGAGAAAACAAACTTCCTGCAGCCGAACTTCAGCATCGCTTCCAAAACATTGATGGTTCCGGTGATGTTGTTGTGGTAATACATCAGCGGCTGCTGCACCGATTCGCCGACCGCCTTTTTGCCGGCAAAATGGATAATCGCGTCGATGTTGTGCGCGGAAAAGATATTCTCAAGCCCCGCGCGGTCAAGGATATCCACCTGATAAAACGCGGGTCTTTTGCCGGTGATTTTCTCAATTTTATCAATAACGTCAGCTTTGGAGTTCGAAAGATTATCCGCTATAACAATGTCGTAGCCCTGTTTTATAAGCTCAACGGAAGTATGCGAACCGATATAGCCGGTTCCTCCAGTAACGAGTATGCTCATCGCTGTTACCCTTCTTTTTAAAATTTAATTTTCAATGTATTTTATCACACTCATTTCTCGAATTCAATACAATTTCCATAAACTTTTACTATAAAACTATAAAACAGGGAGAGGTGCGACCCTCTCCCTTAATCGTTTTTACTGATTCTTTTTGCTCTTTGTGACCGCAAGGCCTTCTCTGAACGCCGCGAGCGTTTCGGTCAGTTCGACGTCCAGCCGCAGGTAGTTGTTGATGTACTCCTGTCCGTCAACCGTTACGACGTCGTTGCAGGAGAACCAGATTGCATACTTGATGTTCCTGCAGAAAGCGTTCTCCGCGCTCTGGTTGTTGTTGAAGCATTCGAACATTTCCCGCACCCACTGCGCCTGGGAAACTTTGTTTCTGCCCTTCTCGGTCATCACATATTTCGACTGACCGTAGTCGTAATAGGTTTCTCCGCCGGCGCCGCAGGCAAACTCGCCGATAACCCACGGATAATTCTGGAAATAGGGCATGTTCTGGTTGTAAAGCGACGTGTACATATCCCGAAAGGACGCCGGACCTTTACCGTTGTTCATTTCGTAATAGGTCAGTCCGAGCAGCTGCATATAATCGCTTCCGGGCATGTAGCACAGCGTCTCTCCCCAGTTCGAATACGGGCAGGAGATGGCGACCGGATTGAATATCCAGATGCAGTTGTCCACGCCCTCTTCGCGGAAAATATCATACAGTCTTTTCCAGGTTTCGATAAAGATGTCCGGGTCGAGCAGCGTTATGATGCCGCAGTAGCTGGTCCAGTCCGTGTTCATCTCGTTGTTCAGACGGAAGAGCACCGGCCTGCCGTAATCCTTGATCTGCCGGGCGAGCTTGCGGAAATGGTTATCGTAGGCGCCCCTCAAAATATCGAACATGGGCGTGTACCCTTTGAGATTTCCGTTGTTTGACGCCGTAAACTGGTATGTGAACTGCAGTACCGGTTTGCCGTTGAATCCGTTTCCGCCCGCCGTCGCGTTGGCGATCTTGGTCGGGAACTCGTTATACGTGTCGTACCATCGCAACGCGGTATAGGTGGGCATGATATCGAACGTATAGTCGAACGCGTTCTCGAGCCTTTGGTGGTCTTCTATGATTCTTTGCATCTGCGAATCGACGTTGCTGGACTTGTCGTCCGGCATGGCGTAGTCGAAAATGCCCCAGCTTACATATTCCTGGTTCCGCAGCAGCTCAAAATACGCTTTGGTCTCGTCGCTCCAGAAATCCGGAATCTTAAGCTCATACGGCGTCTGGTCGTTCTCGGCCTTGCCCTGCGCCGGGATTTCGACAAAGGATTTTACGATTTCGTCCAGCAGCTCGAACTGCTTGACGGCCGATTTCATGACAAACAGATAGAACGTGTCGTACACGTCGTTCTTGCGAACGACGGCAATATCGTAAAACTGATAGTCCCAATCGACCTTCAGAGAGAACTGCGTATTGAATATCCAAACGGTGTACCCGTCGAGCATGTCGGTTGACACGACCTTCTGACGGGTGCGGCGCAGGCTGTTCGCGGACAGAAATTCCAGATCGTCGATATAGCGAATCAGCCATTCGCTGCTGTATATTTCCCAGCCGTTCGGCGTGTTTCCGTACGGGCTTTTATTCTCTTTGGTAATCGTCAGGCAGAAATTATCGCCGTAATAGCGCGTTCGCAAAGCGCTCAGCGTATAATCGACGGTGAACTTCTTTGTCGGGAGCGTAAAAACGTATCCGTCCGGGAAGTTGACAACGCGCGCTTTGTTTTCGCCGTAAAAGATATACTTGCAGTCGTCGTTGCCGATTTCCGCCGGGTCGTCGCCGCTCAGCTCGCGGTTTTTATAAAAATCAAAGCCGTAGATGGTGGAAGCGTCCGCAAAGCCGTTTTCGCCGTCCGCCCATTCGCTTTTCCATACGGCGGCGGCTTTCTCGCTCGGCACAAGCGGTTCGGCGCTCGCTTCCGACTCAACCTGTTTGCTTCCGTCGCCGCCCGCGCATCCGACCAGCGGCAGCGCCATGGAAGCCAGCAGCAAAGCAGCAATTAATCTTTTTGCTCTCATCTGGGGATATTCCTTTCTATGTATTTATAAAACTACCAAACATCCACAGAATAGCAGAGATATTGTCAATAGTCAAGCTTTTCAAGTGGTCTGCCGAAAGTTTGTCTTGCTATTTAAAAAAACCCCTTTCTTTGAAAAGAAAGGGGATTTTTTATCTTTTAATGTTTAAAATTAGCGTTTTTTTAGATTTTTCATATCATGATACAGGAGGATTTTTTATGCGTAAGCAAAACTGCCAGTGGGAGTTAACCACGACGGTCGGCGCCGCGGCCGCCGCCATCGCCAGAAATCTGACCGACGAACAGCTCGCGCTGCTCTCGGCGGTTCTGGTTTCGCTCGGCGACAATCTCGCTTTGATTCTGGCACAAAGGGAATGCGGGGAAAACAGAGACGTTAATCGTTCGGGAACGCCTCTGCGACCTTTAGCATAACCGCGCACTCAATGCGTTTGCGGTGCAAATCGCAGCCGATTTTGTACGTGCCGTTGATGTCGCCGCTCGCGTGATAAGAGTTTGCCGCGCAGCCGCCGCCGCAGTAAAGGTGCGCGAAGCAGTCCGCGCAGTCCTTTTTCGCGTAAACGTTGCACAGCTTGAACTGGTCGCGCAGTTCGGTATTGGTAATCCCGTCGAATACGTTTCCCAATAAAAACTTTTTGTCTCCTACAAACTGATGGCAGGGGTAGAGTTCGCCGGCCGGCGTAACCGCCATGTACTCGGTTCCGACGCCGCAGCCGGACAGCCTTTTGACAATGCAGGGGCCTTTATCCAAATCAATCATGTAGTGATAGAAAGTAAAACCGCTGCCCTTCCTCTGCCTCTTTCGCATTTCCGCGGCAAGAATCTCGTACTGCTCGCACAGCTTCGGCACATCCTCCTCCGTCAATGCGTACGGCTCTGTCGGGGGCGCCACAACCGGCTCGACGGATATTTCCTTGAATCCCAAATCCGCCATATGCAGGATGTCGTTGGAAAAATCCGTATTGAAATGCGTATAGGTTCCGCGTATGTAATAATTCTTTTGTCCGCGCAAATCCGCCATTTTTTTGAACTTCGGCAGGACGACATCATAGCTCCCCTTGCCGTTCCGATAGGTGCGGAAACGGTCGTGCACCTCTTTCCTGCCGTCCAGGCTCAAAACCACGTTGCTCATCTCGCGGTTTGCGAAATCCATCGCCTCGTCATCCAGCAAAATGCCGTTTGTGGTCAGGGTGAAACGGAAGTTTTTCTTGTGCTTCTTCTCCTGCTCCCGGCCGTACGCGACGATTTTTTTGACTACCTCGAAGTTCAGCAAAGGCTCTCCGCCGAAGAAGTCCACTTCGAGATTGGTGCGCGCGCCCGAATTCTGAATCAGAAAATCCAGCGCCGCTTTCCCGACCTCAAAGCTCATCAGCGACCGGTCGCCGTGATACTCGCCCTTGCCGGCAAAGCAGTATTCGCAGGCAAGGTTGCAGTCGTGCGCGATGTGCAGGCAGAGCGCTTTTACAACCGACGCCCGCTTTTTAAAATCAATCGCCATTCCCGCATAAATATCCTCTGCGAACAGCTTGCCCTGCTTTTTTAACGCCTCGATGTCGTCGAACACCTCGTTCAGCTCGGTCTCGTTCACGTCGGCTCTGTCCTTGTATTTTTCCAGCATCCGCCGGATAATCTCGTCTTTCGGCGCGCTTTCGTACAGCGAGATAATGTCAAAAGCGACATCGTCGACCGAATGAATCGCGCCGCTGTTGCCGTCGATGACGATATTGTAGCCGTTTAGTTTATAGCAATGAACCATATAAATATCCCTTTACAAACAATTTGCCGGTATAATACCGGCAAACAGCTTTTTTATTACTTGCTTGTATTTTTGCTCTGTTCGCACTGCTGATTGACAATGCTGCAGGATGTCTTGCTCGCCGACTGGCAGGAAGTCTGGCACTCACCGCATCCGCCCGTCTTCGCGGATTTCTCAAGGTCCTTTGTCTGCAGCGTCTGAATCCTCTTCATATACCGTATCTCCTTTGTAAGTAGCATTGCAATGATTATAGTATAGTGTACCAGCGTTCGCCCGATTTGTCAAGTTTATAATACAATTTTTATGCTTTCGGGCAGTTTTCCGTAACTGCTTTTTACTGCAACCCCCTGCGCGGACAGCCAGTCGATCGCATCGACAGCCTGCCGCGTAATCCGCTCGCCGGGGACAAGCATCGGCACGCCGGGCGGATAAGCGTAAACATACTCGGCGGATACTGCGCCGACGCATTCCCTGAACGGCGCAAACCGCGCCGGCGCGTGTTCCGCCTGATAGATGTTCATCACGACCTCCGGTTTTGCGGCGGCCGGTGTCTGGCGGTCTTTTTCGATACACTTCAGCCGCTTGTCTGTCTCAAGCAAAGCGCTCGCCAGCCGCTCGAACCCTTCGTCGGTGTCGCAGACGCTGGTCATCGCGAGCGCGTAATCCCCCATCGCCATCTCAAGCTGCAGCAGGTACTTGTCAAGCAGAATATTCTTTAGCTCTGTCCCGGTGATGTTCGTATTTTTAACAGAAAGAACAATTTTTCCGATATCGAAGTCATAAAAAAGCGGCGAGGATTTAATAGCGTGTATTTTCTCCAGCGCTTCGGTTTTTTGATAAAAGGCGTCGAGTCTTTTTTTGTATTCGTCAAACAGTTTTTCTTTTTCCCTGAAGAGCAGGTCGACACAGCCGTCCGTCGCGGCCATGAGCAAATAGGAAGGGCTGCTGGTCTCGAACACCGAAAGCTGCCTTTTGACCGCGTCCGAATCGACAAGACTGCCGTTTACGTGCAAAAGCGCGGTCTGCGTCGGCGCCGGAAGCGTTTTGTGCAGGCTGTGAACCACCATATCCGCGCCCAGCCGGACCGAACTTTCCGGAAACCCTTCATAAAAACCGAAATGCGCGCCGTGCGCTTCGTCCACCAGCAGCGGAACGCTGCGCTGATGCGCGATTTCCGCGATTGCTTTGATATCAGACACAACGCCCTCGTACGTAGGCGATGTGACGATGACCAGCCGAACGTCCGGGTTTTCCGCAAGCGCTTTTTCCACTTCCGCGGGCGGAATGCTGCCGCTGATACCCTCCGCGCCAACCGGCGGGACAAGATAGACGGGGCATAACTCGTTGAGCATAACGGCGTTATACACCGATTTGTGGCAGTTGCGCGCCATTAAAACCTTGTCGCCCTTGCGGACGCAGGCTGTAACGGCGGCAAGAATGCCGCAGGTGCTGCCGTTTATAAGGTAAAATGTCCGCTCGCTTCCGTAAAGCAAAGCGGCGCGCTTCATTCCCTGCGCAAGAATTCCGTTCGCGTCGTGCAGGTTGTCGAATCCGTCAATCTCGGTAATGTCCAGCCCGCAGTCAAACGGAAAATCGAGCAGAAATGCGTTCCGCTTATGCCCGGGCATGTGAAAAGGGTATATTCCGCTGTCTCTGTATAAAAAAAGCGCGTCCTGAAGCGTCAATGTGATCAGCCCTTAAATTCTAATTTCTTTCATATTATTATAAACTTACAGTTTTGTCAAGTTATGAAAAAGAACAGCAAAAAACCGCCCGATACAGCCACAGGCGGTTTTTTCAAAGGAGAATAAGAGCATGCGGTCTATTTGAAAACGAATTGGCGATATAAAATAACATTTTACGCGAATTTTCTTTTAAATACGAATTAGTTCGACATCTTTTGACATAGTACGCCCAATCGGGGAAAATGAAAGTGGAGTTATTTATATGCTCCAAATAACCCCAATAAACGAACTTCCGAGATACAGCCCCAGCACCGGACCCAACTGTCTGCGCTCTACCTGAGCCTGCGGAAACAGTTTGCGCGCGAGCCGGTAAACCAGCTCTATCCGCTGCGAAGGCTGAACATAATGAATAATCACGTTGGACGCGTTGTGCGGTATGCCGGCGAACATACGCTTGATTCTCGCCGAGCCCGCCGCGGTCGGCTGCGCCGCGATCGCGCCCTCAGACATATAAAACAAGGTTTTTTTGCTTAAGAAAGCGTCCACGGACCTGCTGACGTTTACGAGCCGGTGGCTTCCGCGCAGCCCCGAAAGGTCGTCCGTAACAAAACGAACCGATATGGAGGACATATACTTATAAACGCCTCCGGCGACCTCCTGAAGGCTCATGCCGGCGGAAGCAAGATGCCTTGCCCTTTTTATCAGCAGGTAAACCCCGCCTGCCGCAAGCCCGGAATCGATTACCTCAATCCGGCCGCTGTTCAGCTGCCTTCTGGCGAGCACGGCGTTGTAATACGCGCTGCTCAGCCGGGAGGAAAGCGTTACACATAATATATCGTAACCCTTTGCCAAAAGTTGAGAAAACGCGCTGTAAAAGTCCTCGACCTCCGGCTGTCGCGTGCTCATGACGGTATTTTTGGTATTCAAAATCGGATTTATCTCCGCGAAGGTGTCGGCGTAGGTTTCTTTGTACGCCCTGCCCTCGACGATATAGGTATGCGGCACTATCCTGACGCCGTAAGCGCCGGCTTCTTTCCTGGTCAGACAGGCGGTGCTGTCGGTTACGATAGCAATCACGATACTTCTCCGATCTTTCTAAATTTTTTATAGCGTTTTTTGAGCATTTCGTCAAGCAGTTTTTCTTTATCTTTCTCTTGCGATTTGTAATATTTATCCAAATATTCTATTAACAAAAAATAAATATTTTTGTAAACGTCCGCAAAATCTTCTTTTTCTTCAATTATGCGTTCTACCGCGCCCAGCCAAAGCAAATCCTCGGCGGTCAGTTTTAAGCACTCGGAGGCTTCCCTTACTTTTTTTGCGTCCTTCCAGAGGATGCTCGCGCAGCCTTCCGGCGAGATGACCGAATAAAAGGCGTTCGACAGTATCCACACCTCGTCTGCGACCGCAAGCGCGAGTGCGCCGCCGCTGCCGCCCTCTCCGATGAAAATGGAAACAATCGGGGTTCTGAGCGTCATCATCTCGTACAGGTTCTCCGCGATCGCTTCCCCCTGCCCGCGCGATTCCGCGTCAACGCCGCAGTACGCGCCGGCGGTGTCCACAAAGCATACGATCGGACGCCCGAACTTTTCCGCCAGCTTCATCTGGCGCAGCGCCTTGCGGTATCCTTCGGGATGCGCCGAACCGAAGTTGCGCATGACTTTTTCCTTCAAATCATGCCCTTTTTCAAGCCCGATTACGGTGACAGGGACGTCGCCCAGCATCGCGATGCCCGCGACGACGGCCTTGTCGTCGCCAAACCGCCGGTCGCCGTGCATTTCGACGAAATCGGTAAAAATGTTTTTTATAAAGTCAACGGCGGTAGGCCTGCCTTTTGCCCTTGCCGCAAGGACTTTGTCGTAAGCGCCCATTATGAAACACCCCTGCTGTGCAGCTTTAAGATTCTGGCGATATAGTCTTTCTGGTCCTTCCGCTCGACAATGCCGTCGATAAAACCGGTCTGCAGCAGATACTCCGCGCGCTGGAAGTTCGGCGGCAGTTTCTGCAGGATGGTCTGCTCGATGACGCGCGGACCCGCGAAACCGATGAGCGCGCCCGGCTCGGCGATGATGATGTCGCCCTGCATGGCGAAGCTGGCGGTCACGCCGCCGGTTGTCGGGTTCGTGAGCACGGCCACATACAGGTTGCCCGCGTCGCTGTGGTATTTGACCGCGCCGCTGACCTTCGCCATCTGCAAAAGCGAGAGGATGCCCTCCTGCATCCGCGCGCCGCCGGAGACCGTAAAGCCGACGACCGGAAGCGACTTTTTGGTCGCGTACTCAAACAGGCGGGTGATTTTCTCTCCCACGATCCTGCCCATCGAGCCCATGATGAAGCGCGGCTCCATCACGAAAAGGGCGCAGGGGTACCCGCCGATTCTGCAGACGCCGGTAACGACCGCTTCCCGCTCTTTGCTCTCCTTTTTCGCCTTTTCCAGTTTCTCGTCATACTCCGGGAACGCGAGCGTGTTCGTGGAAGTCAGCTTCGCGTCGTGCTCGACAAAACTCTTTTTGTCCGCGATCATGTCAATCCTTGCGCGGGCGCCGATTTTGAAATAATGCCCGCAGGACGGGCATACGCCGAAGCTCTCGTTGAGTTCCGCCTTGAAAACCGCCTTGCTGCAGGAAGGGCAGGAAACGCACAACTCGTCCGGGATGCTCGGCGTTTTCGGCTTTTGCTCGTCAGACTCGAGCTTGTTGCCGGGTTTTTTAAAAAGATCTTTCATCAACATCGGTTATAAATAGTCCTTTCTTGATAGAAAGTCTGTGGTATATGCTCCGGATTCGAATTCGGGGTCGGATAAAATGTTCAGATGCAGGTCGATATTCGTATGAACGCCCTCCACCACCAGCTCGCATAACGCTGCGCGCATTTTCCGAATCGCTTCCTCGCGGGTTTTCGCATATACGATCAGTTTTCCGATCATCGAATCATAAAACGGCGGTATCTCGTATCCCTGATAAATCGCCGTATCGAAGCGGACCCACGGTCCGCCGGGAATAAGAAGCAGTTCTACTTTTCCGCAGGACGGCTTGAAGTTGTCCAGCGGGTCCTCCGCGTTGATTCTGCATTCGATCGCATGCCCTCTTACAGGCGTATTTTTCTCGTTAAAATCCAGTTTTATGCCCGCCGCGGCGCGTATCTGCCATTTTACCAGATCGATGCCGGTTACCATTTCGGTCACCGGGTGTTCGACCTGCAGACGGGTGTTCATTTCCATAAAGTAAAAGTTTTTATCTTTGTCAAACAAAAACTCGATGGTGCCGACGCCGGTGTACCCGACGGTCTTGGCGGCCGTCCGCGTCGCCTCGTACAGCGCATTCCGGATTTTTGGCGTCACAAACGGCGACGGGCTTTCCTCGATAATCTTTTGGTTCTTGCGCTGAACCGAACACTCGCGCTCGCCCAAGCATACGACGTTTCCGTGTTTGTCGCAGATAAACTGCACCTCGATATGCTTGACCGGCGACAGGTATTTCTCGATATAAACCTCTCCGTCGCCGAACGCGCTCCTGGCCTCCGCCGCGGCGGTAAGAAAAGCGGACTCCATTTCGTCCTCGCTTTTTACAATGCGGATGCCCCTGCCGCCGCCGCCCGAACGCGCCTTGAGCATCACCGGATAACCGATTTTTTTCGCTTCTTCTTTCGCCTGCGCGGCGTCTTTGATTAATTCGCTGCCCGGGATTACCGGAACGCCCGCGTTTTTCATCGTGACGCGCGCCTGGTTCTTGTCGCCCATTTTGGCGATGGTATCGCTGGACGGACCGATGAAGTTGATGCCGCACTGTTCGCAAAGAGCGGCGAACTTCGGGTTCTCGGAGAGCAGGCCGTAGCCGGGATGAATCGCCTGCGCGCCACTCGCCACCGCAACGGTAAGGATGGCGCCCATGTTTAAATAGCTGTATTTGAGCAGGGCGGGACCGATGCAGTAGCTCTCGTCCGCAAGCCCGACATGCATGGCGTTTCTGTCCGCTTCGGAATAAACGGCGACGGTTGCGACGCCCATCTCCTTGCAGGCGCGGATGATGCGGACAGCGATTTCCCCGCGGTTTGCAATCAGTATCTTAGAAAACAAATTTAAGCGCCTCCATTAACCAAAGCAAAGGAAAATTCCCCGCTCATGCAAAGTTTTCCGTCTACGAAAGCCTTTCCTTCCACAAAGCTGAATATGCCTGTTTTTCCGATCAGCCTGCATACGAATTCTATCTTGTCGCCCGGCTTAACGGGCTTTTTGAACTTCACTTTGTTGATGCCGGTAAAATACGGCGTTTTGCCCTTCATTTCATCGGCAAAAAGCACGCAGCAGGTCTGCCCCGCCATTTCGCACTGTATTACGCCCGGGACCACCGGGTTGCCCGGGAAGTGCCCCTGCAAAAACCACTCGTCACCCTTTACGGTGTATTCGCCGTGCGCAAGTCCTTCTTCGTCAAGGTATGCGCTGTCGATCAGCAGCATCGGCTCCCGGTGCGGCAGAATTGTCTTGATTTCTTCTTTTGTCATCGTCATACTTCCTTTCGGGAAGGAGTTTGTTTGCGTTTAGTACATTTAGTACATAGTGAACAGCGTCTGTCCGTATTCCACAATCTGCTCGTTTTTAACGCAGATATCCGCGATTTCGCCGTCTCTGTCGGCGGTAATCTCGTTCATAATCTTCATCGCCTCAATAATGCAGAGCACGTCGCCTTTTTTGACCTTGTCGCCGACTTTTACAAACGGTTCGGCGTCCGGCGCAGGCGCGGCGTAGAACACGCCCGCAAGCGGCGCGGTGACCTCCGTCAGCCCGCTGAAGCTGGCGCTTTTTGTTTCGCTCTTTTCCTTTTGCTCCAAAGGCTTTTCAACCGGCTGCGGCTGAGGCAACTGCGCTGCCGGCTGTTCCGCTGCGACGCCGGAAGCGCGCCGCATGCTGAGTTTGAAATCCCCTTCGCTCACTTTTAGCTCGGTCAGCCCGTTTTTGTTCATGATTCTTGCCAGAGCGTCGATCTTCTTTATATCCATTTTGAAAGCCAGACCTTTCTGTGGTTTTATATCCGCTTTAACGCGATGCAGACATTATGTCCGCCGAACCCGAAAGAGGACGACAGCACGAAATCAATATCCGCTTTCCGCGCTTCGTTCGGCACGTAGTCGAGGTCGCATTCCTCGTCCGGAACCTTATATCCCATGGTCGGGGGCAGGAACCCGCGCGTGAGCGCGAGTACGCCGGCGATAATCTCGACCGCGCCCGCCGCGCCGAGCATATGCCCGGTCATGGACTTGGTAGAGCTTACCGGTATGTTGTACGCGTCTTTGCCGAACACCGTCTTGATGGCGAGCGTCTCGGTTCTGTCGTTCATCGGCGTGCTGGTGCCGTGCGCGTTGATGTAGATTTTTTCCTTGCCGGTGACGCCCGCTTCCTCCGCCGCCTGTCTGATCGCGTTCGCAGCGCCGGACGCGTCGGGACGGGGAGCGGTTATATGGTACGCGTCGCAGGTGTTGCCGTATCCGCATACCTCGGCGTAGATTTTCGCGTTTCTCGCCTTAGCGTGCTCGTATTCTTCCAGAATCACGATGCCGGCGCCCTCTCCCATGACAAAGCCGCTGCGCTCCTTGTCAAAGGGGATCGAACTTCTTTGCGGGTCGTTGTTCTCGCACAGCGCGCTGCAGTTCGTAAAGCCGGCGATGGAAAGCGGACAAATCGCAGCTTCGGAACCGCCCGCGATAATCGCGTCGGCGTAGCCGTGCTGAATCGCCCTGTAAGCCTCGCCGATGGTATTTGCCGAGGTCGCGCAGGCGGATACCACGGGCATGCTCGGTCCCTGTGCGTTAAAGCGCATCGCGACCGCGCCGGCCGCCATGTTGCTGATCATCATCGTGATAAAGAACGGCGAGATTCTTGAGGGGCCGCGCTCGAGCATTTTTTGCGTTTCCGTGACGAAGGTGTTGATGCCGCCCACGCCCGAACCGATATAAACGCCCAGCCGAACGGGGTCGATATCGGAAAGCCCGCTGTCCCGCATCGCCTGAACCGCCGCGCCCATCGCGTACTGGCAGAACAGGTCGGAGTGCCGAATCTCGCTCTTTTCGCTGTAATAATCCGAAGGGTTGAAGTCCCTGACTTCGGCCGCTATTTTTACCTTAAAATCTGTCGTGTCGAATTTTGTAATGTAATCAATGCCTACTTTGCCGTTTTTGATACTGTCGCAAAACGCTTCGATGCTGCTCCCGACGGGTGAAATGACGCCCATCCCGGTAATCACTACTCTGCGCATAATCCTCACCATCCTGACTAAATATATAATCCGCCGTCGACCTTAATAACCTCTCCGGTAATGTAGCCCGCGTACTCGGACGCTAAAAATACCGCAAGCGCAGCTATGTCCTCCGGTTTTCCCGTTTTCCCCATCGGTATGATTTCCGCAAGCGTTTTCTTCGCGGATTCGGGCATAGCTTCCGTCATATCCGTTTCAATAAATCCCGGCGCGATCGCGTTGCAGGTAATGCCTCTGGATGCGAGCTCCTTCGCGATTGTTTTGGTCAGTCCGATCAGACCCGCTTTGGAAGCCGAATAATTCGCCTGCCCGCTGTTGCCCATCAGGCCGGAAACCGAACTGACGTTGATAATCCTGCCGCTTCTCTGCTTGGCAAACTGACGGGCGGTGTGCCGAATCATATTGAACGCGCCCTTCAGATTGACCGCGATGACGTTGTCGAAGTCGGCTTCCCGCATCTGCATGACCAGTCCGTCGCGGGTGATGCCGGCGTTGTTGACCAGAATGTCTATCCGGCCGAAATCGCCGTATATCCGGTTTACTACCGCCTCGGTCGCCGCGAAATCGGCGACGTCGCACTGGTAGGCAATCGCTTTGACGCCGTATCCTTCCGCCTGCGCGCAGACCTCCGCCGCTTTTTCGGCCGAACCGGCATAAATCACCGCGATGTCCGCGCCCTCTTTCGCCATTGCGAGCGCGATCGCTCTGCCGATGCCGCGCGACCCGCCGGTGATGACGGCTATTTTCTTTTCTAACAGCATGAAATTCCAAGCTCCTTTAACGCCAGTTTGATGCTTTGTATGTCCGTGTGCTTTTCCGCATTGAAAACCAGTGTGCCGGGGGCTGTCTTTTTAATCAATCCGTTTAAAACCTTGCCGGCGCCGACCTCGATGAACACCGTGACGCCGTCGGCAATCATGTTTCGAACCGTCTGCTCCCACTTTACGGGGCTTTTCACCTGGTCCGCCATCAGCTTCGCGGCTTTTTCCAACTCGTACGGCTGCGCGGTCACGTTGGAATAGACCGGTATGCGCGGTTCGGAAAAACGATAGTTCTGCAGCTCGACATACAGACTCTCCGCCGCCGGCCGCATGAACGGCGAGTGAAACGCGCCGCTGACCGCCAGTTTAACCGCTTTTCCGCCGAGTTCTGTTACCCTTTTGATAAAGGCGTCCATCTCGTCGGCGGCGCCCGCGACCGCAACCTGCCCGGGGCAGTTGTAATTGACCGGATACATCCGCGAAAACTCCAGGCACAACGCCTCTACCTGCTCGTTCGTCAGCCGCAACACCGCCGCCATGGCGCCGTGGGTCTCCGTAGCCGCTTTGTGCATGTAGTATCCGCGCTTGACAACATAGCAAAACGCGCTCTCTTTGGACAGCAGTCCGGCATACGCGACCGCCGGCACCTCGCCCAGCGAAAATCCCGCGGCGCAGTCTGCGCGAATACCGGCTTCTTCCAGCGCGGCGGCGCAGGCAAGGTCCATCGCGAACAGCGCCGGCTGAGTGTTTTTCGTAATCGAAAGCTCCTCGTTTTCGGTTTCAAAGCACAAACTTTTCGTGCCCAGATGCAGGCTTTCCGCCATTTCGAATATTTCGCGCGCGGCGGGGGAATTCTCGTACAAATCCCTGCCCATTCCTTTGTATTGCGCGCCCTGTCCGGCAAAAACAAACGCTATTTTACCCACGCAGACACTCCTTTTAAAACCGCTTCCGCTTCCGCAAAGATTTCCTCGATTATCTCTTTGCAGGCCTGCTCCTTCTTAACCAGTCCGGCGCACTGCCCCGCCATGAAGCTGCCGTTTTTCAGGTCGCCCTCCCGCGCGGCGCGCCGGAGGGAACCGGCGAGCATTTTTTCCAGTTCCTCATCGGATATGGTTATATCATGTTCTTTGGCGGCCATCGTGCGCGCAAACTCGTTTTTAAGCTGTCTGACCGGGTGGCCGAGCCTGCGTCCGGTGACGATGGTGTCGCTGTCTTTCGCGTTTAGAACCTTTTCTTTATAGTTCTGGTGAATGGTACATTCTTTTGCGACTAAGAAGCGGGTTCCGAGCTGGACGCCCGCCGCGCCCAGCATAAACGCCGCGGCAACGCCTCTGCCGTCCGCGATTCCGCCCGCGGCGATGACCGGAATGCTTACCGCGTCGCAAACCTGGGGGACAAGCGCCATCGTGTTCAGCTCGCCGATATGTCCGCCGGATTCTCCGCCCTCCGCGACCACCGCGCAGGCGCCGCATTTTTCCATGCGCTTCGCGATTGCCGACGACGGCACGACCGGTATCACCTTGATGCCCGCGGCAAGCCAGCCCTCCATATACTTTACGGGCGAGCCGGCGCCGGTGGTGATGACCGGGATTTTTTCCTCAATGACGACCTGCGCGGTTTCGTCTACGTACGGGCTCATCAGCATGATGTTGACGCCGAAAGGCTTGTCGGTCATCTGCTTCGCTTTTCTGATTTCGGCGCGCAGCTGCTCGCCGTTGGAATTCATCGCGGCGATAATGCCCAATCCGCCTGCGTTTGAAACCGCCGAGGCCAACGATGCGTCGGCAACCCAGGCCATGCCGCCCTGAAATATCGGGTATTCTATCCCCAGCAAATCACATATCTTCGTTCTGATCACGTTTATCCCCCTGTTTCTAAAAAACCGGTTACTTTTTCTGCTGCGCTTCGATGTATTTGGCCAAGTCGCCGATTGTCTTTATGTCGGAGCTCATCTCAAGATGCACGTTGTATTCGTCCTCCAGCGTCATTACCATTTCGGCAACGTCCAGAGAATCGAACGACATATCCTCAAACGAGCTCTCCGCAGAAAGCGTGGAAGGATCCATATCATACTGCTCCGCCAAAAGCTGAATAATTCTCTCAACAATCATTTTAAAATAACTCCTTTCAAAAATGCATTTATATAAATTCCTGTTCGGAATTATAAGCTACCATTCCAAAATGCAGGTGCCCGTAATCAGCCCGGCGCCGAACCCGCACAGAACCAGCTTGTCGCCCTTTTTGAGCCTGCCCTGACGGTTCAGCTCGTCGAGCAGCATCGGCACCGTCGCGGACGACGTGTTTCCGTACCGGTCAAGGTTTACCGGGAACTTATCTACCGGCTGATTCAGTTTTTTGCGCGCCGACTCGATAATCCGGATATTCGCCTGATGCAGAATATAAAAACTCGGCTCGTCGGCGGTCATCCCGTTTTTTTCAAGAATCGCGGTTATCTGCTGCATGATCGACGATACCGCGAAAATATAGACCTCCTGCCCGTTCATTTTCAGAAAGGCTTTCTGTCCGGCCGGCGCGGCGTACGGACTGTTTCCGTCCCAGATCGGGACATAGAGGTTCTCATAGCCGCCGTCCACGGTAAAAATCGCGTCTTTAAAGCCATCGCCCTTCGCCAGCACCGCGGCGCCGGCGCCGTCGCCGAAGAGAACGCAGGTGGAGCGGTCGGTCCAGTCCACGATGCGCGACATGGCCTCCGCGCTGACCACCAAACCTTTTTCGGCCTTACCCGCCTTAAACATGGAGTCCGCGACGTCCAGCGCGTAAATAAAGCCGGGGCACGCCATATTCATATCCAGCACGCGGGTGCATACCGTGCCCAGCCGCTTGCTTAAAAGGCAGGACATGGAGGGCGTGATAAAATCTCCCAGCATGGTTGTAAAAATAATAAAATCCAGTTCTTCCGCCCCGACGCCGGCGTTTTCCAAAGCCGCCAACGAAGCCTCATATGCCAAATCGAGAACTTTTTCGTTCGTAAGAACTCGGCGTTCCTTGATTCCGGTCCGCGTCGAAATCCACTCGTCGCTTGTGTCTAAAAACTCCGCAAGCTGGTCGTTTGTTATACGCTTTTCCGGATGGCAGCTGCCTGTTCCGATGATGTGAAAGCTCAATGGTATCACCTGTCTTAACAAAATTCATCTAATCTTTTTTGCCGGCTTCGCCGTATTTTTTAAAATACGCGTTGATTTTCTCAAAACAGCGTTTTAAAACATCCAGTTCTTCCGCGTCGAACTCGTTGCGCAGACTTCTGACAAGATGCAGATGAAACAGCTTGTGCCCGGCGTTAATACGTCTGCCTTCGCGCGTCAGCTTTACCAAAACGTAACGGCCGTCCTCGGAGCTTTTTACCTTTTCCACAAGCCCCTTTTTTACCAACTTATTGACGCCGATGGTTACCGATGCCGTCGTGATACCCAAATCCGCAGCAATCTCGCTGATCGTGATTCCGTCCGGATACCCTTTCCCGACGCTTTCAAGAAGGTGGTATTCGCTGATGGACAGCTTAATATCATGCCTTGACTGAAGCGAATTTTCCTCGATTTTGGTTAACGAGTTAAACGTATCCACCAGCAGCTGGTTGAACACCGAGTCAAATTCATTTCTCATGCGATTCCCTCTATTTATAGCATTTCGTTTTTGTGCGCGAAGCCGTATGAAAAAATTAATTAGATAGTCTAACTAAATAATATCAGACAAATGCCGTCCTGTCAACCCGTTTTTTAAAAATTTATAAAAAAAAGAGGCAGACAAAATCTGCCCCTATTCTTCATCCTGTTACAGGAACGATCAAAACATGCTCTCCCGGCGGGATTTTTAGCGGCAAAGACGCTTCGGCGCCGTCCAAAAGAACCCGCTTCTCGTCCGCCGAGGCGATTACGGTCAGTTTGTAATCGTTGTACGTCAGCTCGGTTTTATAATCCGTAATCGGCTTGACGTCGATGACGCTGAACCCTTCCGTCAGCGTAATACCCATCACATATTCGAGCATCGCCTTGTAGTACCAGGCCGCCGCGCCGGTGTACCAGCTCCAGCCGCCCCTTCCCCGGTGCAGCGGCGAGGAGTAAATGTCCGCGCTGATGACGTACGGCTCGACCTTGTATTTCTTCGCGGCTTCATAGTCGGTGCAGCGGGCGGCGGGATTGAGCGCGTTCAGAATCTCAAGCCCCTGCTCCTTTTTGCCGGCGAGGATAAAGCCGATCGCGCCCCACACCGCCGCGTGCGTGTACTGTCCGCCGTTCTCGCGGATGCCGGCGACATATCCTTTGATATAGCCCACGTTCAGCTCGCCGTCCGCGAAGGGCGGCGTAAACAGATTCAGGATTTTATGCTTCTTATCGAAAAGCATTTCGTACGCTCGGTCCAGCGCGGTCAGAACCCGCTTGTCGCCGCCCTTGACCATCGCCGCGAAGCACTGCGGCAGAATGTCGATTTCGCATTCCTTTGACCCTTTGACGCCGATGAAGGTTCCGTCGTCGTGTATCGCGCGCGCGTACCACTCGCCGACGTAAGCGTGCTTTTCGAGGTTCTCCAGCAGTTTATCCGCCACCGCCTGGTAGTGCTCGGCGATTTCCTCGTCGCCTTTATATTTCATAATCGGAATGAACGCCCGGATGGTGAGGATATACAGAAAGGACGTAAAGACGCTCTCGCCCCTGCCCTGCACGCCCACCTGCGAAAAGGCGTCGTTCCAGTCGCAGGAGCCCATGAGCGACAGTCCGTGCGCGCCGAACCGCTCGCCGTTCGACAAAGCGCGCAGGCAGTGTTTATACACGCTTTCCTTGACGCCGCTCAAAGCGGGCAGTTCGTACCGCTCCGCGTCATGCCCGAGCATCGGGGAGGTGATATACTCGACCTCGTCGTCTAAAACCGAATAGTCCGCCGTCTTTTTGATATAATCGGCGGTCACATAGGGCAGCCAGAGGAAGTCGTCGGAACACTTCGAGCGGACGCCGCGGTTGGCGCCGTTTATCGTAATCGGGTGCCACCAGTGCTGGACGTCTCCCTCGGTGTACTGGTGCGCGCAGGCTCTGACGATATGCGCTCTGACCAGCTGGGGATTGGAGTAAACCAGACACAGGCAGTCCTGCAGCTGGTCGCGGAAGCCGTACGCGCCGCCCGACTGATAGAAGGAAGAACGGGCGAAGAAGCGGCACGCGGCGACCTGATAGGGCAGGAAGGTGTTAAACAGGATTGCCGCGGTACGGCTCCGGCTCTCGAACCGGATGTTCGGAATCATCGAACGGGCAAATCCGCGCGCTTTTTCATATTCGGCGTCGTAAAGCTCGCGGCTGACGCTGTCGATTAAAGCCGCGGCGGCATCCTCGCCGTCGCAGGCGCCGATAAAGTAGATGCAGTCGTTTCCGACCGCCGAAACGGCGACCACATCGTCCACGCCGCTTTCCTTTTCGAACATCACGGCGGCGTAATCGGTGTCCACCCTGCCGCCGCCCAGCACGCCCGTAAACCCAACGCCGTCCGAAAAATCGGCGCTGATATGGTTTTTATACAGCGCGCAGGCGGAATTCGGGGTGATGCGCCTTTTGACCTGAATGCAGACGTTTTCCATGATGCCGGAGCCCATCACCGGTTTTGTAACCAGCGCGCTGCGCGCCTTTTCTACCCCTTCATACCGAAGCCGGAACAGTTTCAGCGGCAGGCTCTCGCAGGTAAAGACGGTCAGCGTGTACGGGCTTTTGTAAACGCTGCCTCGGAAAACCGCGATGCCGCTCTCGTACCGCACCTCGCTCGCCACGGCGCACAGGTCGTAATTGTTGCCGCCCACCTGCAGGATGAAGCGTTCCCCGTCCGACAGCGAGTACGGATCGCCCTGAAACGAGGTTATCCGCTTTTCTCTTGAGTTGTCGGCGAACGTATAGCAAAGCGAGCTGTCCGACACGATGCTGCCGAACGCGCGTCCGGCCAGTATATAGGAGAAGGGCATTTTCAGCGGATGCGTCTTGTCGACGATAAAGCCGTTTTCGATAAAGCGGCCGCCGAACACCGGGAACCCTTCGTCGGTATTCTCGGAAAGCGGCTCGCTGACCGCTGTTTTGATTTCCTCGACAAACTGGATCGGCGCGGCGATCTTACGGCTGCCGATGTCGTTGAAAACGTCCACAAACAGCGCGGACGACAGCTTTAAGAACCGTATAAAGTAATCGTCGGCGCCGTCAACCGGCTTGATAAAGATTCCGCCGTTTCGGTTTAAAAAGGCATTCAGCCCGACCTGCTCGCAGAGCGTGCGGATAGACCGCTCGACGGGTCTGTAATACCGGTCCTCGTCTTTGATGAGGAACACCAGCTCAAAGCGGATATACGAGCTTGTCAGCACCAAAAACGCCATCAGATAGCTTAACGCCACGCGGTCGTTCTGCTCGGTCATAAACACGGTAATAATCGGGTAGTCGCCGGATATGCCGTGCATCCAGAGCGTGTTGATGGAACCGTCGGTAAAGGTTTTGACGGGACGCATATTGCTCGGGAACAAAATCGACTGCAGGACGCGCTCGGTTTCGGGCAGCATGCCGCAGACAACGTCCGGTTCTTTGGATTGTCTGCGCGCTTTGAGAATGTTCGACCTTGCTTCTCGTCTGCTGGCCGCCAGCGTGACCAGCAGCGCCGCCCTGCCGCCCGCGATCTGCTGGGTTCGGATGATGCAGACCGGATTGACGCAGGGTCCGGTCTCGTTTTGCAGGATCGCGTTCGGAATATTGTGCACCGAGTTCATTCCCCAGGCGTTGAAAGCGTCCTTTCTCGTCGTGAACGCAAACTCGGTTTGAATATCCTGCAATGCGACCGCGACGAAAACCTGCTTTTCATCCTCGCCGCGGGGACGGCGGGAGAAGTATATGATTTTTTCCTTCTCGTCGTAATCCGCCTCTATAAACAGCTTGGAGAAGGAAGCGTGCGCGAAATAGCTTCGCGGGTCCGCCATCATCGGCTCAAAACAGAAGATCAGGCTGTAAGAACGCTTGCTGTCCGCTCTTGTTTCGATAACGAAAGTATCCGCTTTCGGATGAATATAATACTTTACTCTGCCCGAAAAGGCTTTGCTCGAAGAAATATGCGACGCGTAAAAGCCGCCTTTTTCAAAGGAGTAGACGCCCTCCCGATACAGCGGCGCGCAGCCGAACACCTCGTTCTCGCTCTGGAACTGGACGGTCAGGGAGTGTTTGAGCGAATACCGGTCGAACGCGGTTTCGTTTATCGGGTATTTGCCCGACCGCAACTGCACGTGCCCGCTGCCGGTGCACAGAATGCTTAAATTCTCGCGGGCAATAAAGGCGACCGGCGGCATCTGCAGCGCCATCTGGTCCTCGGTAACGGTTTTGTATTTTTTGGGAAGCGGCAGCTTGATATCCGGCGCGAACCTTGAGCGCTCGTCCTCGAACATATGCGCGTCAATCGGGATTTTCTCCTGCAAAAGCTCATACGCGGCGCCCATGCTGCTGTCGCTCATAAACCGTTTGACAAAGCAGTTGTCCTTAATCGCGTTGGCGCAGGCGATAATGCTCATGCCCAGATGGTGCGCCATATAGCTGCGCACAATTACGCCGTTTTCGGTCTGTCCCGGCGCCGAAAGCCCGCCCGACCGCGCGGGCGTCATATCCATCGCTTCGTACAAGCCGTATTTTCCGTACATGCCCGCCTGCTCAAACCGCTTCAGGTTGCTGATGGCGCTTCCCCGCAAAACGCAGAGCGAAAGGTAGGTCGAGTAGGGCGACAATACCGCCTCGTCGCCGTTATACCGCTTTAACGCCAGCTTTTGCACGCCGTGCGCTTTATACTGGTAGTTCATATCCGAGTCGAACGAGTAAAACGCGCTTTCGGAGATGCCCCACAGATTGTTGTAGCGCGCGCGTTTCTGCTCCGCCAGCGCAAAGCATAAGCTCTCGTAGGTAAACGAATTCCGGTAGATGGGCAAGAACAGCTGCGGCATCAAATACTCAAACGCGGTGCCCGACCAGCTGATCATGCCGATATAGCCGCCGCTGGCGGTCAGGGTTCTGCCGAGCGATCGCCACAGTTTTTTCGGCACGATTCCCTTCGCGAGCGCGTAATAGGCGGTAAGCCTTGCTTCGCTCATAAACAGGTCGTAGCAGATGTTGTCGGGTTTGCCGGTCGCCGTATCGATTCCGAGCGTGAACAGGTTGCGCTTTACGTTGTACAGCATGCGGAAATCGTGGCTTTCAATGATTTCGTTGATCATCTCGATCAGGCGCGGGATGGCTTCGTGCTCGTCCTTGAGTTCCAAAAGCCCCTGCCGGAGCGCGACCAGCATGACGATAAAGTTGCCGCTGTCCACGGTGGAAACGTAGCCGTTTCCCAAAACGGTTAAGGTTTTAATATCGTACCAGTTGTAAAGGTTTCCGCCGTATTTCGGGAGCGCCTGTATGACCGTCAGGCTTTTTTCCAGTCTTGAAACCAGTTCTTCGGTCGTAATAAAGCCCAAATCTTTCGCCGCCAGCGCCGAGACCAGATAAAAGCCGATGTTCGTCGGCGAAGTGCGGTACGCGACGTGCTCGGCGGGCGAGAGCTGAATATTGTCGGGCGGAAGGTAATTGCTCTTTTTGTTGACGTTCTCGGCAAAATAGTTCCACATATCCCGCGCGTGCGAGAGCAGGTAGTTTTTGTCCGCGTCCGAGAAGTTGACGGTGATGATGTCCGAGCTGTGTTTGTTCAAGGGCTTTGACTCGTAATACGCGAACAGCGGGAAAGCGAAAAACAAAAGCCCGAACAGTTTCGCGACATAGGAAGGCGCGAAAAAGAACAGGACCGCGCCGCACACGGCGGACGCAATGCATTTATGGATATAGTAAAACACGCTGTCCTTGTCGATTCTGTCGCTTTCCTCCGCGGTGACCCACTCAAGCAGTTTGACGTGGCTGACAAACATCCGCCACAAGGCCCGCGCGGCCGCATCGACGGTCACCGCCGCCATATGCGCCGCGGCGCACAGCTCATAAAACGCGCGCGTCAGCGTCTGTATGATCGCCGTGGAAGCCTGCGAGAAAAAGCGCCGCAGCGCAAACGGTTTTCCCGAAAACAGAATGGTCAGAACCGCCAACGCGCAGGGCAGAACGATATATAAAAAGCTGAAAACATATAACAGCAGCGCGCTTGTCTGGTTTTTTACAATCAAGCCGCCGATCAGCGCCGTCAGGACGGCAAACAAAGGCGTCAGGTGTCTTAGCACGTTGGACAGCAGCTTGAATTTCGACAAGCCGTCGAACAGATCGCCTTTTAGAAATTTTAGGTTCTGGAAATCGCCGCGGATCCAGCGGTGCAGGCGGCTGGTGTAGGAAATGGTGTTTTTCGGCGTGGAGTCGGTCAGCGAAACATCCGACACGAAACAGGTGCGCAGGATGCAGCCCTCTAAAATGTCGTGGCTGAGAATACAGCCTTCCGGCAGTTTGGGGGTTACCAGCCGGTCGAAAAGCTCGACCGAGAACAAGCCCTTGCCGCAGAAAACGCCGCTGCCGAACACGCTTTGGTAGCGGTCAAACGCCGCGCTCTCGTAAATATCGGTGCCGCCGGCGCCCGAAATCAGCCGCGTAAACCGGGTCTTGAACGCGCCGCTCAGCTCGGTCCGCATGACCGGCTGAATCATCGCGTAGCCTTCCGTCACCCTGCCGTTTGCAATTTTCGGCGTGTTGAGCGGGTGCAGCGCGATGCCGAGCAGTTCGCTGACGCTTCCCAAAGAAAGGTTCGTGTCCGCATCAAGGGTGAAGATGTATTTGATGTCGCGGATAAAATCGCCGCCGGTGTATTGAATCTCGCTGTTTTCTTTTCCGCGTATAAAGCCGACCAGTTCGGTGACCGCGCCGCGCTTGCGCTCTCTGCCGCCGAAAATGCCGTCGGTTTTGTTCTCAACCCGTTCTCTTAAAAAAAGACAGAACCGGTCGCCGTATTTTTGGTTCAACAGTTCTATCTGCGCTTTCGCAAACCGCATGGTTTCTTCGTCGCCTGGCATAACCTTTTGCTTGCTGTCCGGCAGGTCGCCTAAGATTCCGAAAAAAATATTGTCGTCTTTGTTCAGCAGATAAAAGCGTTCCAGCGACTGAAAAAGCCGCTTGTCCTTTTCCGCGCCGAACAGCAGAGAGGTAATGACGACAAGGGTTTTCGCGTCGTCCGGTACTTTTTCCAGTTTTAAGCGCGGAATCGGGTTGCCCCTTATGAAAAACGCGGTTATAAAATCCGTCAGCAGAAACGCGGTTGTCAGGAGCGGCAAAAGCAAAAGCAGGCTCCAAAAGCCCGCTGTTGCGAACGACAGGCAGAACAGCGCGAAAAACAGGAACGCGCAAAGCGCGACGTACAAAACCTCGTCGCTTTTTCGTTTGACGAAAAGGAAGGACCCGATGGTCCGATCCTCCTTCGCGGCGCGTTCGGCAAGCAGTTTCGCCCCGTCCGGCTCGCTGATTTTGTGCGAGCGGCAGTAGCCCGCAAGCGCGTTGCGGTACTCGTTTTTGGTAGGCTCGGTGTATAAGGAATATCCTTTTTCGTATTGAATCAGTATCTGTTCCGGCAGCCACGCGGTCTCGAACAACGCCTCAATATCCAGCTCGCCGATAAAGCGGAGCAGGTTGACCGCGTTCGGAAGCACCGACAATCCCTCTCCCTGCTCGCAGGCTTTTCCGATTTTTATCAAAGACGCGCAGGCGAGCAGAATCGGGATCGCGTACAACTCCCGGCAGGTAAATATATGTGAACTCTGCAGCTTTACAAGATGCGCGTAAAGCTCTGCTTCTTCGATTTTATAATTCTTTTCCTCGCAAAACTCCTGAATCAGCGCAAAGCACCCGCTTTTCTCAACCGCGTGAATCAGGCGCTTTGATTTCAGAACGGCTCGATAATGCCGGTCGATGAGATAGAAGTTGTCGTAAACCCAGAGATATTCTCCGGAGAATACGTTTTTGGTTTGTTTGTACGCTTTTTTAACACGCTTGATGATACTGTTGTTCATATGACCATGCACCCCATTCGCGCAAAACAATTATAGCCGGTTGGTTTTGCGCTTTTGTTGTTTTCCCAAAAAATTGCTTCCTGTCTTAAGCATGCTGTTCCATACTGTCTATTTTGGGCAAAAAAGGAAAATTTATTCCATGCGAAGCGCACAAAAAAACAGCCGGATTCTATGCAAAATCCGGCCGTACTTCTTTTTCGTTATGCTACTTTTGCGACGTCATGAGCGTTTTGATAATGTCTTTGATTTTCTCCATCGCCTCGACCGAGACGAACTCGAATTTGCCGTGGTAGTTTTCGCCGCCGGTGCACATGTTCGGGCAGGGCAGACCCTTGTAGGACAGCGCCGCGCCGTCGGTGCCGCCGCGAATGGGAATCACCTTCGGCTCCACGCCGTTTTTCCGCATCGCGTCGGACAACTGCTCAATTATCTCCATGTGCGGCAGAATCTTCTCCTTCATGTTGTAATACGTGTCTTTGATTTCCGTCGTAATTAGCTTTCTGCCGTATTTTTTGTTGATAAACTCCGCAGCGTCGGCGGCAAGCTGTTTCCGCCGTTCAAATTTCTCTTTGTCGTGGTCGCGGATGATATAGCGCATAACCGTCTTTTCGGTATTGCCTTCAATCTCGTTTAAGTGGAAAAAGCCCTCGTACTTTTCGGTATGCTCCGGTCTTTCGGCGGGCGGCAGAAGCGAAGCGTATTCATACGCGATCAGAATCGAGTTAATCATCTTGTTCTTCGCGGTTCCGGGATGAATGTTGACGCCCTGCACGGCAACCGTCAGCGAAGCTGCGTTGAAGTTCTCGTACTCGATCTCGCCGAGCTCGCCGCCGTCCACGGTATAGGCAAAATCGCAGCCGAACCCTTCCACGTCAAAGCGGTCCGCGCCCCTGCCGATCTCCTCGTCGGGCGTAAAGGCTACTTTGATGGTTCCGTGCGGCGCGCCGCTTTGAATCAGCTCTTCCGCGGCGGTCATAATCTCGGCGATGCCCGCTTTGTCGTCGGCGCCCAGCAGCGTCGTGCCGTCGGTCACAATCAGCCTTTGCCCCTTGTACTTTTCCAGCTGCGGGAAGTCCTTGACGGTCATGACAATCCCCAGCTCGTCATTCAGTACGATGTCCCCGCCGTTATAGACGACTTCCTTCGGCTTGATGTTTTCGCCGCAAAAGTCGGGCGAAGTGTCCATGTGCGCGATGAAACCGATTTTTGTTTTGATGTCCGCGTTCTTCTTGATGGTGCCGTAAACGTAGCCGTACTCATCCATGCAGACGTCGGTCATGCCGATGCTTTTCATTTCTTTTGCCAGGTACTTTCCAAGCGCAAGCTGCGCAGCCGTGCTGGGAACCGTATCGCTTTTTTCGTCCGATTTTGTCGGGAACGAAACGTATTTTAAGAATCTCTCCTTAACGTTCATAAATCCTTATCCTTTATTTTCCCTGATGCAAATTGTAATTGCCCAGTATATGACGCTTGATGAGCAGATAATCCGCCGAATCGATGGTATTGTCCCGGTCCGCGTCCGCGAACGGCAAGTGCCGCTGCGGGATATCGGAGTTGCCGAGAATATATCTTTTCAGCAGCAGGTAATCCAGCGAGTCCACCTCGCCGTCGAAGTTCACGTCGCCGCGGTAGACGTCCAAAAGCTGCTCGCCAATCGCTTTGGAATACAGCGAATATCCCAGCGGCGTGCAGTGAACGCCGTCCGTGAGCAGTTTGCAGCGGTCGGCGTAAGCATCGCATTCCTTCCGCACGTCCGCAAGCCAAACTTTTTGTTCTTCGGCGACTTCGCGCACCGCCTGACAGTACATGTCCACAAAAGCCGCCGCGCCGCCGTAGGGGGCGAATACTTCCGCGTTGTGGCGCGTATAATACTGCGACTCCTCGATGTAGTTCGGGGTCACAAGAATCACGTTGACGCCCCGCTCTTTCAACGCGGCGATAAAGTAGCGGAGGTTGTTTTTAAAAGACTCTATCTCGACATATTTTTGCATATCTTTCGCCGAGTCGTTCATGCCGAAGCAGATGATGACCGTGTCGGGATTCTTCGAGAGCACGTCTTTCTGAAACCGCGCTTTTCCGTCAACGGTATTATTGCCGCCGACGCCGGCGTTTATGATATTGGTTCCAAACTGCTGGTTCAGATTCTGAATATAATCGCCGCTCGCCGTCAGGCTGTCGCCGAACGCGACAATCACCGGTCCGCCCGCCGCCGAAGCCGGCACCGCCAGTGCAAGCCCGGTAAGGCCGACAACAGCGCCCAAAACTGCGTACAGGAATTTTCTCATTAAAATTTCGCTCCTCAAATGTATTTTCTTGTTTTTATCTTATCATTACGACGCGGTTTTTTCAATAAAAAACACAAAACTGTTGAAAAATAACATTGCATTTGCTATATTGAACATAACCTCTTTAAAAGAAAGAAAGGATTTTGTTATGTTAAAAACAATAAAAGGCTCATGGTTTGAGTTTCAGCATCATAATATCCCGGAAGGCAAATACTGGAATCCGATTTGCCGGCATTTCTCCGAAGAGCAGTGGAGAGAGAAAATCCGCGAGATGAAGTCGCTCGATATGGAATATATCGTCCTGCTCTGCTCCTCGCTGGTTTATGAGAATTACGCCGAGAGCTATTTTGATTCCGGCATTTATCCGTTCGCAAAAGACTTCGGCTGTCCGAATCCGATCGAGGTCCTCCTTGACGAAGCCGAAAAACAGGATATGAAGGTTTTCATGTCGGTCGGCTACTACGGCTTCTGGGAGCACGCGTATGAGAACATGATCGACCCCGAGGTTACCAAGCGCGCGTTTGTCGCGATGGAAAAACTGTACGCGCAGTTCGGCCATTTCAAGAGCTTCTACGGCTGGTATTACCCGGACGAGGTCTGCATCAACAAGTATTTCAACGACGACTTTATGGATTATGTCAACAGGTATTCCGCGTTCGCGCACAGCCTGAACAAGGACCACAAGATATTAATCGCCCCCTACGGAACGAACATCCTCGTCGCGGACGACAAATACGTCTCGCAGCTTGAAAAGCTCGATTGCGACTTTATCGCGTACCAGGACGAGGTAGGTGTCCGCAAATCCACGCCCGACCAGACCGAGGCGTATTACGCGGCGCTCAAGAAAGCGCACGACAAAGCCGGCAGAGCCGCTCTTTGGGCGGATATGGAGGTCTTTGAGTTCGAGGGCGACGTTTACCGCTCCGCGCTCATCCCCGCGAAAATGGAGAGAATCGAGCGCCAGCTCAAAAGCATTTCTCCCTATGTCGAGAAGGTGCTTATTTACGAGTACCTCGGCATGATGAACAAGCCCGGCACAACCGCCTTCTGCGGACATCCCGATTCCATCCAGCTTTACAGAGATTATCAGGAATTTTTAAGAAGAAATAAGTAATGTTAAGAATCAGCTTTTCGCTTCCGATCGACGCAATTCCGAATATAAACGATACGGCCGCCGTTTCCGGCGGCCTGAAAAGGTACGCGTCGCAACTGCTCAAAATAAACGAGGAAGCATTTACCCTCACGGTTACAAAAAGGTCGCTTGACGCAAGAAAGGGCAGACCTTTTTTGTATGTATGGGCGGTGGAAGTTCATTTTAATGATAAAGAAAAAGAGAAAAAGATTTACCGGGACAGGAAACGGTATGCGCCTGCCGTCATCGAGTACATTGAAAAAGAGGAAGCGTACGCCTTTCCGTATTCCGCCTGCCAAGCGGCCGCCCGGCCGGTGGTGGCGGGCTTCGGCCCTGCGGGGATTTTCTGCGCCTTGATGCTCGCGCGCTGCGGGCTGAACCCGATTGTCGTCGAGCGGGGCGGCAGCGTGGACGAGCGCGTAAAAGCGGTGGAAACCTTCTTTCGCCGCCAAATTCTGGACGAAAACTGCAACATCCAGTTCGGCGAGGGCGGAGCCGGCACGTTCTCGGACGGCAAGCTGAACACGCTGATCAAGGATAAGAATTACAGAGGATACTTTGTCCTCAACGAGTTTGTCAAAGCGGGCGCGCCGGCGGATATTTTGTATATCAACAAGCCGCACATCGGCACCGACAGACTTCGCGAAGTGGTAAAGAACATCCGAAACGAAATCATCGCGCTCGGCGGAGAGGTGCTGTTCAACACCGCGCTCAAAGATATATATATCGAAAACAGCCGCATCTGCGGAATTTTATGCGCCGACAGCGCCGGCAGGCAGTTTGAAATCAAAACCGATACGGTTTTTCTGGGAACCGGCCACTCGGCAAGGGATGTCTTCGCCCTGCTCGCAAAGAAAGGCGTGCCGATGGAACGCAAACCCTTCTCGGTCGGCGTCCGTATCGAGCATTTGCAAAGCGAAATCGACAAAACGCAGTACCGCAACTACGCGGGCAGCCCCTGCCTGCCTGCGGCGGACTACAAACTGGTGTTCCATACCAAAAACGGCAGGGCTTTATACACCTTCTGCATGTGCCCGGGCGGAACCGTCGTCGCCGCTTCGAGCGAAAAGGGCGGCGTGGTTACCAACGGCATGAGTTATCACGCCCGAGACGGCGAAAACGCGAACAGCGCTTTGCTGGTCGCGGTTCAGCCGCAGGACCTGCCGAGCGACAGTCTCTTTGCGGGCGTGGAGCTGCAGCGCCAGCTTGAGAGAAAGGCTTTTGAACTCGGCGGCCGCAGCTACAAAGCGCCCTGCCAGCTGGTGGGCGACTTTTTTGAAAGAAAAGCGACAACTACTTTCGGCAGAGTAAAGCCGACCTACCCCTGCGGCGTGACGGGCGCGGATTTGCACGAGCTGTTCCCTTCCTTTGTCACCGAGACGCTGCGCGAAGGCATTTTGGGCATGGATGCGCTTTTAAAAGGCTTTGCCGCGCCGGACGCGGCGCTTACGGCGCCCGAGAGCCGCTCGACCTCGCCGATACGGATTCTGCGCGGCGGGGATATGCAGAGCGAAGTCCGAGGGCTGTATCCGATTGGAGAAGGCGCGGGTTACGCAGGCGGAATTATGTCCGCGGCGATCGACGGCATCAAAGCGGCCGAAAGCTACTGCGCGAAAATTTCCAAATTTTATAAATGATAAAAGTTCATAGTATAAAATCTTAAAAAAGCACAAACTATAAATGCGGGAATCCGGATTCCTGATTTATAGCAGAAAGGATTTGCTAAAATACTATGAAAGAAAAAAAGCGCGATAAGAACAACGTTGAGGACCGCAACCGGAATAACCGCATAGAAAATAAGCTCGACGACATCCGGTTCGAGAACAAACAAAACATTCGCAACCGCGACGAAGAAGACCCCCTGAAAGCGTATAATAACAACATCAGACGCAACCGAGAAAACGAACATTTTTAACGACCGTTTTCACTCAGGATTCTAACGCGAGCCGTATTCCGGCTCGCCTTTTTTTAATCGGACAAAAAATTTTTTGATTTTTAATTTGCAATATGATGAAGTGGTTTCAACGGTTTTCCGCTTACGCACATAAAAAATTTCGGGGCAAATACGCCCCGAATTTCTTTATGCATTTATTTAAAAGCGTCCGGTAAAAACTCTGCGTCTATATACGTCTTGAGCGTTTTTACAAGGTTTTCTTTCGAAAACGCGCCGCCGACCAGGGTCAGCTTATGGGTTTTGTCCCATATTACGGCCGCATGCTGGGAAGCGAGTTCTTCTGTGTAATGCTCAAGATAATAAATCTTGTAGTTTCTTTGACCGGTGTCGTTCTTAACCTTAGAAACACCCTTCGTGTAGTGGGTTACGGTCGGATTGAAAAGCACGTTTTCAATCGTGACATTTCCGGTTTCGTCCTTGACGATATCGAAGCTGAGCGTTCCGCCGAGCAGTTCGTAGCTCTCCTGCATGCCGGAGATAAAGTTGCCCAGCGAGTAGGCGACCAGCGTCTTTTTGCCGCTGCTGTTCGTAATCCAGTTAATCGGCTGAATGACATGCGGGTGCATGCCGACGACCACGTCAACGCCCAAATCCGAGAACAGCTTCGCATACGACTTCTGCTCGCTGTTGGGGGTAAACGTATCTTCGATGCCCCAATGCGCGGAAACGATGATGCAGTCCGCCTGCTGTTTTGCCAGCTCTACCTGTTTTCTTATTAAATTCTCGTTAAAGTACGGAATATATGAAGAACTCGTCGAAGCGCTGATTCCGTTCGTGCTCGAAGTGTACGAGAGCAAAGCGATACGAATCCCGTTTTTGGTTATGATTGGTATGTTGTTTGTTGCGGCTTCGTTCGCATAATATCCGATAACGGTTCCGCCGCGTTCCGTGAAAAACTTATAGCAGTTTTTCAGGTATTTATCGTTCCCGGAATCGAGCATGTGGTTGTGCGCGACATTGAAAACATCAAAGCCCAGCTCTACCAGCGTTTCTCCAGCCGCTTCCGGCGTATTGAACATCGGATATCCGCTGATTCCGTTTTCGTTGCCGCCGATCAGCGTTTCGACGTTCACATATGCGATGTCCGCCTTCGCAATATCGGCGGCTACAAACTCATAAATCGGCATAAAGTCATATTCCGCCGTCGCAAGCGGCGTATAGACGGGCGCAACTCCCTTTTTCGCGGCCGCCCGCTCAATCGCGTCGGCGTAAACGGACGGATGAATGATGTTATCGGGGCAAGCGAGAAAGCTGACAACCGATTTCTGGCTGCCCGGTTCGCTTGTATTCGGATTTGATTCGTCGCCCGGCTCGCTCGTGGAACCGCCGCCCGAGCTGTCGTTGTTCCCGGAATTCGTTCCGCTGCTGACGGCGCCGCTGATAACCGAGACGGCGCTCAAATCCTCCGACACAGCCGGGTTTGACGACATAAACCATAATATCGAGATTATGGATGCGGCAACCGCAAGCACGAAAATCGTTGTTAGAAAAGATAAAACGCTTTTTTTCATTCTAATTCCTTTTTCCAATGGTTTTTTGTATTCTAACATTAAAAGCCGTTGTCTGTCAACCGCTTAAGTATCCAGTCTTACCTCGTATTTGTTGATCATCATTACCGGATTATAGGACATTTTCGCGTTTCTCAGGCCCTCGTCGCCCATATCCTCTTCGCGGTTGATATATTTTATACCGTTCGTCGCGTTTTCGTTCGCGTAAAAATAATTGATCGCCTCGTACGCGCCGTCGTATTCCCTGAGCGCCTTTTCGACATGAACGTACAACGTATCGCCGATTGTCTCGCCGATGGTCATCGCGATCACTTTATTCGCCGCGAACAGCAATCCGCCGGTCTGGTCGAGGTCAAAAAACATATCCAGCGCTTTTCGGATAATTTTGCTTTCCGCAATAAAATACGCGTTGTCTTTTTTATACTCCGCCAGATAAACCTCAAAGAACTCTTTCGCTTTCTCGATATTCTCCTTTGTAATCGGTTCGTATCTGCACGCTCGGCATTCCGTGTCGCACTCGCGTAAGAACTTATTGAGCCGATTGCGTTTTTTATTAAATTTATGCCCTTTTAAAGTCTTTAAGTCCTCTGCGGCGTACACATAGTCCGACCAGCCCTCGATCGGCGTTATTTTCGCGTTTTCAAAATGGCACAGCGCGCGCTCGGGCACAAAGTAAAAGCGCGGCACGATATGATTCTGCCTGCAATACTCCTTAATATATTCGATCGCCGTTTCGGTTTTGAGTTTTCCGATCGGAACGGCAAAATCGCACAGATTGTTCTCGGTAATACCCTTTAAAAAGAAAGTATCCTCATATATGCAGTACGCATAGTCGTAGAATTCAGCCCACAGATAAATTCCAAACACTGTGTAATCACAGGAGCGGAAGGGCTGCATTTTGATATATTTCTTAATGTTTTCAAGATCGTTTCGGTCTTTTTCGTCTATTTTTTTAAACTGCAGCATAAAAACCCTTATTTCTCTTTTTTCTATCTCAATATATCAAAACAAGCATACAAAGTCAAGTTCAGCGGCTTTGTGTTATTATGGTTTCCAAGAAAAGAAAAAAGACACCTCATTAAAGGTGTCATCTGTGACTTGCCCCACTATTGCAGAGCATAGATGTCAGCATTGACCTATTTTCCCAGGCCGTGTCCAGCCAAGTATCTTCGGCACGAGCGAGCTTAACTTCCGTGTTCGGAATGGGAACGGGTGGACCCTCGCTGTTATAAACACTGACTTTTTTTAATCATCGAGCTGTTAAATAGTACCTACTTTAAAACACATTATGCGCTTTTGATAGGAACTATGTTTTAAGGTTTGACGATGATTTTCGCACGTCAATGCGGATTCTAACTTTTACCACACTGCCCGCGTGCTTCGCGTTGCTTCCGCTTTTAATCTGCTTGCCGCACTTCAATGTGTCTGCGGCTTGCGCTCGGCGGTTTCATTTACCCGCATATTTTACCAAAAGCAAGAGGGTTTGTCAAGATATATCGAACCTTTTCTTTTATCTCTTACTTCTTACCTTTTATCTCTTACCTTTTATCTCTTACCTTTTACTTCTTACCTCTTACTTTTTTTCCGAGCGCACTGAAAATCGAATAGGAGAAACTCACGCAATCATATTGCTACCGTTGTAGTTCAAGCCCTCGGTCAATTAGTATCGGTCAGCTGAATGCGTTACCGCACTTACACCTCCGACCTATCAAACTTGTAGTCTACAAGTGACCTTACTAACTTATCGTTATGGGATATCTCATCTTGAGGTGTGCTTCACGCTTAGATGCTTTCAGCGTTTATCACGTCCATACGCGGCTACTCGGCTGTGCTCCTGGCGGAACAACCGATGCACCGTTGGTATGTCCATCCCGGTCCTCTCGTACTAAGGACAGCTCCTCTCAAATATCCTACGCCCACGACAGATAGGGACCGAACTGTCTCACGACGTTCTGAACCCAGCTCGCGTACCACTTTAATCGGCGGACAGCCGAACCCTTGGGACCTGCTCCAAGCCCCAGGATGTGATGAGCCGACATCGAGGTGCCAAACCTCCCCGTCGATGTGAACTCTTGGGGGAGATCAGCCTGTTATCCCCAGGGTAGCTTTTATCCGTTAAGCGACGGCATTTCCACTCATTACCGCCTGATCACTAACTCCAACTTTCGTTTCTGCTCGACTTGTAGGTCTCACAGTCAGGCTGGCTTCTGCGTTTGCACTCTTTGCACGATTTCCGTCCGTGCTGAGCCAACCTTTGAGCGCCTCCGTTACTCTTTAGGAGGCGACCGCCCCAGTCAAACTGCCCACCTGACATTGTCCCCCACCTCGTTTCAGAAGTGATGGTTAGAACCTCAGTACATCAAGAGTGGTATCCCAACGGCGACTCCGCACACGCTGACGCGCATGTTTCTCAGTCTCCCACCTATCCTGTACATAATATACCGAGGCTCAGTATCAAGCTGCAGTAAAGCTCCATGGGGTCTTTCCGTCTAGTCGCGGGTAACCGGCATCTTCACCGGTACTACAATTTCGCCGGGCGGGCTGTTGAGACAGTGCCCAGATCATTACGCCATTCGTGCGGGTCAGAACTTACCTGACAAGGAATTTCGCTACCTTAGGACCGTTATAGTTACGGCCGCCGTTTACCGGGGCTTAAGTTCTGTGCTTCGGATTGCTCCTAACACTTCCCCTTGACCTTCCGGCACCGGGCAGGCGTCAGCCCCTATACTTCACCTTTCGGTTTAGCAGAGACCTGTGTTTTTGGTAAACAGTTGCCTGGGCCTTTTCACTGCGGCCTCTTTCGAGGCTCCCCTTCTCCCGAAGTTACGGGGTTAATTTGCCGAGTTCCTTAACAACCCTTCTCCCGTTGGCCTTAGAATTCTCTTCCCATCTACCTGTGTCGGTTTGCGGTACGGACATCTCAGATATACACAACCCTTTTCTCGCCCGAATAGACATCCAATTCCCTACTCTATTTTCGGTGTCTTACGCCCGGGGCAACCATCGCCCGGTAGGACATCTTCTTCGGTGTCAGATTGCTTAAATCTTTTGATGGCTACGGAATTTCCACCGTATGTGCATCGACTACGCCTTCCGGCCTCGCCTTAGCTTCCGGCTTACCTTGGGCGGACGAACCTGCCCCAAGAAACCTTAGATTTTCGGCCATTACGATTCTCACGCAATTCTCGCTACTCATTCCGGCATTCTCACTTCTGTAAAGTCCACCGCTGCTTTCGCTACGGCTTCGCCCCTTACAGAACGCTCCCCTACCCAGTTATTCACTGCCTTAGCTTCGGTTATATGCTTAGCCCCGTTGAATTTTCGGCGCAGCGTCACTCGACCAGTGAGCTATTACGCACTCTTTAAATGAATGGCTGCTTCTAAGCCAACATCCTGGTTGTTTGTGCGTCGCCACATCCTTTTCCACTTAGCATATATTGGGGACCTTAGCTGAAGGTCTGGGCTGTTTCCCTCTTGACAATGAAACTTATCTCACATTGTCTGACTCCCGGGCACGATTATTTGCCATTCTTAGTTTGATAGGATTTGGTAGACTTTCGCCCCCGCCTCCAGTCAGTGCTTTACCTGCAATAATCTTACTCCCGAGGCTAGCCCTAAAGCTATTTCGGGGAGAACCAGCTATCTCCGGGTTCGATTGGAATTTCTCCGCTACCCACACCTCATTCGCCACTTTTTCAACAGGGGTCGATTCGGACCTCCATAGCGTTTTACCGCTACTTCATCCTGGACATGGGTAGGTCACCCGGTTTCGGGTCTTATGCATGCAACTCTCGCGCTCTTAACACTCGGTTTCCCTACGGCTCCGCACCTGAGGTGCTTAACCTCGCTGCATACATAAACTCGCCGGACCGTTCTACAAAAAGTACCACATCGAGCGTTAACGCTCTTTGTGTGCTTGTAAACACAAGGTTTCAGGTTCTATTTCACTCCCCTCCCGGGGTTCTTTTCACCTTTCCTTCACAGTACTTCTGCGCTATCGGTCACCAGGTAGTATTTAGGCTTGGAGGGTGGTCCCCCCGTCTTCCGTGCGGATTCCTCGTGTCCGCACGTACTCTGGATCCTGCTCGCTCGGTCGGACATTTCGGATACAAGACTTTCACTTTCTCCGGTAGAGCTTCCCATCTCTTTCTCCTATGTCCTTCCTCGCTTCCCGCAGTCCTAAACCCCTCCGGTATTGCTACCGAAGGTTTGGCCTCTTTCGCTTTCGCTCGCCACTACTCACGAAATCTCGGTTGATTTCTTTTCCTCCGCCTACTTAGATGTTTCAGTTCGGCGGGTTCCCCCCGTTAACCTATGGATTCAGTTAACGGTCATACGGGTTTGCCGTATGGGGTTGCCCCATTCGGAAATCTGCGGATATATCGGCTATTTGCGCCTCCCCGCAGCTTATCGCAGCTTATCACGTCCTTCTTCGGCTCCTGGTGCCAAGGCATTCACCTTGTGCTCTTTATAGCTTGAACTTCTATTGCTCTTCACAATATTTTTGCATGAGCCTCGCAAATCGGTTTTGCTTCATTGTATTTTTACCCGAATTCTTCAACGGAAAAACCTGTTACAATTTTTCCTTCTCTCTGCGAAAACTTTCTTGGTTTTCGCAAGAATTCGTTTCTGTCGCAATTTGATTTGCTTCTCTCCTATTCAATTTTCAATGTGCTCGCGGCAGGTTGCCGCACCCATACTCGCGGCGGCATGTTGCCGCTGCCATACTCGCGGCGGCAGGTTGCCGCTGCCATACTCGCGCACCGGTTACAGTGCGTTTTCTGTTGTTCGCGCCCGCGTCCGGCGTCTCCGCTTTCCGCTTGCGCTCCGGCTCGATTGCCGATTAAGGAATACTTCTTTTTTTAGAAATATCCTTTAATCTGCATTCAAGCAGCGCTTGATTTGTTTGGTGGAGATGAAGGGGATCGAACCCTTGACCCTCTGCTTGCAGGGCAGATGCTCTCCCAGCTGAGCTACACCCCCATTCCCATTTTCCCTTTTCTTTTTTCAAGGTTTTTTCTGGTGGGCTCAAGTGGAATCGAACCACCGACCTTGCGCTTATCAGGCGCACGCTCTAACCATCTGAGCTATGAGCCCGTTTGTCGTCGCGCTTCCTACTCTTCCTATGTACTCCCGCAAGGACACTGAAAATCGAACAACAACGCACAAGAGACCCTCGTTAAAATGTCGTGATTCTTTCTTTGTGTAGAAGCTTTATCCTTGGATAAATCTTCAGCTTCTCCTTAGAAAGGAGGTGATCCAGCCGCACCTTCCGATACGGCTACCTTGTTACGACTTAACCCCAATCATCGGGCCGACCTTCGGCTGCTCTCTCCTTGCGGTTAAGACACAGACTTCGGGTCTTCCCGACTCTCATGGTTTGACGGGCGGTGTGTACAAAGCCCGGGAACGTATTCACCGCGACATGCTGATTCGCGATTACTAGCAATTCCGACTTCATGCAGGCGGGTTGCAGCCTGCAATCTGAACTGGGACGCATTTTTGGGATTTGCTCCACCTCGCGGTTTTGCTCCCCTTTGTTTGCGCCATTGTAGTACGTGTGTAGCCCAGGGCGTAAGGGGCATGATGATTTGACGTCATCCCCACCTTCCTCCGTTTTGTCAACGGCAGTCCTGTTAGAGTCCTCTTTCCGTAGCAACTAACAGTAAGGGTTGCGCTCGTTGCGGGACTTAACCCAACATCTCACGACACGAGCTGACGACAACCATGCACCACCTGTCTCACAGTTCCTCATAAGAGGCACAGCCGACATTACTCGGCCTTCTGTGGATGTCAAGCTCTGGTAAGGTTCTTCGCGTTGCATCGAATTAAACCACATACTCCACTGCTTGTGCGGGCTCCCGTCAATTCCTTTGAGTTTCAACCTTGCGGCCGTACTCCCCAGGTGGAATGCTTATTGTGTTAACTCCGGCACAGAGGATTGCTCCCCTACACCTAGCATTCATCGTTTACGGCGTGGACTACCAGGGTATCTAATCCTGTTTGCTCCCCACGCTTTCGTGATTCAGCGTCAGTAGTCGTCCAGTAATCCGCCTTCGCCACTGGTGTTCCTCCTAATATCTACGCATTTCACCGCTACACTAGGAATTCCGATTACCTCTCCGACCCTCAAGAGAAACAGTTTCAAATGCAATTCAAAGGTTAAGCCTTTGCATTTCACATCTGACTTGCTTCCCCGCCTACTCACCCTTTACACCCAGTAATTCCGGATAACGCTTGCCACCTACGTATTACCGCGGCTGCTGGCACGTAGTTAGCCGTGGCTTCCTCAACAGGTACCGTCACTTCCTTCGTCCCTGTCAACAGAGGTTTACAATCCGAAGACCTTCTTCCCTCACGCGGCGTCGCTGGGTCAGGCTTTCGCCCATTGCCCAATATTCCCCACTGCTGCCTCCCGTAGGAGTCTGGACCGTATCTCAGTTCCAATGTGGCCGTCCGACCTCTCAGTCCGGCTACTGATCGTAGACTTGGTAGGCCGTTACCCTACCAACTATCTAATCAGACATGAGCCCATCTTAAAGCGGATTGCTCCTTTGGCATAAAGGAGATGCCTCCTCTATGCGTCATGCGGTATTAGCACCGGTTTCCCAGTGTTATCCCCCTCTTTAAGGCAGGTTGCTCATGTATTACTCACCCGTCCGCCACTGACAGTATCGCTACTGCCCGTTCGACTTGAATGTGTTAGGCACGCCGCCAGCGTTCATCCTGAGCCAGGATCAAACTCTCTGATAATTTGTATTTTACACGAAGCTCTCGCTCCGCGCTAAAATCAAACAGAGTTCGCTTTAGCTCTATTACTTCGCTCTAAAGAATTAACGAGTTCTCTTTGTACAAATCCATTTCCCATGAATTTATACTCGTCGTTGTTGTTCAATTTTCAATGTCCTCGCGCTCCCCGCTCCCGCGGGACAGCTTTGCTATAATAGCACACCTTTGTCCGTTTGTCAACACCTTTTTCTCATTTTTTTACATTTTCTTTATCCATTATTTTCCTTGCGCGTTTTTATTGATTTTACTGCAAAATAGACCTCGCGGTACAGATAAAGCGAGCCTAAGGCGAACGCGATTCCTTCTCTTCCGGCATGCGCCAGCGCGGTTTTTACGCCGGAATAAACCGACTCGCAAACGGTCACGGGTTTGCCAAAACGCAAAAGGTGTTCCTTCAGCTTTTCCGCCGGCAAAGCGCGGGGATTGTCCGGCGCGACCGCGATAAACTCCGAAGCAAAGGGCGCGATTTGGCTGGTCATATTGTCGATATCCTTGTCCGCCATGATGCCGAGCAGGAAAACCGCTTTTCTGCCCGGAAGCTGCGCCTGAAAGCTCTCGATCGCGCTGCGGACCCCCTGCGGATTGTGTCCGCCGTCGGATATAAACAAGGGGGAACGCATCAGCACCTCAAACCTTCCGCGCCATTTCACGTTCGCCATACCCGCATAGACCGCGTCATCAGAAATGCGCCAGCCGCTGTTTTTTAAAATGTCAATCGCGGACAGGACCATAGCCGCGTTCTTAAACTGATAGATTCCGACCAATGGGATGGAGACGCCCTTGTACGTGCCGAAGTCAAAACGCAGTTTTTCGAGGGATATTTCTTTATTCTTTATTTCGGAAAAATCGGGAACGACAAGGGAAGCGTTCATCTTCGCGCATTTTTCGCGGATGACTTCTTCCGCTTCCGGGTTCTCGCCGTAGAAAAGCACTTTTCCGTTTTGCTTGATAATGCCGGCTTTCGCGGACGCGATATGCTTCATCGTCGGTCCGAGCTCGCGGACGTGGTCGTAATCAATGGTGGTAATCACCGCAAGTTCCGGCGTATCGATCACATTCGTAGAGTCCAGTTCGCCGCCCATTCCCGTTTCCAGCACCACAATATCGCAGCCGTTCCGCCGAAAAAACTCAAACGCGATTACAGTAATCAGCTCGAACTCCGTGGGCGGGTCGGACATGGTATCCGCGAACCGCGCAACATAACCGGTCAGCTCGGCAAGCTCTTCGCCGCTGATCGGCTGACCGTCTATCTGCATGCGCTCGTTAAACGCCAAAATATAGGGCGAAGTATAAAGCCCGGTTTTATAGCCGGCTTCTTTGAAAACAGAAGCAAGCATCGCGGAAACCGAGCCTTTGCCGTTTGTTCCCGCGATGTGAATAAACTTTAGTTTTTTCTCGGGATTGCCGATCTTTGCAAGAAGCTCCCGGGTCCTGCCCAAACCCAGTCTGCTTCCTCTCCAGGATACGCTGTGAATATATTGTAACGCTTCTTCGTAAGTCATTTTATTACGCTCCCAAAAACCGGGTCACTGCTTGTTTTGATTGGCGAATACGAATTTGTCGATTCCGCTTTTGCCGATATAGTAAATGCAAACCGCCTCTACCGCAGCCACCACGACATAAACAGGGAGTCTTATCGACAAAACGTAAAAATAGGATAAGTTGCTCATTTTTGCGAGCGCAAACGATCCGTATGCAATGGTTCCGGCGCAGTTTGTCAACAGTGTAACGAATAAAATTTGCAGAAAACCGGATATGTTTTTTAAAAATGCTTTGCGGATTAACGCGGGCAGCAGCCCCATAATCACCGCGTACGGCGCCAGCAGCGGATTCCAGCCGTACGGCGAAAAAACAGACGCGCCGATCAAATCGGCAATAAATCCGACGGCGGCGCCTTCAATAGGGCCAAACCACAGCGACACAAGAACAATCGGCACGTTGCCGAGGCTTAAGCGCAACGTCGCCGGGTCAACGGTGACCGAAAGCAATCGTGTCAAAACAATGCTGACCGCCGCCATAAGGCCTAAAAAAACGATGCTTCTTGTGCTGAATTTCTTCATAAATAAAAAAACACACCTCTCTTCTTATTTCGCCACTTACAGCAAAATAGCAAGAAAGGCGTCAATTGACGCTTACGTACATATTGCTGCAGCGGGATGCAAGATCTGTACCGCAAACCTTTTTTGGTTTTTCGTTTGCCGGCAACTCCCCGTCCGGACAACACTTAACGCACAGACCTTTACTCTGCATGGCAATATGATAAAGCATTACGCGCCGTTTGTCAACATGCAAATTTCCTAAAAATATTCTTTGTTTTTATGATTTTTTTACGACAGCAACAAAGCGCAGCAAAAAACCTTTGCTGCGCCGATTGCTCCGCAGCCATATTCATGTTCAACGGCTGCGCTTTCTGCAGAATAAGGCCGCCAGTATCGGCCTAAGAAACCTCGGCGGTCTGATGACATAGATTTTCATGATATGTCCCTCTTCTCCGGCGAGTTTTTTTATGGATATGCAATCGAATATGTTCCATGCAAGCGAACCATCTGACGCCGGACAGATGTACTTCAGCTTTAGTTCTTAAAAAGAAGAATGCCTGCCGCAATAATAACCGCCGCTTCTATGCACACGAGTATCCCCGACGGCAGCAGGGCGCACAATAAAACCCCTCCGCCGAAGGTGAGAGCAGCCAATCCGATTGTTTTTCCCATGCATCTCATCATAAGGATTCCTTTCTCCGACAGTCAAACGCGCAAAAACAAATAAAAAATATAAATATCGCCGCAGCCTTTCACTATAGTTTATTCATAATATTGAAAATCGTCACATATAAATGGAACAAAAAAGCGAAAGGATGCGATTGCCATAAAAACGTCAGTCAGAGAAATTCACGTTCCAAAGAGACTTATTCATACGACCATCGACAAGGATTTGGAGCTGGAAGAATCTCTTCCGGATTACTGCCCGGATATCGCAAGGCTTATTCGAGTTGACTGCTCGCCCGTGATCGAAAACAGCGAGTTCAGCGGAGACAGGTGCGTCGTATCAGGAAAAGCTGTCTGCAGAATCCTGTACGAAACCGATTATAAAAGCAAAATAAAGAGCGCGGAGTTTGTCAAGGATTTCAGCCACAGCTTTGAAGTGCCGATGCAGGGCTGCACGGACCCGGTCGCGCAGGCAAAAGCGCGCTGCACGCATATCTCCTGCAAGATGCTAAGCCCGCGGAAATTCATCATCAAGTCAAGGCTCCAGCTTGATTTGGACGTGTTCGCGAATACCGCCGTTAAGACGGTCGACACAAGAAGCGGGGACAACACCTTCTATCGCACCGTGGATATTTCCTACGAGAAGAAGCTGCCGCCCTGCGTCGAGGAGTTCGCCTTTGAAGAGGAACTGCCTTTGCTTCAGAGCGAAAAATCCATCGGCGACATTGTGTTCGGCAGCGTTCAGCTCCAGCCGCCGCAGGTTACCGTTTCGGGCAGCGACGCCATCGTGAAAACCAACGCTACGGTAAAACTTTTGTACGAAGAAGAAGGCGGCGACAACCAGCTGGTCGCCACGACCAAAGTTGTGCCGGTAAGCATGACGTTGAGCAACCTTGCGGTCGACGACGCCGGCAGAATCGCGGTTTCGCTGTCGGTAACCAACGCGAGGGTCACCAGCGAACTGGACGCTTACGGCGAAAACAGGATTATCAAAGCCACCTTTACCGCCAGAGCCAAAGCCGAAATGACCGAAAAGGTTACCGAAACCGTTGCGACCGACCTGTTCTCGTCGGACTGCGTCAACAAGACCGAGAGCGCGACGATTGCGCTGCCCGCGCAGAACAACGAAACCGACCGCACCTTCTCGATCGACACGGTCATCACGCCGGAAAAACCGTTTGTCAATACGCCGTTTGACATTGACATCATCATCAACGACTTAAAGGCGGAAATCGCGAACGGCGGCGTCAACTTAAGCGGAAACTACACGGTAACCATGCTCGGCCACACCGCGGATTCGCTGGAGAGCTATGATTCCACCGGCGAGTTTATGGAGTTTATTCCGATCGAGCTTTCCGAAAACGTCACGTCGGTGGACGCCGAACTCTATCCGTTCGACTACTCGCTGACCATGATGTCGGACGGAAGCATCGCGATTCGAATCATCCTCAACGCCAAAATCAAAACCTACAGCGAGGAGCTGCAGACCATTGTCACCTCGGTGATCAGTCAGGAACCACTGCCCAAAGAGAAAGATTCCTACGCGGTGATCTACTACTTCCCGAACGCAAGCGACAACCTCTGGAGCATCGCAAAGCGGTATTATGCGAATCCGAGCGTAATCAAAAACGCCAACCCCAACGCTTTTGACGAGTATGAGCAGGTCAAAAGCGGCACGAAAATGATTATGATTAAAAAATAAGCGGAAAACGCAATTTTTACGGGCGCGCGGCGTGCGCCCGTATATTTTTTTGTCCGTATTGTCTTTTTGGGTTACATAATGTCAGTTTCCCTAATATACTGAAAATACAGAGAAAATATTTACCGGTTGTTTTTGTTGCCGGAGAAAAGGGGATTTTGTGTCAAACAGTGTCAAAATTGCAGTGATTGGAGGAGATTTAAGGCAGCTTGTCGTTGCCAAACTGTTTGCCGAAAACGACATTGAAACGGCGGTTTTCGGCTTTGATCTTTATACCGGTGAATTTCCGCCCGTTACGAAATGCATGACTGCAGCAGATGCCGCGTACGGCTCAACCGCAATCATTCTTCCACTTCCGTGTACGACAGACAACGCGCATCTGAACACGCCGTTCCATAACGGTAAAGTCCTGCTGGACGACCTGATGCGTTCTATCACCGCAGATCAGATTGTCTGCGCCGGCATGTATGCTTCGGACCGGCCGAACACGTTCGACTACTACGCGCGAGAGGAACTTCAGATTCTAAACGCTATTCCGACCGCTGAAGGCGCGATCGCGATTGCTCTTGATGAACTGCCGATCACATTGCATGGCGCAAGGGCGGTAATTCTCGGCTTCGGCCGCTGTGGAAAAGCGCTTGCGGAAAGGTTGAAGGGGCTGGGCAGCCATGTTACAGTCGTGGCAAGGAAGGAGAGTGATCTTGCGCTTTGCGAGTCATATTCCTATAATGCCGTTTCCTTCCGCTGTTTAAGCAATGCTGTTTCCAACGCCGACGTCATCTTCAATACTGTACCGGCATTGATTCTGAACGAACCAATGCTCAAGCACATCGATAAACATACCCTCATTATTGATCTCGCCTCAAGACCCGGCGGAGTTGATTTTGAGGCGGCAAAAAGACTCGGTTTAAACGTAAACTGGGCGCTTTCACTGCCCGGGAAAGTAGCTCCGATAACTGCGGGCAAAATCATTTACAAGACTGTCTGCAACATACTCAAGCAGGAAGGAGTTTTATAGGAATGAAGCTGGCATACGCCTTCTGTGGGTCGTTCTGCACGCACGGGAAGGCGCTGGATGTACTCGAACATATGGCGGAAAAACACGATATTACGCCGGTTTTCTCGGAAATTACCGCGACCACCGACACGCGGTTCGGCACCGCCATGGAGCTGTATACAAACGTGAAAAGGATTTGCAAAAAAGAACCCATCACGACCATTAAAGAAGCCGAGGAAGTGATTACCAGAGGCAACTTCGACGCAGTCATCGTTGCGCCCTGTACGGGAAACACCCTGGCCAAAATCGCAAACGGCATCACCGACAGCACGGTCACCATGTGCGTAAAAGCGCAGTTAAGAAACCGCAGGCCCGTGATTATCGCGCTCGCGACCAACGACGGATTAAGCGCCAACCTGTTCAACATCGCGATGACGCTTGAAAAGAAGTATATCTATTTCACGCCGTTCGGTCAGGATAACGCCTACGATAAACCCACCTCGTTAATCTGCGACTTTGACCTGATCCAGGATACGCTCGAACTCGCCGTGCAGGGAAAGCAGCTTCAGCCGCTGCTGTTGTAAAATCTTTCATATTATATATAAAAAGAGGAGCCCGCATTTTCGGGCTTCCTCGTTTTTTTTAGCGTATCAAATCAATAAAGTTTGCGTACTCCGCTGCAAGCGCGGGCGTCGGACTGCCGGTCGTCGGGCTGTATAGGTACTGATAGCAGAAAAAGCAATAGCCGTCGACGCTGTCTTTGTTGAAAATATACTCAAACGAGCGTTTTAAGACGTCCTTATGGTTAATCCACTCGTACTTTCCGGCTTCGGTCACCGCCCAGACGCTGATGCCGCCGCTGTAAGCGTTATAAGCGTTTCCGCCGCTCAAGCCGACGTAGTATTTCACCTTCGGGTTGGTAATAATCGCTTCCCATTTGTCCACCATTTTATCGAACGGGCAGACGCCGTGCAGAAAGCCGTAATACAGCTGCGGGATGATGTAATCAATATACCCGTCTTCCGAGCACCACTTCTGTACGTCAATAAAGTAGGTCGAGCGCAGACTGTCAAGGTTGCCCGCCGGAGAAACGCCGAAAACCGCGTCCTTTTTGGTCTTGTGCACCGTCTGGTACAACAAGCTGACCATCTGGTTGATGTTGTTTTCTCTGAACGCCTGAAGCGAAGCATACCCGCTCTTTGCAAAAGAGATTTTGTCAAAAGAAGCGTCTTTTGTCGGATAGAAGTAGTCGTCGATATGTATGCCGGCCACATTATATTTTTTCAGTATCTCGGCGGCGCCGTCCGCGATCAGCTGGCGCGCTTCGGGATATGCCGGGTTCAGGTACAGCCTGCCGTCCACCTCGACCACCCTGTCGCCGCCCGCCTTATACCACTGCTTGATCAAATAACGGTCGGGAACGGCCGCCATCTCGCCGGTCAGCATCAAACGCATCGGGTTAATCCACGCGTGAACCGTCAACCCCTGCGCCCGCGCTTTTTCAATAAAAATCTCTATCGGATCGTAGCCGATGCTTCCGCCGTAGCTTCCCGCCACAAAACGGGAGAGCGGATAGTACTCGGAATTGTAAAAGCTGTCGCCGAACGGACGCATCTGCAGGAATATGGTGTTGAACCCGTCCTGTTTGATATTGGCGACGATTTTTTCAACCATCGCGGTATAGGAGCTTTTGCTTCTCTGCGCGCTGCCGTTCAAATAAACCGAGCTCATATCATACTGCGAAACCCATATGCCTTTCAGATACTCCGGCAAAGCGGGCTGGGGTTCCGGTTCGCTCTCCGGCGGTTTGCTGTTTTCAGACGGCTGACTGCTTTCAGACGGCCGGCTGCTTTCAGACGGTTTGCTTGACTCCGAAGGCGCGCTCGTATTCGGTTGCGCGCTGCTTTCGGAAGGCTTACCCGGCTCTGCCGGTTTGCTTGTTTCAGGATGTTTGCTAATTTCGCTGCCCATACTGTTCTCCCTGCTTTCGCTGCTTTCTTTACCCGAAGAAGCCGTTTCAGACGCGGATTCCGATAATAAGCCGCTTTGTGTTTGCGGACCGCTATAAATAAATTCGGAAGAATCGGGAACGGTTCGGCTCTTTACGCAGGAGGATGCGATCACCGCGAGCAAAAGCACAAAAAACACCGCAAGCCACTTAAATCTTCTCTCTACCATTTTACTTCTTATTATAATACCTTTCTGTTTTTTTCAAAGATTGTCATTTTAATAAGGTAAGTTTTGGCATATCAGGAAATATCTGTTATGATTGTACCAACGAATAACACCGTTGTCAATCACAATATTCCTTCCAAATTCTGACGTTCCTGCGCAAAACCGGGATTCGGGTCGCCGGTGAGCACATTATAAAAATACTGGTAGGAGAAAAAGCAGTAGCCGGAGCACTTTTTTTCGTTTTTGACAAGCGCCATGCTGCGGTAGAGAATGTCTTTATGGTTGATCCACTCGTATTTTCCTTCTTCGGTGCCGGCGAACGTGTCGATCGCGCCCGAGGACGCCTGCACGGCTTTGGCGGCGGTAAGCCCGACAATCAGCCTGACTTCAGGGTTCGTGACCGCGTTTACCCACTCCTGCAGAATCTTATCGAACGGGCAGTATTTGTTTAAGAAACCGAAATACAGCTGCGGCATGATGTAGTCGATGTATCCGCCCTCCGAGCACCAGCGGTAAACGTCGGCGTAATAGGTGTCTTTGAGCGAATAGATGTTGCCCGCGGGCGCGATTCCGTACAAAGCGTTTTGATTTTTCGATTTTACCGCCTCGTACAGCCCCTTTACTAACAGATTGATATTGTTCCGCCGGAACTCGCCGAGGTCTTTCATGCCGCTCGCTTTGAACTCCGTTTCGTCAAAAAAGGTTTCGGTCGTCGGGTAAAAGTAATCGTCCATGTGGATGCCGTCTATTTCGTAGCGCGTCATGATTTCCTTTACGCCGTCGATAATCAGGTTGCGCGCCTCCTCGTAAGCCGGGTTCAGGTACAGCCTGTCCCCTACCTGAACGACTTTCCCGCTCTTTTCTTTGTACCACTGCTTAATCGGAAAACTGTCGCTGATCGCTTCGATTTCCGCCGGCGTCATCAGCCGCAAAGGGTTAATCCAGCCGTGTACCGCGATGCCGAGCGCGTGCGCTTCCTTGATGAAGATCCCGACGGCGTCGTAGCTGATTCCTCTGCCGTAGGCGCCGCTGACATACTTGGAAACCGGGTAAATCAGCGAGGTGTACATGCTGTCCCCGTTCGGGCGCAGCTGCAGAAACACGGTGTTGAACTTGTCCTTTTTAATATTGGAAAGCATGGTCCTGACCAGCGCGGTGTAGCTTTCTTTGTTTCTCTGCCTGCCGTTCTCGCAGTAAACCGGGCTCATGTCGAACTGAGAAACCCAGATTCCGCGGATATATTCTCCTTCGCCCGCTGTCGGCTGTGAGGAAGCGTCGCTGTAGTCCGGCGCTTCGCTGACGTCGGATTCGGTTCCCTCTCTGGCTTTCGTACAGCCTGCAAGAAGAATGCAAAGAATTAAAAAATACAAAACCTTGAACTTCAAAATCATTCACCTTTCCTGTTTTCATTTTTCCCCTTATACCATTTCTATGAAACCGAAGGCGAAAATAACCATGTTGCATAATTAATTTTTTATGATAAAATAATTTTAACCGAATCACAGGCGGCGAAGCGGCCGGCTTTTCCCCGCTTCCGGCCTTTTTAAACAGGTGTCCGTTATGAATCTTTCCTTTGACAAAACAACCGAATACGTTTTGAACTCGCTCGAAGAAGCGGGGTTTGACGCGTATGTGGTCGGAGGGTCTCTGCGGGACCTTTTGCTCGGCATGGAGGTTCACGACACCGATATCGCCACGAACGCTTTGCCCGCGCAGGTAAAAGAAGTGTTCAAGGGCCAAAACGTCATAGAAACCGGGCTGAAGCACGGGACGGTCACGCTGGTAGTCGATCATGTTCCCTACGAGATCACCACCTTCCGCACCGAAGGCCCGTACTCGGACAGCCGCCGCCCGGACGCGGTGTATTTTATCGATTCGATCGAGGAGGATTTAAAAAGGCGGGATTTTACCGTCAACGCGATCGCGTACTCCAAAAGCAGAGGGCTTGTCGATCTGTTCGGCGGCGTCGCCGACCTGAAAAACAAAGTGTTAAGGGCCGTCGGCGACCCGGCGAAGCGATTCTCCGAGGACGCTTTGCGCGTTCTGCGCGCCATGCGCTTCGCTTCCGTTTTGGGCTTTGAAATCGAGCCGAACACCAAAGCCGCCCTCTTCGCACACGCCGAGCGATTGAAAAAAATAGCCGCCGAGCGCGTGTACAGCGAACTGATGCGCATGCTCGGCGGGAAAAGTTTTGACGGGGTTCTGCGCGAGTTCTTCCCTGTTTTTCAGCTGATTATGCCCGAAGTTTTCCTGCCCGAAAAGGATTTGTCGGTTCTGCCGGACGCTCATTTCCGCCTTGCCGCGCTTTTTTCTACGGCCGCGGACGCAAAAACAGCGTTGCGCAGGTTGAAGGCCGACAACCATACCGTTAAAAAAGTATCCGCCCTGTTGGAGAGCGCACCGGTTCCGACGAAGGATACCGAGATAAAATACTTCCTTTCGCGGTACGGTTCCGGCGCGCTTGAGATTTCGCTGTTCCGCGAGCTTTTCTATGACGAAAAAGGCGCGTACGCGCGCGTTAAAGCGGTTTATGAAAGCGGCGAATGTTATTCGCTCGCCCAGCTTGCCGTAAACGGTTCGGATATCGTCAATCTCGGCTATACCGGCAGAGAAACCGGCTTAGTTTTAAACAAGCTGCTCGATATGGTGATACAGGGAAACGTAAAAAATACAAAAGAAGCGCTGCTGAATGCAATTAAAAATATTGACAACCGATAATCAATCTGTTATAATGCAAAAGCTGTCGGTGATTTCGCAACCGCGGCAGACAACCTTATCGGATTTGCTGGTGTGGCTCAGCGGCAGAGCAGCTGATTCGTAATCAGCAGGTCACGGGTTCAATCCCCGTCACCAGCTCCAACCACTTCTCCTCAAAATGCTTGAGAAAGGGCATTTTCGAGGAGATTTTTGTTTCATGTCCATTTATGCTAATAATTTCTCAAACTCAATAAAACCCATAAAAACCTATCTATATGTCGTCAATTTATCGTCAAAAAACCGGGCAGGATTTCTCCTGCCCGTTTCATTTTGCTTTCGGCAACAAGCGTCTCGCAAACGCGCCGCGGAAAAATACGGGCAGGATTTTTTCCGCCCATTTTTTAATTCAATTTATAATTTATTTCCGCGCCTATAAAATACATCTTTACAATCATTTAATTTTGTAGTATAATGCTCATAAGCAAATGTTTTTCAATATAACGAGAGTAAAGGTGATATTTTTTGGGCGCATGGGATTTTTATGTGAATTTAAAAATTGACGCCAGCGACGCTTACGCATTGTTAGCCGCCTATAAAAACAACGCGCTGTATCAAAACGCCTTTCATTACGGAATCGCGCAAAACAGCGCGGCAGACGAATATAACGCAGGCCTAACCTCTGTGATAGATTCTTTTTTGCCCGCGAACATCCTGATTTTCTCGTTTATTACGGAAAACTTAAATAAAAAGTCAGACTTTCAAATCAAAACCTTGGATATTGAACGCGATTTTGATTTTGAGAAAAAAGTCGATTTTATCAACTTTATGTATAACGCATGGGAGGAAAAAATCGACGCCTACTATAAGTTGTTCGGCGGCGTTCTATTGAATCATAACGATTATGTAAAAGCAAGAAGCAAACTGTACAGAAAATACTACATAAAGTTTTAGCGTTTGTTTTATCGGTTTTCAAATTCGCCATAAAATCTATCCCCGCGTGACGCGGGGATTTTTATAATGGCTTTTATCCGCTTCATTATTTTTCCGTGAAAAGCTATTGCATAATTTTACAAAATGTTATATAATATAATTTGTATGAAAATTCAGGTTCAGGAGTAACATTTTATGTCAAATATGACTATAAAAATCGCATTGGACGGTCCCTCGGGGTCCGGGAAAAGCACGATGGCCAAGCTGCTCGCGAAAGAGCTGGGTTACGTTTATATCGATACCGGAGCGCTTTACCGCACCATCGGGCTTTATGTTTACGAGAAAGGGTTAAGCTCCGAGGACAAGGAAGGAATCATCGCGCTTCTGCCTGAAATCCATATCACCATGCGCCTGATCGACGGCGCCGGCGTTATTTTTCTAAACGGCAGACAAATCGGCGACGAGATCCGCACGCCCGTCATTTCCAAATACGCTTCCGATGTTTCCAAGATACCGGAGGTGCGCGCTTTCCTTTTGGACCTGCAAAGAAACATCGCAAAGGAAAACAACGTCATAATGGACGGCAGAGATATCGGAACCGTCATTCTGCCCGACGCGCAGGTCAAGATTTTCATGACCGCCGACAACGAAACCAGAGCGCGCCGCCGCTATAATGAACTGATTGCGAAAGGTCAAAACGTCAAGTACGAGGACGTGCTCGCCGATATGATCTGGCGCGACAAAAACGACCGCGAACGCGACATCGCGCCCGCCGTTCCGGCGAAAGACGCCATTATCTACGACAACTCGAACCACAGCATCGAGGAAAACCTTGAGATGCTGAAAAAAATAATCAAGGAAAAGATTGGATAATGTTCTACGACACCGTCAGAAAACTGATCACCCCCATCGTAAAAGCGTTGTATAGAATCGAGGTAACCGGCCTGGAGAACGAGCCGGACGAGACGTATATCGTCTGCGCGAACCACTCTTCTTTCATAGACCCCGCGCTGATTGCCTGTACTTTGAAAAAACCGGTCCGTTTCGTGGCCAGGTCCACTTTGGCAAGATTTAAGTTTATGAACTGGCTTTTCAGCAAAGCCAACGTGATTACCATACAAAGAGGAAAAGGCGACGTTTCCGCCGTGCGCGCGATTATCGCGGCCGTTAAAAACGGCGACTGCGTCGGTATTTTCCCGCAGGGTACCCGAAAGCGCAGAATCCTGCCCGAGCCCGAACAGGCGGAAGGCGGGCTGGGACTGATCGCGGCGTCCACGCAGGTGCCGGTGCTTCCGGTTTCCATCGTCACCAAACGGCTGATGCCCGGCATCTTCCGCAAAACAAAACTGGTGGTAGGCAAGCCGATTCCGGCGTCCGAATACCTGCATTTCTGCGAAAACCCGACCAAAAAGCAGATCGCCGAGTATTGCTTTGCGCCCGTCTGCAACGAATTTACAAGAAATTAAGGGATATCTATGGCCGAAATCAGGCTCGCTAAAAACAGCGGCTTCTGCTTCGGAGTTCAGCGCGCGGTGTCGATGCTGGAAGCCGAACTGGACAAGCCCGAAAGCCGGGAGATTTACTGCATCGGCGAAATCATACACAACAAGAGCTTTACCGACTCTTTAAAAAAACGCGGCGTCAAGATTATAACCCCGGCGGAAATAGACAGCCTGCCGGAGAACGCGACCGTGTTCATCCGCACGCACGGCGTGCCGAAACAGGTGTACGAACAGCTTGCCCGCAAGGGGATCGAACATATCGACGCAACCTGTCCATACGTTAAAAAAATACACCGCATCGCCGAGCGCGGCGGCGAAAGCACCGCCGTCATTATACTCGGCGACGCGAATCATCCCGAAGTTCAGGGAATAAAGAGCTTTGCGAAAGGAAAGGTCTTTATATTCTCTGACTGCGAAGAACTCAAAAACAGCTCGGAGATAAAAGGTCTAAAAGACAGCGATATTCTTGTTGTAGCGCAGACCACCTACAACATCCACGAATGGGAAAAATGCCAAAAATTCATAAAAAATCTATATACAAACGCCCGCATTTTTGATACAATATGCAGTGTTACGGACGAACGGCAGCAAGAGGTGCTCTCGCTCGCAAAGGAATGCGACCTCGTCGTGGTCGTCGGCGGCGCTTCCAGCTCCAACACTGCGAAACTTTGCAAAATTGCAGCCGAGAATTGTCCGAGCGCAATCCATATCGAAAACGCGAAGGAACTGGCAGAATACCCACCGGACCTTTTCCAAGCTGCTCGAAAAATAGCGATAACTGCAGGAGCATCCACTCCGAGCAGCATAATACAGGAGGTTTTACAAACAATGACAGATCTTACCAACAACGAACTCAGTTTTGCTGAGATGCTCGATCAGTCCTTTAAAACTTTAAATATAGGGGAAAGGGTAACCGGTGTCGTTTCTGCGGTCAGTCCTGCGGAAATACATGTTGACTTAGGTACGAAGCATACAGGCATACTGCCGTATGACGAGATTACCGCCGAAAGCGGCGTCGATCTTGAAAAGGAATACCATGTCGGCGACCCGATCGACGTTGTCGTGATGAAAATCAACGACCTCGACGGAACCGTTCTTCTCTCAAAGAAGAAGCTCGACGCCGAGAAAAACTGGCAGACCGTTCAGAAAGCGTACGAAGACGGAACCATTCTTACCGGCACGGTCAGAGAAACCGTCAAGGGCGGCGTCATCGTCGGCGTTCAGTCTATAAAAATTTTCGTTCCCGCTTCTCAGACCGGACTTCCCAAGGACAGCGCGCTCGACCAGCTGAGAGGACAGAAGGTTTCCTTAAAGATTGTCGAGGTGGACAGCAAGCGCAAGCGCGCGGTCGGTTCTATCCGAAACGCTGCCCGCGCAATCCATAAGAAGGAAGTCGAGGACTTCTTCGTAAACGTGCAGGTCGGTCAGAAGTTCACCGGCACCGTCCGTTCGCTGACCAACTACGGCGCGTTCGTCAACATCGGCCCGGTGGACGGCATGGTCCACATCACCGAGCTTTCCTGGGGCAGACTCAAGCCGCCCGCGGAGATGTTTAAAATCGGCGACAAAATCGACGTGTACATCAAGAGCGTCAATGTCGAGAAGAAGCGCATTTCGCTCGGATACAAGACCGAGGAGAACAACCCCTGGAGAATCTTTGAGAACAACTACCACGTCGGCGACGTTGTCGAGGCTACCGTCGTCAGCCTAATGCCCTTCGGCGCTTTCGCGGAGATAATCCTCGGCGTCGACGGCCTTATTCACAACACGCAGATCGCGCTGAAGCCGGTCGGCAATCCCGCTTCGGTTCTGAAAATCGGCGACAAGGTAACCGCGAAGATTACCGCCATCGACCTTGAAAAGAACAGGGTCAGCCTTTCCATCAAGGCGCTTTTAGAGGCGGACGCCGAGATTTCTGAAGAAGACAGGAAAAACAACGTCATCGAAGAAACCAAAGCGGAAGCCGAAGAAACTGCTGAAGAAAGTAAAACCGAAGAAAACAGCGCAGAAAGCAAAGCCGTTGAAAATAATGAAGAAGGTACGGCTGAAGAAACCAAAGCAGAATAAACAAAAAAATGAATGAGCGTGTCCTTTTCGGACACGCTCGTTTTTGTATATTCTAATCCGCGTTTAAAATAACAATCTTCGCTGCGGTTCCCTGCGGCGGATAGCTTTCCCGGATTTCGCCGGTAATCGTGATTCTCAGCTTGCCTTGAATGTCGTCAATCGTCGCTTTTCTGCCGTCGGCAAACTCGATGACCGTGTTTTCGGTAATACTCAGGTCGATTTCGTCGAAATGCTTGTAGTTCGGGCAGGAAACCCGTATGCTGTTGTTGTGCCTGATGACCAGCGTCGCGTTGAAGGTGTTGTCGTCCGTATTGTCCTGATTGTCGTCCACCAGCGTCAGCAGCAGTTCTTCGCCCGATTTTTCGCAGATATCGTTTTCGTTCGCGAAGGAAAGGTAGAATATCTTATCCCCGTCCACCGCATACTGCAAAATATGCATACCGCTGCCGATGTCTTTGGTCACGCCCAGCTGGTCGATGATTTCCTTATACGTCATCCCGGCTTTGATCGCCCTGATCTGGTCCGAGGTAATCTTTGCGGTGTACGTCAGCCGGTTGTACGCCAGCAGCGCGTCATAAATCGCTTTGCCGTCGTTGGGCAGATTCTTTATGCCGATTTCCTCCGCTTTTTCCATCAGAATGCTTACGGTCACCGGCAGACTGAAACGCTCCGATTTGATATCCTTATAAACCTCTATGGCTTCGCCGCGGGGAAGCTCGCCTGCGTTGATGCCGATTTCGCTCAGAAAACGCTCCGCTTTATTGTATTCATACGCGTCAACCGCCATATAGGCCGAAAAGCTGGTGATGCAAACGACCAACAACGCCGCCGCCGTAACGATAATTCTTTTGCGCATATAATACTCCTTTCTTTTGATAACATCCGCCCGGTTCGCGCTCTGCAGAACGCGCACGCGGATTTCTTCTTTATTGATCATATTTTCTTCGATAACCTTTCGGAACAACTCCTTTTCAGTCATGGTCCGCACTCCCCTTTCCGTATAGTTCCCGCAATTCCCTGACAGTACGGTACAGTTTATTTTTTACGCCCGATTCACTCATGGACAGCTTTTTTGCAATCTGCGCGATCGAAAGGTCGCAGTAATAAAAAAGGTAGAAAATCCTCCTGACAACATCCGGCTTCGCGGCTATGTAGGAAGCAATCCGCTCGAACAGCCATTTGTTCGCGATGTCCTCCTCTAATCGCATGTCCGCGATGTTGAAATCCACGATATTGACCTCTTCGTCGTCCTCGTTTTTTGAAAACATCGGTATCAGGCGCTTTAGCCTTTCGGCGAACGTATAATGCTTGTAAACCTTTGATTTCGCGACGCTGTACACAAAAGCGTCCGTGTTTTTGACGTAATCCGTACCTTTTTTCAGGAAAACGGAATAAACCTCTAAGTATATCTCCTGCATAATGTCGGAGATATCCTCGGTATTTCCGCATTTCGCGGTCACATAGGTCAGTATTCTTTCGTAAGTGTCGTCGTAAACCTTGTTAAAAAAGGTGGTTATCTGCTGGTCGACCATTTTTTTCACCGCCTTCTACTATATATGTGTCATGCGGAATGCAAATAGTTTCACTTTTTCTTATAAAGAAGTATCTCCAATCGATAAAAAAATAAAGCGCATACCTTTTTTAAAGGTAATGCGCCTGATTTTTGGTTTGCTCAGCCCGCAAAGCCGTGTCCCTATGAGAATGAAACCCTGCTCTCTGCAGGTGGGTGTCCTCTCCCCAGCTTCAGTACTTCCAACGTCCGCATAAGAGGTGACGAAGCAGCTCTTATGCGGGAGGCCTGCACACCACTGGAGAATATGAACTCCCTTTCATCATTGTGGGTTTTTTCATAGGGGGAGATGATTTAACGTCACGGACGTATTACATCCCACACGCACCCCGCAGGCATATTCTATTAAAAAATTCTGCTTACATTCTAATCTTATGCATCAAAACCCAAACCGTGCTGCCTTTTTCGGTTCTTTGTTAATATTTTGACGCGTAAATCAGAATCTATTCATCCTCGTCCTCGAGGTCCTCTTCCTCTTCTTCGTCGAACTCGTCGAAATCTTCCGCATCCAGTTCTTCGTCAAGGTCGTACTCGCCCATGAAACTGTCCTCAAACGCGTCGGCGACCCTGTCAAACTCATCATCATCGTCGATAGTGAGAAGTATTTCGTTACCGCTCTCGTCCGTGCTGATTTTCAGGATAACATATTCGTCGTCTTCGCCTTCAAACGGAATCAATGCAACGTATTTATTTCCGTCTAATTCGAGGTTTCCCAACAGTTCAAACTGGCTTTCGTTTCCGTCCTCGTCTGTTAGCGTATATACATCGTACTCGTGGTTCTCGTTCTTTGCTGCCATAACAAAAATACCTCCCGAACGTTCTTTACGGCATTATAATACCGTATATACAATGAAAAGTCAAGCGTTATTTCTAACCATAAATTTCTTTTCTCTCGACTGTTTATCCGAAAATGCTGCCAAATCTGCTTTTTTGCGTCAAAATACGCCGCAAAACAGGTCTTTAGTTGACTTTTTTCAGATTATAATTTATAATACGATGATGTATTATAATATTCATAGATATTCGTTTTTTTATGCACTTTATTTTTTAGCAAGGATGTTTTTATGTCTTCTATCCCGAGAATATTCGTACCCGAAGGAAGCATTCAAAACAACACCGTGCTCATTACAGGCAGTGACGCCTTCCATCTGCAAAAGGTTTTGCGGCTGGGCGTCGGCGACCAAATCCTCGTATGCGATATGTTCCGGACGGAATATGACGGCGTTATCCAAAACGTGTCGGCCGTCGGACTTACGGTATCGCTGAGCGAAGGAAGAATGACAAACAGCGAGTTTCCGTTTGATGTCACACTGTTTCAGGCTATTCCCAAAGGGGACAAGTTTGACACGATCGTCCAGAAAGCGGTCGAACTCGGCGTCACAACCATCGTGCCGGTGCTGTGCGAGCGCTGCGTTTCCCGGCCGGACGAGAAATCTTTTTTGAAAAAACTGGAGCGGTACAACAAAATCGCCGCTTCGGCGGCTTCGCAGTGCGGCAGAGGTATTATTCCGAAGGTCGCGCCGCAGGTCAGCTACGCGCAGGCTCTAAAATCCATCCAGAACAGCGACGCCGGCTTTATTTGTTACGAGGGAACCAATACGCTGCACATCCGCGACTTTCTTGCCGGGAAATCGCCGGCAAATATTTCCTTTCTGATTGGTCCGGAGGGCGGACTTTCTTCCGGAGAAATCGACGAAGCTATAATGGTCAACATACCGCTCGTGGGGCTGGGCAAACGCATTCTGCGCACCGAAACGGCGAGCGGTTTTGTGCTTTCCGCAATCAGCGTCATGCTTGAAAAGTAATTTGGCGTTTTGTTGATTTTATTTGCATAAAAGATGGTATTTTTGTTAAATTGACACCGGTGCTATTGCATTTTCAACAAAAATAATGTAAAATATTCGGTAAAGCTGGAAAAAAGGGCTTAATCGTCATAAGAAAGGTTTGTTAAATATGAGTAATAAACTATTCCAGGGTCTGATTTATCAGATGAAAGAAGCGGTTGACCGCAACATCGGCATTATCGACGAAAAAGGCGTCATCGTTGCGTGCAGCCAGCTGACAAGAATAGGTGAAACTCACAGAGAAATACTGGAGGAACTCTCCTATAACTTCGACACGCTGACCTGGGACGGCTATACCTACCGCCCCATCGGATCGCACGCGCGCATCGAGTTCGTCGTTTTTGTGGAAGGCCAGGACGAAACGGCAAAAAGCATTGCCGCGCTGCTTTCCATTTCTTTTTCGAACATCAAAACCCTTTATGACGAAAAATACGACAAAACCAATTTTATCAAGAACATCATCCTTGACAACATACTTCCCGGCGATATTTACATTAAGTCCAAAGAGCTTCATTTTGACAACGAGGTAAACAGGGTCGTATTCCTGATCCGCTTCCAGAACAAGGGCGACGTTATACCGTTCGACGTTATACAGAATATGTTCCCGGACAAAGGACGTGACTATGTCATCAGCGTCGGCGAGTCGGACATCGTTCTGGTCAAAGAGCTGAAGAACATGACCGACAGCAAAAACATCGAGATTTTTGCGAAGAATATCGTGGACACGGTATCCTCGGAGTTCTACATGAAGGTCGTTGTCGGAATCGGCTCGGTTGTTTCCAGCATTAAAGACCTTGCCCGGTCGTACAAGGACGCTCAGGTGGCGCTTGAGGTCGGCAGGGTGTTCGATACCGAGAAGAGCATTATCAATTACGAAAACCTCGGCATCGGCAGACTGATTTACCAGCTTCCCACGACGCTTTGCGAGATGTTTTTGCAGGAAGTGTTCAAGCGCGGTTCGCTTGAAAGCCTCGACCGGGAAACGTTAATGACGATTCAAGCCTTCTTCGACAACAATCTGAACGTTTCCGAAACGGCAAGAAAGCTGTTCGTTCACCGCAACACGCTGGTTTACCGTCTTGAGAAAATCAAGAAGCTCACCGGGCTTGACCTCAGGGAATTTGACAACGCAATTACGTTTAAGGTCGCTTTAATGGTTAAAAAATATCTGATCAGCAAGTCAACGTTATATTAAGGGATAATGCATAATGATAGAGTTTAAAAACGTGTCTATGGTGTATGAAAACAACACCGTTGCACTGAAAAATATCAACCTGAGAATCGAAGACGGAGAATTTGTGTTTATTGTCGGCCATTCCGGAGCCGGCAAAACTACTTTGACGAAACTTCTTCTCAGAGAGGAGAAGGTTACTTCCGGAAAACTGCATGTCAACGGCTATAATCTGGAAAAAATAAAGGAGCGCAAGATTCCCTATCTGCGCAGGACCATGGGGTTTGTTTTCCAGGATTTCCGACTGTTTGAGAATAAGACCGTATATGAGAACGTTGCGTTCGCGATGCGCGTCGTAGGCGGAAGCCCCTCGCTGATCCGCAAGCGCGTGCCGTTCTTTCTCAATGTGGTGGGCCTGAGCGACAAATACCGCTGCTTCCCCCGCCAGCTTTCCGGCGGCGAGCAGCAGCGCGTCGCCCTTGCGCGGGCGCTTGTCAACAATCCGCAAACCATTATCGCGGACGAGCCTACCGGAAACATAGACCCCGAATTGAGCCACGAAATTATGGAATTATTGATGAAAATCAACCGGCTCGGAAAGACCGTCATCGTCATCACGCACGACCGTTCCATTGTGGAGCGCTATAAAAAGAGAGTTATTACAATAAGCGACGGGGTTATAACCTCCGACAAAATAGGAGGTTATTTTACGGATGAAGATGCTTAGCACTTTTCTATATCATTTAAGACAGGGCATTGTCGGTATTTTTCGGAACGGAATCATGTCGATCACTTCCTCCCTGGTCCTGATTTCCTGCATGATTATTGTGGGAACCTTTTACATGATTATCGACAACATCGACAGAAACCTGAAATCCATAGACGATATCAATATCATAACCATTTACCTTTCCGACGATCTTACGGACGAGCAGATTGATAAAATCGAAGCAGACATCAAGGCGCTTCAGCAGGAACTGAACACCATCAAGAGCTATCAGCGGTTTTCGAAAGCGGACAACCTGAGAAGATATAAGGAAAGAGCCGGCGCGGACGCGGAGTTCCTCGAACAGTACACCGACGAGAACAACCCCCTGCCGAACAGCTTTGAAATCAGGTTCACCAGCTTTTCTGACCCGAACTTCAAGATGGAGGATATTTACGCCTTAAAGAACCGTCTTGACCAGATCGAAAACATCGAAAGCAAGGATATTAAAGAGAATCTCACGCTGTACAGCAAAGTTACCAGCGTCAACAACACGCTGACGATTATCGCAATCTGGATGATGCTCATCCTTCTTTTGGTTTCTATATTCATTATTTATATCACCATAAAACTCGGCATGCATTCCCGCCGCCACGAAATCACCTTTATGCGGTATGTCGGCGCGACAAAATCCTTTATACGAACCCCTTTTATTATCGAAGGAATTATCATCGGATTGTTCTCAGCCGGTCTGTCCGTTTTAGCGGAGTATTATATTTATACTTATCTAATTATGGACATCTTAACCGATAAAGCACTTGTCGGCGCTGAAACATCGTCGCTCATCACCTTCGCGCCGTTCGGCGATTATATCAAACTGTTGGCCATTGCGTTCGTCGGTCTCGGACTGTTCGCCGGCATCGTGGCAAGCAGTCTTTCGATAAAGAAATACCTGAAGGCATAAGATCCCCTGTTCCCATTTTAAAAAGGAGCGGAAGTATCAATGTCCCGGATGAAAAGATTTTTAACGCTGTTTTTATTTCTGGCAATCCTTTTTTCCTCTTCATTATACACCGCGCCGAAGGAAACAGCACAGGCAAGAACCATAGCGCAGGTCGAGAATGATATTCAGGAATGCAAAAAGCTCATCGAACAGCTCCAGAATGAGCAAAAGCAGATTTCGGGCGAGATCAGCAAGCTCGGCAGCGCGTCGAAGGTAACAAACGACACGCTGAACACCTACATAAAGGAAATCGACAGCATCAACGCGGAGATTGAGCTGACCAACGCGACCATCGAAACGTACAGCCTGAAGATTGCGGAACTTGAGTCCGAAATCATTCTCAAAAGCGAAACCCTCGAATACTATAACCGGCTCTATGATTCCATTGTCGTGTATTCTTTCAAACAAGGGGATGTCAGTTTACTGCAAATCCTGTTCGAGGCCGAGAGCTTTTCCGATTTTCTCACAAGGCTCGACAACATCACGTATTTTCTGAACTATACGGAAACCGTAAAAAAAGAGATTCGGAAAGCGAAAACCGAGCTTGAGACTTCGCAGGCAAAACTGAAAACGGCCAAGGACGAGCAGGACGAGTATTTAAAGGAACTCGAAGCAAAGAAAGTAGCGCTTTCGCAGAAAAAAGCGGAGTTCGAAGCGAAAGCAAAAATGTTGGGCGCTTCTTTGAAGGATTTCGAGGGCAAATACGCTTCGACCAGCACGGCCATCCAGCAGGCGAAAGCGAAACTCGCCAAACTTGAGCAGGAGCTGCAGTCCTTGAGAGCCGTCTCGGCCAAAAACTATATATGGCCGCTGCCCGAAAACGCGTCGTACAGGATCAGCGATTTATACGGCGAAAGAATCGACCCGTTTACCAAGAAAAAAGCGATGCATCTGGGCATCGACATCGCGTGCGCGCAGGGGACGCCCATTCTTGCGGCGAACGGCGGCTATGTCATCCGAAGCGAGAACTCCGGCGCCAACAGTTACGGCGAGGTCATTTTTATCCTGCACAGCGACGGCATGACCACGCTTTACGCGCACTGCAGCAAACGGATTGTCAACAAAGGAGACACCGTCACGCAGGGACAGATTATCGGCTATGTCGGTTCAACCGGCAAGTCAACCGGTCCGCACCTGCATTACAGCGTTTTGCGGGGCAGCACGTTCGTAAACCCCGTGCCCGATTACATACCGGTTTCCAAGATTAATAAAAAATAAAGGAATATACCCCCATTAGAAAGGTCTGAATGTTTCAAAAATGCGAAAAGCGAAGAGATTTTTACTGGTACTTTTATGCTTGGTTTTGATTTCCGCATCCAACCTGTTCCCCGTTCCGACGGAAAACGCGGAGGCGCGCACCATCGCGGAGGTTGAAAACGACATTCGGGAGTGTCAAAAGCTCATCGAAGCCCTCCAGAACGAACAGAAAGCCATTTCGCAGGAAATCAGCAAAATCAGCAGTCAATCCGCCGTCACACAGGATATGCTGAATACATACATCAAAGAAATCGACAGCCTGGAAGCGGAAATCGCGCTAACCGAAGCGACGATTGAAACATACAGTATAAAAATCGCCGAACTTGAAGCAGATATTGAAATAAAAAACCAGGACCTTGAATATTACAACCGCACGTACGATTCCATTATCCGCTACTCTTTCGAGATGGGCAATCCGAGCATTTTCCAGATTTTGTTTGAATCCGAGGACTTTGCCGACTTTCTTACAAGACTGGACAACATCAATTATTTCCTCAATTATACCGAATCAATAAAGACATCGATTCGGAAAGCAAAAAGCGAGCTTGAAGCCGCGCAGGAAAAACAAAAAGCAGCCAAGGCCGAGCTGGAGCAGTACGTCTCCAACCTCGAATCAAAAAAGGCCGACGCAACCCGGAAAAAGGCCGAGTTCGAAGACAAGGCGCGGTCGCTCGGCGTTACGCTCGATAGCATGCGGGGCACTTACGCTTCCAAGAGCAGCGCGATCGCGCAGGCAAACGCAAAGCTGACCGCTTTGAAAAAAGAGCTTGCGGAGCTGCAGGCGGCTTCCAGCGCGGGCTACGCGTGGCCGCTGCCGGCAGGCACCAGCTACCGGATTTCCAGTTTGTTCGGCAGCAGACAGGACCCTTTTAACCCCAAAAAGGTCGAGCACCATCAGGGAATCGACATCGCTTGCGCATACGGCACGCCCATTCTTGCGGCGAACGGCGGCTACGTTATCCGGAGCGAGTACAGCAGCAGTTTCGGCAACGTCGTCGTCATTCTCCACAGCGATGGCATATCCACCCTTTACGCGCACGCAAGCAAACTCGCGGTCAGCGTCGGACAGACCGTCAAACAGGGACAGGTGATCGCTTATGTCGGTTCGACCGGCAAATCGACCGGCAACCACCTGCATTACAGCGTATTGAAAAACGGCGCGTACATAAATCCCTATCCGAACTACATTCCGAAAGCAATGGTTGACAAAGGCAGAGGATAAAATTTAAAAAGGATAAAAAAGCGTATGAGAAAGCGTATCCCGATTGGTGTTTGTATCTTAGTGACAATCATGAGCTGCATCGCTACTTATCTGATTACGTCGATCGCGATGAACAGCAGCCATCAGCAAGAGCTGAACGTTCTGAAAGAAAAAGCATCCTTCTACGATAAGCTGAGCGATGTATTCAGGCGCGTAGAGACCAGCTATATCAAGGGCACCGAGGAATCCAATATGGACGACGCTTATCTCGGCGCGTATATTGCCAGTCTGGACGACCCGTATTCGGCCTATCTGACCAAAGAGGAAATGGAAGAATACCTTTCCGCCAACGAAGGCAATATGATCGGCATCGGAATCAACGCGGTTTTGGACGACGATACCGGCGGCATTTATGTCGCCCGGGTCATGAACGGTTCTCCGGCGCAGAAAGCGGGCCTTTTAAAAGGCGACATTATCATCCAAGCCGGAGATTTGGAAATCAACAACAATTTTGACGAAGCGATTCAGGTTATCAGAGGAAACGAGGGCGAGGCCGTCACCCTGAAAGTAAAGCGCGGCTCGGAAATTTTAGAATTTACGATTGTTCGCGAAAAATTCCCGTATGAAAGCGTAATTTATGAAGCGCTTGATTATAATATAGCATATATTACTATTACCGAATTCGACGGCAAAACCGCCGAAGCGTTTGCGGAGGCGCTTGAGAAAGCCAAGAACGACGGATGCGAAAAATACCTGTTCGACGTCCGCAACAATCCGGGCGGAGATTTAAACGCGATTATGGCGGTTTTAGACAAACTTCTGCCCGAAGGTCCGATTATTAATATAGTTGACAGAAAGGGCAATACGACAACGAAGCGCTCGGACGCGGCGTGTCTGGAAGCGCCCATGGTCGTGCTGGTAAACGAAAACACCGCTTCCGCGGCGGAACTGTTCACAGCCGCGCTCCGGGACTATAAACTGGCGACCATCGTGGGCACCACGACGTTTGGAAAGGGCACGATGCAGACCATCACCACCCTGCCCGACGGAAGCGGACTGAGGCTTTCGACCTATTACTACAATCCTCCCTTCGGAGAGAATTATAATGGAGTTGGAATTTCCCCCGACGTTGTCATCGAAATGCCGGAGGAACTCTCCAAAAAGTTCTATAAACTGACCAAAGAAGAAGACAATCAGCTGCAAAAAGCGATAGAAATATTAAAATAATTCACTTGTGATTTTTTCACAAGTGATTTAAAATACTCATTTTGCGCGGATGAAATCAATATCCATTTATAAATAGAAGGAGATTTTTATATGTCCAAACAGATCTTTATATCCCACGAGGGATTGAAAAAGCTTGAAGCTGAGCTTGAGCACTTAAAAACCGTAAAACGCAAGGAAGTTGCTCAGGCGATTCAGAAAGCGCGCGCGTTCGGCGACCTGTCCGAAAACAGCGAGTATGACGAAGCGAAAAACGAGCAGGCGGAAATAGAAGGAAAAATCGCGCAGCTTGAAGAGATGCTCAAAAACGCGATTGTACTGGACGACAAAGACCTCGGTACCGACAAAGTCAGCATCGGAAACAAGGTTTTGGTTCACTGCATCGATACCGGCGAGGAAGTCGAGTACAGAATCGTCAGCACTACGGAGGCGGACCCGCTGGATTTCGCGATTTCTGACGAAAGCCCGCTCGGCAAAGCGCTTCTTGGTCAGAAAATCGGCGACAGCATCAGCGTGGAAACCCCTGTGGGAGTTAAAAAATACACGATTGTCGGCATTTCGAAGTAATAGAAAGAAATAAGTAAGTAAAATAAAGGATGACACCCATAATGAGTGAAGAAGTACAAAACACGAACGAAACCGGTGAAAATCTAAACGACATTCTGCGCATCCGGCGCCAGAAGCTGGCTGATTTGCAGAAAGCGGGCAAAAACCCGTTTCATATCGTAAAATACGACGTTACGGACCATGTCGCCGACATTAAGGAAAACTTCGAGGCCTACGAGAACAAGGACGTTTCCATTGCCGGAAGAATCATGAGCCGCAGGGACATGGGCAAGGCCAACTTCATCGACGTCGCCGACGGCAGCGGCAGGATTCAGGTTTACATCCGCATCGACGACATCGGCGAAGAAGCATTTGAAGAATACCGCAAATGGGATATCGGAGACATCATCGGGCTTAAAGGATTTGTTTTCAGAACCCGCAGAGGCGAGATTTCGATTCACGCGAAGCGTCTGGTTCTGCTCTCCAAGTCGCTGCTTCCTCTGCCCGAAAAATGGCACGGGCTTAAGGATCCGGACCTCCGCTACCGCCAGCGGTATGTGGATTTGATCGTCAATCCGCAGGTCAAGGATACCTTTGTAAAACGTTCGCAGATTATTTCTGAAATCAGGAACTACCTGAACGGCAAATCCTTCCTTGAGGTGGAAACCCCCATTCTGCAGAATATGGCGGGCGGCGCCAACGCAAGGCCGTTTATTACGCATCACAACTCTCTCAACATCGAGCTTTACTTAAGAATTTCGTTGGAACTGCACCTCAAGCGGCTGATTGTCGGCGGATTTGAGCGCGTTTACGAAATCGGCCGAGTTTTCAGAAACGAAGGCATGGATACCCGCCACAACCCCGAGTTTACGCTGCTTGAGCTGTATCAGGCTTACACCGATTATAACGGCATGATGGACCTGACCGAAGACCTGATCCGCACCGTAGCGAAAAAAGTGCTCGGCAAAACGGTTATTCAGTACGGCGACATTGAAATAGACCTTGAAAAGCCTTTCGCAAGGCTTTCGATGGCGCAGGCGGTAAAGGACACGTGCGGCGTCGACTTCTACGCGATTCACGACGACGAAACCGCGAAAAAAATCGCGAAGGAGCACCATATCGAGTTCAACGCGGACCACAAGAAAGGCGACATTCTCAACCTCTTCTTTGAAAAATACGTTGAGGAGAACCTCATTCAGCCGACCTTCATTATGAATCATCCGGTCGAGATCAGCCCGCTCGCGAAGAGAATGCCGGACAACCCCGAATATACCGAGCGTTTCGAGCTGTTTATCCTCGGCAGGGAGCACGCGAACGCGTTCTCGGAGCTAAACGACCCGCTGGACCAGCGCAAGCGTTTCGAGGAGCAGGCGCTCAAGAAAGCGAAGGGCGACGAGGAAGCCAACGATATCGACGAGGACTTCTTGACGGCGCTGGAATACGGTATGCCTCCGACGGGCGGACTCGGCATCGGCATCGACAGACTGGTGATGCTGCTGACCGACGCCCCCTCCATCCGCGACGTACTGCTGTTCCCGACGATGAAGCCGCTTGACTGATGAATGCGAAACGGGAGCTTACGATTGGCAACAGCTCGTCACTGCGATTTTCGTAAGTTCCCGTACTTTATATAAGCGGTTGTTTTCGGTTATTCCTTTTAATTTTTATGGATTTTCATATTCTTTATCTGCCGCTGATAAGGAGAAAAACATATGAAAAAAGTTTACACCTTTTATTCGGATTTATCTCCTGATGATTTCTTAACCGCAGCTAAATCATCAGTAAAAAATACAGAGTATTTGCTGAAAGATTTACCCGGAGGTTTTTCGCTTGGCGTTTTACGCGGCGGACATAGCGGCGGTTATTGGTATGATGGTCAATTCTCTGAAGAATGCGGCAAGCTGAAAATCTCCGGGACTATTGTGTATAAAGACGCATACCTCAATACGGTCATAAGTAGAAAAGACGCACACCCCAATACGACAATAAGAGAATTGAAGAGTACCTACTTTTTGCTTCGCTGTTCGTCTTGTTTTTTTATATTTTAATTCCGCTATTCATTATTCAGTACATAAAAAAGAAAAAGAGAAAAGGAAAAACCGAGGAAGAAGAGAGATTGGAGCACTTTATGATTGATATTATGAAGTGTAACATACAATAGCCCTTAATGCTGTGCCAAAACTTGAATAAATCAATGGTCTTGCGAACGGTCAGCGTACAGCTTATTAAAATATGATTATTTTTTCAACGTGTCCCCGCAATAAAGCAAAGTTATGTTATGGTTTTTAAAAAAGGAGGTTACTACCGGATGGAAGCAAAAGAGAAACTCTCGGTAAAAGAATGGTTCGAGCATATTTGGTATTATTATAAATGGCTGATTATTCTCGGCGGTCTGGTGGTAATTTTCCTCGTTATCGCCTTTTTTCAGCTGATTTTAAAGCCGGATGCGGACGTTCACATTATGTATATCGGTAAAGGTTCCATTTCGGTAAAAGGCGTAAACGACCTGACAAAAACCGTCGAGAGCTTAATCGACGACTACAACAACGACGGCAAAAAGGTATGCGATTACATTGACCTCACCGCGCTGGCCGAAGAGGAAAGCGGAGAAGTGTTTAACGCGGATTTCAACGCCGCCGCGATCGCCCGCTTTGAGGTGGAAATCCGCTCCGGAGACAGCGTGATTTTCCTGATGAACGAGTATTACTTTAAAGAAGCGATGGAAATCGGCGTGCTTGCGAAGCTGTCCGACGTGCTGGACAGCACCGCGATGCCCGAAAAAACCTATAACGAATACGGCGTCTATTTGAAAGACCTCGACCTGTATAAAGCCCCCGGCTTTAATTCGCTCCCGGCAAACACGATTCTCTGCATCCGGCGCTCTCCGGAAAACGATACGATAAAATACAATCGCACGATGGAAGTTTATACGGCCAACAAGCTGTGCTTCCAGAAGCTGATCACTTATAAAGCCGACAGTCCGTCTTCGTAAAAGCGTTTAAAAAAGTATTGCAAAAAATCCCGTAATGTGATAAAATCCTTGTTTGTAAAATCAAAATTTCGGAGGACAATTTAATGAGCGTTTACAATAGAAAACAGCTGAAGCGTAAACTGATTACCACGTTGGTTCTCTGCGCCGCGATCATCGCCGCAGGCGTTTACACCGTCGTTTATTCCATCACGAACAGCAACGACCTTTTTAAAGACCAGGATTTCGCCAGGGCGATCGCGGATGCGCTGAATATAAAGCCGAACCAGATAACGCAGGACATGCTGGACGAATATCAAAGCTTTTATTATTTCTGCAACATCGGCGTAAACGATAGCTTTACCGCTTCGTACGCAACCCCTGTCGTCATCCTCGGCAAGAAGGAGTTCACGGAGTATCAGCTTGCGCAGGCCGCAAAACAGGCAGAGGAATCGGACGATACGGACGACACAACCTCCGAGGCGGACGATACCGACGATATCCCGAAGGATTACATTACGTTTTCATTCGCCATCAAAAAGCCGGTCGATATCACCCTGTTCCGGAATTTAAGAGTGCTTTCCGCATTTGACTCCGCATCCGTCGCGCAAATGCAGGCAAGCGCTTACAATACAGCCCTTTATTCGCAGTTCTATTCGAGCATAACCGCGGTGAATTTTGACACCGTTATAAAGCAGATGAAACTGACCGACCTTAAAAGTCTGACGCAGCTTTCCGACTTAAAGAATCTCGAAGTGCTCGCGCTGAACTACTCGGGCATCACGGACTTCAAAGGCATCGAAGAACTGCCGAATCTGAAGGAGTTCGATTTCTCGGCTACCGAAATCAAAAGCTTAAGCGGCATTGAGAAAGCAGCCAAACTTGAGACGCTGACCATGTATAACCTGAACATCAGCGATCTCTCCCCGCTCTCGAGCATCACGACGCTCAAGAACGTTTATCTGGACAGCAACGGCATCAGCGATCTCTCCCCGCTTTCGAACCTCACCAATCTCGAAACCGTTTCTGTAAACAATAACCTTCTCAAAGATTTGTCGGCGCTGTCGAAACTGGAAAACCTCAAGACGCTTTCGGCGGTTTCCAACCAGATCGAGAATCTTGACGGAATCGCGAACTGCGTAAAACTTGAGAAACTTTACCTCTCTGACAATAAGTTCGAGAATCTGAACGCGCTCAAGAACCTGACGTCGCTCAAGACGCTCACAGTCAGCACCTCGCAGACCGGCGCGGGTACGGATGACGATGTTTCTTCCGAGCCTTCCGAATCGGATACTTCCGGTTCCACGTCCGGCTCCGGAACGTCCGTACGATACGGCGCGCTCAAGGACATCAGCGGACTTGAGGGCTGCACATCGCTTAAAACGCTTACCCTGACATATAATAAAATTGAGGATATTTCCGCTTTGGCGAACTGCACGCAGCTCAAAACGCTCGATTTAAGCTACAACAACATCCGCGACATCAGCGCGCTCGAGAAATGCACCGAGCTGACAACGCTTACGCTTTCGAACAACAACATTGAAAATATATCGGCTGTCAGCAAGCTGACCAAGCTCAAGGAGCTTGCGCTTGACAACAACAAAATTACCGACATGCTGCCCGTTAAAGGCCTGGATTCCCTTACATCGCTCTCTCTCAGAAACAACAAGATCACCGATGTAACGGGCATGGACACCGCGTTCAAAGAGGACATTGAAATTACGATCGATCTTACAGGCAACGATATCAAAGACTGGACTCCTTTAAGAAAGTACACAAAGGCGACCATCAACGGCATGCCGGAGAAAGATTCTTCGGATACCAGCAGCGACGCTTCCTCCGGGAACGCTTCCGCATAACGAAGCACACAGCCAAACGAACAGGAGAAACGCCATATGCCAGACATGCTCGTAAAGTTATACGAATTAAAGGACAACAGTCAGCTTTATAGAAATCTGGAGGAGAACGGGATACGCATCATTCGCCCGATGACGCCGAACAAAGACAAGGTATGCGGCTGGATCGCCGAGCATTTCAGCGCCGGCTGGGCGAACGAAATCGCAACGGCATTCACCAGACATCCGGTTTCCTGTTTCATCGCGTATGATGTAAACGAAAAGAAGATTGTCGGATTTGCCGGCTACGATTGCACCTATAAGGCGTATTTCGGCCCTACCGGCGTCGACGAGACGTACAGGGGCAAGGGCATCGGAAAAGCGCTCTGCCTGCGCTGTATGGAGGCTTTGCGGGACGAGGGCTACGCCTACGCCATCATCGGTTCCGCCGGACCGAAGGATTTTTATAAGAACACCTGCGGCGCTGTTATCATCGATGGCAGCGAACCGGGAATCTACAAAGATCTCATCTAAATAAACACGGGCGATCAGCCGCGCAAATGCGGTTTGAATCGCCCATACATTTATTCTGATATATTGGGAGGAGTAATTGACATGGCAAATAGATTAAGAGCAGGCATCGTCGGCGCGACCGGCATGGTCGGCCAGCGTTTTATCATGCTGCTGCAGGATCACCCCTACTTTGAAATCACCGCGCTTGCCGCGAGCGCTTCGTCGGCGGGCAAGAAATACAAAGACGCGGTGGAAGGCAGATGGAAGATGAAAGAAGCCATTCCCGCCGCCGTCGCCGACATGGTAGTGCTCAACGCCGCCGACATCGACGAGGTAAAGAAGGTCGCGGACTTTGTTTTCTGCGCCGTTGACCTTCCGAAAGAGGAAACCAAAAAGCTGGAGGAAGCCTATGCGAAGGCGGAACTCCCGGTCGTTTCCAACAATTCCGCCAACCGCTGGACCGACGACGTTCCGATGGTTATTCCCGAAATAAACGGCGCGCATTTTGAGGTGATCGAAGCGCAGCGGAAAAGGCTGGGCACCAAAAAAGGCTTTATCGCCGCGAAACCGAACTGCTCGATTCAGAGCTATGTTCCCGCGCTGACGCCGCTCCTTTCCTATGGCATCAAGGCGGTTTCGGTCACAACCTTCCAGGCGATTTCCGGCGCCGGCAAGACCTTCGAGACCTTCCCGGAAATTATCGACAACATCATTCCTTACATCGGCGGCGAAGAGGAAAAGAGCGAGAAGGAGCCGCTGAAGATTTGGGGCAGCGTTCAGAACGGAAAGATTGTTCCGGCAGCTTCTCCGATGATTACCGCGCAGTGCGTCCGCGTTCCGGTAAGCGACGGGCACCTTGCGGCCGTTTCGGTCAGCTTTGAGAGAAAGCCGGAGAAAGAGGCAATTCTCAAGGCATGGGCGAAGTTTAAAGGCGAACCGCAGCTTCTTGGCCTTCCGCACGCGCCCGAGCAGTTTGTCACCTATATCGACGAGCCGAACCGCCCGCAGACCGCGCTGGACCGCGACCTATACGGCGGCATGGGCGTCACGGTCGGCAGACTTAGAGAGGACCCCGTATTTGACTACAAGTTTATCTGCCTTTCGCACAACACGCTGCGCGGCGCGGCAGGCGGCGCCGTACTGACCGCCGAGCTTCTTTACAGGAAGGGCTACCTGAATTAAAAGACGAAAACCATATGATATGCAAAAACTGCTTCGAATCAAAGGATCGAAGCAGTTTTTGTTGCTTTTCGTTGACTTCAATATTCTTTTGCGTTATAATGCTTTTAATATTAAGATGCATACTGCATTTATATATGGAAGTTTATTTATGTTTGAATTGAAAAAAAGACAAGAACTTGACTATTTTAGATATTACAGCGAAAATCAATTGCCCATTGCGTATTTTTCCGATCTCAATGCATACTTTGTTGAAATGCGCAAAGAACACTTAGATTATGGTTCCAACGGATTCGCTGTTGTATTTGAATGTGAGCGCTTTATAGACGATAACAGTTTATTCATCAAGTCCCTTCCTGAATTTAAAGATAAGATCATTCAAAACATCGCATTATTACGAAGCGGTTTGCCATGCGACATAATATATGATACGCTTATCGAAAACCAAAAAGATGAAGCTGCCGAATTAGGGCTTGTTTTAAACACGAATCACAACTGCGCCCTGCATTACAGCGCAGATAAAAGTACCAAATTGAATCTATCGAAAAAGCAGGAAAACTCGATCATATTTTATTAAAGATAATAAATATGACTTTACGCTTTTCACTGAACCCGGAGATATAAACTATGGCACACTGATTGATCATAAAATCGTCTTCTGCTCTGCAACCACATACTTATCTCCATTCTGCAGTGAAGTAGTCGAAATTTCAATCGCCTCGCTTGAAGGCTACAGGCAGAAAGGATACGCCGTATCGAATGTTGTTTCTTTAGCAGAATATCTGCTTAGCGGAAGCAAAGAAGTTGCGCAAGTCAAAGAAGTTATATATTCTACAAGCAGCGCGAACATCAGCTCGCAAATAACCGCGAAAAGCGCCGGCCTTATAGAAATTTCATATGATTACTATTTGTTCTGTAAACGAATATAGAAAAAACACACTTCCTGTTTTGCTGGGCCAACTTCAACAGCAACCAATATACTTTAAGCAAAAATAAAAAAGCTCTGCGCTTGACAGAGCTTTTATTTTCTTATTTGTATTTGCGCTTTCTTGCAGCTTCAGATTTCTTCTTGCGACGAACGCTGGGCTTCTCGTAATGCTCTCTCTTGCGCAGCTCTGCCTGCACTCCGCTTCTGAGGTACAATCTCTTGAATCTGCGGAGAGCACTGTCGATACTCTCATTCTCTTTTACTTTTATCTCAGCCATTTATATATCCCTCCCTCCGATTGCTTCCGGGGAAACACGGAGCATTGCGGTATAACATTTCTAAGCGGTACAAGTAACAAACGTTAATATTATTGTACCAAGAACAGCGAATTTTGTCAACAGAATTTAATATATTTTTAAAGAGCCGCCTTTGCAGTTTCTACCAGCTTCGCAAACGCTTCCTTATCGTTTACAGCAAGCTCGCTGAGCATTTTGCGATTGAGTGTAATGCCGCTTAACTTCAATCCGTGCATGAACTGGGAATAATTGATACCGCAAGCCTTCGCCTGAGCGGAGATACGGGTAATCCAGAGGGAACGGAAATCTCTCTTCTTCTGTTTCCTTCCGGCAAATGCATAATTGCCGCTCTTGAGAACAGCCTGCTTTGCCATCTTAAAGTGCTTGCTCTTAGCGCCCCAATAGCCTTTCGCAAGCTTTAATATCTTTTTTCTTCTCTTTCTGGTTGAAAGCGCACCTTTAACTCTTGCCATCTTATATTACCTCCAAAATCCTGATTTAGTCGTAAGGGATGAGTCGCTTCAAGTCACGCATGCGAGCGGAGCTAACATATACGGCTTTCTTAAGCTTTCTCTTGCGCTTAGTGGGTTTCATGCCCAGATTGTGACGATGTCCGGGATGATACATCTTGATTTTTCCGCCGGCTGTAAAGCTGAAGCGTTTTGCTGAAGCCTTATGAGTCTTAATCTTTCCCATTCTTATCTATTCCTTTCAATAGTTATGTTTGCGATTTTTCTTTAACCGGATTTGCTTCGTTTTTTACCGGTGTGTTTGCAGCCGCATTCGTTTTCTTGGGTGCAAGTATCATAATCATATTTCTGCCGTCAAGAACCGGCTGCTTTTCGACAACGCACAAATCTCCGCAGCCTCCCGAGAACCGCTTAAGCAGCTCGGTTCCGTTCTCTGGATGTGCCAATTCCCTGCCCTTGAATTTTACTACTACTTTTACCTTATTTCCCTGTGTTAGAAAACGCATCGCATGATTGAGCTTGGTGTTAAAATCGTGTGTGTCGATCCGGAGATTCAGCTGCAGCTCTTTCAACTCGACAGTCTGCTGCTTCTTTCGCATCTCTTTTTCGCGCTTTTCTTTCTCAAAACGGTACTTGCCGTAGTCCATGATTTTGCAGACCGGCGGTTTCGCGTCCGGCGCAATTTCTACAAGGTCAAGCTGTTCCGCGTAAGCAAGATTCAGCGCCTGCTCGAGTTTCATAATGCCGAGCTGTTTACCCTCTGCATCAACTACACGCACCTCGCTGGCTCTAATTTCCTCATTGATAAGCGTTTTTTTGTTGATAGGAAGACACCCCCAGAAATATATAAAAAATCCATGCACGACTATTCAAAGAAAAAAGTCTCGCATGGTACTACAATACACCCACATTATCATCATGCGGCTGTGTATTCAGAACATGTATTAACCGCGTATCTGCCGCGCAGTACGGGTGAGAACTTTGTTCTTCTTCTTTGTGCTCAACTATATTATCAGATAAAAAGGCATTTGTCAATACATTTTTCTAAAATTTATGTCATTTCCAAATATTGCTTGAGTGTTCCGGTTGTGATATACTAAAGTAAACATTTTCTGTAAGGAGTTATTATGCATATAAAAACAAATATAAAAAAATCTCCCTTTCGCTCTGCGCCTTCCTTATCATAATGCTGACCGCGGGAATCTTATTTTACAACGGCGTAATACGCATCAACACGCCGTCGGAAGCGGAATATCCCGTTCGGGGCGTCGACCTCTCCAGCTATCAGGGCGTCGTGGATTGGGACGTGCTCGCAAAGCAAAACATCGCTTTCGCCTTTATCAAAGCGACGGAGGGAAGCACGCACGTCGATCCGAATTACCAGTACAACATCGAAAACGCCCAAAAGACGCATTTGCGGGTCGGCTCGTATCACTTTTTCAGCTTTGAAAGCAGCGGTTTCCGGCAGGCGGACAATTTTATCGCGCATGTGGCCAAAACGGAAAACATGCTCCCGCCGGTCGTGGATATTGAGTTTTATGCCGATTATAAATCCAATCCGCCCGACAAAGCGCACGTGCAGAAGAACCTGATGGAAATGCTCGAAAAGCTGGAGAACCATTACGGTTTGAAACCGATAATATACGCGACCATGTCCTCGTACAAGCGCTATATCAGCGGCTCGTTTTTGGAATACGACATTTGGATTCGGGATGTTTATTTTAAGCCAAACCTTCCGGACGGCCGCGAATGGACCTTCTGGCAGTATTCGGACAAGGAAAAGCTAAAGGGTTACAACGGCGTAGAAAAATATATTGATATGAACGTTTTCAACGGAAGCGAGGAGGAGTTTTTCAGATACGGTTACGCCGATTAATCTATTTTTATGGATTTGCGCCAGCTTCTGACGCATAGAACGCACAGAAGCGTTCCGACTGCGGCCGCGGCAAGCCATATTCCCATCGAATAGAGCCATCCGTATTTTTCGGTTGCCATCGCGACGCCGTAAATGGACGCGGCGCTGCCGATGTACGTGCAGGAATTGAACAAGCCCGATATGAACGATACTTTTCCGTACTTCTCAAAGCGGGGCGGCAGCAAACCGATTAAAATCAAATTCACGCCGTGCATGCAGCCGGTCACCAGCGCGAACATCGCCACCGCAAGCACCGGCTGTTTGTACGCGGCAACATATAAAACCGCGGCGCCTGCGGTCCCCAGCGCGAAAACTGCCGCCGCGCAGGTCATCTCGTTTTTGATAACTTTTCGGTTTAAGAACGACGTCGCCTGAAAGCTGACGATGCTGAACGCCGGCAGAACGACGCCGGTGAGAATGGAGATCGAGCTGCTGACGCCGAACGCGTCGGAAACATATACCGGCATCCAGGACGTAAGCCCGTCCCGCAGTAGCCCCTGCATGACGACGGCAAGCATGACGGTAATCATGCAAGCAATGACCGCCGGCGTAAACCGTGCGTTTTCCGCCGCCGTGACCGCGGCTTTTTCTTTTTGATATAAAACGCCCGTCTGCCTTTCAAGGCAGCTGTATCCGGAATGCCACACGACCGCCATCCCCGCGCTCAACAGTCCGCAGACGATAAAGACCAGCTTCCACCCGGAAAGCAGGATGCAGACAGGCGCGAGCAAATAGACGGCGATGGTTCCCAGCGAACTGCTCCAGCTTACCCTTACGCATGCTTTTTTATAATCGTCCGGCGTAAAAGTTGTGGTCATAATCTTCACCAGCGGCGGCCAAATCATCGCCTGCGCTACACCGTTTACGCTCCAGACGGCGGTCATAACGCCCGCTTCGGCGCAGAACGGCATAAACAGATTCATCGCCGTCGTAATCAAAAGCCCGGCGAGTATAATCAGCTTCGGCTGAATTCGGTCTCCCAAATACCCGCTGACAAGCTGACCGAATCCATAGGCGACAAACAGTCCGGTCAACGGAAGCGAGGCTTCCGCTTTGGTAAAGCCGCCGTTCGCGGTCATTTCGGCAAGCACGGCGTTGTAGTTTAATCTGGTCAGATAGCTGATAAAATACACAGCCATGAACAGCGATGTGGCGAAGATAATTTGTTTGCGGCCGGCGATTTTTCCCATTATTTCTCTCTTTTTCTATCTCAATACCCGAAATCTTATCACAATAAAAAAGCGCTGTCAATAAGCAGCGCATGGCATAATAATAAAACCTCTGTAAACGGTGTAAAAACCGCAGCAGGGGTTTTGTTTTATGTAGTTTTATATATTCACCAAATATTGGCTAATTATGAAATCTTCGATGATATACGGCAGCCCGACGGGCGTGACGTTTCCCGCGTACAGCTTTTTCAACACTTTCTCGGCAACCTTCCGGCTGTTTGTAAAGTTGCGGATCGCTTTGTAATCGTTTTCGTGCTCGTTGCGCTTCTCAATTAAAAGACTAAAGAATATCTGGTCGCTGAAATTATCGCATTCCTCATACAGCAGATACCGCAACTTAAAGCTTCTATAATTCTTTGACAACTCGCCGATCAGTGTTCTCACCTAAACTCCTCCTTATTTTTTATAATATCAGATAATTTTACTTTTGTAAATGAATAAAAAAATAATTATTTCGACAATTTTTGGAAAACATATGACTTATAATAGTCAAAGCGGCGAAAACGAAATAATTTGTGTTTAAATTTGTCGCTTTCTGTCGATAAAAAATTTAAAAAATTACGGGAAGTTTTATTAAGTCCGGTTTATTGTACATATAAAGCAATATAATGAAGCCAACAAAAAAACATTTGTTTGGAGGTTGAGAAAATGATTTGGTTTATGACACTGATACTCTATATATGCTTAATCTGCGCAATTCAAAAACGCCGCGGCGACGACTTCGTCCCGACCCGCAAAAACGAAGCGCTCCATTCGCCCATACGGTCCCTGAACCTGCAAAGCAATCAAAATCAAATCGCGTTGCCCGAAAAGCCCATAGACCGAAAATGGCTTTTTGAACTCGGTTTTTAAAGAAGGTGTCTCCTTCATTCCATAAACCCTCATAAACGAAACAAGGCTGTGCGAACAGCCTTGTTTTGTTTTCTTATTTTATTTTATCATCCGCACCATGAATAAAAGCACGGTTTGAATTCTTCATAGCGTTTAAGATAAGTAAGCGCGATATAAAGCGGAAGCAGTCTTTCTTTAATTTCAACAGGACGGTAAATGATTATTTCAGATTCTCCGGTGTTGACTTTCTCTGTTGTCAGCAGCCCTTTCTCTGAAAGCGTATTCAGTATTTTTTTTGGCTTTCGCTTCGTCCGACAAGCCCAGCATCATAATCATCGGCAATGTAAACGTTAGGTTTTCAGAAATATAGCGGAGAATTTTCCTGAAGTCATTGTCTGCGAAAGCCTGAAGCGCGTTGACCACGCTTTCGTCCTCTAAAAGCGATGCCCAGCCTTTTTCGTTCTTCCGAAGCAGAACGCCGCCCGTCGGCTCGGAATAGTAAATCGCGCCGTTTTTCCCGGTGTATACGCCGGTCTGCGCATACGGATGTTCTTTTAAGAAATCTATGCAATTCCGAATCCTGTTTTCAAGAGTCTCGCCGCGTTCTCTGTCATAATTGTCGAAAAACTCCTTTTGCAGTGTATATATAAAATCATCTTTCATGCGGTCAAACAAATTCAGAAAACCCACTCTACCCTGCTCATTATCTCTGCAAAACAGCGCGTCAATGGTAACTCCGAAAATTTCCGCGATAACAGGCAGCAGCATAATGTCCGGCATATTTGTGTTGTTCTCCCATTTTGAGACCGATTGTGTGGAAACTCCAATGGTTGTTGCAAGCTCTTCCTGCGTCATTCCTTTTGCTTTGCGCAGTTCTGCTATCTTTTCCCCTACTGTTTTCATTGTTGCACCTCCGTTTTTTTCCAACTTTATTATATCAGAGGTTTTTCTCGAATTCCATAAATCAAACGGATATGGAATCGCTTTTTCGGAGACTAATCCTCCTTTTTACGCGCTGATTGTCATATTGATTCGCTTCAAACACATACATTTGAATGAAAACGGAGGTAATTGTATGATGATCCATAAAGTAAAAGCCGGGCAGACGCTCGAACTTTTGTCCCGGCTTTATTCGGTCGATGATAAATCCATCGCCGCGGCGAACATGCTCCCCGCTCCCTTCAGACTGGTTGACGGAGAAGCGCTTGTGATCCCGACAGAGGACTTTTTGTACGCCGTCCGTCCGGGAGATACGCCGCAAAATATAGCGGACAGGTTCGGTACGACCGTACCGCTGCTCATCCGGCAGAACGGTCTTGCCGGGCAGCGGCTCTTCGCCGGGCAGGAACTGCGCATCCCGGCGCAGCAATACCTCGTAAAAAACGGCGATACGCTTGACGGCATCGCGCGCGCGTTCGGCGTAAGCCCGGAGGATTTGATGCGGGCCAACGGTTTGACAAGCCCCGGCCAAATCCGCCCGCGCAGCGCGCTGACAATCCCGCTCAGGCGTGAAAAAACAGAAATAGAAGTCAACGCCTACGTTTATCATTTGGGCAGAGCCGGCGCGCTGTGCGTCGCCGCCGAAGGGGAAAGCCTGACTTATGTCGCGCCGTTTGCCTATATGATTCGGCAGGACGGAAGCCTTCAGCCCATCGACGACAGCCCGATTGTTTCCGCCGCTTACGCGGAAAACGCGGCGCCGATGATGACCATTGCGAACTTTTCGCCGGGCAGTCCCGGAAGCGAGCTGGCGCACGCGGTGCTTTCAAACCAAAATGCGGTAAGCAGACTGCTTGACAACATCGTCGCCGTCATGCAGGAGAAGAACTACCGCGCGCTCAAAATTGATTTTGAGAACGTTTTCCCCGAGGACCGCGCGCTATTTAATCAGTTCGCGCAAAAAGCGGCGGAGCGGATGCACGCGCAGGGTTTTGCTATTTCCTCGGCGCTCGCGCCGAAGTACGGCGCGGAACAGGAAGGGCTGCTGTACACCGCGCACGACTACCCGGTGCACGGCAAGGTTATGGACTTTGTGGTACTGATGACCTACGAATGGGGATACCGCGAAGGACCCGCGCAGGCAATCTCGCCCGTCAACCAAATACGGCGCGTGCTGGATTACGCTGTGACGGTCATTCCGCAAGAAAAGATACTTTTGGGCTTCCTGATTTACGCGCGGGACTGGCTATTGCCCTTCCGGCCGGGGCAGGTCGCCGAAACCTTCAGCGTCGCCGAAGCAAGAATGCGGGCGGCCAGGTACGGCGCGACCATCCTGTACGACGAAGCCGCGCAGTCGCCGTTTTATAACTACATCGACGAGCAGGGACGCATACACGAGGTCTGGTTCGAGGATGCGCGCAGCGCGCAGGCGAAATTTGACCTTGTCAAGGAGTACAACCTCCGCGGGCTCAGCTATTGGGCGCTCTGCTACCCCTTCCCTCAAAACTGGGCGCTGCTAAACGATAATTTTACGATAAAAAAGCTAATGTGAGCGTTAAGATTTTACCGCCTTTAAACTGCCGATTCAGTATATTCGACAAAAAAAAACAGCGCCGCCCCCTATATAATAGAGCAACGGAAGGCTGCGGCATGGATTTCAGTTTTACCTCCGTTCCGGCAATCACCGTGATTTGCTTTTAATCGCCGAAGCGGCAAAACGGACGCCGCTAAACAAGAAGCGGCTGCCTGTCCTTTCGGAATCGCCGGCGGCATACTCGGCGTTATCGGAATGCTGGTAATGCCGAAATATCCGGCGACCGACTCTCTCAACGCTTTCGCAATCGGAATCGCGTCGGATCTGGCCGCGACAGGCGCGCATCCGGTCATTAAACAGCTTACAAACGAACAGACGGGAAGTGAAAAGAATGTCAATCAGACTGAACGGAATTGACGTAGCGCTTTACCAGGGCGACATCGACTGGAAGCAGGTTTATGGCGCGGGCGTGTATTTTGCCATGATTAAATGCTCTCAGGGGTGCAGCATTAAGGAATCGGTCGGCAGCTTCAAGCCGTTTGTAGACCCTAAATTTGAGCAGAACATTACCAACGCGTTCGCGGCCGGAATCAAGTGCGGCGTCTATCATTACCCGACCTGCACGACCGCTGACCAGGCGGCGGCGGAAGCGGACTATCTCCTGTCCGTTCTCGAACCGCACCGGGAGAAAATCACTTTTCCCGTCGCGATTGACATTGAGGAAGCCCGCTACCAGAAGACGGCGCTGAAAACGCAGAATACAAGGTTCGTACGCATTGTCGCGGACAAAATAAGAGCCGCCGGATATATACCCGTTCTTTATTCAAACCGTTACTTTTTAAATATGTACCTGGATTTAAAGTCGCTGAGCGACCTTGATATTTGGCTGGCGGTTTACTTCTCGCCCCGCAGAATCGACCCCGCGCCCTCTTTCCAGAACATGACCATGTGGCAGTGGACCGCCTCGGGCGTCCGAATCCCCGGCATTAACGCGGATGTGGACTGCAACATAGCCTTTAAGGATTACGCCGCCCCGCTCAAAAACGACCTGAACCGGGACGTCGTGATCGACTCGGTTGACGCGCTGATTCACAAAAGGTATCTTCTTGGCAACCTTGTTTTTGCCGAGCAACAGAAAAAGCCGGCCGATTTATACGACGACGGCGACGTTGATTCGATGGACTACCTGCTTTTTAGAAGGAAGATCGTCGCCGCAGCCAAATAGCAATGCCGCGTTCCATGCGGAATCTCTATAAAAAAGCCCACGCCGAAGCGTGGGTTTTCTATATCCATTTTTCACAAGCGCCGGTCTGCGTCGTCTTGTTCTTTTTGGCAATCGTTCTGCGCCGTAACCCTTTGGCACGCTTTTTGCCCGTCCGTCGCCTCGCGGTCTCGATGACCGCTTTGATATTGCTGTTTGTTTACTATTTTACAACCTTTACAGGCGTTTTTTGTATTTGCGGGTTCAGGGTGCCGACGTGCAGCGAGACGGTCCAGTCGCCGTCGCCCTTCGGAAAGCGCCAGGTTTGCGTATGCGGCAAATCCGCGTGACGCAGGATTACGCGCACCTCGTCCCCGCTTTCTTCATAAGCCGCAAAGAAGTTGACCGGGTTTGGCTGTTCAAACACACGGGTATCCGCGTTCAACGGCGTCAGATTTAGAAGCGATAAGCGGTTCTTTTTGTAAAAACCGTTTCCGCACGCAATCGTTTGCGCGCCGAATCCGCATTTTAGCGTGACGGTAATGCCGTCGCCGCTTTGATCCAGCTTGATCGCCTGGACGTCGGCGATGTTCTTTTCCGCCGTATAATGCCTGCTCTCAAAATGACCGCTGTTCGTTTCCGGTTTATAAAGGGTCTCGGACAGCATTTTTAGCTCTTCATAACGGGAAGGTTCATTTTGTAAAGCCGCCATGTTGTCTGATTGCTTTCCTGACCATAGATAGAAACAACACGCTCAAAAAGCCTGTCGATATCCCTGGCTTTTCCATTATAATGGTCTCTGTGCGCTTCAACGAACTTCTCGCTTTGAACGAACATACCGCCACTGCCGCAGCAAGGGTCAAAAACCCTACCTTCGTAAGGTTCGAGCATTTCAACAAGCAACTGTACTACGGAACGCGGCGTATAGAACTGTCCGCCCTTTTTACCTTCTGCAAGGGCAAACTGTCCAAGAAAATACTCATATACCTGCCCCAGTATATCACTTGATTTAGAAACGCCGTCACCAAGCGCAATCGTACCAATCAAATCAATCAGACCGCCAAGAGACTGCTTATCCAGCTTTTCTTTTGCGTATTCTTTGGGTAACACGCCTTTGAGGGAGGGGTTATCCTTTTCTACGGCCTCCATAGCTTCGTCTATATCTTTTCCGATAGTCGGCATTTTAGCTCTGCTTTGGAGGTAATCCCAGCGAGCCTGCGGCGGTACATAAAATACATTTTCCGCATGATATTCAATAGGGTCGTTTGGATCCGAACCTTCGTATTTGTCCTTGCCTTCTTTAAGTTTATAATATAATTCATAAAAACTGTCTGATATGTATTTTAAAAAAATCAATCCAAGCACAACATGCTTGTATTCCGCGGCATCCATGTTTTTGCGGAGCTTGTCCGCAGCGCTCCAAAGCACCTGCTCTATTGATGCCGATGTTGTGGTATTTTTTTGCCTTGCCATTGAAATATCTCCTTTTTTTCTGTAAAGTTCAGCATAAAACGTCAAATATTCAGAAAAATTGTTGTAATATTATATCATATGTTTTTTGCAAGTGAGATCTCCCCACTTTTGCAAAATTTTTTCCCCAGGCACCGGTGGGGAATTTTTATGTAAACCCAGTGACTTTCCCGTAAGTTTTTTATGTGTTTA
>Ga0209720_1000121_pt1 | contig 82463 bp, 81 predicted proteins | sample AD_JPNMR3_MetaG_FD_184426 | JGI IMG/M metagenome (GOLD analysis project Ga0209720, IMG submission 184426) | Active sludge microbial communities of municipal wastewater-treating anaerobic digesters from Japan - AD_JPNMR3_MetaG (SPAdes) (version 2) | ecosystem: Engineered > Bioreactor > Anaerobic... | reverse complement strand
GCCTATCTTTTTTGCCAATGAAAGCAGGACGAGAATTGGAGCGAAGTCAGGAATTGCGAGCAAGCGTAGCAATTCCAGCGGCTGGCCGACCCGAGCCGTAGTGGGAGGCGAGGGCGCCGAGTCCTGCGCGGCCTACTTTCTTTCTCCAATCTGAAAGCAGGACGAGAATTGGAGCGAAGTCAGGAATTGCGAGCAAGCGTAGCAATTCCAGCGGCTGGCCGACCCGAGCCGTTGTGAGAGGCGAGGGCGCCGAGTCCTGCGCGGCCTATCTTTTTTGCCAATGAAAGCAGGACGAGAATTGAAACCAGTGTTGAGGTATTTTTAAATCTGATTAAGTCCATCGTGTCCAGGTAAAAAGTTGAAAAATTCTACGAAACTATTAAAATAGATTTCGAGTTGACTGAGAGGAGACATCCATGTTTCATGGACCTGGCTTTCATAGAGCAGCAAGATTTAAATATGACATCGATGACCAGGTTAAGGGCACAGTCCGCATTACAAGATTGTTTGGATATCTTAAGCCATATAAATACCAGATCTCTTTTGCTTTATTCATTTCCATATGTGTCACAGTTTTGAATCTTGTTCCGCCAAGAATTATTGGAATTATCATTGATAGGGCGCTTGGCAAAAAAGAACTATCAATACTTGTTAAAATGTGCTTTTCTTTACTTTCTATCTACATTATCGTTAATTTATTAAATGGGGTAAAAATTTTCCTAATGGGAAAACTCGGTCAAAAAATCACATATGACCTGTGGCAGGAAGTGTATAGAAACATCCAGCGACTTTCTTTTAGATTCTTTGATGAAAATCAAACTGGTAACATTATGGCACGAATTACCAGCGATATTACAGCTGTTGAAAGAGTTGTTGTTGACGGACTGGATACCACCATTATCGCATCTTTGACCCTTGTCGGAATTACCTTCGTACTGTTCTGGATGAACTGGAAACTTGCATTGGTTACAATGATACCCATACCTCTACTTGCTTTTATGGCTTATTTAATTACAGTCAAGGCACACGCAATATACAGAGAAGTTAGAAAAAAAATGGGTGAAATAAGTGCGTTATTACAGGATAGTATTTCTGGTGTCAGGGAAACGAGAAGTTTTGCAAGAGAAGAATATGAAATTCATAGATTAAGCACAAAAAGCAGTGAATATGTGCAGACCAACATTCAGGCAATAAAATTATGGGCAACATTTTCTCCATCAATTATAATCACAACAACAATCGGAACTTTTCTGGTACTTCTTTTTGGTGGGAAAATGGCTATTATCAATCAGAGTATATCCACAGGAGAAATCATTTCATTTCTTTTTTACCTCAATCTTTTCTATCAACCAATTCATCAATTAAACATGGTCAATCACATGCTTCAGCACGCAAGGGCGTCAAGCGAACGAATTTTTGAAATCGTTGATGCAGAACCAGATGTCAAAGAAGCAAAAGATGCCGTACCGTTTAGACGACCCATAAAAGGTGAAGTCGTTTTCAAGAATGTTCTTTTTTCATACAAACCAGGTATAGAAGTTCTACATGGAATAACTTTTAAGGTAAATCCAGGAGAAACCATCGCACTTGTAGGACCAACAGGCGCAGGAAAAACTACTATTGTCAGTTTGATACCCCGTTTTTACGACGTTGATTCCGGACAAATCTGCATCGATGGGGTAGATATCCGTAAATATAAACTGAAAGAGCTCAGAGAAGCCATTGGCATCGTAATGCAGGAACCATTTCTATTCAATGGTACCATTTTAGAGAATATCGCCTACGGACGCCTTGACGCAAAAATAGAAGAAATCGTTGAAGCAGCAAAGCTTGCGAATGCACACAACTTTATCATAAAGTTACCTGATGGATACCATCACCAAATTGGCGAAAGGGGAGTTAAACTTTCTGTGGGAGAGAAACAAAGAATTGCTATCGCGCGCGCGATTCTCAAAAATCCTCCTATTCTAATTTTTGATGAAGCCACTTCTTCTGTTGATAATGAAACAGAAGCATTGATACAGGAAGCAATTTCCAGACTATTAAAAAATAGAACATCCTTCGTCATCGCACACAGGTTATCTACAGTAATGAACGCGCACAAAATACTGGTTATTAATGAAGGAAACATTGTTGAGACCGGTACTCACAGTGAACTTCTATCAAAAGGTGGCTTATACAAAAAGCTTTACGAAATCCAGTTTAAGAAAACAATCTCGAATTTGGAATATTTTAATGTCGTAAATACAAACCAGTAAAAAAAACGGTTTCCCTGAAACAGGAGGAAGCCATGATTGAAGCAGCAAATCTCAAAGCAGGAACATTTATAAGGAAGGATAAGGAAATTTTTAAGGTACTGGAAACAGAAATTAAGGCAGGGCCTGCGAGGTTTTCAAGCCACGTACACATCAAACTCTTGAATGTAAAAACAGGTAAAATGATTGAAATGAAGATGCCTCCAGAAGAAAAATTGGAAGAGCTTGCCCTTGAACTGGTCGTTCTTGAATATTTGTATAGCGATGGAAACAACTTTTGTTTCATGAACCCCCAAACATATGAACAATTCGAAATTCCAGGACACATGCTTGAAAATTTCAAAGAATTTTTGAAAGAAGGCATGGCATTGAAATTTGAGATCTATGAAGGAGTACCAATCAATGTTATGATTCCTGAAACCGTTGAGTTAAAAGTAATAAGTACAGGAAGCGGCGTAAAAGGCGAAACCGATGCAACTTATAAAAATGCTATTCTTGAAAACAATATGGAAGTCCTTGTACCTCATTTTATCAAAGATGGAGACATCATAAAAGTATCCACTTCAACAAGACATTATGTTGAAAGGGTTCATAAGTGATTTGTCAAACTTGCAAATATGCTATGATATATAACGATAAAGGAGGCGCATGATTCATGGAGTTAAGGTAAAGAAATTAGCATTCAATGTAGACGAAAGGGGCAGACTTCTTGAAATTTTGAGAAATGATGACGAAATTTTTGAAAGGTTTGGTCAGGTCTATATAACAACTTGCTATCCGGGTGTCGTAAAAGCGTGGCATCTACATCGTTTACAAAACGACAATATGACTGTCATTTCTGGAATGGCTAAAGTTGTACTCTGTGACCTTAGAAATGGTAGTTCTACATATGGTGAAATCAATGAATTTGTAATCGGCGATTTTAATCCAATGTTGGTACATATACCGGCAAATGTGTATCATGGCTTTATGTGCATATCAACAGAAGAAGCCATAATACTTAACTTACCAACACAACCATACAATCACAGATCGCCTGATGAGTATCGACTTCCTTTTGATACTGACAAAATTTCATATAAATGGGAAAGGAAAAATCGCTAATGAAAGGAGTGATACTCGCTGGAGGCCTCGGAAGTCGTTTATATCCCCTGACGAAAGTAACCAATAAGCATCTGTTACCTGTATATAACAAACCAATGATTTATTATCCTCTTGAGACACTTGTAAAAACAGGTATCAAGGATATTATGGTCATCACAGGGGGCACTTCTTCAGGAGATTTTCTCAGATTGCTTGAAAACGGAAGAGAATTTGGACTTGAACATCTTACATATGCATATCAGGAAGGAGAAAAAGGTATTGCCCATGCCCTTGCACTGGCAGAGCATTTTGCGGCAGGGGAAAAGATCGTTGTCATCCTTGGCGACAATATCATAGAAAAGGATATTTCAAAAGAAGTAGAAATATTTAGTAAACAGGAAAAGGGAGCGCGCATTATCCTCAAAGAAGTTGATGACCCACAGAGATTCGGTGTTGCAGAAATTCGTGAAGGCAAAATCGTGAAAATCATTGAAAAACCATCTATTCCACCGTCACGGTTCGCTGTCATTGGGATTTATATGTATGACAATCAGGTTTTTGATTTTATTAAAACATTGAAACCTTCTGCACGAGGAGAACTTGAAATCACTGATGTGAACAATATGTACATTGAAAAGGGTCAGATGACTTATGGCATCCTGGATGGATGGTGGACAGACGCAGGAACATTTGAATCATTGTTAAAAGCTAACATTCTGGTTGCAAAACAACGAGGGAAAAAATGAAAATTGCCGTTACTGGTGGAGTAGGATTTATTGGTTCAAACTTTGTCAGGTTTGTTTGCAAAAAATATCCTGAAATACAGGTTATTAATATAGATAAGATGACATATGCCGCAAATCCCCTTACGCTTGAATTCTTAAGTGAGTTTACCAACCACACATTTATGAAACTTGATATCTGCCATGCGACTGAGATTAAAGAAATCCTGAACGAATGCGATATCATTGTCCATTTCGCGGCTGAAACCCATGTGGACAGATCTCTTGCGAACCCCGAAACTTTTTTACTGACTGATATTCTGGGCACTTATCGGATACTGGAAGTGGTAAAAAATTCAAGGTCAATTACGAAGTACATTCACATTTCAACTGATGAAGTTTATGGAAGTATTGAATCTGGTTCATTCGCAGAGCATTCTCCGTTAAATCCCACAAATCCATATGCCGCAAGCAAAGCTTCTGCTGATTTACTGGTAATTTCTTACATTCGGTGCTACAAAATCCCGGCACTCATAGTGAGATTTACAAACAATTTTGGCCCATTTCAACATCCTGAAAAGTTCATTCCGCTTGCAATAACAAATGCTCTTGAAAACAAAAAAATTCCATTGTATGGAGATGGACAACAAATACGTGACTGGCTATATGTACTTGATACATGCAGAGCAATTGATCTGCTCATTGAAAAGGGAGAACCTGGCCAGATTTACAATGTCTCAGCTTGCCAGGAAAGAAAAAATATTGATGTGCTCTGTAAAATCCTGAAAGCTCTTGGTAAAGACAAAAATCTGATAATAAACGTTCCTGACCGCATCGCTCACGATAAAAGATACAGTTTATCGTCGGAAAAAATTCAAAAACTTGGATTTTATCCTGTCTATGATTTTGAAAAAGGGATTGATGAAACAATCAGTTGGTATGTAAATAATGAAAAGTGGTGGAAGTTTATAAAAAATAGTCCTGAATTTCAGAAATATTACAAAAGTAGATATCCTGATTTATGAAAATTCTAATTACTGGTGGCACCGGACTTGTTGGACGATATCTGTCAGAAATTACTGAATCTGAAAAACCGGTTGTTCTATCAAGAAAAGAATGCAATATCACAGATTTTTTTTCTGTTAGAACCATATTCTATCAAATAAAACCTGATGTTGTATTTCATCTTGCTGCATTTACCAATGTTGACCTTTCAGAAAATGACCCGGTTTCAGCGTTCAGAGTAAATGTTTCTGGCACAAATAACATTGCGTTTTTTGCAGAAAAAATTAATGCGCATCTTGTTTATCTCAGTACAGATTTTGTCTTTGATGGAATGCAAAAACAACCTTATAAAGAACAGGATGTTCCGCATCCGCTTTCAATTTATGGAAAAACAAAATTTGAAGGAGAAAGAATTGTATCCAGTATGTGTTCAAAGTACACCATTGTACGAAGTTCAAGAATATTCGGAAAAAATGGAAATAACTTTGCAAGTGCCCTTCCAGGCAAATTACTAAGCGGAGAAAAAACTATAGTCACAACAGACCTTGTTAACTCTCCCACATACGCAAAAGACCTTGCGACAGCACTGTTTGAAATAGCAAAAAAACAATCTTACGGTCTACTTCATTTCTGTAATAGTGGTTTTTGTAACTGGCATGAATATGCACTGTACATATGTAATCACCTGCGTATTGATACATCTTTATTAGTTCCTGTGAGTATTAAACATTTTCACCAATCAATAGCAGAAAGACCTCGATTTTCTGCCCTTGATACAACATTGTTTAGCAAAAATTTTTATCAACCCAGGCCATGGCAGAAGGCTCTTGAGGAATACCTGGAACATGAAGTACTCAAAAGAAACACAAACATGATAATGAAACAATGACAGGGGAATAAAATGAAAGAAAAATTCGTCTACAATGAAGGTCAACTGCCAGAACCAGTATACGAAAAAATGCCTGAATTTATAAATCTTTATTACACCTGCTGGAAAACTGCTTTCCAGAATATCGAGTATCCTGAAAAAGCTAACTGGCTTCCTTTTGTAAGCTGTATGCCAGGCGTAGGAATTATCTGGCAGTGGGATTCATGTTTTATGGTTTTCTTCCTGAGATACTCCAACGAAACATTGCCAGCGACTAACAATCTTGACAATCTTTACAGACTTCAAAGGCAAGATGGTTATATCAGTATGGCTTACAGGATTAAAACAGAAAAGCCCGCCTATGGAGAAAGAATTAATCCACCACTTTACGCCTGGGCAGAATGGGAATACTATCTTGCTACTGGAGACAAATCACGATTCGAAAAGATTTTCCCTGTTTTGAAAAATTATTATTTATGGATTAAAAAAAATAGAAGCCGCAGCAGTGGCCTCTACTGGTTTGAAGATACTGGCTCCAGCGGCATGGACAATTCCCCGCGCAGCGGTTATGTTTCACAGTTTCTCAATGGAAGTGATGTGTGCTGGATAGACCTTGCCTGCCAGCAGGCATTGAGTGCCAATTATATCGCAAAAATTGCCCACTTACTCAATAAAAATAAGGATGAGGAGTTTTTTCTTTCAGAATTTCAAAATCTTAAAAATCTAATCAATAAATACCACTGGTGTGAAAAACATCAGTTTTATTATGACATTTTCTCACGAAACAGTCCCTCCCTCAGGCACAATTTTCTCAATGCAAAAACTGTTGCTTCATTCTGGCCAATGATTAGTCAAGTCGCAGACAACGACCAGATTAATGGCATGGTGCAGCATCTTTTAAATCCATGTGAATTCTGGACACTACACCCTGTCCCATCCCTGGCAAAATCTGATCCAAACTACGACCCATTTGGCGCGTACTGGCTTGGCGGAGTTTGGGCTCCCACAAATTATATGATTTTATCCGGATTGAAAAAAAATAATAGAGCCAGCATTGCAAAAAAGATTGCCCTGAAACATTTGATTGGTATGACTGAAGTTTTCAATGATAAGACGTACTCAGGTATATGGGAAGCATACAGCCCTGAATTTTTTATGCCAGCAACAGTAAAAGAAACCGGAGCCCTTGTAAGAAATGCATTCGTCGGATGGAGCGGACTCGGACCTATTGCAATGTTAATCGAAAACATTCTTGGCTTTACCCTTGATGCAAGCTCCAATACCATTTACTGGAATATATCTGATGAATGTACGCATGGAATCAAAAATCTGAGATTCAATAAAAAATCTGTTTCTCTCGTATGTAACAAAAAAAACGGTACCCAGAAAAGAAAAATTGTCATTGAAGCAACGGGTACATTAAACATCGAACTCTTTGTCGAAGGAACAAATACTTGTCTCAAAAAAACATTCGGTAAGGGACATCATCTTTTATGGATTTAACATCCAACTTAAAAATCTCAGGTCTTTATTAAAAAACGAGCAAAGATTCATTAGTATTTTCTCCCTGCTTTTTAAAAGAAGAATCGGGGAGATTTGAGTTCATCCTATCCCACAGGGGGAGAAGAAAAAGAAAGAACATGAGAGAAGATGAAACCCAAAGAAATAGAGGATGGATTTATTGCGGCACAATTCGGTTTCTTGACTGAATACAGGTTTGTCCTTATAATAAATAGGAACTAAATAGCCCCCATCGACTAGCGGCCAAGGTCACCACTCTTTCAAGGTGGTAGCGCCGGTTCGATTCCGGCTGGGGGCGCATAAAATCATAAAGGATACAGACAATGGAAAATATATGGATAGCAAGCTGGAAGCACTGCGACTGGGTAGGTAAAATAGACCTGGTGGTACTGTTTCTGCTTTCAATTTACAGCTGGGCTATTATGATTGATAAGTTTATACTGATAAAAAGAGTACGTCGCGCAAATGAAAAGTTTGTTTCGAACTTTTACAATGGAAAGATGTTGAATGTGCCTGGTTCACCATGGTCAAGAATATTATCAAGGATTCTGCAGGAAAAAACCAGACAGAATCTTTCTGAAGAAAATGCCCTTACTCTGCTCAAAAAATTTGCCAACGAGGAAATATCCTATCTGAATAACAAAATTGACTTCTTGCTTTCTATCTCTGCTGTCGCTCCATTTATGGGGCTTCTCGGAACAGTGTGGGGAATACTTATGGCTTTTCATAATATCGGACAGACAGGAACATCATCAGTATCAATTATTGCTTCAGGCATTTCAGAAGCATTGATTGTTACCTTTGTTGGACTTCTTGTTGCGATACCCGCAGCACTTGGATACAATTACTTAAACGGGCAGGTACGAAATATACAGACGCAGGGAAACTATATCCTTGAATCATTCTACACAGCCATCAAATGAAAAACAATATTTTTTTTGAAACAGAACAGAACAGTGAAAATGCTCTCAGTAGAATCAATATTATTAATTTTATCGATGTAGCTCTTGTTCTCGTCATAATATTGATGATTGTATCTCCAATGATAGAGCAGGGCATGGAAGTGAAACTGCCAGTTTCTGGCCCAAGTAAAATGGCTGTCCAGAGAAGTGTTATTCTAACTGTAGCAAAAAATGGAGTAATTTTCTGGGGAAATCAGCAGGTGCGGATTGAAAACCTTGAAAATATCGTTCGCAGTACGATGTCGCAAAATCCAGAACTTGGAATTGTCATAAAAGGAGATAGATTCATTACATATCAGGAATTAATCAGCGTTCTGGATGTTTTGAAACGTGCTGATGTAAAGAAAATAGGTCTTGCCACACAGGCAAAAACTGAAAAATGAAAAAGGCATTACTGGCTTCAGTATTCATCCATGCACTACCTATTATTCTCATTGTCCATAGTTCAATGAAAACAAAGCAAGTAGTACCAGTATATGTGGTTGATTTAATGAGTTTACCACCTGCTTTAGAAATTTCAAATCATGTGATATCACCATTCAAACCCGAACATGCTGAAGCATCAATAGTTAGTATACCTCATAAAGATTTTCCAATTCAAACAGCCACACATGCGGAAAAAACAGGTGGTGAAGGAATTGTCGGAACGACATCTTCTGTTGAAAAATTTTCGCCTGAGGAATTTATCGCTGACATAAACAAAAAATTATCCAGAACCGCATCATCTACTAAATCAGAAGATGCATCATCTTCTGGTAAATCAACATCTGCTCAGAACGTTCCGCAAGGAAAAACTTCTCTTGCCTCAAAAATTTTTCCACTAACAAATACCGAAGTAGAGACAGGTTCATCCGTGGGCATTCAGACGTCAACATTACCTGCGGATAACATCATACCTGTTGAATATCTTGAGAATATTAAATTAATTTTGCAAAGAAAGTGGAAAGTGCCAAAAGGGAAAAGTTATTCTTCAACTTCTGTTGTGTCATTTAAAATCAAAAAAGACGGATCAGTTGAAGAAATCATACTTGAAAAAAGTTCGGGATTTAAGGAATTTGACGAGAGCGCTATTAAGGCAGTGAAAGAAGCATCGGGCATACCACCACTTCCAAGAACTTATAAATCAGAATATCTTGAAATTGCTGTAAAATTCAACACAAAGGGGATAGAATGAACAAACATGGAATGATCTTATTATTATGCCTTATTACTTTTTCTTTAGTTTACGGACAGAGCAGAATAATCATCGAGATTACCTCGTCCACAGAAATGAAAACCAATGCTGTGATTTTGATAGGAGAGGAAAAAACAAAATTTCTCGATGAATTTTGCACTCAACTGGTAAAGGACCTGAATCAATCTGATTGGTTAGAAATCAAGAATACCAGTTTCAAGAAAAGCTTCAACATTCAATCAGAACTGGATGATGGATTGTCAAAAAACAATGCGAGTATTTTAATTCTGTGCAAAACAAACGGAAAACTTGAAACCGTAATTTATGATACAATTGAAAAATCTATTTTTTCTCAATTTGTAATTGAAACCAGTAAATCCCCGGTTGAACTTGCCCATACTGTAAGTGACGAAATTGTGTATCGCCTAACTGGAAAACCAGGAATTGCCAGAAGTAAAATTCTGTATATGACAAAAAGGGATGGAAAGTATTGTTTAATGACTGCAGGATATGATGGTTCAAATGCAACGGCTCTTCTAAAAACTGACTACATCATCAATTATCCGAGATGGTTTCCTGATATGAAAAAGGTTCTTTTTCTTTCATACAGAAAGACCTTTCCTGCTCTTGAAATGATTGACGTTTCGACAGGTGAAGTGAAAACATTTGTTGCAGAACCCGGGCTCAATGCATGCGCATCGTTTTTTAGAAATCAAAATTGCGTAGCAGTTGTTTTAAGCAAAAGCGGGAATCCTGATATTTATCTTGTTGACCTGAATGGAATTATTTTGAAACGGCTTACTGAAAAAAAAGGATTGAACGCATCACCGTCAGTTTCTCCTGAAGGAGAAAACATTGTATTTGTATCTGACAGAGATGGCAAAACAAGGTTATGGGTCATGAATACCTATGGAGTGAATGCAAGAAAACTGGATATCCCATCAAACTATATCACATCTCCCTGCTGGTCACCAGATGGAAAATATATTGCGTATGCGGTAAGATATGGAACAGAGATGTTCATAGAAATATATGAGTGGAAAACAGGCAAAAGAAAAATTCTCACACAATCACTGTCCTGGTGCGATGCACCGTCCTGGGCACCTGATAGTAGACATATACTCTTTACCAGACAGGAAAAATTTATCAACTCTTTATGGACGATAGATATATACTCCTTAAAAACGAGAAAAGTCGCAGACAATGCCTGGAGTGGATGCTGGGACATTCGTTGACAAAATACTGGACTTTGATATAATCAAATTAACAAGTTAATAAGGAGGAGACATGGATAAGAGAATAAAGGTAGGTGTAGTCGCTTGTATAGCCGTTCTGGTTTTTATTTTTTCAGGATGCTGTCCTTATTCAAAAAAACCTGCTCCATCTTCAAAAATAGAACCAACAAAACCAGAACAGCCCTCAGTAACAAAGCAACCAACTGTCACTCCACCTGCTGTGACAACCAAGCCAGAACCAGGTACAGCCACACCAGGTGAAAGACTAATCGCTACAACCGGTGGAGAGATACCACCTGTAAAACCATCAGAAACACCAACATTTGTAGAACCCAGCGAACAGATAAAAACTACCTTCCAGCCCATTTATTTTGACTTTGATAAATACAACATAAAAATTTCTGAGCAAGGAAAATTGCAAACCCTTGCTGATTATCTGAAGAAAAATCCGCAGGTTTCTATTTTGATTGAAGGCCATTGTGATGAACGCGGAACAGATGAGTATAATCTTGTACTTGGAGAACAAAGGGCGCTGAGCACGAGAAATTTTCTGATAGGGCTTGGCATCTCTCCAAAGAGACTTTACACAATCAGTTATGGTGAAGCAAAACCAGCAGATCCTGAGCACAACGAACAAGCATGGGCAAAGAACAGAAGATGCGAATTTAAGATAAAACAATGAAGAACCGTCAAAATATTCTATTATCTTTCCTTTTGAGCCTTGGATTGTGTGGGTGCACGAGTATTGCAATGAAGGATGATGTTACTTTATTAAAGGAGGAGATTGAACAGAAATTGGCAACAAGTGAAACAACCAATTCAACTAAATTTCAAGAAGTCGGTGCCAGGATAGAACAGTTACAACAAAGTCAGGAACAGCAGCAAGCATCCTTGCTCAAACTGGCAGAAGATTTAAAAACTCAGATTAACGATGTAAAAATTGCATTTGATGACTCTGTTCAAAACCAGAGAAAAGAATTTGAAATTTTCAGAAAAAATCAGGAAGAAAAAAATAATCAATTTACCCAGGACATTGAAACACTGAGGAAATCTCAAAACGATCTGATAAAAACCTCTGTTTCTCTGACAGATTCAATGGTCAATTATCAGAAAGATCTTCTGGGCATAAAAACCTCCATGCAACAGATTGCCACTGCAATGGACTCCTTAAGTACAAAAGATTACATTCAAAAAGAAGAATTTGAAAATACAAAGAAAGAGATTTACCAGCAAATAGAGAAAATACAGCAGGTCCTTGTTAGTGAAATCACAAGACAGGAAAGTGAAATTTTTGCTCTCAAACAGGCATTAAAATTAGTAGAACCCAGAAAGAATGAAAGTTCCTCCCAGGCCAAAGAATCTGCTGAAAAAGCCTATTATGTTGTCAAAAAGGGCGATACACTTTCTTCTATTGCAAAAAAATATAGTACAACAAAACAAAAAATAAAAGAAGCGAACAAAATGAAGACCGATAGCGTTAAAATTGGACAAAAACTTTTGATACCATGAAATATTTTCTTGCATTTTTAATTGGCACATGTTTTGGAAGTTTTGCAAATGTTTGTATATACAGATTACCAAGAAATAAATCAATCATTTTTCCTGGTTCTTTCTGTCCTAAGTGCCGTCATTCCATACCATGGTATTACAATATCCCGATTCTAAGTTATATCATTCTACGGGGTAGATGCCACTATTGTAAAAAAGTCATTTCCCCAAGATATCCTGTCATTGAATTCACTATGGGACTTTTAACTCTATTGCTTTACCAGAAGTTCTGGGTGGCAAATTTTCCATGCGTTTTTTTGTTTTACTTCATTTTTACTCTCGGGCTTGTCATCATAAGTGGCATTGACTTTGAAACTTTTCTTGTGCCAGATGTCATTGTACTTCCCCTTATACCATTGGGGTTGATAGGAGCCTTATTGTGTGAGAATTTCTTTTTTCCTCAAAGCGGAAATTGGTATATGGCAATAAGGGCATTGTATAGCGTTACCGGAATTTTCACAGGAGCACTGCTTGTAGCATTTCTTGCGATCATCGGCAAAATCATATGGAAAAGAGAAGCCATGGGTGGTGGGGACCTTAAACTTCTTGCAGCAATCGGTGCATTTCTTGGATGGAAAGGAGTATTTTTATCTATTTTCTTTGGTTCGATTCTTGGCACTATCATAAGCCTTATGCTGATATACTCAAAAAAGAAAAAATGGGACGATTATGTTCCATTTGGTCCTTATCTGGCAATAGGTGCCATTGTTGCTATGCTGTATAAAGGTAGTTATTTTCTTTCGCTTTACTTTATTCCCTGACCATGAGTGAAGTAATTCTGGAACTGGTGGAAGAATTTTTTCAACAAAGGAAATATTTTACCGCAAGAAGTGGAAATCTTGTCCTTATAAGAAAAACAAAAAACGAAGATAATTCAGACACAGGTTTTATCCTTGATGAAATGTCTGCTGAACACATCTGCACAGCAATCGTCAAACCAATTGCATGGCACACATGTAAAATCACAACAAGGGTTCTCGAAACATTTCCCGAAATTCTTGAATTCGCAAAAGAAAATCAAGAAAAGAAACTTCTCGAATGGTTCAGGGGAGAAAATTTCAAAAAAATTCTGGTCATTCCACAATTGCCGGCTCATATCGACCTAAGGCAGAAGGTGCTGGAAAAACTCCAGGGCACAGGGATTAATCATTTGATTACTATTCCGATAATTCTAACAGGCGTTATCAATAAAATAGAACCGAGAAAGGTCTATTCTTCGCCCATCTGCGACCTTTTAAGGGTATTAAAATTTTATAAACTGATTTCCATTTCACAGGAACAAATGGAATTACCACTTCGGTGAGTATGTTGACGCCTGAAACTTCAGTTAAAATGATTCCAGGAGTTGGCCCCCAGAAAGCAGAGTGTTTTCATAAAATGGATATTTTCACAATAAAGGACTTATTATTTCATTTCCCGCGCAAATATCTTGATAGAAGGCAGATTAAAAAAATCAGTGAAGTAATTCCTGGTGAAACTGTCTCGGTAAAAGGAGATGTCATTGCAGCAGAAGAAAAACGAATAAGAAAACTTTCCCTTGTCAGAATTGCAATATCCGATGGAACCGGCGTAATCTTCCTGATCTTCTTCAACCAGAATTATATTTTAAACACCCTGAAACCAGGAACAAAGGTGTTTGTATATGGGAAAATTGATATTTACAAAGAAAATCTTCAAATCAACAATCCGCTTTTTGAAATTCTTGAAAATAAAAAAAGACCTGATTATATTCTTCCTGTTTATTCGGTTGTCTCTGGTTTAACACAGAACTTTTTGAGAAAGTGCATGCGATATATTTTAAAAAATATACAACAATTCCCCCAGGACATTCTTCCACTGGAAGATAGAGTTCGATTGAAACTATCAAGCATGAAGCACGCCCTTACAAACATCCACTTTCCAGAAAATCAGATAAATCTTGAAAGAGCTCGACGCCATTTAATTTTTGATGAATTTTTCAGATTACAGATCGGACTCATTTATAAAAAAATCATAGCCACTGGACAACCCAAAAATATTGATGACAATAGGTTCATAAGTTCATTAGTTCATAACTTTGAAAAAATGCTTCCGTTTCAAGTTACAAAAGACCAGACGAAGGTGATGGAAGAGATATTGAACGACCTTAATAAGGGTAAGATTATCAATCGCCTATTACAGGGAGAAGTGGGTTCAGGAAAAACAGTGGTTGCGATATTTTTTCTCTGGCTTTTTTCAAAAGACGGTGGTCAGGGAGTGTTTCTTGCTCCAACCGAAATTCTGGCAGAACAACACTATTTGAACTGGAATCCATTTTTTCTTTCGTGTGGAATTGAAAGTGCACTTTTGACAGGAAATCTCCCTGAAAAAATGAAAAGGGAGATACGGGAAAAAATAGAAAAAAAACAAATCCGGGTGGTATTTGGAACGCATGCACTTCTGAATGAAAGAATTGTATATCCAGAACTGAAGGCGATTGTTGTGGATGAACAGCATAAATTTGGGGTTGAGCAGAGAAACCTGTTACAGAAAAAGGGTAGTAGAATTCATTATCTTGCAATGAGTGCAACGCCAATTCCAAGAAGTGTGGCTCTCGCTTTTTATGGCAACGTCGACATGTCAACAATCGGACAGTTGCCAAAAGGAAGCCGAAAAATTATCAGTTACCTTTTCAAAAACGAAGAAACTGAAAAGGTTTATGAATTTATAAAAAAACAGGTACACGATGGAAAACAGGGATACTTTGTTGCGCCCACCATTACAGCCACAGAAGAATCTTCAGTTACCTACCATTTCAATAAAATCTGTCAGGTTGTTGAACCGCATTATGTCGCATTACTTCACGGAAGATTGCCAGGACATGAAAAATCTTCTATTATAGAACATTTTAAAGAAAAAAAGATTCGCATCATTGTTTCTACTACTGTTATTGAGGTTGGCATTGATATTCCTGACGCAAATTTTATCATCATTGACCAGGCTGAAAAATTTGGATTATCTCAATTACATCAAATGCGGGGTAGGGTAGGCCGAAGTGGTGAAATTGGATATTGTATTTTGATTCACCATACTGATGATCCGGAATCTATTGGCAGGCTTGAATCATTTCTTGAAATTGAAGACGGGCTGAAACTGGCTGAAATAGATCTTTCTTTGAGAGGACCCGGAGACCTGCTCGGAGTTCGTCAGCACGGAGTACTACCTTTGAAAATAGGCAATATTGTCACAGATATTGAAATCCTCAATGAATCCAGAAAAGAAGCAGAGAGAATTTTAAGCAACAGATTGTATCTGCAAGAAAAATATGTACAAATTAAAGAGTATCTGGAACACTGTATCCAGAGTGAAATCATTGATTAGGAACTCACGATGAACAAAGGAAGTATCGCAGTGCTGATTCCAGCGCACAATGAAGCCAGAAACATTGGCAAACTGGTTGATGAAATCCTTAAAATCACTGATTATGTCTGTGTTGTTGACGATGGCTCAAACGATAATACTGGAAATATTGCAAAACAACATGGGGCGTTTGTAATTAGGCATCCTGTATGTAAAGGAAAAGGTGCAGCATTAAAAACAGGTTTTCAGCACTTTAAACATCTTCCATACGATACCATTATCACGATGGATGGAGATGGCCAGCATCCTGTTTCTGACCTGCATCTATTCATTAAAGCCCTTGAAAAAAATAAAACAGCAGGAATTATTGTCGGAAGAAGAAAAATCATCGGTAGTAATATGCCACCCATCAGAAGATTAACCAACCTTTCCATGTCAATTTTGATTTCAGTCCTTTGCTTTCAATGGATACCAGATACCCAGAATGGATTCAGGGCAGTCAAAAAAAAGGTACTGGAAAATATGCCGATTATCACAGAGCACTTTGAAACAGAAACCGAAATACTTCTGCGGGCTTGCTGGAAAGGAGTAAAAGTCATCTCAATTCCTGTCAGCACAGTTTACCGGAGTGAAAAAAGTAAAATCAGACCAATAAGAGACACAATAAACTTTTTTTTGATGCTTTTGAAAATATGTGTGTGCCATGGAAGAAAATTTAGATTATGAAAGATTAAGGAAATTGATGGTGGAACATCAAATCCGCGCAAGAGGTATAAGAAATGAGCGGGTACTCTCTGCATTTCTTAAAGTCCCGCGAGAACAATTCGTTCTTGAACAATTCAGGTCTTCTGCGTATGATGACTGTCCGTTGCCAATTGATTATGGTCAAACGATCAGCCAGCCATACATGGTTGCAATTATGACAGAACTTGCAGAACCCGAAAAAAACGACAGAGTTCTTGAAATTGGCACAGGTTCGGGTTATCAAACAGCAATATTATGTGAACTTGGTTGCAATGTCTTCTCAATTGAAAGAATTCCTGAACTTGCAGAAAGAGCGAAAAAAACCCTTGCAAAACTTGGTTATCAGGCGCATATTATCGTTGGAGATGGTACTTTAGGATTAAAGGAATTTGCTCCATATAAAATCATCATTGTCACAGCAGGCGCACCTGACATTCCCAAATCCTTGATTGAACAACTTGATGAAGGTGGAAGAATTATTATTCCTGTTGGAACACTGTATTCACAGGATTTAATTCGCGTAATAAAGAAAAAGGGGAAACTAATAAAAGAAAATCATGGTGGGTGTCAGTTTGTACCATTAAAGGGGAAAGAGGGCTGGGAATAATTATATTCTTTTCTTTTTTACCTTGCTGAAAACAAACCAGAAAATCATCACCACAATGAAAAAGAAAATCAGATACTCATATTTCCTGTAATAAATCTCAATGCGTGACCAGTTTTTACCAAAGAAAAAGCCAATATAAGAAAGAAAATATGCCCATATTAGTGAACCAATAAAGGTAAATATGCAGAATTTACTGAAATTGGTTTTTGCAACACCAGCAGGCAGTGAAATAAATGTCCTGACACCAGGCGTTAATCTTGAAAAGAAAACCACAGGGTCTCCGTATTTTCTAAACCATCGTTCAGCCCTGTCGTAATCATCTTCTGAAATTAAAAGAAATTTCCCGCGATTTTTTATCCATTGTCGTATCAAACGGTCTTCAAGCCAGAAACCAAGGAAATATGCGCCAACTGAGCCCACAAGATTTGCGAGCGCCCCAACCAGAGAAAGAATATGAAGATTCATTTTGTTAATCGAAACAAGATAACCGGCAAATGGCATTGTAATTTCTGAAGGAATTGGAATCAGCGCTGATTCAAACGTCATCAGAACAAAAACTCCCAGATAACCAGTTTTTTCAATGATTGTTATTATGATGTTTGCGAGAAAAGAAAGTATGTGTTCCATTATCTGTCAACAGGTACCTTTAATTTTGAGTCAGGCGTGACAATTTTTCCTGATTTAATATCCTGCTCTGTAATGACTGCCATCAAAATTTCTTTTTTCCCATAGCGGTCGTGGTCATATATGATAAAGATTTTCCCATCTTCAGTTTCAATCGCATCAGGATATGAAACATTTTCCCTTTCATCAAGAAGAAGTTGATAACGCCATGTTCTTCCATCGTCTTCAGAAAGCATAGCAGTCAGGTGAGAACGAATTTTGTCCTTGAAACCATAGTGGTTTATCAACAACAGGTTGCCAGAGTTTAATCTTCTGCTATGAAATCTTGAACCAGGGCCAGCAATTTTAGAAGGACATCCCTTTGTCCATGTTCTTCCTCTATCATAAGAATAACTTTCGCCTATTCCATAGGACGTTCTCACAAGCATCCACAAAACACCATTTTTCAATTCCACTATCATGTGTTCATCACATGTCCTGTCAGGAACATCAGCGCTCCCAAGAAACGTGATCGTTTTTCCGCTGTCAGTTGATACATAAACATTTGAAAATCTTAAATTGCTCATTTCAGGCAACAATGGCTGCCTGTTCCAGACAGCGATTGGAAATAGCCATTCACCGCTTGAAAGCACAAGTGGCTTATTCATCATAATACCGTCAGCAATTCTTCGCGGCTTACTCCATACAAATTCACCAGATACTTTTTCAGCAGTTACTGCCCAGACACCTGCTTTTCCATCCCACCAGTTTTTACTCATTGCCCAGAATAGCCATAATTTACCAGTTGGGTCAGTCCATAAACACGGGTCAAAGGCGCGTATTTCATCAGGCGGATCAATCACAATTACTGGTTCACTCCAGCTACTCCCCTTATCTTTGCTATTGACAACAATCACGTAATTGCAAGGTCCTTCTCCATCTCCACCACTGTACCAGGTTGCCCACAACAACCCATCAGGAGTCATTGCAATTCCTGGAATTCCCTGCCACCTTCTGTTTTCTCGTCTGTATTGTGAACCAGGAGACAATAAAATATACTCACACATAAATTTTTCCTGCTATTTTTTAAAAATAACGGTTATTGAAATCTTGCTGACCAGTCGGGTTTTGTCCAACGTACAATAATTCTTGTTCCTGGCCCAGTGCCCAAACCAGGGTCTTCAGGAAAACTTATCTCTCGTAGCGCCACATCATAATGAACAATTGCATTATTAATCAGAGTAAGATTGTTAGAAACAATACCTCCAAAAAATTGACTGTTATTAGCAAGGGTAATGCTTGAAGTAGGAGCATAAATTACGCCATTAAATGCCTGCGCATTATTGGCAAGCGTCAAATTGGTGGAACTTGCAACATAAATCCTTAAATTTCCTGTTGTCTGTGATGTGTTATTAATCACAGAATTATTTGCAAGAGTTGGAGTAAAAGAAGTGCCCTGATTACCCAAATACCAGATAACAACACCATTGTTTTGTATAATTACCTGAGTATTATTCGAAAGAGTCAAAGATGATTCAATGTAAAACCTCGTATTTCCTGTAATGTACATAATAGAATTATTGTTTAGGGTAATACTTTTAAACCTGAAATCACCACCAGAAATAGTAATAACCTTGTTATTGCCCACAGTCAGTCGACCATTTGAAATTGTGTAGTTACCTGTAATTCTTGAATCACCTTGTACAGGATATGGTAAATTCATTAAATCCGACGGCACAGTGACATCTGGTAAGTTGTTAAGTGGGTCATCGAAACTATGATATAAATCACTATCTGACACAGTAGCACCGTTTCCAAGATACAAATATTGTGGACCATCTTCAACCATTGCAGTTCCATAAATGTGTGCATTATTATAAAGAGTCATTGTGCCCTTACTGCCAGTATCTCCATGATTTCCTCTATTTGAAGGTCCATATGGACCACGTCGCGAATCATAACTGTCGACCCAGGCATTATTATAAATTGTTACTGATTGATGCCCGAATAAACCCTGCCCGAAAGAACCACCTGCACCACCACCTGAACCCATAGGCCGATACGTTGTAACTGAAATTCTTGTTTCCTGGCTGCCATATCTTCCTGTGGATATAAAAACTATTGTTTCTCCCTGAACTGATTCAGATACAACAAATGTGCCGCCTCCAAAACTTACAGGGTTTGTTGGTGGATGCCATGACTCATTTGCTCTTTTATTTGCAAATGCCCAGTTTGCACCTGCCTCTGCGATATAAAATGACTTTTCTTTATGGTACCTCTTCATTGCTGCAATCTGTTCATTGCCACCAAGATATAAAATACCCATTCCCATAATCAATGCCACAATCACAAAAATAATTGCCATTGGCAAAACATATCCTTTTTTCATCTATGAATTCCTCATATAAACAGAAAAAGAACCTGCAATCAACCTCGTTCCTTTACCAACTTCAATATTTACCACTACACGGTCGTCCTCAATATCAAAAGAAACATCCTGTAATGTCGTAATCACTTTCTCTACTGAATTTCGACTGACATTTTTCCATAGAAGTACTGATGGATTTGATGGGTCAGGATAAAACTCATGAATCCATGATTGATTCTGTCCGACAGCCCTGATATGGTTTTCACTTAATATTTCCACGTTACTTGCTTCTTCAATAACACTTTTCAGCACATGCGATGCAAGGTCGAAATCAACCTGTAAGGATGCAATCTCATTGCTCCTTTTCCATTCCTTATAAGATTCTATAAGAATACTGCTTGATGCAAATATCGCAAGAGAGCCAAGCACAAGAACCACCGTTAATTCAATAAGCCCAAGCCCTCTTTTATTTCTTGTAAGTTTCATGGTTGCGCAATCATCGTTGAAATACTGACAATTTCTTTACCGTCCGGTACCTGAATTTTTACTGTCACGGTTTTCAATGGCAATGTTTGGTCAGGCACAACATTTGTAATCCTTTGCACCTGAATGTTTCCAACTCTTATATTTTCAGTTTCGTTTTGAATTTGCGAATAGTCAGCGGATTTTATCATCTCAATTTTTTCAATTGCACACCAAGTCGCAAGCCGGGTGATATCAGATTGGCTAAGATTTCTGCTACTGGCAAAATAAAAGGCAGATGTTCCTATCAGGGCAATTGCAATAATCACAAAAGCAAGAAGAAATTCAATAATTGTAAAGCCCGCATGAAACCTTTTTTTCATTGCTCACCTTTATCAACGCCTGTGCGAGATTTTTCTTCTTCTGCGATTCTTTTGCCAAGTTGTTCTGTAATAATACGGGGGGTGAGAAATATCACAAGGTCTGTCTTTTTCATCTGCCTGTTCTTATTACTGAACAAAAACGGCAAAACATTTCCCAAAACCGGCACTTTGTTTTCTCCCTTGATATTTTCTGTACTCAAAAGACCGCCAATCACAATTGTTTCACCATTTTTTACATTCACCTTTGTAAGGGTTGACCTTTCTGATGTTTCCACTGCATCTTTGAAAAACGCTGACTGCTTTGCTGAAATTACCTTTGGCATAACTTCCATTGTCACTGTATTATTATTACCCACATAGGGCACTGCAACAAGAATAATGCCAATATCCCTGTATTCGTATTCAGTTACAGTGGTACCTGTTCCACCTGTGCTTGTTGTCGTAACCTTTGGAGCCACAGGAATGTTGCTTGTAATACGGATTGTTGCTGGAGTCCCGTTTAATGTTGTCACCCTGGGATTTGCAAGGATATTGGCTTCTCCCTTTGTTTGAAGTGCTTTTATATTTACCACGAGATTTGACCATGCTATCGTTCCACTGGTATCCCATCCAGGAATAGATGTTGTCAATGTTCCTGTAATAGTTGCAAGATTGCCAGAATTGTCTGTCCATGTTATTCCTAAGTTTTTCGTGGCATCTTCTGTTAATTCCACTATCATTGCCTCAATTGAAACCTGAACAGCAGGTGTATCAAGTGAAGAAATAATGGATGTCACCTCATCAAGAAAATCCTGTGTTCCCACGAGAATTAAACTGTTGGTTCTTTCATCTGGAAGGATAGAAAAACCAGTTGAAATATCAGTGGAAATCTGGACCTTGCCACTGATATTTTTTTCTTTCTGTCCTGTAAGAGTAGGGTAGGTACCCGTTGTACCAGTGCCTGTACCGGTTGTTGTCCCTGAAGAAGTGGTGCCTGTTGTTCCAGAGGTAGTAGCTGAACTTACGCCAGCAGACGCTGTTCCAAGGTCTCCTGTTTCTTTTGTATTTGTACCAATTGTAATTTCTGCCTTTGACTGAGTATCCTTATCACCTTTGTTTTTCTTAACCACAGATAAAACCACTGGCCAGATGTCTCCTGCTGTCACATATTTCAAAGAATATACAGTGGTTTTTACTGGTAGGTTTTTGTGCTCAACATCAAGATTTTCAACAATTGCTTTAATAATTTCCACATTTGCCGGAGTATCTTTTACAACAATGGTATTTGTCCGATTATCAACAGCAATGCTTTTTTCAAAACCAATATTTTTCAACTCAGTAGCAATATCAGAAGCAAAGGCATGCTTCAGTTGAAAACAGGCACTTACAGGTTTTTGCGGAGACAGTTTTTTTTGTTCTGAATACACGATGTAAACATCAGAATCAGGCAATTTTTGTCGATACAAACCATTTGCAGCAAGAATACTTTCTATTGCCTGTTCTGCAGAGACGTTTTCAAGATATGCTGTGATGGGCTTATCTGCAATGTCAGAACCCGGAATAAGTTTTGAACCTGTTTTCTTGCTCAAAATCTCAAGGACAAGCGACAGTTTTGTCTGGTTGAATGTTAATGATTCTATTTTCTGGGATGCAAAGCAACTGAAAGAAAGTATAAAGACGCTCAAAACAATGATTTTCAAAAGTAACCTTTTCATAGTTGCCTCTCTGTTAAATGTTCATATCGTTCTGTGGGGGAAAAACTATTCTTTTCTGAATATAAAATGCTGTTCGCACAAACGATGTTTCTGAATATTTTTTTAGATTTTCGCACAATGGAATCAAAGTATCTGTATCAGAAGCCACTCCGATCCGAACTGTATACATATTTTTAATTTTTTCAACTCTCACATTTTCGTAACCTTCTGAAAGAAGTGTTTTTGCAAATTCAATTGCCTGCGTCTTTTTATTCCCTGCAAATGAAGCCACCTGAACAGTAAGAATTTTCTGGGTTCTATCAATGGTATCAGAAATTGCAACTGCTTGATTTTTTGTTGTATTATTCTGATTGATAGCTAATTGTGAGGCAATAATTTCCGTTTTTTTACTGGATTGGTAATTTGCCGAACTATCTTTCAAAATAGACCGATATGTATTTGCTTTTGTAATAAAAATGTCTGTGTCTCCTGTTTCAATTGCATCAGATAATTTCACTTCACTGCCTCCAGCATTTTCGATAGAATCAGAGTTAACATAAAGAACAAATTGTTTATCCTTATATTTTAAAATCACTCTGTCTGGAAGAATTTTTTGAACAAGATACCCCGATTTTATTTCATTTTCTGCCTTGATTTCGTCATCAAGAATCACCATTGGTTTTTCTTTATCATACACAATTCCAGAGATCTTGAAATCCGGTGCAGGGATTTCCTGAACAAGGATACTGGTATATTCTGAAGGTCTGGTTCCAGTAGATATTTGTTTTGCTCCTGGTTTTACAAACGGGTCTCTTGATACAGAAACAGACGAAACCCGATGTTCCTCCTCTATGGATTTTACAAGAGATTGCACCTTACTGATTGACTGGTCTATTTCCTGAAAACTGAATATTCTGTCCTGTTTAGACGACGAAGTTTCACCCTTCTGTATGTTTATTTTCTCAGCTTTTCCATCAGGAGATGAAATTGTTATTGTTTTTAGTTTCACTGGCTTTAATGCCCGCACAAGAGTAAAGATAAAAATCACAAGTAACACCAGAAGCAGAATTACATTTTTCTTATTTTTTTTGTCCATGGCTTACTCCAGTTTTTTAATACCTGAAACTTTTAAACTCACTGATATTCCATCTTCGAAACTAGTAATTTCTACAGAATCTATTTTAAGAAATTTCTGCGAAGTTTCTATTCCATTTATGAAACTGAGAATACCAGAGAAATTCCCCTTGCAGGATACATTCCAGGTGTAATATTTCTCATCGACCTTTTCAGCCGGCTGGAAACCTGTAATCTCTAAGTTCAATCTTTCTGCAATTGAAGATATGTGCTGAAAAACCATTAAATTTGGATCGTATCCAGTGTTAATCCAGAGAAATTGGTTGAGTTTATTTCCTGCATTATTAATGGTTTTTCTTATCGTATTAACATAGTCAGGATAGTTTTTCAGTTTCATATAGTCGTATTCAAGAGATGTTTTCTCATTCCTGTATTGCTGCAAAATTGTTTGCTGCTGCCTTATCACGATATTATTGATAATCAACCAGGTGCTACCGTAAAGAACAAGCATAATCACAAAATGAGTTCTTATTGATGATACCTTTTCCATTCACTTTTCCTTTAGCATACATTCAATTCTAAATGTCGTTATTTGCTCTTTTGGCGATTTGCCTGTGTTTTTAATTTCCGCAAGAGAAATGCTTGAAAATTCTGCACCTGAATTTTTTTTCAGATTATCCATAAAATCTGCAAGATACTTCCTTGTGCCTGAAATTTCGGAATTGATGTATCCTTCAATCACAAAAACCTTTGAAGCATCTTTATTTGCCTGATTGAGTGAGATTTTTCCCAACCATATTTTTTCTGGAAGAGAGCCAATCACAATGCTAAATTTCTTTCCCCACAGTATTCTTTTTTTGCACTCTTCTTGGGCAAGAAATAATTTTTTTGCAATTTCATCCATCTGGTTTTTGTATTTTTCAAGTTCCTGAACAACGCCATATTCACTTTTAATCTTTTGATTGTACTGTTCAATACTTGTGAGTATCGAGTTAATCGCAATCCGGTTTGACAAAAATGAAATTCCTGCAAGTATCAAAACACATACAAAACCAATGATGTAGATTAAAATCACTCTTATCAGAAACACCCTTTGATAATATTGTTGCTGCCGCTTTTTCAATAAATTTATTTCTATCATATCAGTTTCCTTGCCACCAGCCCCAGTGCCTGGCTGAAACATACTTCAAGGCATCTGGACTGGTCTGTTTTGCAGTACTGATATAATCCTTCCATTGGTTTCCAGATATTTCCAGAAATTCCAAGATTTTCTTCCACAATTTTTATAAACCCTGGAAGTAAGCTTGAGCCACCTGTCAACAGAAATTTTTCTATTTTTTTTTGCGTTCGTGTTTCAAAATACCTGATCGATGTTAATATTTCCTGTAAAACATCAGCCGAAGCACTTTGTAAAATTTTTTCAACATCCTGCTGAAAATCCGGATTTTTTTTGAATTGCTCTGCTTCTGACACAGAAATTTTTTTTAATTTACTGATTTCAACATTAATATTGTCGCCGCCAAAATCAATGTCCCTGACAAAAACAAATCCATTTTTTTCAACGATTGCAAGGACTGTATGGCCTGCTCCCACATCAATAATCGCAACATTACCATAAGAATTATTACTCAGGGTTTTGTAACAATTTACAAGAGCAAGTCCACCCACGTCCATAATAACTGGCCTTAAACCGCTCATCAAAAGCGTATTGACAAAAAAGTCACATTTTGGCTTTGAAAGCCCCACAAGCATCACAGTGTGTTTTCCTGAAGTAGAAGGTAAAACAGTGTAATCATATTCAATCTTTTCCACTCCACCAGGAATGACTTGAAGAACCTCAAGTTCAACAACGCTTTTGATTTCTTCAGGAGGAATATCAGGGATGTCAAAATAGTGGATTATCAAGCCATCGCCACTGATACCGCAAACAGTTTCTTTTTTTCTGATATCAATTTTTTTTAAAAATTCTTTCAAAAAACCAGAAAACTGTTTCTGGCTATTTTCATTCAGATTAATATGAGCATGTGGCAAAGGATTACGAATTATCCCTGCTGTTTTGATGAAAAATTTCCCTTTTTTCGCATAACCTTCAATCACCTTAATGTAATGCGACCCAATGTCCAGCCCAAGGCAAACATTCATATTAACCTGATAGCCCTCTGGCTTTATAACCCAGAATAACTTATTGTTGCACCACCGGCATTAGTATAGGTCATTGTCACTGTTACACCTGCTGCTGTTCCGGTTCCAGTGGTTGTTGCAGTAAATCCTGAGGCAGAAACCCCACTTAATGTATAATCCGTAAAATATTTATTACCTGCAGTCTCAACATTGAGGTCTGACTTGTTGCTTGTATAGGTGTTATTTTCAGCATAATAAACCTTCTGAGCAGTAAGAACCGAACCAAGAAGCGCTGCGCCTTCTGATGCTGCTGCCTTCTTAATATTGCTTCTGTAAATTGGAATCGCAACAGCAGCCAGAATCCCAACAATAATCACCACCACCATCAGCTCAATGAGAGTAAAACCCTTTTTTGAATTTTTTGATTTCCTCACTTCAATCACCCCCTTTCTATTATTAAATAAATTCTACTTCATCAAGACCCTTGCTGTCAAATCAATTAACAGAATCTAAATTCCGTGATAAACTATCCAAAAAGCAAAATGACTTCCAATAAATATAAATTTTGCGCGTCAGTTTCAGCATTGATAATTTTTTTTGCTACATTCCTTGCCTATTCAAATACTTTTTCTGTCCCATTTCAATTTGACGACATTGCATGCATTGCAAACAACTGGAGAATTTTGCATCTTGAAAAGATTGGTGAACTGTTCAGATACTGGCCAACAAGATTTATCACTTATTTAACTTTTGCCATTAATTACAAAATTCACAATTTCAACGTTACAGGTTACCACATTGTTAATTTACTTATTCATATCGGCTGCGGTCTTCTGATATGGCGAATCGCAAAAAAAATTTTTTCTGGTATGTTTGAAAATAATATGACAACGGTTGTTGCGCTTTTTTCATCCCTAATATTTGTTCTGCATCCTGTACAAACTCAGGCAGTCACTTATATCTACCAGCGTCATACATGCCTTGCAACGCTTTTTGTTCTTTCTGGTTTCATGTGCTGGATTAAGGTATTGGAACGCAAAGAAAACAGGTGGTTCTGGCTTATTATGTGTTCTATTTTCGCAATTTTAGGTATGTTTACAAAAGAAATTGCAATAATTTTCCCATTTCTTATCTTAATGTATTTTTTCTGGTTCAGAAATCGATTAAATTGTGTAATAAAAACATGGAAGGTCATCTTTTATTCTGCGTTTTTGTTTTCTATCATCCCGGCAACGCTTTTACTTGCTCATGGAATAAATATTTCTGAACTTCAATCAGTAAGTTCCATGCAGGGCCCACCTGGTGAAATTATTACACGGAAGGATTATTTTCTTACTCAGGGACAGGCATTTTTAATCTATTTCAAACTGATTTTTCTGCCACTGAAACAAAATCTTGATTATGATATCAGTATTTCGAAATCCTTCTTTTCACCACCTGAAACCCTTGTAGGTTTTACGTTAATGCTTGCAGTCACACTTTTTTGTCTCTTACTTTTCAAGAAAAACAAAATTCTCTCTTTCTCTCTTGCCATTTATATTATATCAATATTACCGCAATCAAGTCTTATTCCAAAACCAGACCTCGTCGTAGAACACAGGTTATATCTCCCTTTAACAGGTTTTGCTCTTTTCCTGCCATCTTTCCTTTATTATATTGCAAGAAAAACGTCTGTTGTAACAGTATTTTTGATAGTACTTTTATGCTTCTATGGTATTGCCACATATCAAAGAAATAATACATGGAAAGACGCCTTGACCCTCTGGAATGATACAGTGAGTAAATCACCAAACAAAGCAAGACCATATTTGAATCGCGGTCTTGCCTATGCAGAAAAGTCTGATATTCAAAACGCTCTCAGAGATTACACAATGGCAATAAAAATTAATCCCTGGTATGTTGAGGCATATAACAACAGAGGAATCCTTTTTGCGTCAATAAAAAACTATCAACAGGCCCTTTCAGATTTTAATAAAGCCATTGAATTGAAAGTTGATTATGCAACTGCCTATAACAATCGCGCAGTACTATACTCATCCCTCAACAAATGGGACACTGCCATTAAGGATTTTGATACAGCATTGAAATTGAACCCCATGTATGTTGACGCTCTGAAAAATCGTGGTATCGCTTTTCTGGTTAACAAGAACATTGAAAGGGCTATTCAGGACTTTTCTACTGCAATTAAAATCTATCCTGAAAATGGACAATTATATTTTTACAGAGCTGTCGCATTGCTCAACAGAGGAGACAAAAAATCTGCGACGAAAGATATTATGTATGCTATGAAACTTGGTTATCCAGTACCGCAGGCATTGAAAAAGATTCTTAACGAACAGTAGCCGCAAGTTTGAAAATTGGAAGGTAAATTGCAAGCACAACCGTGCCAACAATCACACCCAGCCCGATAATTAACACTGGCTCAAGTATTGATGAAAGTATATTCAGAGTTACATCAACCTCGTCCCTGAAAAATCTTGAAACCCTGTTCAGCATATCATCGGTTCTTCCTGTTTCTTCACCCACCCTTACCATTCTCACCATCATTGCTGGAAACAATCTGTATTTTTTCATTTCGTCGCCCAGTAATTCTCCATTTATAACACCCTGCCTGATTCTGCCAATGTGATCCTCCAGTATTGTATTACCAGCAGTTCTGGCAACAATATCAAGGGCTGAAACAATACTGACTCCTCCCTGAAGAAGAGTCGCAAGTGAACGGGAAAATCTTGCCAAACTAACCTTGAGAAAAAGGTCTCCAAAAACCGGCAGCTTCAATTTCAGACCATCAATTTTTCTGCTGCCTGATTTTGTTCTCCTGTACCAAGAAAGAAAAACCCCCAGTAAAATCAGCCCCACTAACAAAAATGGAAAAAACTTCAGTGAAAACCTGCTTATCTGCAAAATAATTCTTGTAAATAGTGGTAGTTGTGCACCGAAACTTTCAAAAATTTCCTGAAATTTTGGCACAAGATATAAAAAAACAAATGCAACCACAGATACAAAAAATACCAGTATCACAGCAGGATAACTCACTGCCTGACGAACCTTTCTCAAAAGAGTCAACTGATCTTCAAGTTCTGACGAAAGGTCTTTCAAAACCTCTACAAGATTACCGCTTTCTTCGCCTGAAACCACAAGAGCCACATACAATGGGCTGAAAACCTTTGGATACTTTGAAAGCGCCTGGGAAAAACTGGTTCCTTCTCTGATATTACTTGCTATATCTGAAAGCACAGAAGAAAAAAACCTGTTCGACGTCTGAGAAGCAAGATCTCCAACAGCATCAAGGATAGGAATTCCTGCTTCAAGCATTGTGGAAAGTTGCCTCGAAAACAAAGCCATTTCTGGAAGAGAAACCTTGCCTCTCTGTTTAATCTGTCTTTTTTCTGTAATGGCAACCAAACTTCCCTTTTCGCTTACAAGCCTTACTTCAACAGGCAAAAGTTGCTGTTTTCTTAAAATATTCATCACAGCAGTGTTTGATTCAGCTTCCAGCATACCCTGAAGCCGTTTTCCTGACGAATCCCGTGCAACATAAAAATATTTTGCCATTTTTTACAAAGAAAGGGTTGAAGAAAGAGCTTCACGAATCGTAGTAATTCCAGCAATTGCCTTTTTGATTGCAGCTTCTCTTAATGTAACAAGACCCTGCTGTTTTGCAAGTTCCCTGATTTCATCATCGGATGCGTTTTCAACAATCATTTTCCTAATGGGCTTTGAAATATTCAAAATTTCATAAATTGCAACTCTACCATGGTAGCCCGTATTATCGCAATCACTACAACCTTTGCCCCTGTAAAGAATGATATTTTTGCCCAGCGAGAGACCATGCTTGTTAATAAATTCCTCTGCTTCAGGGTCTTCTTCCTTGCAATTCGGGCATATTTTTCTTACCAGTCGTTGCGCAAGGATAATGTTCAGGGAATCAGCGAGCAAGTATGGCTCAACACCCATATAGGAAAGACGGGTAATAGAAGATACTGTATCATTTGTGTGAAGCGTGGATATGACAAGATGCCCGGTCAAAGATGCCTGGACTGCGATCTGCGCTGTTTCGAGGTCTCTTATTTCACCAACCATAATCACATCAGGGTCCTGTCTGAGAAGAGTACGCAATACTGCGGGAAAAGTCAGCCCGATTTTTGGTTTCACCTGAACCTGATTAATTCCTGGAATTGCATATTCAACAGGGTCTTCAATTGTGATTATGTTGATATCAGGAGAATTAATGTAACTCAAACCCGCATACAATGTTGTGGTCTTTCCACTACCTGTTGGACCAGTCACAATAATCATCCCATACGGTTTCATAAGGGCTTCCTGAAAAATTTTCAAATCTTCTGGTTCAAAACCTAGTTGTTCCATTCCAAGAAGCACTGTTTCTCTATCGAGTATACGCATTACAATTTTTTCTCCAAAAATTGTTGGAAGCGTTGAAACCCTGATATCAAGTTCTTTTGAACCAACAAGAATTCTGATGCGTCCATCCTGTGGCAATCTCCTTTCACCAATGTCAAGTGAAGCCATAATCTTGAGCCGTGTAACAATCCCGGGATAAGAAGTTTTTGGGGGCCCTTGCATCTGGTGTAGCACCCCATCGATTCTGAACCTGAGAGACACCCCGTCCTGCATTGGTTCAAGGTGTATATCAGTCGCCTTTTTTCAACTGCCTGAAAAAAGATAGTATTGACGAATTTCACTATCGGCGCATCCTCAGCAGCGATTTTTAATTGATTGACATCTATTTCTTCTTCTGTTGACTCCTTAACATCTCCCAGCGCAGCTATTGTTTCCGTAAGGTCCCCTGTATTGGTGTAAAATCTATCTATTCTTTCAAGTATTTCCTTTTCATCGGCTTTAACCACCTTGACTTTTTTGTCTGTAATTCTTTTTATTGTATCAATTGCGACAATATCTGTGGGGTCCTTCATGGCAACTACGAGAACATCTTCAGAAAGAGCAATGGCAACAACAGTATACCTGCGCGCTATTACTTCAGGAATAAGTTTTACAACCTCTGGTTTAATACCCTTTACCCTTGATAATCTTATAAAGTCAGCCTTTTTTTGCTCAGTCAAACACTCAAGAAGTGCTTCTCGTGAAACATATCCGTTTTCGACAAGGATCTCTCCCAGAAACTTCTTTGTCTTCTTCTGAAGAGCAAGAGCTTCCTCAAGTTGCTCCTGTGTAATCACACCCTTCATTATCAGTAACTGGCCAAGTTCGTATCTCTCTGCCATCTTTTACTCCTTTTCAATTCTGACATAAAAAGTGTATCATTTATTATATAGGCGTCAAATTGAGACGGAGGAAAAATATGGAAAAGGACAAAATAAAAAAAAGAATGGATGAACTTTACAAGCTTATCAATTATTATGATGAAAAATATTACATTGAAAACAATCCTGTAATTACCGACGAAGAGTACGACAAAATCATGCACGAACTGATTCTCCTTGAACAACAGTATCCTGATTTAGCAAGACAGGATTCGCCAACCAGAAGGGTAGGGGGAAAGCCCATTGAACAGTTCGAAACAGTCAGACACGAAATACCGATGTTGAGCATTGACAACACTTACAGCGATGAAGAAATAAAGGAGTTTGACCGAAGAATAAGAAAATTGCTTGGCAGAACTGTTGAATATTTTCTTGAATTAAAAATTGATGGAGTGGCAGTATCTCTGATATACGAAAATAAAACCCTTGTCAGAGGTGCAACAAGAGGCGATGGATTTCAGGGAGATGACATAACGCAAAACATCAAAACCATAAGAGATATACCTCTCATTGTAGTAAATGATGAGAAATTTGAAGTAAGGGGCGAGGTCTATATGTCGAAATTTGATTTTGAAAGATTGAATAGAGATAAATTAAAAGCTGGTGAAGAACCATTTGCGAATCCAAGAAATGCAGCTGCAGGCTCATTAAAACTACTTGACCCAAAGGAAGTGGCAAGAAGACGTCTGAGATTCTTTTCGTACGCTGGCTTCTTTCAAAAAACAAATCCTTCAACCCAGCAGGAGACACTGAATATTTTGAAAAATCTTGGATTTCCAGTTAATCCACATAGAAAATTAGCAAAAACGATTGATGAAGTGATAGAATTCTGCCACCAGTGGGAATCAAAAAGACATCAACTGGATTATGCAATCGATGGTATCGTGATAAAAGTCAACAATATCAGAGATCAGGAAATCCTTGGAAGTACGTCGAAGAGTCCAAGATGGATGGTGGCTTACAAATTTCCGGCTGAACAGGCAACAACAGTCATTAAGGACGTGATTGTTCAGGTTGGAAGAACAGGAACGTTAACACCTGTGGCAATTCTTGAACCTGTTCATCTTGCAGGAACAACGGTAAGCAGAGCCAGTTTGCATAACTTTGATGAAATTAAAAGATTGGATGTAAAAATTGGAGATCGTGTTTTTGTGGAAAAGGCAGGAGAGATTATTCCAAAAGTTGTTAAGGTTATCAAAGAAGCGCGCACAGGAAAAGAACAAGATATCAATCCACCGGAAAAATGTCCTGTATGTCATAATCCTGTCGTAAAAGACGAAGATGAAGTTGCATACAGGTGCCCAAATGTTAGTTGTCCAGCACAAATTAAGGAAAGAATACTTCATTTTGCAAGTAGAAGGGCCATGAATATTCAGGGACTTGGGGAAAGAATTGTCAATGTGCTTGTGGATACTGGTCTTGTGAAAGATTACGCGGACCTTTATTTTCTTCAACCCCAGCAACTTGAGCAGATAGAAAGAATGGGAGAAATATCCAGCAAAAAATTGGTGGACAATATCCAGGCAAGCAAGAACGCACCTTTTGCAGGATTTATTTATGGACTCGGAATCAGGCATATCGGAGAACGAGCAAGTGAAATTCTTGCTGAACATTTTTCAGACATTGACGAAATGGCAAAAGCAACCGAAGAACAACTTGCACAGATTCCAGATATTGGACAGGTTGCTGCACGTAGTATTAAAGAATTTTTCAATAATCCCGCCAATATAAAACTTATTCAAAAACTCAAAGAGGTGGGTGTTTCGACCAAACAAACACAGGTTATAAAAAAAGCAAGCAAAATTGCCGGGAAAAAATTCGTGATTACGGGGACTCTTAAAAACTTTTCAAGAGAAGAAATGAAAACAGAATTAAAAAAACATGGAGCAAGGGTTTCAGACAATATTTCAAAAGAAACTGATTATCTCATTGTGGGAGAAAGTCCGGGGTCAAAACTGGAAAAAGCAAGAAAACTCGGTATCCCAACTCTTTCAGAAGATGAAGTACTTGAGATGATGAAGGAATAAATTATGAACTTCTTAAATTCTGAAGTTAAGATTGAAAAATTTACGGTCGGACAGATGGCAACAAATTGTTACATCGTACATGATGACGATAAAAATGCGCTAATTATTGACCCGGGTGCCAATGCAGACCTGATTTTAACCCATATTGAAAAAAGAAAACTCAATGTCAGATACATCATTAATACACACGGACATTATGACCACATCGGCGCAAATTATATAAAAAACATGCTGAACAGTCGTCCTTTGCTTGGAATACACCTCAGTGATGAAACGTTTTTAAAAAACCCAGAACTTAACCTTTCGATATTATCAGGAAATGATTTTGTTGCGGATTCTCCTGACTTTTTTCTTGAAGAAAATCAACTGATTAAAGTCACAGAAAAATTTCTTCTCTCTGTGATACATACTCCCGGACACACTCCTGGAAGTGTATGTTTGAAACTTGGTAATTGTCTTTTTTCAGGAGATCTGCTATTTTGCGGCGGAGTAGGAAGAACAGACCTTCCAGGTGGAAATGAATACTTGCTATTCAAATCATTGCACAGGATTTTACAACTTGATAGGAATATGATAGTACTACCGGGACACGGACCTAAAACAACCATTGGCACTGAAATAGAAACAAACCCATTTTTAGTTTCTACATGACATTATGGAACATAAGCAATTTCGTGAAATTGGCGAAAATTTTTTGATTTTTCTGTCTGTCGAGAAAAATCTGTCGCACAATACGTTACAGGCATACAATCAGGACTTGAAAAATTTTTTTGAATTTTTGGCTGCTAATCGCATTTCTTATAAATACATCAAGGCAAAAAATCTCCTGGATTTCATAATTTTTTTGAAAAGAAAAAATTTTTCATCTACAACAATAGCAAGAAACATTTCTGCTATCAGGGGACTTTACAGATATCTGGCAAGCAAAGGAGACATTAGTCCTTCTGTCCTCAATCTGTTTGAAAGTCCGAAAATTGAAAGAAAAATACCGTCTGTAATCGGGAAACAGGATGTTGATAAAATTATTTCAACGAAAATTTCAAAAAGGGACGACGTACACAAAAGAAATTTGGCAATTCTTGGATTGCTTGTCACCACCGGCTTACGTATTTCAGAACTTGCCGGATTAAAAAAAACAGACATTAATCTTAAAGAAAACTGGATACGGGTCACTGGAAAAGGGAAAAAAGAAAGAATTGTTTTCTTTCCTCAAGAAATTACTCCTTTTGTTGAACATTGTATGAATGGACCAGGACAATTTATATTCGGTACGAAAACAGGAAAACCAATGAGTCGTCAGAATATCTGGAAAATTGTTCATAAAGCAGGTAAAACGGCAGGGCTCCAGATTAATTTGAAGCCCCACATGCTCAGACATACATTTGCTACGCGACTACTGGAAGCAGGAATGGATATTAGAGTAATTCAGGAGTTACTTGGTCATAAAAGCATCAGCACCACAAAAATTTACACGCAGGTAACAACAACACAGTTGAAAACCGTACATAAAAAATTTCATCCACGAGCATAAAATTGACATATGTCAAATATGATGTAATAATAAATTAAACACTTGAACGTGATGCAAAAAAGGAGGATGAATGGGCGCATTAATAGGAGGGATAATAGCGGTAATCGTGGGGCTGATAGGTATTGTAAAGTGGTGGACATTGTTTGTGAAAGGACTCCAGGCAGCAGTCCCATTTTTTATTTTGCTTGTAGGGATTATAGCGATCGCAGCAGGCATTAGTGATATTAAAGACAGAATAGAAGAAAAAAAGGAAAAAGAAAAAGCAAAGCAGGAAACAGAAAAACCACAGCAGGCCGAACAAAAGTAAACAAATTCAAAAACAGATAAGGAGCCGGTTCAAATTGCCGGCTCCTATTTTTTTTCTGTTTCAGTCACGAAATTAACAATTTTTCCGGGGATATATATTTTTTTGATAATCTTTTTACCGTTTAAGAATTTTGAAATACTTTGATTTTTCAGCACCGAGTCGAAAACTTTTTCAGCGGTTGCGAGATTATCAATTGAAATTGTTCCACGAAACCTGCCATCTACCTGTACTGGAATCGTGATGATTTCATCGGAAATGATGGCACTATCAAATTCAGGCCACTTAGCATTAAAAACTGTATCAGGATATCCCAGAACTTCCCGCCATAGTTCTTCGCTAAAATGAGGCACAAAAGGAGAAAGAAGCACAACAAATTTTGCAATATCTTGTTTTGAATAACAGGCAGTTTCAGGTAAATCCTTTATAAATTCCATAAAGGCACTGATAGCTGTATTAAGCTTGAAATCTTCTATTCTTTCACTAACCATTTTGATAAGAATGTGCAACTGTTTTTTTGAAATATCGTCAGTAGCACGGTTTTTCTCCACCTGCAAAACCACAAAATCCCATGCCCTTTTCAAGAATCTATAACAACCCTCTATTCCAGCATCATTCCATTCAGAATCCAGTTCAGGCGGACCAATGAATAGTTCGTATAGCCTCACAGTATCAGTACCATATTTCTTAACAAGTGGGTCAGGATTGACAACATTTCCTTTAGATTTTGACATCTTCTCAAGTTTCCCTGTTTTCTCGCTAAATTTTGTTACCATTCCCTGATTGAAAAGTTTCAAAAATGGTTCATCAAATCCGATCGCACCGATATCAAAAAGAAACTTTGTAAAAAATCTCGCATAAAGCAAATGAAGAATCGCATGTTCAACCCCACCAATATAACAATCAACTGGCAACCATCTGTCAACAATAGTGCGGTCAAAAGGCGCCGTATTAAGATGAGGGTTTGGATATCTCAAAAAATACCATGAAGAACCAGCCCATTGAGGCATTGTATCTGTTTCTCGTTCAGCATGACCTGCACACTTCGGGCACACAGTATGAACGAATTTATCAATCGCTGCAAGAGGTGACTTACCGGTTCCTGTTGGTTTATATGATTCAACATCAGGAAGAACAACAGGCAAATCCTTTTCGTCCACAGGTACTGTACCACATTTATCACAGTATACTATTGGTATCGGTTCTCCCCAGTATCTCTGACGAGAAAACACCCAGTCCCTTAACTTATAGGTAATCTTGAAAGACCCATAGCCCTTTTCTTCAAGCCACCTGGTAATTGCATGTTTCGCTTCATCTGAATTCATTCCAGTAAATTGTCCGGAGTTAATGAGAACTCCAGAACCCTCATAAGCAGTAGCAAGGGAACCGTCGGCATTTCTTTTAGCCATTTCGCTATGAATCACTTCTATTACTGGCAATCCAAATTTCTTAGCAAATTCAAAATCTCTCTGGTCGTGAGCTGGCACTGACATAATTGCCCCAGAACCATAATGGGCAAGCACATAGTCAGCCACCCATACAGGAACTTTTTTACCGTTTACCGGATTAATAGCATAGCAGCCAGTAAAAACCCCTGTTTTTTCACAAGCCATCTGGGTTCTTTCAAGTTCTGACTTCGTTGTTGCTTCTTCAACGTATTTTTTAACCTCAGACATTTTTTCCGACGAAGTAATCTCAAACGTCAATGGATGTTCTGGTGCAAGCACGACATACGTAGCGCCAAAAAGAGTATCAGGTCTTGTAGTGAAAACTTCAAGCTTGATATTTTTGTTTTTTTTGTCATCGATGACAAATAAAATACTCGCTCCTTCGCTCTTGCCAATCCAGTTTCTTTGCATGGTCTTGACCTTCTCTGGCCAATCAAGGCGGTCAAGGTCAGTAAGCAGTCTCTCTGCGTATGCAGTAATTTTAAGCATCCATTGCATTAACCTTTTTCGGGTTACTGGGCTTCCACATCTTTCACAAGAACCACTGATCACTTCTTCATTTGCCAGACCCGTCTTGCAATTGGGGCACCAGTTGATTGGCATCTCTGCCCTGTATGCAAGACCCCTGTGATACATCTGAAGAAAAATCCACTGTGTCCACCGATAATACTCAGGGTCACTGGTATTGATTTCCTTGGTCCAGTCATACATTGCACCAATTTCCTTTAACTGCCTGCGTATATTATCTATATTATTCTTTGTACTTATCCTGGGATGTATGCCCTTTTTTATTGCATCATTTTCTGCAGGCAGCCCAAATGAATCCCAACCCATTGGGTGGAGAACATGATATCCCTGAAGTCTCTTGTATCGCGCCCATACATCAGAAAGAACATAGCCTCTCCAGTGACCAACGTGCAACCCTGACCCAGAAGGATATGGAAACATATCAAGGCAATAGTATTTCTTTACAGCGGTATTGTTCACGTCAGTATAATTGACCTTTGTCTCTTCCCATATCCTTCGCCATTTCTCCTCTATTGAGGATGGATCGTATTTCCTCATATCACTCCCGGCAAAATAAGCTTAGAAACTGCATAATATTAAAATATACATCAAGATTTAATATTTTTCAATTTATGTTAAAATTGTACTGTCTACTTCAAGATTTATTTTGATAAAATATACCAAGAAAAATTTAAATGGTAATATCAAAAGAGCATAGTCTCTTGTCTGACATGAAAAGGGGCAATCAGTTTTCTTAATCAACCAATATCTTTCAAAATTTTTGACAGACAAAAAATGCGAGGGAGGAAAAATGAAAAAATTAAAAATAGGTATTATAGGAGCAGGAGGTATTTCTCATGCCCATATTGAAGCATTCCGGCAGTTACCCGATGTTGAAGTTGCAGCAATCAGTGACCCAAATGAAATGAAACTTTCATTCGTAGCGGAAAAATATGGAATTCTAAAAAGATTTACTAACTGGGAAGATCTGCTCAAAGAACAAATTGATATTGTTAGTATATGTTCCCCAAATGCATTTCACGCTCAGCAGGCAATTTCAGCATTGAAAGCACAAAAACACGTAATTTGTGAAAAACCAGTAGCAATGAGCGTTGAAGAGGCACAAAATATTCTGGAAACAGCAAAACAAACTGGTAATAAATTCATGGTGGCATTCTGTCATAGATTCGCACCTCACAGCCAGTTTATCAAAAAAATGGTCGATACAGGACACATGGGTGAGGTATACTATGCAAAAGCGTCATGTTTAAGAAGAAGAGGTATTCCAGGACTTGGTACCTGGTTTACCACGAAAAAACTCGCTGGAGGCGGACCTTTAATTGATATAGGTGTTCATATTCTTGACCTCGCGATATATTTTATGGGATGCCCTGAACCAAAACTGATTGTTGGAGTCACATACAATAAATTTAAAAATCAGGCAGTAGATGGAGGATGGCCACCTGTATGGAGTAGAGTAGGCGATAAACCAACCGGCACATTTGATGTTGAAGACCTTGCTGCAGGATTTATCAGATTTAAAAACAATACAACTTTGTTTCTCGAAGCAAGCTGGGCTGGAAATTCAGAAACAGGTCTGAAAATTTCTCTCTTTGGAACAAAATCAGGTGTACAGTACTGGACAGAAGCAAAACCTCCATTGAAAATTTTTAGTGAAATTAATGGAGTTGTAACAGATGCAACAGCTGAATTTCCTTCAGTCAATGTTTATCAGGCTGAAATTGAACACTTTGTTAATTGCGTGAGAAATAACACCCAGCCAATCACTACGCCTGAAGAAATTATTACTGTGATAAAAATCATTCAGAATATTTATAAATCCGCAGAGACAGGTAAACCAGTAGAGTTTTGATGGGAAAGGGACTTGTGATTGTTTTTTCTGGAGATGGGAAGGGGAAAACGTCTGCTGCTATAGGATGTGCAATAAGAATGTTGGGATGGGGGAAAAAGGTTGTGTATTGTACCTTTTTTAAGAAAAACTCAGGAGAATTTAAAATACTGAAATCTATCGAAGGATGTAAATTTCTTATGTTCTGCCGGGAATATCCTGTTTACCCATCGCTATCGAGAAAAAAACAATTTCACACCCATTTTACGAACGAATGGAATAAGTTTCTAAAAATGTTTCAAAATGTAAAGGAATGTGATCTGGTTGTGCTGGATGAAATTCTTATCGCACTAAGAGACAGAATATTAGCAGATCGAGACATTATTTCTTTCATTGAATCAGCAACAGAACGCATGCCAGAACTTAATATCATCCTTACAGGACGAGGTACCACTAAATTAATCAATAAAAGGGCAAGCGTTGTTACAAAAATGCGGTGTGTAAAACACCCATATCCATGTATTCCTGCACAAAAAGGGATTGACTACTGATATGAAACAGATTGGAAACCGACAGAATGTTTTCTTTTTGAAGTTTAAAGGGAGGAAAAAATATGGTGAACAACAACGAACTCCTAAGGGTTATAAAAAGCAGGAGAAGCGTCAGGAATTTCATACAAAAAGAGATTCCTGAAAATATTGTCAAAGATATCGTTGACTGTGGCAGGCTTGCACCCACTGCGAGAAACTTACAACCCTGGACATTTGTCGTCATAAGAAAAAAAGAAACACTTGCTGAACTGGCAGACATTACCGACTATGGCAAGTTTCTTGCGGATGCTTCCTGTTGCATTCTTGTCTTCTGCCAGGATACAAAATATTATCTTGAGGATGGTTGTGCGGCAACAGAAAATATCCTTATTGCGGCGCAAGCCCATGGGATTGGTGGCTGCTGGATAGCAGGTGATAAAAAGCCGTATGCATCAAGAATTGCTAAAATGGTAAAAGCACCTGATGGAGTGAAACTTGTATCAATTATTGCTATGGGATATCCTGCTGAAATACCAAACCCTCCAAAAAAATCCCTGGAAGACGTTATTAAGTGGGAACACTGGTAAGTTGACGAACATAGTGTTTTTAATTACAATACAGGAAAGACAATATCTGATATTCGCATTTCAATACTGGAGGAGGCATGTTAAAAACAAATGCATGGAAATCCTGGAAAGAGGAGGAAATAGACAAAGTGCTTCAGTTCGCAGAAGACTACAGGTTGTTTATATCAATAAATAAGACCGAACGAAAATTTGTGGACGCAGTGGTGGAGTTAGCAAGAAAAACAGGTTTCAGCGACATTTCAACAAAAAAAGGAACACTGGTACCAGGGGATAAAATTTATAAAATCAACAAGGGCAAGCAAATCATATTAGGTACCATTGGGAAACAACCTATGGACCAGGGCGCAAGGTTTATTGTGGCACACATAGACGCGCCAAGATTGGACCTTAAGCCAAGCCCTGTATATGAAGATGAGGGTATGGGATATTTCAAAACATGTTATTATGGTGGAATAAAAAAGTATCAGTGGCTAACAATACCGTTGGCGCTTTATGGGATAGCGGTTTTAAAAACGGGAGAAATCAAAAAAATTGAAATAGGAGACAATGAGAATGACCCGGTTTTCACCATCACAGACCTTTTACCACACCTTGCAAAAGACCAGGTGAAAAAAACGATAGAAGAGGGATTCCCTGGAGAAAATCTCAATATTCTTGCTGCTACAATTCCAGAGAGAGAAGAAGAAAAGGAACCTGTAAAAAGAAATATTTTTTCTATCTTGAACAAGAAATACGGAATTACTGAAGAAGACATTATAAGCAGTGAGTTTGAAATAGTGCCGGCTGGGCCAGCAAAGGACCTTGGTATTGATAGAAGCATGATTCTGGGATATGGACAGGACGACAGAGTTTGTGCATACACAAGTTTCAGAGCCCTTATAGAAAATAACAACCCGGAAAAAAGCATTTTCTGTATACTTGTTGACCAGGAAGAAATAGGTAGTTACGGAACTACATCAGCTCAATCCACATTCTTTCAGTTTTTTCTTGAAGAAATTACAGAGAAAACAGGATGCAAGCAACCCCTGAGATATATTTATGAAAACTCGAAAGCAATATCTGCAGATGTATCTTCCTTGCTTGATCCTGGATATAAAGAAGCGTATGACCCAAAAAACTCAGCTAGAATCGGACATGGAGTTTGTGTAGAAAGAACTACTGGTGGCAGAGGCAAATCAGGAAGTACTGAACCTGCTGCCGAATATATCGCGTGGATAAGAAAAATTTTTGATGAAAATCAGGTACACTGGCAACCATCAGAAATTGGAAAAGTAGAGCAGGGTGGAGGTGGAACAGTTGCAACGTTTTTTGCCCGACTTAACATCCCAACGATTGATTGTGGAACTGGAGTAATATCCATGCACGCACCATTTGAGGTCACAAGTAAAGCCGACATATATTCGACATATATGGCTTACAAAACTTTTTACACCGCAGGCGAAAAATGATTAAGATACAGGTCAGAACAGCAAAACGTAAGGAAATGATTGATATTACACAAATAATTTCCGACGTGGTAAAGAAAAATTCAGTTAACAGCGGTATATGTATGGTTTTCGTCCCGCATACAACCTGCGGTCTCACAATTAATGAAAACGCAGATCCATCAGTACAAGCAGACATTCTATCAAGCACGAAACGATTGGTTCCAGAAAATGCCACATACAGTCATCTGGAAGGGAATTCTGACGCCCATATACAATCCACACTAGTCGGGCATTCAATCTTACTTATCATTGAAAAAGGAACTATACAGCTCGGGACATGGCAGGGTGTGTTTTTATGCGAATTTGACGGTCCGCGAACAAGAGAAGTATGGATACAGATTCTGAAATGATTAACTTAATAAGTTATGAAGTTAATAAACTATGACCTTAGTAATATGGAAAAAAATTGTTTTTTTATATCCGACAAAATTATTGAAATATCATATACCAGACAGAAACCTTTCAACACAGGGAAAACTGTAAAAGGCCAGGCGTTTGCCATTACCCACAACTCAAAAAGCAAGAAATCACCGGATGCAATAATAATCTTGCCAGGGTTTAAAAAAGAAAAAATGTTCAAAATGGCATTAAAGAGAATTTTTTATCATCAAACGAAGCAACCTTACAAAGCCACATTTTTTATACCTGGTAACGAAGAAAAAAAATCTACTTCAACAAATGCTGGTTGTGTCATTATTGAGGAAGTGATTTGTGAATTTTTGAAAAACACACCAACAAAGGAATTCAAGCTAGTATTTACTGACAAACACGATATGGACATATGTCTTAAAATTGCAGGACCATTGCTAACCAATCTTGCTTCAAAAACATTCAAAAATCCATATCCTGCTGCAGATGTCATCATCAGCAAAGAGAAAGGGGTGGTGTTGGTATACAGAAAAAACCCACCACAAGGATGGGCAATACCTGGTGGATTTATCAATTGCGGAGAAAGTGCCGAGGAGGCCGCAATCCGCGAAGCAAAAGAAGAAACAGGCCTTGACATAGATCATCTCACACTATTTGGCGTGTTTTCAGACCCTGACAGGGACCCAAGATTTCATACAATATCGATTGTCTATACAGGTCAGGGAAAAGGCACACTCAAATCAGGCGATGACGCATCAAAGGTTGCAATTTTCTCAAAGAGCAATCTGCCACAAAATATTGCATTTGATCACAGGAAAATTTTAAAACAATATTTCCAAAAAGGGAGAGTATGAAATTATGAACTTAAAAACTTCATATAAAGGAAGGGTTTTAAGCGGAATGAGACCAACCGGACCGCTTCACATCGGACATCTTTTTGGTGCGTTATCTAACTGGAAAAAGCTTCAGGATGAAGGATATCAATGTTTTTACATGATTGCGGACTGGCACGCCTTAAGCACAGAATATCAAAATCCATCAGAAATAAAAAATTATATTCTTGAAATCGCTCTTGATTTTCTATCATGCGGACTTGACCATGAAAAATCTGTAATATTTATACAGTCAAAGGTAAAGGAACATGCCGAATTAAACCTTGTTTTATCAATGATTGTGCCTGTCAGCTGGCTTGAAAGAAATCCAGTTTATAAAGAACAGGTTCAGGAACTGAAGGAAAAAGACCTGACCACACATGGTTTCCTTGGTTATCCGGTTCTTCAGGCAGCTGATATTCTTGTTTACCGTGCTGAATACGTGCCCATTGGGGTGGATCAATTGCCACATCTGGAACTAACGAGAGAAATCGTACGCAGATTCAACTATTTCTATGGAAATTATTTCCCAGAACCCAAGGAAATACTGGGCCAGACCCCAAAAATTCCTGGAATAGATGGCAGGAAAATGAGTAAATCGTATGGAAATGCGATTTTTTTAAAAGACTCGGATGATGAAATTTTATCAAAGGTTTCAAAAATGTTTACTGACCAAAAAAGATTGTATAGAAAAGACCCGGGGCACCCGGATGAGTGCGCAGTATTTGCATATAGAAAACTGGTGTCAGAAAATTATATGGAAATTAAGCAAAAGTGCCTTAATGCAGAAATAGGATGCGTGGAATGTAAGAAGCAAATGGGACAGGATTTAATTGAATACTTGAGACCTTTGAAAGAAAAAAGAAAGACACTTTCTGAAAGTCCTGAAAAGGTATGGGGATTTTTGCTAAATGGCTCAGAAAAAGCCAGTTCAGTGGCAAAACAAACAATGAAAGATGTAAAAAAACTTATCGGTCTGGAGTTTTGATGGAAAGCAAAATCTCAACTCTTGCAAAAAAAAGTCTTGCATTTATTGAACCATATATACCAGGAAAACCTGCTGAAGTCCTTTTCAGAGAGAGGAAATTAGCAAAAATTGTGAAACTGGCTTCAAATGAAAACCCCCTTGGACCTTCTCCTGCAGCTGTTAAAGCACTGAAAAAAAGAATTTATGACATCAATCGGTATCCAGAAGGTTCTGCGTATCTTTTGAAAGAAAAACTTGCAGGAATGTTGAAGGTAAAAAGTAGCAATATCATTGTCGGAAGTGGTTCCAGTGAAATCATCAGTATGACAATCCAGTCATTTTGCGAACCAGAAGATGAAATTATTTTCCCGCATCCTTCCTTTATCATTTATAAAATTCTCGCATACGCATTTGGAGTAAGGCCAGTACCAATCAACCTTAATAATAGTGACTTCTCATATAATCTTGATGCCTTTTTTAACAAAATTACGCCCAGGACAAAACTTATTATCCTTTGTAATCCCAATAATCCCACAGGTTCTCACATAAGAAAAACACAGCTTGAACGTTTTTTAAGAAATATTCCGGATAGAATTCTTGTGCTATCAGATGAGGCATATATTGAATATGCTGAAGACCCGGATTTTGGAAGTGCCCTGAAATGGATTAATAGAAAAAATGTCATAGTTGCCAGGACCTTTTCAAAAATATACGGACTTGCCGGATTGAGAATCGGATACGGAATCTCTTCAGAAGACATCGTCGGAATTATGGAAAAAATCAGGCCCCCATTTAATACCAGTAGTTGCGCCCAACATGCAGCGCTTGCCGCATTAGACGATACCGAATTTGTAAGAAAATCTATCGAAAACAACAGAAAACAGAAACAATATCTGCTCAAACATTTAACAGAGATTGGATTTAGGGTATTTCCAAGTGAAGCAAATTTCTTATTTTGCAAATCCACTTATAATGCGGAACTTCTATGCAAAGAACTTGAAAAAAGGGGAATTATTATTCGTCCAATGTCAGGATTTGGAATAAAAGACAATTTCCTACGAATAACAATTGGAAAACCTTCAGAAAATCGATTGTTGGTCAAGAATTTAAAAGAAATACTGGGAGGTGGATAATGAAAAAACTTGGTGTAAACATCGACCATATTGCCACGCTAAGACAGGCAAGAAAAGGGCATTTCCCTGACCCTGTATTTGCTGCTGGAATATGTGAAATAGCAGGGTGTGATTCAATTGTCTGCCATTTAAGAGAAGATAGGAGACACATCCAGGATAGGGATGTTTTTGCACTAAAGAATACAGTAAGAAGACTGAATCTTGAAATGGCAATAAGCGAAGAAATCGTAAAAATTGCCATGCAAGTCCAGCCGGCCCAAGTAACGCTCGTACCTGAAAAAAGGGAAGAATTAACAACTGAAGGTGGCCTTGATGTGTCATCGCACTTGAAAAGGGTCAAGGAAGTAATAGAACTTTTTCACGAAAAAGGAATCATTGTCAGCTTGTTTATAGAACCTGATTTTCAGCAGATCGAAGCCTCGAAAGAAGCAGGCACAGACGCTATAGAACTACATACTGGTAGATATGCAGAGTATTTTGAAAAAGACCAAGACTGGGCATGGAACGAAGAACTTCAAAAAATTCGCAAAGCAGCTGAATTTGCAACTTCAACGGGTATAAAAACACACGCAGGCCACGGCCTCGACTACAGAAACATTTACCCGATATTAAACATCAAGCATATAGAGGAGTTCAATATTGGTTACAGCATCATATGCAGGGCTGTATTCACAGGTCTTCACCAGGCAGTACGAGACATGGTAGAAATAATAAAAACAGGACAGAAACCCGATTTTCATTGAACCGAAAAACGATCTATCCCTAACCGGTAAAAGCAAAGCCAGCAAATCCCTCTAACAGGGAATTTATCAAATATAAGCACACAAGATATTGACAAAACGAGACATATGAAATCTAATGTCGCATAAGATATATTATGTTAACTTTTTATACTGCTTAGGTTGCATGACTTTCAAAAGATGTCCACGAATTACGAAAAACTGAAAACGGAACTTGACTTAATACTTAATGTAAATTAAATAATCATAACTTTTTGTCTTCCAGTATCTTATGTTTTAAGAAAAATCCCAAAAAAATCAGGGTAATCTCATAAAGAAAAATAAGAACACCAGCAATAATAGTCTGGGTTATCGCGTCTGTGGTTGGGGTAATGATTGCAGAAATTATAAAAGCACCCACATAGACAAATTTCCTCAATTTCTTCATTTGATCAATACTGATGATTCCAGAAATTCCAAAAAAAGCCAGAACAACAGGCATCTGAAAAACAATACCAAGTGCAAGGACTATCCAAATAAAAAATGAAAGATAATATCCTATGGTCACCAGGGGAACCATCAAATTTTCTCCAAAAGCCAGGAGTATTTTTAGCCCCACAGGCACAATAAAATAATATCCTAATAGAATACCCACATAAAATAGTAATAATCCAGCACTCAAGGAAAATAAGAACAATTTTGCTTGTTCATTGCTAAGTGCTGGTTTTACAAATACATAGATTTGAAAAAACACAAAAGGACAGCTTAAAAGGAACCCAAAAAAAAGCGTAAGTTTTATAACCGAGAAAAATGGCTCAACTGGAGAGACAAACACCGGGTTTTTTTGAAATATGCTCAGGGGCCTTATAACAAACTTAAGTATTTGATTATTAAATACATAAACAATGATACAGCACAGAAAAAACCACAAAAGAATAAAAAGAATCCTACGCCTGAGCTCTTCAAGATGGTCAAAAAATGTCGCATCATGAGAATTCATTTTCAATGCTCGCTCTTATCTTCTTTTTCCTCTTTTTCCTCAACTGCCTTTTCAACTTCCTTTAATCCTTTTCTGAACTCACCTATGGCTTTCCCAAATGCTCTTCCAATTTCAGGCAATCTTTTCGCACCAAACAAAAGTAAAATAATCAACCCTATCAGAACCAGTTCCTGAACTCCAAGGTTCATAAAATCCTCCTTGTGAAGGTTTAATAATATTTGCCGTCTACTATATGAAACCTTCTTTCACCTGCTGTTGACACCCTAATTGCAGCATCCTTTTTTGGCACAGGACAATTTTGTTCGCAGAGCCCGCATCCAACACAAATTCCAGGGTTAACAATCGGCCTGCCCTTTTCATCAAGGTATATAGCCTGAACCGGACAGAACTCGAGACATACAAGACATTCCTTTTTATGAGTCCACACAAGGCACTCCTGCTTATATATCATGGCTGTACCAATTTTTATTCTATCCTGGTCCACAGTTCTTATTGCACCTGTAGGACATACCTTTGAGCAATTCTGACATAAAATACATCCCTTTTGTCTTGGAATGATCTCTGGTGTTGCCCAATGATTTAGGGATTTTTTAATTTCCACCTGTTTCAGGCATCTCGATGGACACGTCCTTATACATTGTCCACATCTGATGCAAAACAAAGAAAATTTGTCCTCTTCAAGAGAACCAGGCGGACGTATGATTAATGATGAATTATTTCTCCCTGGTTTCATGAACCCCGGCAAAATAGCAAAAAAAATCGCGGAGCCGAGAGAAACAAGAAACTCCTTCCTATTCATGCCTTTTCTTTGTTAACTTCCCTGTAAGTTTCTTTAATCTTATTTTTGTACCAGTAAGCGTGTAAAGCCTGCCAAGAGGGCAAAAACAATTACACCATAGTCGAGGAACCATAATAGCAGTGACAATGATAATTCCAAAAAACCCAACCCACAATTTCAATCTTGTTGCGGCCTGACCCATAATGACAAAGGGATCAAAGACAAAACCTATAAAAGGTAATGAGAGAAAACCAGAAAATATAGCAGATAAAATCACAATCATTAAAATTATTAGGCCTCCATTCCTCAACCACTTTGGTATCAACAAGGTAATCTTCCATTGCTTTCTCAATGTAACCAGATTAAGATAATCAATGATGCCACCTAATGGGCAAACCCACCAGCAAAAAAAGTTTCCAATTATCCCTATAAATAACAGAAATAGTATCCCGGGAAGCATGAGTAAACCAATAGTCCCTGTCATTATTATCACTGAAATTGTCAACAATCCATCTAACTGATAATAGATACTCAGTGGCAATTTTTCAGAGACAGGAAATGCCCCTGTTTTTTTCAAAAAGAAAAAAAACAAGAAAATACTCAAAAACTGAACAAGTCTTCGTACAATGTTTTTTTTCATAAAGTGACCTTGAAATTTTATACATAATTGACCTTTACCTTTGAAAGGTCTGATTCGCCAAGTCCCATTTTTCCCGCAATCTGAATGTGTCTGACCTCTAATGGATTGACCCCGAGAAGTGTCGCACCAAAGGCATCAAGAGCAACAAAATCAAATCCTCCAAAGACCATTTTTGTTTCCTTCACTTCGCCAGGGCCCTGAGGTCCCCTTGTAAGAAGAATTCTTGTAGCATCAACAATTGTAATGGTAGGTTTTAAAAAAGATGAGATATCAGCAATACATTGATTAAGGTCTGTTCTATGAAAATATCCCCTATCTCTTACAGCACCCATCCAGTTTTTCATAGAAATTGTTACTTTCGCCTCAGAGCCATGAACCTTTACAACCGGTACGTTAATAAGAACATCTGCGTCAAGGATATCCTCAAGGACATCTGCTTCTTTCAATACCACACCAGAAGGAATTGATACCTTCCTGAATTTTTCAGGACCATTCATAATGCCCCCGGCAGTTTCTACTGCTTGTCTAATTCCACTTTTCGTATAAGTTACCTGCCATGGATTACAGGTAACATCAGTAACGATTACAGTTGATGCGCCTGCCTTTTTACTAAGATTAACAATTGTTCCAACAACATCTGGATGTGTGTTTGCTGCCTGCTCCGGACTTCTATTCCATGCTATATTCGGCTTTACTACAACCCTTGCGCCCTTTCTTACAAACCTCTCTATCCCACCAAGGGATTTTATAACTCTTGCAGTCAACTCTGAAGGACTTGCGTCCCTTGCAACAAAAATTTCTGACTTTTGCTCACTAGATTTTACTGGTCTGCCAGAAACTTTTGAGTACTTGGCCAGTATCAGTCCAGCAGCAGCGACAAGACTGGTTTTCAAAAATTCTTTTCTATCCATCATTGCTCCTTTTTTATGATTATCAAATACTTACGTATTGAATATTCAACCTTTTTCTTATCATGATAAACCGGCCGAAAAACATTATAACCGGCTTTTATGTACCTTGCAAGTTTTATTTTACAGAATCATACTTACAAGGACTTTTGAAATTAGACGATGATAACAGGTGATATATTTATCTATAAAGCTCGTAACATATCACAAAATTTAAACCCTCATTTTTATGAAAGCAGGGACAACCTTTTGTTCAGGGCCTTTTCAGTTTTTATTTTTTAATGCGTGCCTTTTTATTAAAAATAATAGTCAAGATACCTTGGTTGTTGATGACTGAAAACAGACCTTATAGACATCGAAACTAAATGACATTTATAAATCACTTTTACAACAGGGCTAGACGCCCTGCCCTTTGGATAATTGGTTAGTGTTGGACTGTCTGTACATTTACGGAACATGGGCTCACAAAATCTCACCTGTACAATTTTAAGTCTTGCGATAAACAAAATATTCCAAATTCCCATTCGTTGTACCTTCCAGGGTACAAAAAGATTTGAAAATCAAAATAAGGATTCTGGAGGTTAAAAAGCAGGAGCCCATAATACAGGAAAAACAGAAGGCATAAACATCAATTCAAGAAAGGGTTCTTTCTACGCCATCTGTTATTAACTTCATAATTTCATAACTCCATTATTTATTACGTGTCTTCTTTTTCCTGTGCTGTATACTTTTTATCTTCTCTTCCACCACAGCTTGAGCGGCGGCATGTCTTGCAATACACACTCTGAATGGAGAACAGGATACATAGTCCATGCCAGCTCTGTGGCAGAATTTTACAGAATCAGGGTCTCCTCCATGTTCACCACAAATACCAACCTTTAGATTCTCACGTGTTGCCCTTCCCCTCTGTATGCCGATAGAAATCAATTCACCAATTCCCTCCTGGTCAATGGTCTGAAACGGGTCCGCAGGAAGAATTTTACCTGCAATATAGTCAGGAAGAAAACTTCCGATGTCATCTCTTGAAAAACCAAATCCCATTTGAGTAAGGTCATTTGTACCAAAAGAGAAAAATTCAGCAACTTCAGCCATTCTATCAGCAGTGAGGGCAGCCCTTGGAATCTCAATCATTGTACCAAACATATGCGGTATTTTCTTCATCCCAAATTTTGCACAAACCTCCTGATAAATACGGTCAAAAATTCTCTTTTGATGTGTAAGTTCTTCGACCGTACATGTTACTGGAATCATGATTTCTGGCATTGCCTTTTTTCCATCTTTTATCAGCTCCGCCGCTGCCTCAAGGATAGATCTAAACTGCATTTCAGAGATTTCAGGATAAGTAATACCGAGTCTGACCCCTCTATGGCCGAGCATTGGGTTGTTTTCTCGTAAAGATTCTGCCCTCCTCTTTAATTCACTGGCATCCACGTTCAGATCTTTTCCAAGAGCAAGTAGTTTTTCCTCGTCGTGGGGAACAAATTCATGAAGTGGCGGGTCAAGCAGGCGAATCGTGACCGGATATCCATTCATCACCTCAAGCGTGGCTTTTATATCATTCTTCATGTACGGGAATAATTCTTCCAGGGCAGCTCTTCGCTCTTCTTCTGTTTTGCTCATAATCATCTTTCTAAGCAAAAACAAAGGCTTATCGCTGCCTTCGCCATAAAACATGTGTTCTGTACGAAACAGCCCAATCCCTTCTGCGCCAAACTTGAGGGCTTTTTTTGCATCCTCAGGAGTGTCTGCATTAGCACGTACCTTCAATTTTCTTACCTTATCAACAATTTTCATAAAATATTGATAGGACTCGTTGTGGTCAAGATCTACATCAACAAGTGGCAAACTTCCCTGATACACAAGCCCTTTTGTGCCATTTAACGAAATCCAGCCTCCTTCATTGACCACTACACCACTCTTTGTTCGAAAAGATTTATTATCAGATGCAATCTCAATATCTGAACATCCCACGATGCAACACTTCCCCCATCCTCTCGCTACAAGTGCTGCATGTGATGTCATACCTCCTTTGCTGGTAAGAATCGCCTCTGCCTTGTGCATACCATCCACATCTTCAGGTGAGGTCTCTTCCCTGACCAGAATCACCTTTTCACCACGTTGAGCCCATTCAACAGCATCTTTTGAAGTAAACACAACCCTTCCTCTGGCACCACCAGGACCTGCAGGTAACCCTTTGGCTATGGGCTTTGTTGCAGCTTCTGCTTTGGGGTCAATCATAGGAAGTAACAATTCCACAAGTTGTGACGGAGCGACACGCATCACAGCGGTCTCAGCATCAATAAGTTTTTCTCTATACATATCAGCTGCCATTCTGACTGCTGCAACGCCATTTCTTTTGCCCACCCTGCATTGCAAAATAAAAAGCCTGCCTTTTTCAATGGTAAACTCGATATCCTGCATGTCTTCATAGTGTTTTTCCAGCTTTTTTTGAATTTTATCCAGCTGTTTATAAACCTCAGGCATTAATGATTCAAGAGTTGGTAGATGTTTACTCTGCTCATTCTTTGAGTATTCGTTAATTGGAGCCGGAGTTCTGATTCCTGCTACCACATCTTCTCCCTGGGCATTAACAAGATACTCCCCATAAAATTGATGCTCTCCTGTGCCAGGATTACGGGTAAAAGCCACACCTGTGGCAGAATCATCCCCCATATTGCCAAACACCATTGCCTGAACATTGACAGCTGTTCCCCAGTCATCAGGAATTTTTTCTATGCGTCTATATTCAACCGCTCGTTTACCATTCCATGATGCAAAAACTGCGCCAATAGCACCCCATAGCTGTTCAACTGGATCATCAGGAAATTCTTTACCAAATCTCTGTTTAACAATCTGCTTGAATTCCTTGATAAGATCTTTAAGGTCTTCCACCGTCAAATCTGTATCACTGTGATAATTCTTTCTTTTTTTTAGCTCCTCAAGCCGCTCATCCATCAATTTTCTCACACCCTTTCCGTCTTCTGGCTCAATACCCTGTGCCTTTTCCATCACCACATCGGCATACATCATAATGAGCCGCCTGTAAGCGTCGTAGGCAAATCTCTCGTTGCCCCCACTCTGCTTTATCAAACCAGGCAAAGTTTTTTCAGTTAAGCCAACATTCAAAACGGTTTCCATCATCCCTGGCATTGACCGCCTCGCACCAGACCTGACAGAAACAAGTAACGGATTTTCGGTATCCCCGAATTTTCGGCCCATAAGTTTTTCCACCTTTTTCAATGCCGCATCAACTTCCTTTTTCAAAGTTTTCGGGTATGTTCGGTTGTGCTTGTAAAAATAAGTACAAACTTCTGTGGTAATAGTAAAACCAGGTGGAACGGGCAAACGCAAATCTGGATGCCCGGCCATTTCCGCAAGATTGGCCCCCTTGCCACCCAGTAGTTCCTTCATACTTTCGTTACCATCTGCTTTACCGCCTCCAAAGAAGTAAACATATTTAGCCATTTTCTTTTCCTCCTTTTCGCAGAAAAATGATTTTGGAAGGTAATTTAATAGTACACTTTTTATTTTAAATCGTCAAGTCCAGATTATCGAAAATTTTTTTGGCTTTTGAAATATCCTTTTCTATCTGTTCAACAAGTGTTAGTATTGTATCAAATTTTTTTACATCTCTTATTTTCTGTACAGGAATCACAGTAAAAATTTCATTACCTGATGTATCAATCTTCATATCCAGTATATGAATTTCAAACGAAACAGGTGTTTGAAACGTTTGAGAAGAACCATAAAAGACCACAGATTTGAAAATCCTAGTACTTTGTTTGACAAAGGCCACATATACTCCTTCTGATAATGGTGAATTTTTGTTCAACAAATCAAGGTTTATCGTCGGAAAGCCAATACTTCTACCGTATTTTCTACCTGAAATATGCCTGCCCTTCAATGCAAACCATCTGCCAAGCATTGCTCTTGCTTCAAAAAATTTTGAATTGCGTATCATTTCCTTAATTACACTGCTGCTGACAATATGATTATTCACAACAACCGGTTTCACAATAGAGACAACAATCTCTTTCTGCTTCGCCCACGTCTTGAGAAATTTCGTATCTCCTTTGCGATGAAAACCAAACCTGAAATCTTTACCCACAACTATTCCCTTTATATCACAAATAGATTGTAGAGTATTCAAAAATACATCCGCGGGAAATTTTTGTATTTCCATAAAATCCGCCCACAAACATAGAGCAATTCCATGCTTTCTGAATGCGTCGATCCGTTCCTGCCATAGAGCCAGAAAGCTGCTGGCTGGATAATTTCTGATGGTAAAGATCGTCGGTGTACACTTTAAATTGTCGGCTATCCTTAATATTTCGCCCACTATTTTTTGATGTCCGATATGAAAACCATCAAACTTACCTATTCCTATTACCACACAAGGAATTTTTTTTGTACGGAAACGGAATATATTTGAAATCTTCATTTTTGAACTTCATAAGTTACTAACTTCAAAACATAGAAGTAAAAATTTGGACAAAATCATCTTTACTAAACGATTGCTTCATGTTTTTGAATGATCTCTCACAGCCTACGATCGCCATTTCGGCGAGAATATCAATTTCACTCTGCTGAAGACCCAGATCACGCAATCTGGATGGGAGCCCCATTTTCTTGTTCATATCAATAATCGCCTGAGGAGTAATAAATTCCTCCAGTTTTTTTATTTCTTCCTCATATCCATGTTGCTTCAAAAACAAAAGGGCATACGGTAAACACAGCGCATTGGCAGTTCCGTGATGGACCCTGTGTCTGATTGTTAAGCCATATGCCATGCCATGGATAAAAATCGTACCGGTATGATTGATTACAAATCCAGCATACAGAGAACCAAGGAAAACTGGCTCGATATGTCTCATGTGAAAATTCTTCGCTGCATCCTCTATGTTTTCTATAATCAGTTTGATTGCTGCACGCGAAAACAGTTGCGTTAAATCATTCGCCTTTATTGATAAAAATCCCTCAACCGCATGACACAATGCATCCATGCCAGTCCCTGCAATAAGTGACCCGGGCAAACTTTTTATTGTTATTGGGTCGAGTATCGCTATTTTTGGAATTATTCTCTCTGAAGAAATAGTTTTCTTGGTATTCGTTTGTTCATCGATAATCACTGCATACCTGGTAACTTCACTTCCGCTTCCGCAGGTAGTTGGAATGGCAACCACAGGCAAAGGTTCATTTACAAATTTCTCCTCTCCAAAATAATTCTGACATGGCCCGGGATTTTTCATCAAAACTGATGCTGCCTTTGCAACATCCATGGCGCTGCCGCCTCCAACAGCAACAAGCATATCCACATCATATTTCAAACTTTCTTCTGCCACACGGACACAATCCTTCACCGCCGGCTCAGGTGATACAGTGTCACATACGTGGCATGTAACACCGCTTTGTTTCAATACCCTGCATACTGTATCGAGTAAACCGGTCTTTCGTGCCGAAAATTTACCTGTTACAATCAAAGCATTCTTACCCAAAGCACTCGCTTCAGGCAAAAATTCAGAAAGACAACCTTCCCCAAAAAATATTCGTGTTGGTAGAAAAAATTTTATCCTGTTCAACATACCTTTTCTCCTTCTGTAATTTTTTCGAGACTTATCACAGGTACAGAAGCAAGACAATCAGGATATGGTCCTTTGCTGGATTTATTCCTTTTGAGTTTAGACATATCTCCATTCAGAGGATTGTAAAACTCCCAGAATCTACCAGTATTTCTAAAAGTACTGAAAATGTTTTCCAAACATATCCTGGCAATTTTTTTCGCAATCTCATCAAAATTATATTTCTGAAGCCCGGCACAAACCCAGAATACTTCTGATGGCCACAATGCACCCCTCCAGAAATCAAGTTCAAAATCTGGCTCAGACAAAGATACAACAGGCAGTCCTTTAGGTGCAAAAAATTCCTTCGGGTCCAGTAGTAAATCTACCATTCGTTCAGCATCCTCATGCGATGCCAATCCACTTATTAATGACCAGAATGAAGCAGTGGTTTTCTTGGCATTCCTGCCTGTTAGATCGTAATCACAAAATATACCGATCAATTCATCCCAGAAATATTTCCAGGAAGTTGCTTTCAAATTCTCATACATTGAAAAAATTTTGTCTCTTTCTTTAACTCTACCAAGTTTTTCAGAAAGGAATATGAGATTTTCAAGATACAGTAAGACCTGACAGCTTAAATCAATACATGGAAATGGTCCAAGGTCAGTAAAGTCCCATCGGGGAGAATGTTCGTAGCCAGATTCCGCTGATTCTTTTTCATCAGGATAACTATCAAGATACCAGAATAATCCAATTCTATCCTTTCTATTTTCCTCCCACCATTTAAGGTTATTCATCCCGATGTCAAAACAAAACATGGCAAATTTTTCATCCCATTGTTTTTCAAGAATTTTTTTTGCAGTGAAACTCCAGACAGGAGCATGACTGTATTTGTATATTCGACCTTTTTTTGTCGTCGAATATAAATTATCAGATTTTGCAACCACCTTTGATGCAAGCATTCCATCGTCTTCTCGATAACAGGATTTCAGATATAAAACCATAAGATGCCTTGCCCTATCCAGGTCAAAATCTTTCATTTCATGCGCAATCAATGAAGTTTCCCATCCGCCAAGTCCTTTTACTGGATATCCTTTACCAAAAGAGATCCATTCCCCGGGAAATGGATATTCAGCCGGATATGTAGATTCATCAACAAGCGTTTTCCAGGCAGCAATCAAATCCATTGAGAAACTCCTTTGCTAAACGGTTCGGCCCATGATTTTTGCAAAGGGTTGAATTTCCTTCATCAACCTTTCAAACATCTCAAAGGTGAGGGATTGGAAACCATCAGACAATGCTTCTTCTGGTTTTGGATGAACTTCGATAACAAGTCCGTCAGCTCCAGCAGCAATGGCTGCCCGCGACATAGGTATAACAAGGTCCCGTTTACCGGTTCCATGACTCGGGTCAACAAAAACAGGCAGATGTGTTTCTTTCTTCAAAACAGGTATGGCATTTAAATCAAGACAATTTCTCGTAAACTGTGAATCGAAGGTGCGAATACCCCGTTCACAGAGAATCACCTTTGAATTTCCCTCCTTCAAAATATATTCAGTACAACTCAACAACTCACTGATCGTTGCCTGAAAACTTCTCTTAAGCAACACAGGAATTTGCGTCCTTCCAACTCTCTCAAGAAGTCGATAATTATACATGTTTCTTGCTCCAATCTGTAACATGTCTGCAACTTCAGCAACGATATCAACCTCTTCAGGTGTCATTACTTCTGTCACCACAGGCAAACCTGTTTGTTTTTTTACTTCTTTTAGGATCTCAAGTCCTTCTTTTCCCAGACCTGTAAAACTGTATGGTGATGTTCTTGGTTTATATGCACCACCGCGTAAAATTTTTCCTCCACAGGATTGAATAAATTTTGCGGTTTTTATCATTTGTTCCATGCTTTCCACTGAACATGGGCCCGCCACAACAACAAGATGATTCCTGTCAACCAGAACATTTTCAATAGAAAAGGAAGAATCTTCTGAATGAAATTCGCGACTGACAAGCTTATAATCCTTCAAAATATTGATAACCTCAATCACCCCAGGAAAAGATAAAAAAATCTCCTCAGAAAGTCCTCTCGTATCACCAATAATCCCTATGATGATTTTTTCTTTTCCTTTACTGAGATTAATACCAAAACCAAGAGATTTAACTTTTTCTATTACAGCAGAAATTTCTTCATCAGAAGAATTCCCTGCCATAATAATAAGGTCTGCCATCAAAGACCTCCTTTTGGATACGAACCAAGGATTTTCAAAAATACGCAGTTTTTCTCAAGCAAAGCAAGGGCTTTCCGAACGTTAGTATCATCTTTATGCCCTTCAAAATCCACAAAAAAGATATATTCCCACGCTTTTTTCTTTGTAGGTCTGGATTCAATTCGAGTTAGATTGATATTATATTTTTTAAACGGTACAAGCATGTCGTGAAGCGCACCCACCCGATCCTTGATCGAAAACATAATAGAAGTTTTATCATCTCCGCTTGGCTGCGAATAATTTGTTCCGATAACAAGAAATCTTGTAGCATTCCCCCTGAAGTCCTCAATATTTGACGCCAGTATATTCATTTTATAAATTTCCGCTGCTGCCTCTGAACCAATTGCCGCAGAAAAAGGCTCTTTTTGTGCAAGACGGACAGCATGCGCGGTACTTTCTGTTTCCACCTGGAGCGCTCCTGAAAGATTTTCTTCAAGCCATCTCTGACACTGACCTAATGCCTGAGTATGAGAATAAACCTTCTTTATCTTTGCCAATTTCTTCTCTCTGGAAAGCAAAAAATGATGAATTTCAAGAATAATTTCAGCTGTGATTTTCAGATCACTATCAACAAACATGTCCAGTGTATGCGTCACCACTCCCTCATTCGAATTCTCAATAGGCACAACGCCGTAATCTGCCCTACCCTTTTCAACTTCTCTGAAAACAGATTCAATTGTTCTGCATGATACATGATGATTTTTGTCTCCGAATTGGAATAAAGACGCTTGATGAGTAAATGTCCCCGCCGGACCAAAATACGCAATAGTCAATGATCTTCCCAGGGACCTGTAAACTTTAAAAATTTCTCGCATAATCGATTCTATATCTTTGTTTGAAAGTGGCCCAGAATTAATTCTCTGTAAATTATCAATAATCTTTTTTTCTCTGGATGGATCGAAACCCGGAAGATTATTGTGTTTTTTTACTTCAGCGACCATCTGTACGACTTTCGCCCTCTCGTTAAGAAGATTTATTAATTTCCTATCAATCTCGTCAATTTGCTTTCTGAGATGATCCAGTGTGATTTTTTTATTCATTGCCATTTCTCCCAGTTTGATATTACCTCTTCAGTCGAAATCTCAACTCCTGTTTTCACAGCACCAATTCTTACAGGCATCACACACCTAATTTTCCCACCCCTTGTTTTTTTATCAAACATAAGTGAACGACTTACCTTTTTCACTGAAACATCACATTTTACAGGCAACCCATATTTTTTTACCAGCGCCCTAACCTTTTCAAAAAGCAAATAAGAACAGAAATTTCTTTCTACTGCAAGAAATGTTTCTCCAAGCATTCCCAGGGCTACAGATTCTCCATGGTTTAAAAGATTACTATTAATCTCAATTGCATGACCTATCGTATGCCCAAAATTCAAAATTTCCCGTATTCCTTTTTCTTCTTTTTCATCAGATTCAACAACCCTTTTTTTTATCGACACACACTCGCGAACAAAAAACTTAAAATATTTCCTGGTATCTGTATGTGGTACATTCTGGAGAAGAGCAAACAATTTCTTGCTTCTTATAACTGCACACTTGATAATTTCTGCCATGCCCTGAGATATCTCCCTTTCAGGCAAACTTTCAAGGGTAGAAAAATCCATCACAACAAAAAATGGTTGATGAAATACACCCACAAGATTTTTACCCCATGGCAAATTAATAGCAGTTTTACCCCCTACTGAGGCGTCAACCTGTGCCAGAAGCGTTGTGGGAATAGATATAAACCTGATTCCTCTTAAATAAATTGCAGAAACAAACCCGGCAAGGTCACTAATGACCCCACCTCCAAGGGCAATAATTGTATCTGTTCGATCCATACCGAACAGTGAACATGCTTTTATTAATTGGTAAGCGACTTTTATTGTTTTAGAAGATTCCCCTGGTTTTACAACTGATAAATGCACATTTTTCACTGAGGAAACACTCTTTATCACAGTGTCAGCGTATAACTTAGCAACATTTTCATCAGTAATAATCAAAACCTTTTTTCCACATTGATGTTTGTGAAACAAATTGCCAATTTTTTCCAGGGGGTAATCGAGATATATCGGATAAGTTACATTATTAAGAGAAACTGTCATTATTTCCATTGATATCGTCCTTCGCGCGTTTTTAATTTATTATAACACTTGATTCTGATAGTGTCATATATCGCAAGATTTCAGGAATGTGATATAATTTATATAGCAAAAGATTTTCAAAATGAATCTTAAAGTTAAGAAAACTCAAAGATTGAACGGTATAGCGACAATCCCTGCAAGCAAATCGCATACAATCAGGGCAGTGGTCATAGCATCTCTTGCCGGCGGGACGTCAAAAATAGTCAATCCTCTTGATTCTCTGGATACTATGGCAGCTGTTAATGCGTGTAGAGATCTTGGAGCTAACATCCACACGGAGAAAAATTGCTGGACAGTCATCGGCTTTAATAAACATCCAAAAAATCCGCAGAAAATTCTAGACCTACAAAATTCAGGCACTTCTTTTAACCTGATATGCGGGATCAGTTGCCTTGGTAACTTTGAGGTAGCTCTTGATGGTGATGAATCATTAAGAAGTAGACCCGTCGAACCATTACTTGCCGCATTAAGAAACCTCGGTGCGTACGCGATATCAATCAATAACAACGGTAAACCGCCCGTAAAAGTGAAGGGCCCGTTGTCAGGCGGAAAAACAACTGTTGCAGGAATAAATTCTCAATTTGTGTCATCTCTGCTTATTTCTGCACCATTAGCACCAAATGATACAGAAATTACTGTCACCAATCTTTGTGAACAACCATATGTTAGAATGACTCTTATGTGGCTTGACGAACAAAAAATACTTTATAACAAAACAGAGGACTTAACACATTTTTACATTTTTGGAAACCAGAATTATCACCCATTTGAAAAAGAAATTCCAGGTGATTGGAGCTCAGCAACATTTCCCCTCGTTGCAGGGGCTATTATGGATTCTGAAATTTTAATAAAAGGACTTGATTTAAATGATGTACAGGGAGATAAAAAAGTTCTTGAATATTTACGAAACGCTGGAACTTCCATTACAATTACAGAAAAAGGTATTTTGATAAAAACAGCCGATCTGAAAGGAATAGAAATTGACTTGAATTCCACACCTGATGCGCTGCCAGCATTTGCTGTACTCGGTTGCGTCGCTGAAGGAACCACAAAGCTTTACAATGTTCCACAGGCACGAATTAAAGAAACAGATAGAATAAGGGTTATGGCACAGGAACTATCGAAAATGGGTGCAAACATTCAGGAAATTGAAGACGGACTTATTATAAGGAAAAGTATTCTTAAGGGAGCATCTGTTAATGGTCATAAGGACCACAGAGTTGTTATGGCTTTGACCCTTGCAGGACTTATTGCAGAAGGGGAAACTGTAGTAAGTGATGCAGAATGTGTGGCAATCACTTTCCCTGAATTTTTCTCCATGATGAAAAATCTTGGAGCAAATATAGAATTAGAAGGAGCCTAATAAGAATTGAGATTCTTAACTGAATTTCGATTACAAAATACATTAAATCATCTGATAGCATTAAAAAGATGCTAACATCTGCTGCACTTGATCTGCAGTTTCTTCAGGGGTAAGGAATGAAGTATCAAGGACTTTATCAGCAAAACATGAATAATCATGTTCTTTTAATATCTGGCGGATGTGAGAAATTGCATTCTGTTTTTTCAACAAGGCTTTACCTTCCTTGCCTGGATGAAGCCGAAGTAAAATCACAGAAGGTTCGGCCGTAAACCAAATTATGATACCATTAGATTTGAGGAATAAACGATTTTTCTGATCAGCAATGACATCAGGCCCCACAGAGATCACACTGTGTTCAAAAACTGAAATTCTTTTAATGATTGAACTTTCAAGGTCTCTGACGTAAATAGCGCCTTTGATCTGTGAGATATGTGCAATTCTATCGTTTTCTTTTTCTTCTATCATTTGCTCTATGTCAAAAAATTCCCGACCTAACCTCATAGATAGTATATGCCCTGCTTCTTTTCTCCACGTTCCATTGAATCCAGCAAGTACAATTTTCAATGTCATCTCCTTGCATCTAAGCTCTTTCTATATAGTGACAAAGATTCTTTCATAACACTGACCGGTGCATCCAGACCCGTCCATAGGGTAAAAGAAACTGCGCCTTGAAAGACAAGCATGGACAGACCATCAAGACATTTAACATTTTTCTTCTTTGCACTGGTAATTAACGATGTCTCCCTGTTATAGACAATGTCATAGACAAACATATTCTCTTTCAAATTCTTTTCATCCACTAGCACCACATCGTCATCCTTCATTCCAACAGAAGTTGTATTCACAATAAGGTCTATATTCTTCCAGATTCCTGAGTCGTTTCTTTTTTCAAATGGCACTATTTCAACATTTTCAAAATTGAAACACTTTCGAATATGCTCCTTTAAAATTACAGCCTTTTCAATTGTGCGGTTGCAGATTTTTAGCTCTGATATTCCTGCCCTAACAAGGGCACCAGTGATGGCAAAGGATGAACCGCCCGCGCCAAACAGAAAAACTATCTTCTTTTCACAAATAAAATTTCCATCTTCTTTCAAGGAACGCAAAAATCCTTCGCCGTCAGTAGAATATCCAGTTAAACAACCATTTTTATTAACAATGGTATTTGCAACACCGAGAAGTTTCACCTCTTCATCAAGAACATCAAGATACTCAACCACTTCCTTTTTGTGAGGAATTGTAATGTTAACGCCTTTAAATGAAAAAATTCTGACTGATTTGACAGCATCTTTCAAATTGTGTGGAGAAACTTCAAACGGAATGTATACCCAGTTCAAATTCATGTACTGGAAGGCCGCGTTTTGAAAAACTGGCGAAAGAGAATGCCGTACAGGATATCCAAAAACACCAGTAATAATAGTTTCCCCTGTAATGAACATATATAAATTTTACATCCTCTTTTCAGGATAAGCAATTTCAGAAGTACAAAAAGTTTACATTTGAAGAAACCAACTTTGGCTCAAAAATAAAATGTCAGGACTTGACAAAAATTCATTAAATTTTATACTTTATTGAAATCAAAAGTTATGAACTTCATAGGAGATAATGTGAGAAAAATTGCCATCATAAATCAAAAAGGCGGTTCAGGGAAAACCACAACGGTTGTTAATCTCGGCGCTGCGGTAGCGGAAAAAGGATTCAGGGTTCTTTTAATTGATCTTGATCCACAGTCACATACGACAATTCATCTTGGCCTTGAACCATTCAAGCTTGAAAAATCTATTTATGATGTTCTTGTCAATGAAGTGAGCCCGGATGAAATTATTCTTGAAACACACGTGAAAAATCTTTTTTTGTTGCCCGCAAAAATTGACCTGGCTAGCGCTGAAATAGAAATGGTCAACACCATAGGAAGGGAAATTGTTTTAAGAGAGGCGCTGAAAAAAACTAGAAGTCACTATGATTATCTTTTTATCGATTGCCCTCCGTCTTTGGGACTTTTAACTCTTAACGCCCTAACGACTGCTTCAGAAATCATTATTCCAATACAGGCAGAATTTTTTGCCCTTGAAGGACTTACAAAACTCATCCAAACCGTGCAACTGGTAACTGAAAGAATTAATCCCTCGACACACATTTCTGGCGTTTTGATTACAATGTTTGACAAAAGAAAAAATATTTGCAAAGAGGTGGCGGAAAAGGTCAAAGAACACTTTGGTGAAAAGGTTTTTAAAACGAAAATAAGAGAAAATGTTAAGCTGGCAGAAGCACCAGGGTTTGGCCAAACAATCTTCGAGTTTGCACCTGATTCCTATGGCGCAGAGGATTATAAGAAGCTTGCGAAAGAAATTTTGATAGGAGGTACATATGAAAAAGAGCGGGCTGGGAAAAGACCCTTTAAGCTGGATCACATCAACGGTACCAAAAAAACAAAGAAAAAAAGATAATGGTGCAGAAGCAATTCCAAAGCACATTCCGAAATTTCAAACATTTGATATCAGATTGACGGTTCCATTTTCACAGCAGCACCTTGAATTTCTTGATAAACTCCAGAGAGAAATTTTGAAAAATAGGGAGCGTTCTTATAAGAAAGAAAGAATTACTAAAAATTCCATAATAAGAGCGTGTATTGATGCCTTCAGAGAAGCCCAAATCAATTTAAAAAATATCCCTGATGAACAAACTCTCGTGGAGAGATTGAAAGAGAAAATTAAAAAGTAATCATTAACACTCGTATTTCCATAAATCAGACATTTTTTCACGTTTACGACACAGAATTGCGGTTTTGCCACAAATCATCACTTCAGCAGGTCGCAATCTTCCATTATAGTTTGAACTCATTGAAAAGCCGTACGCACCCGCACCCATTACGGCAAGATAATCACCTGAATCAATTGTGTCAGGAAACACTCTTTCTTTACCTAGAAAATCTCCTGTTTCACAAACAGGACCCACAACATCAAATTTTAAGAATTTTCCATCTTTTTTCAAAACAGGTAAAATCTCGTGATAACTATTATACAAAGCGGGTCTTATCAAATCATTCATTCCTGCATCAACTATTAAAAAGTTTTTGACATTGGTTTGTTTCTTGTATATGACCTTTGTCAGAAGAACGCCTGCATTTCCTACAATAAACCGACCTGGTTCAATGACCATTGAAACACCGGGAAAATTTTCAACAAAGCAATCAGAAATTTTACTGCCAAACTGTTGTACCGATTCTATCTCTTCATCTTTATACGGAATACCAAATCCTCCGCCAATATCTATAACTGAAGGACAAAAATCAACTCGTCTTAAGAAATTTTTCAATTTTTTCAATGCACTCAGATACGGAGCAGAATTTTTTATGTTAGACCCGAGATGGAACTGCAATCCCTTAATTCTTACGTGTTTCAAATCGTACCTGCTGGCAAGGATAAAACTCACTTGCTCTTGCGGCATTCCAAACTTTGTTTCTATTCTTCCTGTTTTTGTATAATGATGAGTGTCAACATCTACATCCAGATTAATTCTTAAGGTGACATTTGCCAATTTTTTAAGTCTATTAGCAATTTTATCTATTGTTTTTAATTCTTCTACACTTTCTACAGTAAAAAGATATATCCCGCATTTCAAGCCAGCAGCAATCTCCTGTTCTGTTTTTCCCACGCCTGCAAATACAATTTTTTTTGGCGAAAAACCCAGTTTTGTTGCCTTAAATAGCTCCCCCTGCGAAACAATGTCAAGTCCACATCCCTGCTTTTTTATAAGTTCCAGAACTTTCGTATTGCCATTTGCCTTCATTGAATAGCAGATGAGCGGATGAGATTTTTTGAATGAATTATACAATTTTCGAATTTGATTTTTTATGTGATTTGCACTGTAAACATAAACAGGTGTTCCAAATTGTTTGCATATCTCTTCGGCATAAACGTCTTCAATCATTAATTGGCCATTTACAAATCTGTAAAGTCCGGCTGATATCATTTCAAGATACTTTTCCATTTTTTTATTTCCTGTTTAACCTGATTTATTCCTGTTCCGCCTTTTGATTTTTTTAAACTGATGGACTTCTGACTATCAAGGGTTTTAATAAAATGAATTGTCTCAGTATCACAGCCCATCATCTTTAATGTTTCCTCGTCAATCTCTGCCATTGGTAGATTCCTTTCAGCAGCGATACCAACGAGCTTTCCAACCAGATGATGTGCCTGTCTGAAAGGTGTCCCTCTGGTTACAAGATACTCTGCAATATCTGTTGCTTCAATGTATCCAACTTTACAGGATTCCTTCATCCGGTTTGCATTAATCTTGGTCTTTTCTATAATTTCAGTCAAAATTGCCAATGATACAGCAGAAATTTCACAGCTTTCAAATAAGAACCTTTTATCCTCCTGAAGATCTCTATTATAGGAAAGAGGCAGCCCCTTTATCAAAGTAAATATCCCTGTAAGATTTCCAATCACTGTCGATGTCTTTCCTCTTATCAATTCAAGAACATCAGGATTTTTTTTCTGCGGCATGATACTGGAACCAGTGCAAAATTCTTCCGGCAAGTCCACAAACCCAATCAGTGGAGAATGCCATATAATAAACTCTTCTGATATTCTTGAAAGATGAACCATCAATATCCCAATTGCTGAAATTGTCTCAATAATAAAATCTCTGTCGCTTACAGCATCAATACTATTGGAGAATATCGTTTCAAAATTAAGTTTTTCAGCGACATAGTCTGGGTCAATATTAAAAGATGTTCCCACACAGGCGCACGCCCCAAGAGGAGAAACATTTATACGTTTTAACGCATCAATAAATCTATCTTTATCCCTTTCACACATTGTCACATACGCAAGAAGGTGATGAGCGAATAACACTGGTTGTGCCGGCTGAAAATGTGTGAACTCAGGCATATATATTCCGAGACATTCCTCTGCTTTTTTCACTAAATTTTTTTGAAAACATACAATACTGGCTATCATTTCAGGAATGATATGTTTCAGGTATAATTTTTCGTCAAGAACAATTTGGTCATTCCTTGACCGGGCCGTATGAAGCTTGCCTGCACAGGGCCCAATCAGTTCAGTAAGTCTTCTTTCAACAGCAGTATGTATGTCTTCGTCATCAGGCATAAAAACAAATGAATCGGTTTTTATTTCATTTTGTATCTTCTTTAGTCCTGAAATTATTCTATGACCATCCTGCCTGGATATAATTTTTTGCGTTACCAGCATCTCGGCGTGAACGATACTGCCCAGGACATCAAACAATGCCATCTTCTTATCAATTTCAATGGAAAATGTAAATTGCCTGACAAGATGGTGAAGATCTTTTTTTAATCGTCCACTCCATATGTATTTCATAGTTCCTCTATTTTTGAAACAGGTTGTATTTAATAATTTTATCAAAAGTATTATAATAATGCAATCGAAAAGGAACAACATATGGCAAAAAAACTCGTAATTGTGGAGTCCCCGGCAAAAGCCCGGACAATTGGATATATACTTGGGTCCGACTATGTCGTTAGAGCAACACTCGGACATATCATGGACCTTCCGGAAAACACATTTGGGGTTGACCTTGAAAGTTTTACTCCCGAATACATAATACTTCCCGGCAAAAAAAAGATTGTATCTTATTTGAAAAAACTTGCGGAAAACTCTGAAACAATATATATAGCAACTGATGAAGATAGAGAAGGCGAGGCAATTGCATGGCACACCGCAAATGTTATTAACAAAAATATTGAGGAAGTGGAACGGGTTGCGTTCCACGAAATTACAAAACCAGCAGTTCTTGAATCTTTTCAAAAACCAAGAAAAATTGACATGAATCTTGTTTCAGCACAACAAACAAGAAGAATTCTTGACAGGATTGTTGGTTACACCCTCAGCCCTTTGCTTGGAAAAAATCTTTCAGCAGGAAGAGTACAATCAGTGGCACTCCAGTTAATTGTAACCAGAGAAAAAGAGATCCAGAATTTTATACCCCAGCCCTACTGGATTATAAAAGTCGTTGTGAACCATTGTGGTAAATTATTTCAAATGCAACTGGTATCTGTTAACAACGAAAAAATTCAGGCACCTGGCATCATGGATAAAGAAAAGGTAGAACAATACATGAAAGAAATCAAAAATTTACAACAAATCGTTGTTTCTGATGTTACCAGAATAACGAGAAATACAGGTCCCTATCCTCCATTTATTACAAGTTCACTTCAACAGGAAGCATCGATAAAACTGGGATTTACATCTTCAAAAACAATGCTTATCGCGCAACAATTATATGAAGGCATACCCATTGAAAAGAAGACACCTGTCGGACTCATTACTTATATGAGAACAGATTCTCCCTCAGTGTCAAAAATTGCGCAGCACCAAGCCGCAAAATTTATTCAGGAAACTTTCGGTAGTGAATGTGTGGCTGAGAAACCACCTCATTATGCTGCCCGGATATCGAGTGCACAGGAAGCCCACGAAGCAATAAGACCAACACATATAAATTTTACACCAGATTATCTGAAAAAACATCTAACTAGAGATCAGTTCTTACTGTATAAAATGATATGGGAAAGATTTATCGCAAGCCAGATGAAACCCGCTATTATTGAAACCATGACTGTAAAGGCAATTGCAGGAAAATATGAATTTGAGGCATTCAAATCAAAAATAGTTTTTGATGGATTTACAAAACTCTGGAATATTAAAATCGATGAAGGTGAAAAAGACATCCCCGATGACATCATTAAAACAACAGCACTTGAACTAATGGATGTTAAAGCAGAAGAAAAGAAAACAAATCCGCCACCAAGGTATACAGAAGCTTCTTTGATTAAAACACTGGAAAAATTTGGTATCGGCAGGCCTTCAACATATGCCCCTACGATCAGTACATTAATAAAAAGAAAATATGTCAGAAAAGAAAAAAGGGTCTTTATTCCAGAAAAGCTCGGAATGATAGTTTCAGAAATACTATCGAAATATTTCCCTGATGTCATTAATGTACAGTTTACTGCTGAAATGGAAAAACAACTTGATGAGATCGCAGAAGGGAAAAAAGATGGAGTCATTGTACTAAAAGAGTTTTACGAAAATTTCAAGCCTTCTCTTGACAAAGCAGCAGCGGAAATGAACACAGGTATTAAAACAATGAGTAGGGAAAAAGATAGTATTGTTGAAAAAATCGAAAAAAACTGTCCAAAATGTGGGAAGCCTTTAATTATTAGAATAAGCAAGTATGGTAAATTTATTGGTTGTACTGGTTTTCCAAAATGTAGATACACAGAAAAAATCAAAAATAATGATTATCATTCCAGCCATTGACCTAAAAAAAAGTAAGGTTGTTCGCCTTTATAAGGGTAAATTTGAAATAGCAACATCTTATGGATTAAATCCTGAAGAAATTGTTAAGGACTTTATTTTGAAAGGTGCAAGGCGTATACATATTGTATCCCTTCTGGGCGCAAAAGAAGGGAAAATACTTGATCAGGACATTTCAGTAATTGAAAACATGGTAAAAATGAGGAATTTGATGGCACCTGGAAAATGCACAATGCAGATTGGTGGAGGCATCAGAAAAATGAATGAGATCAAACAAATGTTTTCAATGGGGATTGATTATGTAATCATTGGAACTGCCATTGTGTTACCACAGATTCTGGAAGCGAACTTCACTATCAGCGACATTTCAAAAGCCTACGCGCTTGCCGACAAAAAATTTTCTGTTGAAAGAGAAATTCCTGAACCAGACCTTATTGACAAAATCAATGACGAAATTAAGAAAAGGGTTATTGTCAGTATTGATGTATCCAGAACTTCAGTCGCTCTTAGTGGCTGGCAGGTTGTGATACCTATAGAACCTTCATGGGTGATCAGTAAACTGGCTGAGAAAAATTTTTCATCCTTCATGATCACAGACACCAGCAGAGATGGAACTCTGTACGGAATCAACATCGATGTTTTCGCCAGCATTATTCACAAGGTCAGAAAACTTACGACAAAAAATATTGAATTTATTATTGGTGGCGGTATTGGTTCACAACAGGATATAGAAACAATTTTACAATCAAATCTTCCAGTCGCAGGTATTGTAATTGGCAAAGCCATTTACGAACAGAAGATTAATCTCCACACAATCATAAAAAAATATCAAACATGAAAAACATTTTCAAAATATTTTTCTTTTGTGCGCTGACAATTACATCTTGTATTTACCAATCACTGGCTTTATGTGCACCAGCAGAAGTAGAACCAATAACCAACCAATATTATTTGCCAAAGGTAATGGAGTTAATAGGAAATGCTGAAACCTCAATAAATGTTATGATGTACAATATGACATGGTATGAGAAATATCCTGACAGCCCTTCTAATAAACTGATTGACTCGTTATGCAAAGCAGCCAGAAAAAAGATAAACGTTACAGTAATTTTAAACATAGATAAACCCGGATTTGTTAAAGATTCAGATAGTAATATTCACACAGCCAGAATACTCAAAAATTCTGGAGTAAAAGTTTTGTTAGATCCAGTCGACCAAACCACCCATGCAAAACTGATCATTGTGGATAATAGATTCGTTGTTGTGGGAAGTTTTAACTGGTCTTATTACAGCCTTGAAAAAAATAATGAGACCGCTGTTATCATTGATTCAAAAGAAATTGCTTCATATTTTCTGAAGTATTTTAATAGTGTTGCAATCAGAAGTTCACCCGCGATTACGTCTGATTAAGATTTTCTATTTCTTTCAAAATCTTGTATTCAACTCCATCCACCAGTGCATTCCAGGATGCTTCTATAATATTTTCAGATAGTCCTATGGTTCCCCAGCTCTCTTTTTCATCCATAGATTCGATCAATACTCTTGTCACTGCTGCAGTTGCCTTCTCTGGATGAAGAATTCTCACCTTATAATCGATAAGTCGCAAACTCGAAAGAAATGGATAAAAAGGAATGAGTGCCTTTCTGAGCGCATTATCAAGAGCATTAACAGGACCATTTCCTTCTGCCACTGTATATTCCACTGTTTTGCCTACTTTGAGTTTCACTGTGGCCTCAGCCACAACCCTTGCATTTCTTTCTTCTACGATTACCCGGAACCCTTCAACATGAAAAGGTTTCTTATATATACCCAGTAGCTTTCTTACCATAAGTTCAAAAGACGCTTCTGCGGATTCAAATTGATAACCTTTCTTTTCCATCTCCCCAACAGTTTCAAGAATCCTCTTTATTAATTCTGGTTGTTTTTCCAGTTTGTATTTCCTGAGTTTCTGTAAAATTGTACTCTTACCTGACAGTTCAGAAACCAGAACCCTTCGTTGATTACCCACTTTTTCAGGAGGTATATGCTCATAGGTGCGAGGATTTTTGCCAACAGCATCAACATGCACCCCACCCTTATGGGCAAAGGCACTGTAGCCAACAAACGGCTGATTTCCCGGCGGCACAATATTGGCAATTTCATAGACATATCTTGAGAGACTTGTTAAATGATGTAATTTTTCTTCGTCAAGACACTCAAAACCCATTTTTATCTGGAGTATCGGGATAATCGCAGTCAAATCTGCATTGCCACATCTTTCTCCAAAACCATTGATTGTTCCATGTACATGGACTGCTCCGGCCCGAACTGCAGCAATAGTGTTCGCGACCGCTGTGCCAGAATCATTATGAGCGTGAATTCCTACTGGTGTCTTCAAAATCTTACAAATCTTTTTGACTATTTCCTCTACTTCAAAAGGCAGTGCACCACCGTTGGTATCGCACAGAACAATCCTCTCTGCTCCACTGGATTCAGCCACCAACAACGTTTTTACAGCATATTCTGGATTTTCTTTATAACCATCAAAAAAATGCTCAGCATCAAAAAAAACCGTTTTCCCTTTTGACTTTAAATAACTGATGGAATCACCGATTAGATCAAGATTTTCTTCAAGAGAAATCCGTAATACATCCCTTACGTGCAAATCCCAGGATTTTCCAAAAATGATAACTACATCTGTCCCGGCTTCGACAAGCGCCTTCAAAAAGGGATCTTTATTCGCAGAAAAGGTCCTCCTTCTGGTACTTCCAAAGGCAACAAGCTTACTATTTTTAAGTCTCTTTTTAGCCATTTCTTTAAAAAATTCTTCTGCCTTGGGATTTGAACCCGGCCAGCCACCTTCAATAAAATTGAAACCAAATTCATCAAGTTTTTCGACTATTTTCATCTGGTCATGAAGCGTGAAGAAAATAGATTCTCCCTGGGCACCATCCCTTAATGTGGTGTCATAAATTTCAATTTTTTTTCGTTTTTCCATAGCAACATTATTGTACTTTTGTTATATAGCTATGTCAAAAACGGTTTGAGCCCCGTGACGATCCTGAACCAACAAACCAAGTTCCAAAAATGCACATGAATATCTATAAACATGCTTGATTCCTTTTCATTGAAACTAAATGCTTCCACTTATTATATCCAGGCCATTTTTGACTTCTACCTCTTTTTCAGAAAAATACGGATTTTCTAGCGTTGCACCTTCTGGACCAAGTCGCTTTATATGCAGTTTTATCGGAAATTTAACCTTGTATGGTTTGAGAACCGGCATCTTTTTGACGGCTTTCTTTGCACCTTCAATCAACATTTCCCTTGTTTCTTCAGGTGAAATCAAAATAGCGGCTTCTCTGCTGATACCCTTTTTCACTGCAACAACTGGTAATTCATCCCCAAGCATTGCCTTTGCTTCTCTGCATGCGGCTTCATCGCCTGTCACAAGAATTACTGGAACATTAAAATGCCCCGCAATAACTGCACCCTGATAAATTTCACCCCGTTCCACACCATCATAAAAGTATTTGGCTTCTACTGTTGAACTCTGGGTATGATGTAAAACTCCATCAGGAGTCCCATTCATTGCATGACAGCCAACCATGATAAACCCATCAAAAGATTCATCCAGCCCATAAAGAACTTTACCCTGCCTTGGATATCCTGTAATGTACCTTACACCTTTTATCATGCATTCTGGAATAAAATTGTTTCCCCCATTATGTCCATCAAGCACATAAATTTCATCCACTCCTGCCTGTTTCAATCCTTCACAAACAGCAGCGACATCTCCCATCAATAATCTCATTGCTGACTCAAACTCTGGACCGTGCTGCCTTGTCTGGCTGAACTTAAACACACCTGTCGCTCCTTCCAGATCAGTACAGATATAAATTTTCATTTTATCCCCCCTGTTAAAATAGTTTATATTTATGTCTGACCAATAGCCCAGATAAGACCCCGCCTTGTAATTTCTCTTACTTCAGGAATATCAAAATCAACTCTTTGGTGTCCGAGAGAAGAATAAAAAACCCTTCCCCTGCCATACATTCTTTTCCATACAACAGGCATTGTACACTTTTCTATCCATGGAACTGTGGCTTTTGTAAAAGTCGTTGTCGCAAGAACTTCATTTGAAGGGTCGACATGCATATAATATTGCTCTGATTTCATCCTGAAATCTTTGATACCCTGTACAATAGGGTCTTCAGGTTTCACTATATTAACTTCGTACTCAACAATTCCACCAGGATGAGCAACCCATTGACCGCCTACCATAAACTGATAGGAAGGATTGCTGCGAAATGCATCGCCCATTCCACCGTGCCAGCCACCAATTCCAGTACCAGATTCCACTGTAGAAAGTAACCCTTTTTCCTGCTCTACAGTAATACTTCCTGCTGTCCAGACAGGAACAATAAGGTCAACTTTTGCCATAAACCCTTTATCAAGTAATATATCGAGTGAATGTGAGATATAAACATCCATTCCGTCATTTTTCATAATATCTGAAAAAAGATGAACACACTCTTGCGGCTCGTGTCCTTCCCAGCCACCGCAAAGAAAAAGAACAAATTTCTTCATACTTGCTCCTTGTAGAATTTATGGTGAGATTTTAGCAAAAAAACGAATAGCTGCCAAACATATTTAATATTTCTTTTCGATTTATTCTTTGATATAATATGATATCCATCAGGAGGAAATCATGAACAATGAAATTAATATTAAATGGACAAGAATCAGAAATTTTCTTTCAGAAAGAAATCTTTCGGGCATTATCCTTAACAGAGTTTCCAATTTTGCATGGTTCACAGGTGGTGGAAAAAATTATGTGGCATTAAACACAGAATTTGGTGCCAGTAGCCTTCTTGTGACAGAAAAAAAATTATTCTTGCTTTCAAATAATATTGAAGCAACAAGAATAAAACAGGAAGAACTTGTGGATATTCCAGTAGAAGACATTATTGTAAACTGGCATCAGGATGAAAAATTGTTTGAAAGTGCCCGGAAAATTGTCAATGGTAAGATTGCCATTGATAAACCCGGAGAAAAATTCGAATATGTTGATATTGACCATCTGCATTTTCCATTAACAGACGAAGAAATTAAAAAATTCCATAATCTCGGGCAAAAGGTTACAAAAATTGTATCAGAGGTGTGTCATGAGATAAAACCAGGCATAACAGAAAATGAGGTAGCTGGAACTTTGAGTAAAAAATTGTGGACAAGTGGAACAATTCCTGTAGTGCTTCTTATCGCGGCAGACGAAAGAATTGTAAAGTTCAGGCATCCTGTAGCAACTGACAAAAGAATTGAAAAATATGTGATGGTTGTCGTGTGTGTATATGAAAATGGGTTGATTGTCTCTATGACACGGCTTGTCAGTTTTTCAAAGATACCTGAAGAAATTTCAAAAAAGCATCAGGCAGTATGTTATGTCGATGCCGCATTTATCAACTCAACAAGACCTGGGAAAACAATTGGCAAGGCATTTAAGGCAGGTATTGACGCTTACAAGACAACAGGATTTTCTGATGAATGGGAAAAACACCATCAGGGTGGCCCATGTGGTTATAAAACAAGATACTACAGAGCAACATCAGAAAGTTCTGATATTATTAAACCTGGCTATGCTTTTGCATGGAACCCTTCAATTACTGGAACAAAGTCAGAGGATACAATCATAGTAACAACAGATAAAAACCTTATTATTACTGAGGATGATAAATGGCCAAAAATCGAAATAGAAATCGGCGGAACATGTATTGCAAGACCCGATATACTTGTACCTTAATTTGCTGTTTACTGATTCTTGGCTTTGCTTCAGTAAATACAGAAGGTGCAAAGTCTTTAAACAGAAACGTTTATGTTTTGCCGATCGACGGAACAATCAATCCAGTCGTTTACTACAAGATAAAAAGAGCCATTTCAAATATTAAAAAACAAAATGGGCAATGTTTGATTCTTATGATGGACACCCCTGGTGGTCTTCTTGCTTCAACAAGAAAAATAGTCCAAGAAATTTTAAACTCAGAAATACCAGTTGTATGCTATGTCGCTCCACGGGGAGCGCAGTGCGCTTCAGCAGGAACATTTATCGCTCTTTCCTGTCACATCGTTGCGATGGCTCCTGCAACAAATATTGGAGCAGCTCATCCAGTAAGTTTAGGAAAAGAAATGGATAAAACCATGGAGCAAAAGGTTATCAATGATACTGTAAGTTTTATCAAAAGTATTTGCCATCAAACAGGCAGAAATGAAAAATGGGCAGAAAGGGCAGTCAGAGAAAGCATTGCAATAACGGCTGAGGAAGCCGTAAAAATCAATGTTGCTGATTTTATCGCCACTGACATTGAAGATCTCATCAATAAACTTCATCAAAAGCAGGTGAAACTTGCTTCAGGAAAAATTGTAATACTGGATACAAAAAGCATGTCTGCTGAACAAATTACTGAAAGCTTTGGAGAAAAGCTGCTTAATACCATAGGAGACCCAACTGTTGCATACCTTCTTATGACAATCGGCATACTGGGAATTATCATTGAATTTTCCCATCCTGGCTTTGCTGTGCCAGGAGTGGTGGGTACAATTTGTCTTATCCTTTCCATGTTTGCCTTTCAAACTTTTACGCAGAGTATTGCGGGAATTTTACTGATAGTAACAGGCCTGATATTACTTTTGATGGAAATAGCAGCCCCAGGGTTTGGAATATTTGCAATAGGAGGTTTCATTGCCATGGGACTTGGAACTTACTTATTCTTCCGTTCGCCTCAAAGTGAATTTCATCCTTCTGCAGCTGTTTTTGTGCCAATCTATTTAATGCTGGTGATCCTTGTTACGGGGCTGTTAGTGCTTGTAAAACGTACTCGTACCAGAAAAGTAACAACAGGAAAAGAAGGTATCATCGGTGAAATAGGTAAAACTATTACTGACTTGAAACCAGAAGGCACAGTTTATGTGCACGGAGAATACTGGAAAGCAATAAGTCGTGGAAAAGAAATTCCTGCACAAACAAAAGTGCGGGTGAAGGAACTTGATGGAATGATGCTTGTTGTCGAAGAAATAAGGCAAGATAATGAAAAATAAAGAGACATATCACGAGGAATCGTGGAGAATTTTCAGAATCATGGCAGAATTTGTTGACGGCTTTGAAACTTTTGAAAATGTGAAAAAAGCAGTTACTGTCTGGGGTTCTGCCAGAGTTTCCTCAGATGATCACTGGTACAAAGAAGCAGAAAAACTCGGAAAACTTCTTGCAAAAAACAAATATGCTGTGATTACAGGCGGTGGACCAGGTATTATGGAAGCCGCAAATAAAGGCGCTTTTGAAGCAGGCGGACAATCCTTTGGGCTGAACATAGAATTGCCATATGAACAAAAACCAAATAAATACATTTCACATCTTATTACATTTCGTTATTTTTTTGTACGAAAGGTAATGTTTGTAAAGTATGCAAAAGGTTTTGTGGTCTTTCCAGGTGGATTTGGAACTCTTGATGAATTTACAGAAGCCATTACGCTGGTTCAAACAGGCAGGGTTGAAAAATTTCCTATAATACTTGTTAATACTAAGCACTGGGAACCTCTGGTTGAATGGATGAAAACTTTTCTTGTGAAAAAGTCTTACATTGACAAAAACGATTTGAAAATACTTAGTGTGGTGGACACTGCCGAAGAGGTTTTGAAGATTATCAAGAGTTTTTATCGCAAGCCGTAATATAATGATTAATCAGATTAACAATCTGGTAAACTTTGCTTTGTTTTTTGCCCTCAACGAAAATTCTTATCACTGGTTCAGTTCCAGAACTTCTAACCCCAAACCAAACATCGTCAAAATCAATTCTTAATCCATCCAGATAATTAATACGCCCACTTGAAAATTCTTTTTCAAGAAATTTGTACAAACATTCGATACGGTCCCTGGAAAATATAATTTTTCTTTTAACAAATGTGTACGCGGGCAATTTTTTAAGAATTTCTGATGGTGATAACGAAGTTTTTGCCATCATTTCCAGAATTAATCCCATACCAATGAAACTATCACGACCATAATGAAATTCAGGTAAAATTATTCCGCCATTGCCTTCTCCACCAGCAGTAGCACTAACCTTTTTCATTTCTTCAACAACAAATACTTCTCCTACCTTTGTCCTGAATAGTTGCGTTTGGAATTCTGCGCATATATCGTCAATAAGCCTTGTTGTGGCAATATTTACAACAACAGGTCCCTTTTTTCTCTGCAGCATCCAGTAAATTGAAATTGCAAGACCCTGTTCTTCACTAACAAATTTCCCTCCTTTTTCAACCAGCACCAGTCGATCACAATCCGGGTCCTGAGCAAATCCGATATCAGCATTTTCAGCTCTCACAACATATGAAAGTTTTCTCAGATGAGATGGAACTGGCTCAGGACGATGAGAAAATTTACCTAATGGACTATCATTGATAATGCCTGTTTCACATCCAAGCATTTCTAGAAAATTTTTTGAATACAGAGCTCCTACTCCTTGGACCGGGTCAACAATCACCTTGAATCTTTTTTTTCTTATTGCCGAAACATCTATGCAATTGAAAAGGTAGGAAAAAAAACCATCCATCACTTCTTTCTTACTAACACCATCATTTTTGCTTTTTATGGGTCTGCCACGAACTTTTTGATATATATTAAAAAAAGTTCTGAACTCGTCCGAATTAAGGAAAGTGCCTGATGGACTGATCAATTTTATACCATTATATTCAACGGGATTATGACTCGCAGTAATCACAGCACCGCAAAAACCACGATGTTTCTCAACAAACCACGTCAATGCCGGAGTAGGAACAATACCACAGTCAAAAACATGCCTTCCAGTGGATATAACCCCTGCCACAAAGGCCTGCATAAGTGATTCTCCACTAAGCCTGGTATCTCTACCAACAATAACGTTTTTTGTCTTCATCCACAATCCAAACGCCCTGCCGGCATCAGCAGCGATATCTTCTGTCAGAGAATTTCCGTACATCCCCCTGATACCTGAAGCGCTAATAATCAACTTATTCATCTCAAACCACTGAAGAAGGTATAATGTATTTGTGCAAGTTCTTTTCGTTCAATTCCTTCAATTCAACAGCATCCTCAATTGTGAATTTTCCAATCCGTAATCTTATTAGGGATTCTTGAACAGCTCCATATCCAAGTTTTTTGCCAATATCTCTACATAACGCCCTGACGTAAGTACCCCTTGAACACACTACCCTGAAAACGATTCTTGGAATTTCTATCTTTTTCACTTCTATTTCATGAATAAAAACCTTTCGCGGTTCAGGAGTAACTGATTTACCCTGCCTGTGAAGTTTATAAAGTCGTACACCTTGTTTTCGCAATGCTGAAACATTCGGAGGAACCTGTTCAATCTCTCCGGAAAAAGAATAAATTGTTTCATAAATCTGTTGATCATCTATTGCCTCTGGATCAACCTGTGATGATTCAAGGATTTTTCCCTGAATATCATCTGTGTCAGTTGTAATTCCAAGAAGCAGTGTTGCCAGATATTCTTTTTCCATGGCTAAAAATTTACCTGCCTTCCTTGTAGCCCTGCCAATACACACAACAAGAACACCAGAGGCAAGAGGATCAAGCGTTCCCGTGTGTCCAATTCTGGCATTAAATCCTGGAATTTTCTTGATGAATCTGATCACATCATACGATGTGATTCCGGATGGTTTATTAACATTCAAAAATCCATCAAGTTGTTTATCCATTTTCAACCTGCCTTTTAGATTGATGTTTTTTCAGGTATCGTAAAAACTTTTCAATAGCATCTGTCAGTGTGATACCAGTCATTGAAAATCCAGCTGCACCATCATGCCCGCCTCCACCAAATTTCTCTGCAATCAAACGAACATTGAATCCTTTTTTGCTGCGTAAGCTGAACTTAATTTCATTTTTTCTTTCTTTCACAAGAAAAACAAAGTCAACATTGCCAATGGAACGTAACATGTCAACAATAATCTCTGCATCCTGTTCAAAGGCACCCGTTTCCATCAGCATCTGTTCGTCAAGAACAGTCCATGCAATATGTAAATCCATATCGTACTGAAGCGATACAAGAGCATGTCCGAGTAGTTTCAAGGTTGAAACCGGATAACTATTATAAATGTGATCTGCAATACTTTCAGGATTTATTCCAGTACTTAACAATCTTTCAGCAATCCTGATTGTTCTGGTATCAAAGTGGTGTCTGAATGAACCAGTATCCGTCAAAATTGCGACATACAAACATTCTGCAACCTCTTTATCAACGCAGTTGAGTTCCTCAAGTATAAAAAAACACATTTCGCCAACAGATGAACAATTTTCACAAACCCAGTTAATATGACCAAATTGAGTATTACCCTGATGATGGTCTATATTAATTATTGCAACAGATTCAGGTATAAAAGATAAAGGTCTGCCTATTCTTTCTTTGTTACTGCAATCAAAAATAATAGCAGCATCTGGAATCAATTTTATTTCTGGGTATTTTTCAATAGGCAAGATATCCGAGTAGCCAGGCAAAAAACTATAGATTGCTGAAGGTAACATTTCATTTACAATAATCGCTTGTTTCCCAAGTTTACGTAAAACAATGGAAAAAGCTAGTTCACACCCAAGTCCGTCACCATCAGGAACCTGATGAGTGGTAAGAAAAAATCTATCATGTTTGATTATTTCGTCACAGATTTTCCGGACGATTTTTCTCTCATATTCTGAAATAAGCATTTTCCCTCACTATTTCCTTAATCGCATTTTTCAATTCATAAAGTCCAGAGCCAGTTTTAGCAGAAATAAAAATCGAATCCGGATAATTTCTTTCAAGAAAACTTATTTCGGTTTCGTCTATCAGGTCAATTTTATTAAACACATTGATTCTCGGTTTGTGTTGTATTGACATAATTTCGAGAACATTATCAATTGTATTGATTTGTTTTTCAATGCTGAAACCTGATGCGTCAATAAGACAGAGCAAAAGATGGGCATACTTTAATTCTTCAAGCGTGGCTCTGAAAGCTGCAATAAGATGATGTGGTAAAGAAGAAAGGAGACCCACAGTATCAGAAACCAAACAAAAAATTCCATCTCCAAGAAAAACAATTCTTGTCAGAGGATCAAGTGTTGCAAACAATTTATTGTCTACTATGGCATCCTGTTTGTGAGTCAAAGCATTAAGAAGCGTACTTTTACCGGCATTAGTGTAGCCCATAATTGCAGCCACAGGCAGATTTTTTTTCTGTCTTGTCTCACGGATAATATTTCTATGCTTTTCTATTTCCTTTATCCTTGCATTCAGCAATCTGATTCTTTCTCTTGCCCTCCTTCTGTAAACTTCAAGTTTTTGTTCACCTGGTCCCCTTGTCCCGATTGTCCCGCCAAGCCGCGAAAGCCTTCCTGAAGAACCAACGAGTCGCGGTAAAAGATAACTCATCTGCGCAAGTTCAACCTGCAATTTTCCTTCAAGAGTATGAGCATGTTTTCCAAAAATTAACAGTATCAGCACTGTTCTATCAATAACAGCCACACCAAAAGATTCTTCAAGATTCCTCTGCTGAACAGGTGTAAGTTCTTTTTCAAAAATTACTACGTCACAGGTTTCTTCCTGAATCATTTTAGAAATTTCCTGAATTTTTCCCTTTCCGATGTAAGTTGCAGGATGAACAGGATCTGGATGTCTTATCAATAAAGATTTTGCAACATTCAACCCGAGTGTGCAGGCAAGAGATTCAAGTTCTTTTAAATTTTCATCTTCATGGTCAATAGATTTTTCCTTGAAAGAAATGACAAGTGCTCTTTTGCCAGCGATATCTGTACCTGTTAGAATATTATGATGCTGCATTGGAAGTTTGTATTTTGACTATTTTCACGATAGAAAGAATATCTCTATGCCCTGTTTTTTTTGAATACCCTGTTTTTTTCTTTTTCTTGAATACATATAGTTTTCTACCCTTTTTCTCATCAACTATTTCAGCAATAACACTACAATTTTTAAGAATATTTTTATCTGTAATCAAAGAACCCTCTTTTTCAATTGCAAGAACATCCTGTATCGTAAATTGACTCCCCTTTTGATAGGGAAGTTTAAATACTTCAAACATATCGCCCTCTTTCACACAAAATTGTTTACCACTCAATCCAATAATTGCTCTCATCTTTTCTCCCTGGTTAACAGTTGAAGATTTTTCTCTATTCTTACCAACTCAGCGACAAGATGATCACGAAGATTTTTTGTCTTTTCAATAACATCTGCTGGTGCTTGGCGGAGAAAATCAGGATTTAATAATTTCTTTTCTGTAGAAGCCAGAATTTTTGAAATTTTATCCTTTTCTTTCAACATCTTGGTCTTTTCTGCGTCAATATCCAGTAAGCCCTTTACTTTTAATGCAAACCAACCTTCATCCCAGACGCGAACAAGTGCATCTCCTGAATATTTACTTGATTCGTTATCACGCAAAAATACTGTTCTCGAAAGAAATTCAATTTTGTGTCGCGCATCATCCATCTCGAGTAATGAAATTCCATGATAAATGGCTTCAATATTCCTGGTAATCGGTATTTTGAATGTTGTCTTTATATCTCTGATTTCTGTGACAAGTTTCTTGATTTCATTCATCTGGTTGACGGCTTCAGGAAATTCAAAACTGGCATCAGGAATCGGCCAGGCACTCTTTGTTATAAATTCATTGTCCATGTATGTCATGTTTTTCAATCTATGCCAGAGTTCTTCAGTGATAAACGGAACAAACGGATGGAGCAGTTTCAATATTCTTGTCATCACGAAAACCATGACAGGAATAATTCTGGAAACAAGGTATTGATCCTTTTCAGGATACATTTTAGAAAGCTCCACATACCAATCACAGTACTGATGCCAGAAGAACTCATACAAAGAATCGGCTGCTTCGTTAAATTTGAATTCTTCCAAACACCTACTAACATGACGTATCGTGTTGTTAAGTAAAGTAAGGATCCATTTTTCAGCAAGCTTGAGATTTTTCAAAAAATCCTGTTGTCTTATTTCAATAGAAATCATTTTGCAATTGTTCTTTCCCACAAGCATCTCGAGATACCTAAATGAATTCCATATTTTGTTAATAAAATTTCTTCCTTTGTATTGAAATTTCGCAGGCAAAAACACATCCTGACCAAAAGAAGTTAATGAAATCAAACTGAATCGCAATGCGTCTGCTCCAACCTCATCAATAATTTCGAGGGGATCTACTGCATTGCCAAGAGATTTACTCATCTTTCTTCCTGTTTCATCCCGTACCGTGCCATGAATATATACTGATTCGAAGGGCTTTTCTCCCATAAATTCAAAACCAGCCATCACCATCCTTGCAACCCAGAAAAACAGAATTTCCTGAGCAGTAACAAGGGTACTGGTGGGGTAAAAATACTCAAGATCCTTTGTTTTTTCTGGCCATCCAAAAACAGCAAATGGCCATAACCAGGAAGAAAACCAGGTATCCAGAACATCATCATCCTGTACAAGATTCTTATTATGACAACAGGGACATTCCTCAGGTGCTTCAACACTAACAATAAAAGGACACTCACTATTTGAACAATACCATACAGGTATTCTATGTCCCCACCATATCTGGCGACTGATGCACCAATCCTGGATATTATAGAGCCATTGAAGATATACTTTTGTCCATCTTTCTGGATAAAATTTCAGTCCACCGTCTAATACCACTTTAATAGCGGGCTGTGCAAGTTCTTTCATCTTAACAAACCATTGTCTGGAAATATAAGGTTCTATAATTGTATCGCAACGATAACAATGGCCAATTCGATAGGTATACGGTTCAATTTTTTCAATAAGTCCCTGCTGTTGTAGTTGTTCAACAATTTTCCGGCGACACTCGAATCTATCAAGTCCTGCAAATATTCCTGCGCTTTCATTCATTTTCGCTGTTTCATCCATCACAGTCACAAACTGTAAATTGTGTCTTTTTGCGATGGAATAATCCACTGGATCATGGGAAGGTGTCACCTTTACTGCTCCTGTCCCAAATTCCATATCAACCTGACTATCTGAAATCACAGGAATCAAACGGTTCACAAAAGGAAGCCGTACCTTTTTCCCAATGAAATTTTTGTATCTTTCGTCTGCTGGATTCACAGCAACTGCAGTATCACCCAGCATTGTTTCGGGTCTCGTTGTGGCAACTACAATATAAGTATTGCTTTCAACCGGATATTTCAAGTAATAAAGAAATCCCTGTTGTTGTCTGTATTCAACCTCTTCGTCTGATAACGCTGTTGTGCACCTGGGACACCAGTTTATAATTCTTGTACCTCTGTAAATAAGCCCCTTCTCATATAACTTGACAAATACCGTCTGGACAGCTTTGGAAAAATTTTTGTCCATTGTAAAACAGGTCCTTCGCCAATCACAGGAAGCACCGAGACGTTTCAATTGTTCAATAATTCTATTTCCATATGCATCGCGCCACTTCCACACTTGATCAAGAAATTTTTCCCTGCCGAGGGTTTCTCGGGTCAATCCTTGTTTCAATAACTCCTTTTCGACAACATTCTGCGTTGCAATGCCAGCATGGTCAGTGCCTGGTACCCATAAAGCATTAAAACCCGACATTCTCTTCCAACGTATTAAGATATCCTGGATTGTGTTGTTAAGCGCGTGCCCGATATGCAGGTATCCCGTAACATTAGGCGGTGGAATCACAATGACATAGGGTATCCCAGTATGCTGTGTCACATGAAAACAGCCTGCTTCTTCCCATCTGCCATACCAGTATTTTTCAATTTTTTCAGGGTTATATCTTACATCTCCAGTCATTTTATCTATCCTCAAGTGAATAAAAATTGATATTTTCTTTCACTACAATGACCATTCCATTTTCTTCGAAAATTTTACGAATTGCAGAAAAAATGTTTTCAGCCCTGCACGATTCAGAATCAACACAGGCAACACCCATAATACTTCTTTGCCATTTATCATGGTAGCCAAGTTCTGCTATGGATACATTATAACGACTTCTGGACTTTGTTAGAATTGATTGGAGTATGTTTCTTTTATCCTTGAGATTCTGCGCATAAGGCATATGAAGTTCAACCATCCATACACCAACCACCATGTTTTCCTCCAGTTATTGTATTCTGAAGATGATTAACCAGATATTATATTCTATTTTGCCTATCTAATTCAATC
>Ga0209720_1000120_pt1 | contig 82591 bp, 97 predicted proteins | sample AD_JPNMR3_MetaG_FD_184426 | JGI IMG/M metagenome (GOLD analysis project Ga0209720, IMG submission 184426) | Active sludge microbial communities of municipal wastewater-treating anaerobic digesters from Japan - AD_JPNMR3_MetaG (SPAdes) (version 2) | ecosystem: Engineered > Bioreactor > Anaerobic... | reverse complement strand
GACTGGGGAGTAGCTGTTAAAAAAGACCTCCTTGTTGGTAAAGCTAGAGTATGGGGATTTACTGTGTTAGAATAAAATAATTATAAGCGGCCAGATCTTCTATAGATCTGGCCGATTTTTATTTTTATAACTTACATATAGAAATAGTATAGTCAGAGAAAGACCTAAATTATTTTTATTTGTTTTTATAAATAATAAAGGAGAAAAAATGAAAAATAAACTTGAGAAGGAAATTAAAAATATTATCCAAAAATTATGTTTAAATCATTTTACCAAAAAACTTCTAAATTGTTTAGATGAAGATACTTGGAATTGGATTTGTTATAATCAAACTTTCTCAGAAGATTTTATCAGAGAATTTGAGCATAAAGTTAATTGGAGCTATATTAGCGAATATCAGAAACTCTCAGAAAACTTTATCATAGATTTTCAAGATGAAGTTGATTGGGCTCGCATCAGTTACCATCAGAGACTTTCTGAAGACTTCATTAGAGAATTTCAGGATGAAGTTACTTGGCATAATATTGGCATTCGTCAGAAACTTTCTGAAGACTTTATAAGAGAGTTTAAAGATAAATTTGATTGGTCATACATTAGCAAGACTCAGAAACTTTCAGAAGACTTTATAAGAGAATTTAGAGACAAAGTTGATTGGCATTATATTAGTAAACATCAGAAACTTTCTGAAGACTTTATTAGAGAATTTCAGGATAGAGTTGATTGGAATGAAATTAATGTTCATCAAATTCTGTCGAAGAAGTTTCTGAAAGAGTTTTCTGATAGATTAGATATTGAGCTCTACAATCAAATTCATCAAAAGAAAACTCGTGAACAGAAGATTAAAGAGATGAAAGAATATGCTCAAAAGTGGAATCTGAAGTTTGACGGAAAATATTTATACGCATTTAGAAAACACAGTATTCATGGACGTGGATCATTTAACGGAGGATTTTATGAAAAAGGAAAATATTATCGTGATTGGAAATGTGATATGAGAGAAGATGTTTACAATAGTTTTGGATTCGGAATTAGACTAGAAGGAAATACTCTAGTAAAAGTTTCAGTTAAAGACTGGGGTGTAGCTATTAAAGATGATTCAGATGGTAAAGCTAGAGTATGGGGGTTTACTGTATTATAAATTGGACAGATCTACCTGATTCTCACAACTTAATAGCGTTTGTACAAAACTTAATTTTAAATTGAAAGGAGAAAAAGTATGACAAAAAATGTATCAAAAGAAATCAAAAAATTAATCAAAAAATTGAACCTAAACTGCACTGTCGAAGAATTTTCAAATAGAGTAAATTGGAAGATTATTAGCTCATCTCACGAACTTTCTGAAGATTTTATCAGAGAATTTCAGGATAAGGTTAATTGGCACTATATTAGTCATTTTCAGAAACTCTCTGAAGATTTTATTGGAGAGTTTAAAGATAGAGTGGATTGGTCTAGTATTTCCTGGTCACAGAAATTATCTGAAGATTTTATTAGAAAATTTCAGGATAGAGTTATTTGGAAATTCATCAGTCTTCGTCGAAAACTTTCAGAAAATTTTATAAGAGAATTTAAAGATAAAGTTGATTGGTGTAATATTAGTCAATATCAGAAACTTTCTGAAAATTTTATAAAGGAATTTAGAAATAAAGTTAGTTGGTATTATATTAGTCGACGTCAGAGACTTTCTGAAAATTTTATAAAGGAATTTAGAAATAAAGTTAGCTGGTACTATATTAGTCGATATCAGAAACTTTCTGAAGATTTTATCAGAGAATTTAAAGATGAAGTTGATTGGTCTAATATTAGTAAATATCAAACACTTTCTGAAGATTTTATCAGAGAATTTAAAGATAGAGTTGATTGGATTTTTATTAGTCGACACCAGAAACTTTCTGAAGACTTTATTAAAGAGTTTCAGGATAAAGTCTACTGGAGAGAAATATGTATTCATCAAACATTGTCAAAGAAATTTTTGAAAGAGTTTTCTGATAAGATAAATATTAAACTTTATAATAAAGTTCATCAAAAGAAAACTCGTGAACAGAAAATTGAAGAAATGAAACAATTCGCTCAGAAGTGGAATTTAAAATTCGATGGAAAATATTTATATGCATTTAGAGGTCATGATATAAGTGGGCGTGGATCATTTCGTAAAACACAGTTTTATGAAAAAGGAAAATATTATAGAGACTGGAAGTGTGATATGAGAGAAAATATTAAATTTAGCTTTGGATTTACTATTCAGTCAGGAGGAAACATTTCAGTGAAAGTAAGTGTCAAAGACTGGGGAGTAGCTGTTAAAAAAGACCTCCTTGTTGGTAAAGCTAGAGTATGGGGATTTACTGTGTTAGAATAAAATAATTATAAGCGGCCAGATCTTCTATAGATCTGGCCGATTTTTATTTTTAATTTTATCAATTTATATATAGAAATAATATAAGTATAAATTATTTTTTTTGGAGACATCAGATATGAAAAAATCAAACATTGTAAGAAAGAAAACTAATTATTTAACAGGTCTGAAAGCGTTATCAAGCTGGATGACTGGCACTCGTAGAGATGAAAAAGAATTAGAATATATTATCAGTAAATATGAATTTAATACAACGATTTTTAAAAGACTCATTTCATATATTTATAATTCACCACATATTGTATGGTACATTAATAAGTATTTAAATGATCTTTACAATTTCAATAAAATGAATCTTATTAATTTAATTTATAGTTTTGTTTATTTACTAGATATTAATCAAAAGAATCAAATGAAAAAACTATTTTATATTAAAAGTGATGATCTTGCCGATAGAAATAAAACCAAAATCAAAACTCTTTTAAATGATTTTTTTAGTAAATTATATGATAAAAACTACAATGAGCAAGAACTTAACTTCTTCTATGATTTATTTAATTTAGGTTATATTACAGTTCAGGATATTACAGAAATTGATTTACATCTTAACAACAATAAAACTACTGTTGAATTAGATCAATTTCAAGCATATCAAAAGCAACCTCAAAATATAACAACAAATACAATTGCTCTTGATATTTATCGGACATTGCCAGAAAATATATCAAAATATTGTGACGAAATTAAAATGAAAATTTTAAACAGAAAAAAATGTCAACAATGTGAGCTATTCGGAAAACCGTCTGTAATTGTTGATACGAATGTTAACGACTTTGGTGAAGTTGATATAATATTTATTGGACTAAATCCAGGAAAAGATGAAGTTATCTTAAACAAACCATTTGTAGGAAAATCAGGCATACCATTTAGAGAAAAGTTAGCTAAATTGCCAGCTAATGTTAAATGGGTAATCACTAATATAATGTTATGTCATACAAGAAATGAAAAAGAAATTAAAAATCCAGAAGTTGTAATTGAAAATTGTCAAGAGCTCTTAGTTGAAATCACTTCAAAATTTCCAGCTAAGTATTATGTCCCATTAGGTGCAAAAGCAGCTAAAGCTATGGGACTAGATCAAGGAATATCTTCTATTTCTGGTAAAAAGTTTACGAAAGGAGACTTTACTATTATACCAATAATTCATCCATCTAACGCAGTCAATTACGGTCAGATGGATAAATTTAATGAAAGTTTTGAAACAATATATGAGTTATTTAAAGATATGTCTGTTTCGAAACCGGCAACGATTCAACAAAGAAACTTAACTATGAAATCGGCCGCTGTTACAGAAATTAAAACATCACAGAACAATAACAGATTCATAACAGAAGTAACCGATGATTTAACATTGTTTGATATTAGAGAAATCAATAATAAAATTGTTAAGATTTTCATTGACAAAGATTTCAACAAAAAATACTTAATTGAAGACTACGAATTCAGCTTTTATATTCATTCAGGATCTTGGAACACTTGTTCTCAAATAATAGATAATGTAGATTTCAAAGTTGTTATTCCAGGAAATTTAAAAACAATGGCCACGAAAAAGGTCAGAGATAAATTAAATCAGATAAAGGAGAAATAAATGTGTGGACATTCATTTATAAACATGATCTAGAAAATTTTCTAAATAAATATCCTCAATTAGCAGAGATTTTTAATGATATTGCACTATATGACATGGAAGATAGAATATATTTTCCAAGATTATTCTATAAGAATTACCCAGAGTGTTTAGATGTTTTCAGGGGCTCAAAACAACATGAGTTTCAACGAGTAAACTTTAAATTTACTCAAAAACTTAGAGCAAATCAAATACCAATTGTAAATTACTTATTGAACTACTATCAAAAAAATAATAATCAAATTAATGGCATAACAAAGATGCCACCTGGAACAGGAAAAACCGTTATGGCAATTTATTTAGCTAGTAAAATCGGTCTGAAAACGATGATAATAGTTGACAATGATAATTTATTAAAACAATGGGTTAGAGCATTTCTAGATTTCACAGATTTAACTGAAAGTGATATAGGAATTATTAAACAGAAATTTTTCGTCACAGATACTCCAGTAACAGTAGCTCTAGTTCAAACATTATTGTCTCGAATTAAACAAGATTTATCTAAAAATTTCAATTTAATTGATAAAGCAGAATATGGATTAGTTATATATGATGAAGTACACGCAACCTCATCAGCTCCAAAATTCGCTAAAGCTTCATTATTATTCAGAACTCAAAATATATTAGGTCTTTCAGCAACTCCGTTTCAAACTGGAACTGCTGAAATTCTTATGAAGAATACAATTGGCGATATTATATTTGAGACAAAAGATTATGATATGAAACCAAAATATGTTTTAAACTATTATGATAGTGGACTGACAAGCAAATATTCATATGCTCTGTCACGTCAACCTGATTACATCAAAAGAAAAGCTTTTTACAATTCAATTATAGTTAAAAGTAAAGAATATTATAACTTAATTGTGAATTTAGTTAAAAAACGTTTAGAAGAAGGTCATGTAATTATGATTTTATGCTTCACAAAAGAACAAGTTAAGACAATCTCGGAGAGATTAACAGTTGAAGGTGTCGAAAATCGTAGATTCTACGGAGATGAAAAAGAAGATGTTGATAAAGATAACGTTAAAGTGCTTATTGTTACATATGCGTATGCTGGAAAAGGTTTTGATTTTAAGCAGCTTAGTTCTTTGATTCTTGCTGTAAATCTCGCCGGTAAAAAATCATTAATTCAAGTAATCGGGAGAATTCTTAGAAAACACGATGAGAAGCTCTCGCCGGTTGTTGACGATCTTATTGATCTAGCTTTTACTAGCATATTCATACCAGACACTAAAGTCAAAATAAAAATTATAAAAGATGAATTTCATTGTGACATAAATCATTGTGTTCATGGAGATATTACGTACAATTTTTCTGAATTAAAATAACAAGTGAGAGGAAATAATAATGCTTCCTAAGAACTTTTATGATGAAGTTGAAAAACCAAATTATTTAAAAAATATCTTATATTCAGATACAGATTCATTATTTCTTACGATACCTATAAAAGATGCTGATCAATTATCTACTGAACAGAAACTTGAAATAGCTAACAAGGTATCAGATGATATTAACGAAGCAATTGTTAAATATTTAAATCAACATTTATTACAAAAATCAAATGTATCATTAGAGCAAAACACAACATTTTTCAAATCAGAAATGTTAATGGACGCTATAATGTTTCTGGACGTTAAAAAGAATTATGCATATAAGATTTTAGCTAAAAAAGGAAAGATATTTAAATCTCCTAAAATAAGCTATACAGGTATTCAGGTTGTTAAAAGTGATGCGGCAAAACTCACACAAGATCTCTTAAAAGAAATCATTGAAAATGTTATATTAAACACTAACATTGACAATAAAGATAAAATTTCAAAGATTTCAGAAATAGTAAATAATTTCTACAATTACTTTCTAGAGAAATGTGCAAATTTAGAAATCAATGAAATAGCATTTCCTGGAAAGTGGCAAAGAAAAGATATGTTTATTAATGGAATGAAATTATATAATCATATTGTGAAACAAGAAATATTCTCAATGGGTTCGGCCGGTAACTTTATTTACTGTATTTTTAGAAAACCAAAAATGTTTTCAATTGATATTTCTAAAACAAACGGCATTTGCATTCCTTATTCATACGACAAAAAGCTATTAAAGAATAAGTTTGATGAATTCGGAATTGAAATTGATAAGGAAACACAATGGAATAAACTGTTTACTACAACTTGTCAGAGAGTTGTAGATTTAGTTAAAAGTCTAAAATAAAGAACTGGAGAAGAAAAAATGATAATAAAAAATAAATATGGAAAAGTCATTAGGAGCTAAGATCAATGAACCTTGGAACTCCAAAGGTGAAGCTTCCGCAGACATGATCGAGATAATACAAGTATTTGACACAGTTACTGGTGAAGATGTAACAGAACAATATAGATAAAGGGGAGTCGAATTTCTCCCCTTTCTATAATTATTTTTTCCACAAAAAATAAAAGGAGAAAATATGGAAAAACAGATCTCTCAAGAAATCGATCATAATATTTTATTGAACTCTATTAATAAAAACGAGGTTACAAATATTATATATGACATAGTTTATCGCGAAAGGTTACATTTTTTCGAGAGCTATACTCTTCCTTCTATGCTATATAATAGATACGCGCCAGCATTCGGTTGGAATGCTGATTTTAGAAACGAAGAAGAATATATGCGAGCTATTGATGAAATTTATAATGAACAAGGATTTGCGAAAGAATACATTATAAATGATATTGTTAAGAACATAAAAGATTACAAAACAGAAGATGAATTAAAAGAAGATTTAGAATGGTTTAGCGATATTGAATCTATTGCAGAAGACATATTCGATAAATTTTCAATAAGAGAAGTTATAGATTTTTTAGCACCTAAAGTAGAAAAAGATCTTGAAGACGGCAAACTTGATATAGGAGACATCTTCGATAGACTTTTCTTTTATGATCACACGGCAGATTTTCTTACTTTGATAGAAGATTCTGATCAATTAATTGAATTGGCAAAAAAATACAAATTATACGATAAATTAGTAAATGCTCTACAATTAGAAAACTAAAATAAAAACAAATAGGAGGGGTAATGAGCAGGTACGTGAGCCATAACACATATGATTATATTTATGAAAAATCAGAACAAGAAAAAAATAAAAGTAAACGTATATTTGTTGTAAGTCTTATTCTTGGAAGTGTTATTGGAGCTATATGTTGTGCCACAATTGTGAAGAAATGGATGATAAAAGTAAAATGAATATACAAAAATTAACTGATGAAGAACTAGAAGAAATAATAGAAACATTATAAAAAGGAGAAAAAGATGAAATATAAATACCAACTTTGGTGTCCAGACTGTTCTGGAAATGATCCTGACGATAAAGAATTTATCATCTCTTCAAAAGAATTAAGAGCTTTAGACGAACTGTTAAAAAGATTTGAATACAGAATTGAAAACATTGAAGAATCAGTACGTATGATGTCCCAAGAGAATATGACATATATAGACATAATCTTAAAGAAATTAGACGAGTTAGAAAGAGAAGTCAAAAAGTATCTGGCAGATAAAATGTAGTAGAAAAAATAAACGAGATTTTTATAATGAAAAAATTATTTTAAGAAATATCAATAGTTTCGGTTTGATATGATAAAAATTTGTTTATTGATATGATTTTAAAGTGTTATTGTCAAAACACTAACATAAGTGAAACAAAGGAGAAACAAAATGAAAACATCTGATAGGTCTAAAGTTGTAATTAAAATAAGAGACAATTACAATATTCCACCAAATGTTGAACCTATATTCATTGTTGTGACTGATATTACCTACAGTGATAAACCCACCATTGTAAGTAATGTCTTCTCTCAGCAGTATATTGAATGTCATAAATGTGGACATCTTATTAGCGGAAATGATATACATTATGTTATTTCAATAGCAAAACAAAAAGGTTGGCAATATGATGAAGACGTTCAAGATATGATTTGTCCTGAATGCTTGGAGAAGATTAAATAAGCAAAATAAAAGAAGGAGGTGTTGTATATGGCAACGGTATGGGATATGATTAAAGAGAGGAAAAAACAATATAACACAGCTAACAATACATACGAGATGTTTCCAGTTGGAACAAGAGTTCAAGTAATCACACCTGGACAGGATTTAAATTTCTTTTACGACGAGACAGGTGTTGTAATTAGTAACAGTGGCAAATATCTTGGAATAATTGTCAAGTTTGACGAGCCAAGATATTTTGAAAGTGGCTATGTTCAAGAAATCTTTAATTTTGAACCAAGTGATTTAATTGTCTTACCCAAAGGAAAAAACAAAGATTAAAAAATATAACATCACAAAAAAGGAGAACTAACATGGAAAAAACTGAAACAAAAAACACAAATTCTGTTGGACTAGTGACTCTTCAGAGACTTCTTAACTTTTATGGATTTAATAACCACATGACAGTTAAAGAAGTCAAAGAAGAAATTATGGAGAAACTTTGGATTAATCAGTATGGTGTTCGATTTAAAACATTTAATGTAGTTGATAAAGATATATTAATCGGCAAGATAACAGTTGCCTATCACTATTATATCGAGCTTGGAAATGAAGAAGACGAGATCTATCCAGAAAACAAACATCTCATAGCAGCTTTCACATTCTGTGACATAAGCAGAGAAAAATATTCTAAAAAGGAAGGTGAAAAGTTTGCGTTACATCGTCTTCTATGTACTGCTTCAGATGTTGTAGCTAACTCAAAGTATACAAAATTAGAAAATGATTTTATTAAAAATGTGCCGATGGTATTGCCTTTTCAAGCAGACATTGATGTGACAAATATTAAAAGTATGACTGAACAAATTAAACTTCTAAAAGAAGCAGCAATAAAATCAGCTAATTCAATGGGTATTGTCTGGATGTTAGGAATGACTGTCGAAAATCTTAAGTAGAAGATAAACGATTATATGAAAAAAGAAATCATCGATACATACAACGAATTCATTGAAAAAATTAATCAAGAAAATGTAATTATAAAAGCTCCATTTTTAGATATATCTGATGACGAATTGATATGTATTTGGGATCACGGACGTTCATGCTTAAGCAAAATTACTTTTGAACTTTCTAATGATAAACCTTTAATCAAATATACTCTCACAGAACCAGATATGTATTATTCGAAGATTGTATCAAACGTAGATGATCTAATTGATTCATTTATGAAGAATTATTTAAAAATATCTTAGGAGAAAAAATATGGAATTAACTAATAGACAAAAAGATGACTATCATGGTATTTTCGACAGATTGATTGAAACGTTTGAATTAGAAACAACTAAAGACGGAACAGATTACTTAATTCTGAGAAGAGAAGTATTTGATGAAGATTCAGAAGAAACTAATGTAGTCGAAATAAATGCAGAGATAATACATTTATCAGATGGCGCAACATGTGTCGAAAAGATAACATGTACAAAATCAACGTTTGATTCAAATGGTGTCTCAATTTATTGTGACATAAAAGAAATTAATAAGTATTAAAATTTAAAAGGATGATCAGATTCAGAAAGAGTCTGATCATCCGTTTTTAATATTTTCTATTTATATATAGAAATAATCTTATTAGAAAAAGTTTTTTTATTTTAAAATCTTTTTAAAAAAGGAGAATATAAATGACTCTACTTAAAGATCTTGTAAAAAAATATTCATGGAGTAACATTAAATTTAGACTATTTGAATTATATCCAGAAGAAAAGAAAAACTTATTTGGATATAAGGATGTATTTAATAAATTAAAATATAAAGCTGATAATTTCAGAAATAATAAAAAAGCTCAATTAATGAATATTTATATAGAACGGAGTTATAATAGAAATTCAAAATCTCACGAATTTAATGTTTATGGTATAAACGGCGAGAAAAGAAATAAAAGAGACATTCATTGGGCACTAGAGCTTAGTACATATTTACAATGGCTAAATTATAGTGTTCCAGAAAAAACATTAAGCAAATATTCAGAAGTTGATATAATATGTTATTGTCTAAAGGAAATGACATTTTGTGGGTTTTCAGAAAAAGATATACAGTATCAAAAGATATTACTCAAGAAAGATTCAGAAAGTGAAAATATTAGAGCGATGAAAATGATCGCTTGTAGAAATTTAAGAGAACTAATAGATTAGATAAAATTAGGAGGATAAATTGAATTCTCTTACAGATGAACAACAGCAACTTGTTCTTCAGAACAAATACTTAGCTGAATTTGTTGCTTATAAAAAAATTAGAGAACTTAATTTGAATCAGCAACACTGGAACGATATTATTCAAAGCTGTTATCTTGGACTATGTCACGCAGCACTAAAATTCGACCCTTCAAGATTAAATAAATTTAGTACATATGCTGTTCCTGTTATGGAAGGTTACGTGCAACAAGAATTATATAAAATATCTTGGGCGACGCCTACCCATAGAGGATATTTGTTTCCAAACTTAATATCTTTAGAGGAATACAATGATCTTGAACATTTAAATGTAGAAGATATTATTTATACAAAATTGGAGGCAGATTTACTTGAGAAGAATATTAAAGATTATCCAATATTGAGTAACACTGAGAAAAATATCTTGTTAACTATATTACATCAAGATATTTCTCTTCAAGAAATAGCTAAAGATTTGAAATTGAGTAGGCAAGCTATTCACCAAGCTTATCAATTTGGAACTAGAAAATTAAAAATTCACTTTAGTAAAAAAGTTAGAAAGAACAGAAATGGAACAGAAATACTTAAAAACGGAGCAATAAAAAATGAATAAAGAAGAAGAAAAAATCAAACTAATTAGACGCAGAAAAACTTATCAATATTTTGTAAGTATTTTAGAAACATATAGATTTAAACAAAGCTTCACATTAGAAGAAGTATTGAGAATAATTTATAGTGTAAGAGATGAATTTTATACATTTAAATCGAAATCGGCAAGTTACTCAGCATATGAGTCATTGGAACAAGCTATTAAAGATTTTAAAGAAGGAAGAATATAAAACAACTCCTCCTTTCGTTAAGGGTCGGTTTCCTCTTGAGAAATCGACCCTTTCTAAGGAAAATAATAAAAATATCAGGAGGTATTTAATGAACAACATAATTAAAACTTGTTTGAAAATACTTTGTATTATTTCAATTTCATCAGTTCTTACTACTACATTTAACTCATATTTACTATCTCTTCCGACACCAGTCAAAGGATTTGAAAGTAATCCTATTATTGAAGAGATAGAAGCTGATTTGATTAAATTAAATGCACCACAAGCAAAAATACAGAAAATTGCTGAAGCAACATATCTGGCATACAAATCAACTGGAATCAATCCTAAATTAATTCTAGCACTTATGAAAACTGAAAGTAATTTCAAAGAAGATGCAATCGGTCCTGTAAATAGAACTAAAATTAGATATAAAGGTCTATTACAGACACCATCAGCATCATATTTTCCGGATGTTGACATATTACACGGTGCTAGAATCTTAGAACAAAAACTAAAAGTTACGAATAATGATCTTCTACATGCTCTAGCATTATACAAAGGTGGCAACAATAAAGTTGCTCATAAGCAAGCTAAAGAAGTTATTATTCTGTATCAGAAACTGCAGAATTAAAAGGAAGATAAAAATGAGAGAAGATTACAAATATATAGAAAGTGCTATTGATCTTGTTTTATTCGTCACTAACAAAGGTGACGAATATATTGATAATAAAATAAATCAACTTGAAGATTTTCCACCAAGTGATAAGATACTAAATTTTTTAGTACTAGCACAAGATGAATACATAACTATGCCGAAGAAAAGTTCAATTAGTGATTGGGTAGAATCAATTAATAAAACAATTTTAGAATATCTAAGAGATGAAGATTTAACAATCGACAATTTATTACTCACAAAGGAAGATCTAATAAAATTAATTGACGATGAACTAATCGGTTTTCATATTGTAATATGGGACTAAAAATTTAATGAATAAAATAAATAGAAAGGAGATACAACATATATGACTGAAGATGACAGTTTCTTTAGTAAAATAACAGATTGGTTTAAAAAGCATTTTACAATATTTGTAATTTGGATTGTTATTGGTATGTGTATTGGCTTTGGAATTAGTAAACAGCTATATAAACAGCGAATGGACGAAGCTATTAAATTAGGTGGTCTAATTCATAAGAATATTGTTTATGATATTAAATTAAGACCGTAAATGTTTTAAATAAATCTTCATGGGAGATCATATGTAGATCTCTCATGAAGAACAATATATTTATTTTTATCAAATAATGGAGATGATAATGAACAAATTAAGAAAAACAATACAAGTATTAAAAGCTCTTAATTTAGGTATACAGATACCTATAAAAGATACTAATTTAAAATTGGCTGCTGATTCAGAAGATAAAATAATTTTTCTTACATATGATATTGAAAATAATGATAGAGCTCTTAATCCATTAATGGATATAAATGATTTTATAAATTTTATCGACAAACAGTTAACTGATGAAGATATTACAAAAATTAACATGAATATAGCACTTAACAGAAGCATATGATGATAATTTATATGGAGGCGAAAAATGACGAAATCGGAAACAATAGTATTTACAAATGGATGCTTCGAAATACTTCATCCAGGACATGTGTATTGTCTAAATGCAGCTAAGAAATTAGGTGATAAATTAATTGTAGGATTAAACTCAGATTATTCTTTTAGAAGAGTCAAAGGTAGAAATCCTATTATTTCAGAACAAGACAGAAAAATTGTCCTAGAAAATCTCAAGTGTGTTGATGAAGTAGTTATATTTAATGAAACAAGACCTGATAACTTAATTAAAAAAATTAAACCAGATATTTTAGTCAAAGGAGGAGATTGGAGAGGAAAATTAAAAAAAGAAGAAAAAATATTAAAAGAGTTTAACGGCAAGATTCACATCGTTGATCGCTTACCAAATCTTTCAACATCGAATATAATGGAAAAAATTCTGAAACAGAAAACTCAATTTTCAGAACACATTTCAACAATATATCAATTAGAAAAACAAAATAAAGAAATTAAAAAAATATATCAAGCAATTATAAACGCAATTAAAAATAATTCAACAATTTTCATTTGTGGTAATGGTGGGAGTGCAGCTGACGCTCAACATTTCGCAGCAGAATTAATTTCATGTGGTATTAAAGCTATAGCTCTAACTACAGATACTTCTGTTATAACTTCTATTAGCAACGACTTCTCTTTCGAAGAAGTATTTTCAGTTCAGCTGAGAGTTCTTGCTAAAGAAAAAGATATTGTAATTCTAATTACGACAAGTGGATTATCAAGAAATATCATTATGGCAGCTCTTGCCGCTAAACGAAAGAAATGTAAAATAATAACGCTCACTGGTGAAACCATGAGTGATATTCTTAATGATCTCGGTGATATTCAAATTAGAGTTCCATCTACATCAACTCAAATAATTCAAGAAGCTCATATTCTAATACTTCATAATATTTATTTAAAAATAAAAGAAAAAAATTAATTAAAATGTAAAGGATAAAGATTATGTTAACTGAATCTTTTAAGAATCAGAATATATTAGTAATTGGTGATGTTATATTAGACAGATATTTATATGGAACTGTTGATAGAATCTCTCCAGAAGCTCCTATTCCAGTTGTTAAATTAGCTAAAAAAATTGATATTCCTGGGGGAGCAGCTAACGTTGCTTGTAACATAAAAACTCTAGGTGGTAATCCATATTTAGTAAGTATAATTGGAGGACATTCTATCGAAAACTCTTCAGAAGTTCTACCAGACTTCTATGGATTAAATCTTATTAGTATACTGACTGAAAGATTTCATATACCTATTGAATATCTTTTGATTGATACAAGTTATATAACAATTGCAAAAACAAGAATTATAGCACATAATCAACATGTTGTTAGATTAGATGAAGAATTTATAGATTCTTTTGAACTATCAAATACGGATTCAATTACAAAGATATTAATGATAGTACAAAAATTAATAGAAGAAAAGAACATTAAATGTATAATAATTTCTGATTATGTAAAGAAAATGTTATGCACTACAATAATTATAAATGTTATTAAATACGCACAACAAGCAGATATACCAGTAATTGTTGATTCAAAAAGACATAATTGGGATGTTTTTAACGGCGCGACTATCATTACTCCCAACAGACAAGAGCTGGCATCAGTTCAGATGAATCGAGTTCAACCAATACACGAATTATTAAATTACTTAAACATTGAATATATGTTAGCAACTTTAGGAGATGAAGGAATGATGTTATTTCAAAGAAATGTAAAAGATCCGAAAATATTTCGTACAACGGCAAAACAGGTATATGATGTCACAGGAGCTGGTGATACTGTTGTTGCTGCGTTATCTCTTGGAATAGCTGCGAAATTTAATATTGAACAAGCTGTCAAAATTTCTAATATAGCAGCTGGAATTTCTGTTGGAAAAATTGGAACAGCAACCGTATCTCTTGAAGAATTAGAAACTGAAATAAAAGAACATAAAGATGAAAGCAGTATTTCTTGATAGAGATGGTGTAATTAATAGAGATATTGGTTACATCTGGAAAAGACAAGATTTCGAATGGCTGCCAAAAGTTCCTGAAGCTATTAAATATCTCAAGAGTATGAACTATCTTGTGATAGTTATTACGAATCAGGCCGGTGTAGCAAAAAATTTATACACATTAAAAGATGTAATTGAATTACATAAACAAATTAATAATGAATTAAAATCTAATTTTAATACTAAAATTGACGATTTTTTCATTTGTCCACATAAAAATGAAGACAATTGTAACTGTAGAAAACCAAAACCAGGTATGATAATTGAAGCAATTAAGAAGTGGAATATTGACGAAATTGACAAATCATTTCTAATTGGTGATAAATTAATTGATATTGAAGCGGCAAGAGCTGCTAACGTTACAGGATATTTACTTAATCCAGATTTAACATTATATGATTTTATACTAAAAATAATGGAGGCGTACCATGAAAGATGAAAAAATTGAAGGAATGGATGAGGCAGCTAATGAAGCTGAAGAAGTTCTCAGTAAAATGACGAAAGAAGAAATTTTTCCAGTTGGTAAATGGTGGCAGGAATGGTATCTAAAAGCTGGACACAAACGACTTGGTAGAATCTTAATTAAGCGAATTAAAGAACTATCAAAAGAAAACGAATAAAAAACAAATGGGGACTACCTTAGTGGTAGTCCCCATTTTTTATCTTTTTTTGCGGTAAAAAACCCCTCTCCTTTCGGAGAGGGGGAAGAGGAGAGCCGACAAGGCGCTGGGAGGCGTTCAACAGACCTTCGCTCTCAAATTATGGTTTTACTTCAGAACCAACTGAACCCGAATGTGAACCCCAAGCACTCAAACCAGAACCATGAGATAAAAATCTTTCATAAGTACTATCAGCAATACCCATATATCTAAGTGATTTCAGAAGCTCAACAACTTTATCAGTTATACCTGGTTCTGCTGATGTCAATGGCGCACCGTCGAAACTAAATGTAACTGAAAGCTGAACTGTATCATTTGCTGTAATATCTGAAGCACCAGCTATATCAACTGGAATTGTTGTTGGAAAAACTCCCTGATATATATAACATTCCTCAATCTCTGCAGCAGTAATATCAGCATTTTGAGCTTTTACAGGTTTTGTTTGAGCGACTGCACACCAGCCTTTATAGTTTATAGGAATAAATTCATTACCAGATAACGGGCTAACACCTGTAAATGGATCAAATACCGAAGCCCAACGCCTGATTATATTTAGTATCGGCATATTCTGATATTCTCTAAATGTTAAAGTAAACTCACGTGTTGTTATCACGTTTGTAACATAAGAAGAACCAATCTGACCCTGACCCATAATATCAACTTTTGTTAGAGTTTGTGTATGAGGAGTAAATCCTTCCGCAGTACTATGTAACCATTTTGCAGCTACAGCTGCGTTATCTGCGCTAGTAAAAAGTTTTTCTGGTAGTCCAAAAATAACTTGAAAATATCCAGAAACGTAAGGCTGATTAACTCTCCAATGACCACCAATATCACGTGTCAGAAAATCTGGTTTTTCTCTATCTTTTATAGCATTCGTAAAACGAGTTGCTAATCTACTTATAATTGTAGTTGCATCTGCCATAGTTATTCTCCTTTTAGATTAAATTTAGTTTAAACGGCCAGAGCTATAAAAGATCTGGCCGTTTATCATACATCTATTAATGTACAATAATAAACACATTAATTTTCTCGATTGCTCTGATCGGTGTCATATCAATATAAACATTAAGTTCACTTGATGTTTCATCAAATACAACGCTTACGGTAAATGTTTTCAACACTGAATATCTTTCGACACTCGATTCAAGAAATTTACTCAAGAAATTACTTACCCTAAATTGAGCCTGACCAATCCAATACTGAGTTGCTCTTCTCTGTAATATATCCTTCAACAATGTTGGAATAACTTTTCTAACATAAGCAACAAATTTAGCAACATGTAATCTTTTAAGAACGGACAATCTCTTCCAAGTCGTTAATTGTGTTAATATATACTTGCCCTGAGGCTCAACTATAACCATATTAAGTTCAGCGTCTTGAAGATCACCACGTTCTGTATGATTTGCTTTATATGCAAGTGTAATTGGTTCAGAAATAGCACCCTTCTCAATACCTGCAACAGGTTCTGCTAAGAAGTATGCACCGTCGCAATATAAATGTCTCTCAAGTGCATGATACACTGGAGTCATCCAAATCCATTCACCTGTAAACGGATCAAATATTTTTCTATACTGTACATAAAGAGCAGCCGTCCATGTGTTCCATGGAACATCATCCAACCTAGCTGTTAAATCGCTAAGATAAGATGTTACATACGCACCTGTATCGGCTAAACATATACAATCTTGACGATATTCAGCAAGCTGTCTACCACCATCCTGAACAGTCGCAGAATAACCACCTGTAATAATGTAATCTGGTTCATACCATGGATAGACACACTCAGGCATCTGCTCAATCGAACCATCAACACTTGTTAAACCACCTTGATAAGCTAATTTGATCAAACCATCAAGATAATCCCTATCAGACTCAAGATTACCAGATGAATTATACATAGGAAGAGTTCTTCCTGTATTAACTGTCCCATCTGTTCCATTTTCAAATGTAAGTCCACCACTTGCTACATTTCCAGTAGTAGATACAGTTGCTCCAGAAGTTGTTAACAGTAACATCACTTGAAGTCTTGCTTTTGTTGCTTGAGCTTCTGTTACTGAACCAATTGCAATCAAATTACTACCACCATCAGCAGATACAACTCCAACGAATTCACTTTCATTGTTAATAACATCTTCAATATACATGACAGCACCACTAGTTAAATCTTTAATAATTGAACCAGTTGCTGTTCTACGTGTTAATGAAACTGTCCATGGACCTTCAAGCAGTGTTTCAGTATTATCATCATTCACGTAATAAATACCAATATCCATAAAAAGATATGGATATAAAACAACACCATCTGAATCAGTGTACATTTTTTCCATTGTAACATTACGTACACCTTTAATTTTTATATTATTATAATATGTACCGGCACCTTTGGCATAAAAATACCATACAGTAGTAGCTGACGTTGTATCAAAATCAGCTTCACTGTTAACACTTGTCTGACTTGTTGCGACAAAAGGTGAACAAGAATAAGCAGCACAAGGTGGTGCTACTGGTGCTGTACCGTCATAATTTCTATCGAGATATAAATAATAACCTCCAGTTGATGATTTCGAAACTACTTGAGCAGCATTTGCAATAGTATCGCCGGTTGCGAAAATCCAAGTACCAACAGATACTGCATTATAAGAAGCAACATCTGCACAAGTGACTCTATTAGGATTAGCTCCACTTGGACTAAATGTAAACAGAGCATCTGATCCGCCTGTTTTTGTTATTTTAGTAGAACTTGTTGATTTACGAATTATACCATTTGCCCAATAAGCATCATCCGGCATAGCACGGACGAGTAGAAGTTTATTAGAATACTGAAGAAATTTATCTGCAAGATAATGTGCAAGAGTAGTCTTTCTATAATTTGGCTGTCCGAACATCTTATGGAACTGTTCGCGAGATGTCAACGTAACAACTCTGTTGTGTGGTCCACGATCACAGACTGTTACGATGTAGCCAACCCTACCAAGTTCAAGTGCCGGAGCAGCGTAAGACGCGTCCTCTATTGACACATATACTGCTGGTTCTCTTCTATCTGTTACTGGCATATTCAATCTCCTTTTTTAAATTAGATTTATTTTTATATTAGCAAAGTATATACCACAGTATTGTTAAAGTACTTTCTTTTTCTTTCCACTTAGGAGCGAAGCAAATATGTGAAAACATTTTAGCTGTAGAACCAGAAACAAAATATAAAGCGGCTTCATCAATCTTAATGGAAGCGCCCGCTGCTAATGAAGTGGGCTCTCCACTTGGTATCACGCACGTGTATTTAACTTTTGTATAATTTGTACAACTTGCTCCACCGCCGCTATAACCTTGGGACTCTAAGTAGATAGATCCACCACTAGCTGTTACTGGTTTAACTGCTAATGTTACTCCGCTTGGTTCTGTTAAGTAGCCACTAACACCAAGACTAATTGCCGATAATTGTTGTGTATCACAAATATATGGTCCATTAAGCGTTACAGTAGATCCCGCGACAGTTGATCCACCACTTCCTACACCAAAATGAGACACAACATAACTAGTATAATTTGGTCTGCTTCCTCCAGAATATGCATATGTTGCCGAAATTCTCTGAGCGACAAACTCTCGACCTTGTGCAACTACTAGGTTAAAACCTTCATCATAAACTAAACCCTTCTTCGTTTCCAGAAATATTCGAACAAAACCAATTGGTCCAAGAGCTCCTTTTCTGAGTTCGGCTTCAAGTTTATCAAATATCTTGTATTCATCATAATGAAGAATATTCTGATCTAACACAATTAAACCTCCACGCTTTTTTAATAAACAACAACATAATCATCAACTACCGAAACGTTATCAGAACCAGAAATAGGCATATTAGATAATATTTCACTGAATAAAGCGTTCACACCAAGAACTGATTGGCCGGGAAATTGTTCTAAGTGTTGCAAACTTTCTGTTATATCTTCACTTGTTAACTCTAATAAATCATATAAACAATAGTAACTAACTAATACACTAAGAGAACTATAATATAAATAATTAAATAAACTTGTCTCTTGCGAACTGATGCTCATCAAAGATTGAGATATCATCGAAACTGCAAAATTCCACGTTTCTTCAAGTCTTGAAGTATCAGAACTAGAATAACTAAATTGACTTATAAAGGAAGATAATACTGACAACAATGAACTATAATAAAAATATTCAAATGAAAATGTTTTCTGCGAACTAATACTCATCAAGGACTGAGCAATCATCGAAATCATAAAACTCCACATTTCTTCGATCTCAATAGAATCTGAACTAGTATATTCAAATCGATTTGTAAATGAAGATAATATGGGTAATGATGAATTATAAATATAATTATAATTAAAAAAATAAATATCACTACATGCAAATATACTTGCCATAATAATTGATATTGTAAAAGCATATTGACTGTCATCAGTCCAAGCAGTATTAAACTTATCTCTACATAATATACCTTCACGATATTGTGTATATAATTCTACATGAAATGGTTTGAAATTATATAATATAGTATAAGTTGAGCTAGTTTCTGGATTTATAACTATCTGTGGTAAAAATCTCATTAAATATTCAAAATATTTCGTAAAATTAGAATCTTCACTTGTTTGAGAGTATAATATAAGCGAACTGTATATTTCGTTAAGAATAATATTTATTTCTCGTTTTTGATTATCTTCATCTTCAAATGATGAAATACGATCATCTAAATAAACGGCGAGATTCGGACTTTGAGTCGCTAAAACGGCTAACATTTGAGTATGATTCATTGTATCAGGTATTTCTTCCCATTTTGCTAATATGTTTGCAAAATAGGTATTATAAAATTTATCTCTTTTATCAATTGTATCAATTTCATCATATTCTTTAATGATATTATCGACATCATCAATAGTATATGGAATTGAACTTATCAAACCAGTCTGTGCAAATCGTAATGCAAAATTTAAACTTGAACTTTCCCACGTGGTATCATAATAACGAGTCATTAAATAATACCACGCATAATAAATATACTCTAAAGGAACAGACATAGAAGTATCATTAAAATATAACTCAATATTAGTATTGCGAAATTCTTTTAAAAATATTGTAACAATGAGATCATATAATAAAGATACTTCTCGTGATAAATCATAATCTAAAAATAACAAATTTGATTTCAGCGGCAAGATCAGTTGATTATTCGCATACAACTCATTCAACTGATCTACACTGACTAATAAGGAAGGTATTTGATTATAAATCGACACATAATCTAAACTTTCCAAACTCAAATCTAAATCTTCATGCTTATAAATATTCACTGGCTTTAGAACCCACGGCTGTAATTTAGTAGAGTCGTAATCAATATACAATTCATAGATATTAAGTTTATTAAAATCACTATATACTTCGCCGAGCTTCTGAACAAACGACAACGACGCCTTATATCTCTGAAAGTCACATAAACTCTTCAGAAAAATCATCTTATCAGTAAAAGTGAGTGATTTAATTAACTCACTAGGAACTCCAACAGCTACTAAAAGCTTATCATAAAGCTCAACATTTGTAACATTCGCCGTTTCAAATAAATCTTTAAAATCAGTTGGAATATCATTATAAGCATGATTATAATAATAGTCAACTAAGTTGTTAATAATAGTATCATATACTTTAGCATCAGAATAAGGGAGATAATTCTTTATATATCTCTCAAAAAATTCTTTAACAGTATCATAAGTTATAGTCTTAAGTTCAGAAGATGTGCTAATTGATTCATCACTCACATTTCATCTCCACTTTTTATTATTTATCTATTACATCTTTTACTTCCCAATTAAAAGCCTTCTGTAAAAGTTGATATGATAACAAAAATAAGTTATCAACATCATTTGTTGGTGTATCATACGATATAGACCAAGTATACTCTTTAACCTCTTTATTAACTAAATCATATACATGATAAGTATAATTGCCCGCACGATATGGCAAATCTGTATATTTACTATAAAACATTGTATCCTTAAAAATATCTAAATAGCCATAAGGAAATAAATACTCTTCAAACAATCTATTGTATTTTGTTCCATATCGTCTTTTAAAAAATATTATCACTTCATTTGCTTCAATAGGAACTAAATTATTAGCTTGATATAAATCATAATATGCATCATAATAATTATTAAATTGAGTTAAAATTGTTTCACATTGTGAAATATTAGCAAGCAACTGTTGATACTCATTGTATGTTATATATGACTCACGTGTTAAATCATAGACATAATGATTTAATGTTTTTAATTGTTTTGCATCCGAAATCGGCGCATACTCTAAATCTAACTCAAACCATGTTAGATTAGCGTCAGTATATAGAGCATTTACTGGCGTCCGAAAATTCGTCACTCTAAAGATTTCTCCAGATTTAATAGGACCATAAAACATTACAATATCATGAATCCTAGGAGTTACAGTGTAGACAACAATCGAAGAAGTGGCATCCAACATCTGTCCTCGCATATCTGGATTGTTCGAAGTCGCATTAACAACTGGAGCAACATAGAATGACGGCGTAAAATCATATATATTAAACATAATTCTTGAAACGTTATAGAGATCATAGGTTGCTTCTAACTTTTCATCATAAGTAGAGTTGTTAATATCAATATTATAATATCGAACGAAAACGCTTGGACGTTTTGCGTTCATATAATATTTAACTAAATTTAGATATTCACTATAATATGATTGAACTATTTGTGGATCATAAAGAGCATTTAACATTATTCATCCTCAATTAAGCTTCTATTTTGATAAAGAAATAATATTTTTGAAGTTTATAAAAAATTTATATTACAAAGGAGATAATTATGAACCCAACAATTACTAAAAAGAATCCAACTAACAATACAACACAAGCTGTTGTAACCTCCGAACATGAATTTATTCTTGCGAAGAAATTCAATGAATTTTCAGATGTTATTTGCCCATTTATAAAGCTAGAAAACGAATATTATACAAATTTTGTAATCCCAATTACACAATTACATCGTATTCAAACATTGTATGAAATGATAATTACCGGCATTGCTAAATTTACTGTTTCAGAAAACTCGATCATATTTGATTGCACTAAAAATTTACCAAACAGTATGTTTGGTAATGTTGAAGAAGGATATATTCACTATTTAGCAACCGTAGAAAAAAATAAAGAAACAAATCAAAACGATATCATAGTTGAACCCAAACTAGTTTTTGAAACATTAGAAACATCTGAAAGTGTAAATATTACATTTAATCAAAAAACTAAATTCAGAAGCGAATATCTAAAAGCTTTTCCAATCATTTTAAAATCTGGATTCATATTCTCTACTGTTGATCAACAAAATTGTCGACTATTTATGTCGATACTAAAACCATCAGAAAATTTTGTAGGTGAATGTTCAAAATATGAAGTTAATAATCTGATACAGTACATTCTTCCCCTGTGGTCTATATTTAATATTAATATTAGCGAAAATATTCAGGTTAGTCTCCGCAATGGATTCTTACCTGATCAGTTTAAGAAACATGAATCAGCAATAATGATTAAAGCTATCTATAATTTATCAAATCCTGAAAATATAACAATCAGCTGCGTCGGCAATCAAGTAAACGTAGACACATACTAAGTAAAAAAAAGATTCTCTATATGAAAATATAGAGAATCTTTTTTTACCGAAATTCCATATTGAGCTTTTTATGAACTTCATTGATTATAAGATTTATATTAACATTAAACTCAGTATAAGCACCAACGGAAGTTGGTTGTATATCAATTGACTGAACATAAATATTAACATCAAGCAAAGTTCTAATAAGATCTATTATTCTACCAATTTCAGCAGCTACTAAAGTTTGTCTAGTTGCAGTATCTCTCATTTGAAGATGATTTTTTAATGTACAACCAAATGTTGGATCAAAAGGATATGCTCCAGGAAGAATATTAAAATAATTCTTAAGATACTCAACAACTAAATCAACAACATTCGTGAAGCCTTTAAAATCTCCATATTCAGAAGCTTCTGGAGCAAAATCAAACAAAACATTATATTGAATATCAGGTAAAGTACTATAGTAATTTCTAATTAAGTGCTGAATTCTTATTGGTAGTTGTTCTAATTCATAAGTAGTACTAAAAGTTCTAATCGATAACGGCAACTGCTTCTGTATTTCCTTAGGTAATGTGGTTATATCGATAGTCATATTTACCGCCTTTTAACTGGCTGTTGTCTTTTAGACTTAGCTTGCATTTGTCTCATTCTTTCATCAAGCATTCTTTTCTCTTTCTTCTTTTCTTCCACTTGTTTCAGAATTACATCTGTATATAGTGGATACGGAAGATGAAGAATTGAGAGAAGATCTCCACTATTTTCAAACAGAGTTTGATATAATAAAAAAGTATCCACAAAATACTTATAATTCTTCAGTGCCCTCCCCTCGACCAAGTAAGCTTCTGCGAAAAAACTCGACTTCAAGATCCACTTGGAAACGTACATCGTTTCCACACGATGGACACTTGACGAATGTATAAAATTTTGGATAATATTTATCAAACTTTTCTCTATAAGCCTTAAAGAAATCTTCAGAAACAACATGTGGAATATATTGTCTAAATGCTATCAACATCTCTTGAATATTATCAGTTTTAGGTGGGTCTGGTATTGCGACATCTTTCTTCTTAATCATGATCGATTTAGTCAAAAGTGCCATTTGTTCAGATCTATTAAAGATCGAGCCGGTTGAATCTAAATTATGTTGTAACATTTCAACTGATAAATTGCTCAATAATTTATTATTATCTCGAATAGAAGGTAACCTACTTTCGAAAACATAAATATAATCATCATAAGGTACTTCTATCGGAAATACATATTCATAAAATTGTTCACTCTCTTCCCAAGGCAAAAATGTATCTTCTTGTATAAGAGAATCTAATAACACTTCCTCTTTAAATTCAGCTTTACAATTCTCTTTATCACATTTAAATGTTCTTTTTCCAAGAGTTTCATAAGTTGTTTTATAGAGACCCCAAATTAAACATATTTTATCAATATTAGATGTAGTTGCGCAAAATAATTCATAATTTTCTCTACTAAGTGTTCCATCAGGATTTTGAATCTCTGTATGTGAATTGAGCAGTCTTGTCATTTCACGATCATAATTAACTGGTGAAGTTAAAGATGTTCTTAATGCTAAATCATCTCCAACCTTAAGTGGACTAATAATTGCTGTTTTTCTAGCAATTGGTAAAGGAACTTCTTGTTTCTTAATATTACTAATAATTTCTGCTACTTTTAAAAATTCACTTAAAGCCATAATTTTCTTTCGCCTCCCATTTTATTTTTTAAAGATTTTGATAAATCGGCCAGATCTACGAAAGATCTGGCCGATTTTTAACTATTTATTACGTAAAATATGTATCAAAACCTGTTACATTTATAACTCCAAGACCATCTGTTCTAGGAATATCAATAAGAGTTCTAGAACGTACAAAGTTTCTGGTGTTGCCATCTGTTACTTCTGTTACGATGTACAGTGGCTGATAAATTAGATCAACGATTGCAGATTTCTCGAGAGCATCATTTGGTGCCTTTGTAGCTTCGTAAATCTTACCTTCTGCTATAGCATTAGATTCGAGAACTTTCATTGACAAGAACTGTGCTGCTTCTCCTATCCAACCAGCTGCACCTTCACCCTGACCAATACCGGGCATTCTAAGTGCAAAGGTCTGAAGACTTCTCAACATAGCTGCAGTTTTCAAGCCAGCCACGAGATAAGCAGGATACATATTGAAATTTCTACGAATATTACCAGCAACTATAGCAATTTTCGGAATTACTGACTTAAAGACATCGATAGGATTATCTGGCTCAAACTTTGTACCAGTTTTATCAAAATAAGCTAAATCTAGCGTTTCAGCTGTACCATTAGTGGTCATATCAGTTTCTGCTGCTGCGAGGAAATATGCTAAGTCAGCATCCTTATTCAGAAGTATCTGTCTCTTAATAGCTTCCGAAAGTGTTCTAATAATATCAATTTTAAATATTGCACGGAAATCCTGAATGTCTTCGGGAGGAAGCTCAATCAAGAAATCTTCATTCTGATCGATTGTAACATCAGTCATTTCTGTTTCAATCCTAACTTTGATTCTACCATTCATTGTGCCTATCGACATAAATCTGACACTCAGAGTTGCGCTAGCTGTTGTAAATGAAGATGACGAACCGCCTGTACTATAAATTACCTGATACTGGAAAATACCGGTATCATAATTAATATTACCAGTAAATGAACCAGTAACTGTTTTACTATCATTTGATGTAAAAGTAAATGTGCCAACGAACTGATTTCTGTTATCAGGTTTTATAATCACTGAAACGTTGTGAGTTACACTGCCACCACCAGCAGGTGATTCTGTTACTGTAACACCAGTGATCATTGTGTATCTTCTATTGATTCTGTAATCATCAGCTGTTACTGTTGCAGGTGAAACTGCTGCAGATGCGAGTGTAAAAACATTATTGCTTACTCCTGGAGTTACAGTTAAACTAAGTGCACTCGGTCTTATTGTCTGAGACATTGTGGGTATTCTAACTGCAGTTGATGTTCCACCATATCCACGAATATATGCCATAATTTTAATTCTTGGAATGGATACAATTGGAGAAGATACTGGATAAACATTGCAAAGTTCGGAAATTATAGGTTCTGCATAAATATCAACGAGAATAGGAAAACTTAATACTGTCCAACCAAAAGACAGTGTAGAGCCAGGAACGTTAGCAGCTTCTGTAAGGATTGCTTCCCTCTGTCTATTAGCAACAGCAAGAACACTGGACCTTACTTTTGCATCAAGACCATCTGTAAGGGCATCCATATAAGCCCTAAACATTCCATTTTCAGTTATGAGTTTAAGTGCACCAGCTGGAGTTCCAATTTCATCGCTGTGCTCATTTATAAACTGTTCATAGTGTTCGAAAAGAGGTATATCTGACATAGTTCAATCTCCTTTATTATTAAAAATTGAATTTTATTTTTTTAGAAACGATATCACAAAATTTTTCATTTATAATATCATCAATAAACCTTGTAATTACCTGATTTCCATCCATAATTGTAATCTTATCGATATTTAAAACATTCATATCAACATGTTCAAAAATTGTTTCATAGATGTTATCAGCGAGAAACTCAGAAGCGCTTTCTGGTAAGAATTCAAGTACTTTTGCATTAGTATGACTTGGATTTGATACGATGTCGTACGTAATTGGTCTGATGGGTTCTTTAACCATGATAGTTCCATCTGATAGAGCTTCGACCGCTCCAAGTGCACGGAGTGAAAATCCTACATCCACTTTATCTTTCATAATTAAATTATAAAGATCTGGACCTTTGAAACCACTTAGAGTTTCAAATATTCCACACACTTGTTTATCATTAATGTATATTTGTCTTAAAAGAGCCCCACAATTATTAATCTCAACTATAGCAGCTCTTTTCTTTAAAATATTAGGATCAGCTGATACAAAAAGTGGATGATCTATTTCCATCAGTAACGAACGACTTGCCGCTTTTGGAGATAACTGAGTTACAATGGACTCACATATATTCATTGGATAAACTCGTCCATTTGCATTCTTCTGTTCAACTTCTTGTAAAGTAGCCTTAGCACATACTTTCATCCTACCATCTGTAGCTCGTTGTTCTTCTAAGATCTCGATTTGGTTATTTGCTGTAACATGTGTTCCTTCAATGATAAATCCATAATGCTTGATTTCAGGTTGTTTCGCCATTTGTCAACCTCGCTATTTTTTCTTCTAGATATTCTATTAAACTATTAGCAAGTACTAATAATGAATTATACGACAAATCATCTGCAAACTTCAACACAGTATTTAAATCCTCGTCTGTAATATTACAACTCTTAAGTCGACTTTGTAATTCTTGTAGTCTTTGAATAAGAAAATATTTCTTTAGTGGAATAAATTCTGGAGGAGTAGCATCAGCAGACTCTTCAGGCATTTCTTCGTCTTCTAAATCATCCTCGGCATAATCTTCATTATCATACTCCTCTTCAGACGGCTGTTGTGAAACAACCATCCTCTGTGGTGTTTGCTGAACAACTTGCTGAGGTTGCTGAACTACAGCTGCTTGTTGAGGTGGTTGTTGAATATTAGTTACTTCCATAAATTGCTCAAATAGAAACATTACCCACCTCCTTCTCCAGACGCAGCATCAACTTTTGCTTTAGTCTGTTGTAAAAGAACGTATTGGTCAGCTTTCTTTTTAAATTCGTCCCAATTAATATACGGAATATATTGTTGTAAAAAGTAATAAGGATCAATTGATGTCTGCAATGTCTGAAAAATGCCATTTATATTACCTATAGATGATAATGACATCTCAATTAATTGTAAAATTAATGTTATAGGTGGTATTAAACCAATTTGTACATACTCAGATGGTTTAATTTGTTTATCTCCTATCTTTAAATCTTTTATTTGAGCAATAATATCAATAATTTTATTTAGCCCAGCTGTAACATTTTCTTGAATATCAACTATTTCTGTCGCGAAAGCAACATTAGTATGAACTAACTGCTCACGCAACTCAATCACATCTGCGTAACCCAAATACGCTGGTGGAATGCCTGAAAGACTCATTATTTCCCTTCTAGCATCCTCCAAATCAGCAACTCTAACAGTTGGATCACCATGACTAGCAATCTCAACATCGATTGGTTTGTTTCCACCTTTTGCTAAGATAAACATATCCTTAAAATCACTTAAAATTTTCGGTATACTCTTAAAGCTCGATATATCATCGAGCGTAACACGAGTATTATATAACTCTCTTTTAAGTTTCTGAATCATACCAGCGTGCATTTGAGTTGCACCAATGTCAATAGTCCATTTACGAACAGGTGCTGCTCTAGATAATTTTAAAATTACATTAGCAAGCTGTGATAAAATATATAACTTTGAATGAAAAGTTAACGGATCAATAAATGAACCACCATATGGATCATATTCAGAAGATAAAAGACTGAAAGGCACCATCCTGCTAACAGGAATAAATCTAACTTGTATTCTATTTAATTGTAACTTTCTTTGTGATAATCCATGTTCAACTACAAGTCTCTTAATATAGTTAAAAATACTTGGATCAAGACCTTTTAGCAAGCTATCAAGTGATTCATTACCACTTGAAGGTGTTCTATTAGCTTTCTCCAATGTAGTTTTTACTATGTAACGCACTAAACGATCAGTAATATTTTCTTGTGATACTACATCTCTGCCTAAAATTGACGTAACTCTACCAACCAAAGTTGATAAAGTTTGTGTCAAATTATAGACCATAGGTGTTTCGTCTTTTGCAACTTCTAAATATCCCAATATTGAGCCGTAATCTGTTTGAAGTATTACTATATTATGTGGTTTGTGAATCTTAAGTAAAATATTATCTAGATTAAACACATTTATATTCTGTTCATTTTCTTGTTTTTCTTCGAAATTATAAACGGCAAAATTGTCAACAACTTCAGTCAAACACTCTGCTATTCGTGAAACAATAACATCAACCTGTTGATCCACATTGCCGTTCTTCTTATATTGCAATTGTTCAACCCTATTATTTAACGTTTTAACATTTGATTCAAATAGAGCTACCGTATTTAATATATTTGCCGATTCTTTCTTTTTAGCTTCAGCATTAATATCAACTACTTCGACAAAACAATCGCCATAAACAAGTGTTATTGGTAAAATCTTATTTCGCAATTTTATGGCTAAATCAAATGTTTTTAAACACACTTCTGCAAACTTCTTTACATGCTCAAAAATTTCAACATCCAATTCTTTCTCAAGAGATGTATCACTTACTGGACGAATCAGTAAACTCTTTCCTGTAACTGGATTTTTTTGTAAGATATTCGCAATGTATACTTTTACCATTCTTTTAATAATCGGCACGTATCTATAAGCTTCATCATATATATTGTATCTTTCCAGTCGATCTCTCGAGACAGAGACGCTTTGAAGTAATCGATCGATTTCTTCCTTTGGAGCGTTTTCCATAAAGGAACTAACAAAATCGCTCGAAATCGTATCAGATGTTTCTTGCCGATTCAAAGTAGGAAATTGATTAATCAAAGCATCTATTCGATTATCAATATCTTTTAATTCTTCATCTCCAAAAAAGGAACTAAAAAATGACATAGGTTCTTACCTTTTTAAATTTGATATGATGTATAAAATCAAACCATCAACACTATAATACTTTAATAATACTTTTAAACAACGATCTGATAAGTACTTCTTCATGATTTCTTTAGCGGCATCTGCGAGATAATCATTATATATTTTCATGTAAGCTTCAATTGCTTGTGTTCTAGATTTAGGATCTAGATCATATTGAGCTTTTAAATGTTCCAATTTCGGTAATAATATAAATTGATGATAATAATCAATAATATTCATTAATACCTGCTCATTAATAATCAAATTACTATCTTCTTCTTTTCTAAATCTAAAAACAAGCATCGCTAATAAAACAGCTTGAATTAATAAAAGTACACAAATTAAAACATTAACCAAGAATACCCTCTTTCTTCAACTCTTCAAGTGCAGCATCAAGCTTTGTTTCATCAATATTTTCTTCAAGAATCTCTACTGGAATACCATCTCTTTCCATCATTACTGCAACATAAGCATCAAAACTACCAGATTCAGTAATAACTTCATCCTTTGCGAGATCTTCTTCAAGTCCTTCCATGAAAAGGTTAAGACCTCTTTCGAAGCCCTCGTCGACGGCTTCATCAATCAACTGTACAAATTCTCTAAGCATAAACATATCCTCCATATTATTAGTATTTTGTTAAAAAGCTCTTGGTGTGTCAAAACACCCAATTTCCCGGTTGATATTATAGTTAGCCTTTTGGATACCTTCAAAAAGTGCAAATAATTTATAAAAAATATTCGAAGGGTTCATAATTTTGATAAAGGTTGTTGTTCCACCGGCAAGAGCTAGTAAGTTGTTCCTCTTCTTCTTCTTAGAACTTCAAATTCCCCATAAATCTCAGGATCAACTCGTCTTCTAACGTCTGTTTCAAATTGTCTTTTTGCTATTCTTCGAGCTTCTTTAGCTCTCTTCTTTATCTCTTCCGGACTAGTCTTCAGTTGACTATTTATTATATACTCTCTAACAGTCTTCTTCGGATCACCAGTCATACCAGGAAGAGGTCGACCAGGTTTACTAACTTGCCATTCAAACAATCCACAAATACTAATCATATTTAAATTCTCCTAAATTAAAATTTATCGGCCAGAGCTATAAAAGATCTGGCCGATTTTCATTTACATAAACATTGAATCACTATCAACTTTAAATGTTTCTTCCAACATTCCTGTAGATACACTTGATATTGCTAAATCTGTCAACATCTGAACATCCCTTTCTAATCTTTCACTATTTGTCTTTATAATTGGTGCGTCTTTAATATATTCATCAATATTATTATAAATTCTCAAATTATGTTTACAAAATAGCATATATTTAACTTTTTCTTTTTCTGAATCTTTTGATTTAGTAATAACAAATTCGAAAGGAATTAATGTATCTACAATCTGATCTTTAATCTTCATCAATTCAGGATTTACAAAATCTATAACATTACTATTTTCTACACTTCTTCTAGGAATGACAAATGATCTAACTTCTTCAGAAAGAAAATTTAAATCACTCCTCATTCTACACATATACATAAAATCTGTATATCTAACTTTCTTATAACTATCACCAGTTGTTTCATTTCCTAATTTAGTAGTTGTTCTTTCAGCATCTTTTCGACTCTGAGTAGGACTGATTGTAGGAACTTTATGAATTCTAGATAATGCTCTAAGTTCTTGAACAACTTGTCCTAAAGTATCATATTCTTTTATGTTGCTAAAACGATACACAGTTGGATTCATACAATCAATGTAATCTAAAAATATCATTTTAATATTATATCCTTCTACTTTTAAACGATCTATAAACCGGCCAAGATCTCCTGGTGTAAACTCATTTTCGTTGCAATGTTTAATAATTAGATTAACATTTCCAGCTGTAACTTTAGCAACACTTGTCTTTAAAATATTTTGAAACATTTTCTCTAAACTATAGATTAATTTAAAATCATTGTCTGGTGGAATACCAGCTAATTGAGTTGCTCTTGTCATTTCATAAGATTTAGCAAATAACTTCTTTAATGTATCAAATCTATAATTTCCAAAAATTGATGCAAAACGGCGAGATAATTTATATATATCATCTTCAAGAGTTATAAACAAGATGGCATCGTTCTTTTCGAAATCGGCAAGATTATTCTTAATCATTCGATAACAGAGATTGATCAAGAATATTGACTTACCATGATTAGACGGCGCCGATATCAAATGTACACTTGAACTTTCAATACCATCTAAAATAGTATCCAACGTATCAAATCCAGTTCTAAATACTGAAAAACCTTTTGAAATATAATGTACTAATGTTTTCGCTAATTCTTCACATGAAGACTCATCAGAAATTATAAAATAATCTGCAAGTTTTTCTTCTTTTGTTACAGATTGTAGTTTTGATAGATCATTATAAGCGGCAATAACTAAATCTTTATAATTTTTAAGAGCTTCGAAAGGAGATAAGTGATTCTCGAAAATTGAGTCTTGCAAATTATCCAATAGTGTAACTGTTGAACTTACAGACATTATTTCATAATATGAATGTATAATATTAATAATATTATCAGTCTGTTTTCTAAACTCATCAGAATCTGTAATACGATTATCTATTGCTTTCTGAACAAGTTTAGTAGTTGCTAAATCTTTTGAAACTAAATGTTGAAATACATTATCATATGTCAGAAAATTTGCGCTCGCTTCCCGAATAGTCAAAAGAGTGTTCGCAACATGTATCTGACTCTGAATCACTTTAGTATTCGAAAGTTGTAACTTATAGACCATATTGCTTAACTCTTTCAAAAAACTCTTAATATACTCCACTACAGAATTAGTTTTATCAGATGAAAAAGCTCCAAACTCAGATGGATACAATGTAACTCTGATAATATCAACAATAAAATCTTCAGATGTGAATGTTGATATAAATGCTTTTAATAACGTTTTTGAATCTTTGGTAACTACGCCTCCAAAATTCATAATATCTCCTTAGAAAAAGGTTCCTATTGTTTTAAGATCATTAATCGATGGACCTTCCCCTTGTGCAGCAGCAACAGGAGATGCCGCAGCACCAGCAGCTACCTTCATCCAATACTTTAATCTCGCTTGATAAGTTTTACTATCGACTCTACCCGCAGCAAACGCATCTTTTAAATCTTGTATTCGCTGTAATGCCCAATTCCTTCTTTCGACAGCTGAAGAAGTTGCAGCTTGCCGACGAAGTTGTTGTTCAAAAAGTTCATCCAAACTAGTCATACTTTCTCCTTTTATATTTTTATTATCAATTAATAATATTTCTTTATAAAAAATGAAACATTTATACAATAAAATAAGAAAATGCACCGTAAATAATTTCTCTGGTAAGTACTGATAATATCATATTTTCAATAAATTGCAACATTCTTTCCTTTGTTGTTCCACTTAGCATATTACTAAACATTGTATTCATATCATAAGCTGTAGGAAAATCAATAGAAATGTCATAGCTACCAGCTGGAGGAAATGGATCAAAAGCATCTGTTGTATTTGTGATAACTCTATTGAAAAGTGTAGTAAAATTATCTGTAAAAGTTTGAAATAAACAATCCCCAGAATTCGAATTAATTAATTTATATCTCATATAAACTTTTAAATATATATCAACAACTTCATGATAATCATACCAATTAAAATCATAGTCAACATGCCCATTATTTCGTAAGTATACGAAAATATCTTCTAAAAGTTCACGAACGAATGTTTCATAAGTTGTAGATTGAAAGAAAGAATCTAATAATTCAAGATAATATATAATACACGCGAATCTTGGAACTTGATAAGCATTTGAAATTTGTGAGAGATAATTAACCGGCGAGAGCTTCACAGTGTTCACAAGATATGTTCTAAGTGTATTATAGTTTAATATCGACTGTGGAAACAAATACTCACCAGGATGAGCTGGATCAGACACAGGAGCAGAATCATATAATTTATCAACTATATCAAGAAATTGTGACAAAGTAAACGTATCAACTCCAGATGGTTTTATAACATTTTCAGTGTATTCTTTCATACACAGCGGCAAAATATTCATAAATCGATGATGTTGAAACTTATACAAGTAACTTATGAATAAATATGCCTCAATATTAGCTGTAGTAATTTTAGCTAAATAGTTATCGAAAGTATCACGTTCTACCTGAGCATATTTTGATACTTCGACTTGAGTTAAAATTGTGTTATCATTATAAATTTTAGATAATATATTACAACTGATTATATGATATAATAAATTTGTTGAAATGGCACTTAATGAATAAACTGGATTATTTGAAACAGAGGTCAAATAAGAACTTAAAATTGTAGACAACTCTGAAAGTTTAGTTTTTACAATTACAGCAATTTGTTCCCTAAGTAAATCATTTACATTGATAAATCCATAAATTGATCTACAAACTAAATCAATTAACTCATCAGACATTGTATTTTTATAACTAGTTATAAACGAACTAAAACTATCAATTAATACAGAATTATTGACTCTGCTGCCGCTTGAACCATATGTATTAAAATAGATCAAGTAAAGCAATAATTTACTTGATAAATTACAAGAGCTCGTTATTAAATTAAATAAATAACTTTGAATAGAATATAAGTGTATACAACAACTATTTTCAAGTCCAGCACTTTCACTCTCTCCAACAGAACAAAAATTATCAGCATATAAACTGCTGAAGAAATTTCGATATGATCTATCAAACATAAAAGATCTAAAATTCAATTCCTTATTATATAAATCTGAAATTCCGCTCATATATGCATATTGAAATGTTGCATATTTTTCAATATTATCTTTTTCCAAAGGAATTAAATCATAAACAGCTTTTTGTCGAATTACTTCAGGTTTAGATATTAAGGCTGTCTCTAGATCTTCAACGTTATCAGATGTAACATTATAAATTTTAATAACATTTATAGAATCATCACCTGATAATATATTATAAAAATATGGAAACAATGGAAAATTATCTAATTTAGCAATAAAATCTTTTGTCAGAAAACTCGACTCACGACAAATCGAATATCCCTCACTAAATATTCTATCGAAAAAAAGCATCTTTTTAACATAATCAAATGTATAAGTTAAATAACTAGAATAACCATCGGCAAGAACACTCATAAAATTTTACCTCAACTTTAGAATTTAAAATTATTCTTAAACTTACTCTTAACAGTACTACCAACGGAAGATAAACTTTTAACATTTAAACCGAGCTGGTTAGCTGTATTCTTTGCAGAATTTAAAGCATAAGAAAATGGATCTAATTCACTTGGATTAGTAGCTGCAGATGCTACACCGCCACCTCCACCACCAATAATTCCAGATTTTGGCATATCAGGTTTATCTGGTTTAAGAAAATTACCATATATCTGAAAATCACCTTCAGTAACTCCAATATTTACTGGTCGAAGAGATGTTAAAAATTTACCCATTGTCATTAATGGATAATTTACTTCTTCTAAAGTGTTCTGATTAATTATATCACTTGTTGGATCTTCTAAACCACCATTAACGAATATATTATAATCAGGAATATATTTATTTTTTTCCTCTTCTGCAGGTGGTTTGAAAACGGCAAACCCTTCAAATAGAGTCTGAAAATCAATCGAAACATCAACTACGAGTGGTTGTTTATAAATATTAAAACTTGTATCTTCACCACCTCTTCTTAATGTAATACTATTAATAGAACCGAGAACAGTGTAGTTCATTCCATACGCTTTAATAGTTAAGGGAATAGCATTTCCATAAGACAATCCATCAGAAGTCTGTGGCGATGCCAGAAATAAAAGAAACATTAATGGTTTTATAATAAACTGCTTAATAGCTTTAGGATGTCCATATGGTGAAATTAAACGAATTTGAGCGCTTAAAGCATTATTATATGTAGAATTCTGCCAGATCTTTGGAAACACTAATCGATTTCCTTTAAGAACAATATCACCAACAGTTAACATCATTTGTTCAATAGTATTTTGAAGATTTTTACTTGCCCCAAATGCTCCAGCAGCTGCTTTTACACCACCAGCCACTCCCTTATTAACAGTATCAGTAATAGCTGCAGAATTAGCTGTTGTAGATCTTACAATTTCAGTCATATTACGTACTTTTTCACTTAATGCGTCAACTTTTGATTGAAAGAAGTTATCTTTATATTGAATATTAAAAGAATCTGTTGCCGTTGTACCATCTGTGGTATACAATCTAATACCATAATATGTTATTTTTTGACCAAGACCATGTAATCTACATATATCATTAAATTCTTTAATTTTCTTTTCATAAGAGATTTTAAACGGCCCACCAGCTAAAGGATTACCACCCTCAGTTGCTGCCTTCTTCATCTTATAAAAAGCTATTTCATATTCACATGGAATAAGATCAATAACACTCATTTTTGTTCTAATATATTTACTTAAACGACCATATGGATCGACATTTTCATTAAATAAATATGGTTTACCAATAACGATCATACTACCATCAGCTGGAGCGACTGATATACTAGTTAAACCATCTATAATATTTTTCAATCCAGGTAATACTTGTCCTTGGATAAATCCAGTTGCGTTACTTGCAGCTTTCTTCCCTTGATCTACCAAACTACCAAGGGAAGCTTTCGCTGAATCAAGAAGTCCCATATATTTATTGCCTCCTTTTTAGGGATATTATTGATAAACGGCCAGAGCTATAAAAGATCTGGCCGTTTATCATCACTTAAATATTCATCGTATGACTCACATTTGATTCATAAGGATATTTCTTAAAATCATCATTAAATGTTAATGCAATACTATTAAATAACTTATCAATTAAATTATCTAACCATGGATCAACAGCAACAGGAGTAATTGATGTTGATCCTGCAGCTGCCACGTCACCCACTGGCTCTGTCGTAGTAGCTTGTCCCGTAACTGCTTCTTCCTTCTGAGCAGTTTCTTCAGAAACTTTTTTAGCTTTTTCTTCTAATTCTTTAGCCTTTTCTTCAATTCGTTCTTGAGTTGTTTCTTTCTTTACTTCTTCTAATTTAGCAGCTGGTCCAGTCAATAACTCCGCTGCTTTCGGTATTTCACCGACAACTGTTGTTGTTCGACCTTCACCTAATCCAGCTGCTCGCTTCTTCATAATTTCCAATCGAGATTTTTCAGCAGCGCTTAACTCAGGAGCGCCACCAGCCATCGCTTGAATAGCCTTTGATTCTTCGATTGCTTGCTTATCAAGTTCCTCAGCCTTCATCTTCTCGTACGCTGACTGAATCGCTTTCGACTCCTCGATTGCTTGCTGATCTTGATACTTCTTATTAAACTCTTCTTGTCCAGACCATAGATCAGGAAGAGCTTCTCCAGCTTTCTTCCTTTCTTCAAGCATTTTATTAAACTCTTCTTGTCCAGACCATAGATCAGGAAGAGCTTCTCCAGCTTTTCTCTCTTCAAGCTTCTTATTAAACTCTTCTTGTCCAGACCATAAGTCAGGAAGTGCTTCTCCAGCTTTCTTCCTTTCTTCAAGCATTTTATTAAACTCTTCTTGTCCAGACCATAGATCAGGAAGAGCTTCTCCAGCTTTTCTCTCTTCAAGCTTTTTATTAAACTCTTCTTGTCCAGACCATAGATCAGCCTCAGTTGACTCTATAACTTTTCCCTCTACAGTTTCTTTATTCTTCTTAAAAGGAGATGTTAACAAATCAAGTAAACCACCTGATTCTTTCTCTTCCACTCCTTTTTCAGCTAATAACTCTTTTCGAGCATCTTCGTGAGACAACAATATTCCAGCTTTACGAGCTTCAAACATTCTTTCTTCAATTTCATCTCTTGTAGGTTCATATTTAGGAACAGTTCCACCAGCCATCGCTTGAATAGCCTTTGATTCTTCGATTGCTTGCTTATCAAGTTCCTCAGCCTTCATCTTCTCGTACGCTGACTGAATCGCTTTCGACTCCTCGATTGCTTGCTGATCTTGATACTTCTTAAGAAACTCTTCTTGTCCAGACCATAAGTCAGGAAGTGCTTCTTCTGCTTTCTTCCTTTCTTCAAGCATTTTATTAAACTCTTCTTGTCCAGACCATAGATCAGGAAGAGCTTCTCCAGCTTTTCTCTCTTCAAGCTTTTTATTAAACTCTTCTTGTCCAGACCATAAGTCAGGAAGTGCTTCTCCAGCTTTTCTCTCTTCAAGCTTCTTAAGAAACTCTTCTTGTCCAGACCATAGATCAGGAAGAGCTTCTCCAGCTTTTCTCTCTTCAAGCTTCTTATTAAACTCTTCTTGTCCAGACCATAAGTCAGGAAGTGCTTCTTCTGCTTTCTTCCTTTCTTCAAGCATTTTATTAAACTCTTCTTGTCCAGACCATAGATCATCAACATAATTTGCCTGAATTTCCCCAAACTTAGCTGTAGCTTCTCCAATAGATTCAATAGTTGATGCTTCAGCTTTCTTCCTTTCTTCATATTCTTTCTGAAACTCATCAAGTCCAGACCAAACATCATTAACAGTGCTTTCAACATTTTCTTTCTCGAAACCTTCAGCTAATGCTTTATCAAATGCATCTTCAAGCATTTTAAAAGGTGATGATATAAAATCTAAGATACTAGTTCGTTTTTCTTCTTTACCTTTAGTTTCTTTACCTTTAACTTTAGCTTCCCTATCTTTCTCAGCTTTCTTCGCAGCAATGAGTTCTTGTCTAGCTTCTTCTTTCGTAAGACGTCTTTCAGATTTACTAGCTTCAAATATATAATCTTCAATCTCTTTTTCTGTTGGTTCATATTCAGCTGCTTTTGATGCTGCTGTAGGTTGAGCTACTTCTTCTTTAACACCTTCATACTTAGGTGTGATACTTGCTAACACTGATGTTGTATCAACCTTCATTTTCTTACCCATTAACTCATATACCTGAGCAAGAGTTCTTGGTTGATTTTTATTACCGTCAACATAAAATATATTAGGATTAGATGCTGCAGCTTTCGGAAAAACATCAGCAGCAACTTGATTTGGATCTTTACGTAATTGTTTAAAAAATTCATTTGCACCACCAGCTCCTAAGAAGTGAGCTATATAAAGATCTGCAGCGCTAGGTGGATGATTTGGAGCAGTACTAGCAATAGCTTGTTCATTACGTTTAAGAAATTCACCACCCATTAGGGCATTTGCCCTCGCATCGAAAGGCGATGTTTCTGGAGAAACACCATACTTTGAACCAAATTTACTTGTCATTTCTTTCCAAGTATCTGTAATAAACTGAAATAATCCTTTAGCACTACTTCCCTTGGCTTGAGCTAAAGGATTGAGTTTTGACTCAACATATGCAATACGTGTTAATGTATCTAATGGTTCTCCAGTCTTTTGACTAGCTTCTTTAAGAGCTTCTCCAACATTTGTACTTGGTGGTGGAATAGTTTGTGATAATTCTTTATCCATTTTTTCTTTATCAATAGGAACACCGGCCTGAGCTGCTTTTGGTATCTGACCTTCTAACGGAGCAGCTACCTTCGCAGGCTCACCAATTTGAACTGTACTTCTTACTTCACCAGTTGGTGGTTTTGTCCCAGCTTCCCCAGCTTGAGTTGCTTTTGGTATCTGACCTTCTAACGGAGCAGCTACCTTCGCAGGCTCACCAATTTGAACTGTACTTCTTACTTCACCAGTTGGTGGTTTTGTTCCAGCTTCCCCAGCTTGAGTTGCTGATGCTGAAGGTTGAGTTCCAGTCGGCGGCTTTGTTCCAGCTGCTCCAGCTTGAGTTGCTTTTGGTACGTTCACCCATTGAGATTGTTGTCCCATTTTTACAACACGTTGTTTACCACGTCGATCTACTTCTTGCTCAGCCATCCTACGAGCTTCTTCTGGATCAGTAACAACACCACTAAGTATATATGACTCTGCTAATTCAGCAATTTCCTCTTCTCTTGTTTTTGGTTTAGCTGTTGGAGGAACACCACCAGTTGCTGGTGCCGCAGGAGCCGCTGTTTTAGCTTGACCTTTCTTCTGCTCTTCTGACACTTTGTAACCTAAAGATTTTTCAAGCAATATATCCCGAGGTGCGTTTTCATCCCCTTCTTTAACACCAAAAAGAGATTTTATTGCTTTAGTCCAACCACCAAATTTTTCTTTTATCCAATTCCATAATTTTCCAACGTCTTCGAATATTGATATTAATCCATCAACTAAACTACCAACAAAACCACCGGCAAAGCCTCCAAGTAGAGGAACAACATTGTTAGCGGTAAGAGCCCACTCATAAGCTTTTGTTCCTTTGTCACCGAACCAACTTGCAACATTATCAGATGATGGTAAAACTTGAGCAATCCATTTTCCAAAACCTGTTAAAGCAGAAAACACTCCAAGACCAAGATCAATAACAGATCCTACAACAAATCCTGCTATAGGACCAACTATTGGAATAAATGAACCCCATTTAGCGAGCTCGAGTCCCCATTTACCGCCACCCATATCTTCAAAGAATGTAATTATAGGTTGATTAAACGGTAAATTTGCCATATATTCTGCTGCACCTTTAATCTTATCTGTCCCAAAGAAGTTAATAATACCACCAATAGCTGCTCCAAGAATAGCTCCACCAATAGTTCCTAAACCAGGAAAAACTAATGATCCAGCGGCAGCTCCGATGCCAGCCCAAAGACCAGCGCCTTTTAAAGCAGCATTTAATCCTCCTTCAGGACTGAACAATGTATCAAATATAGCACCTGCCCAACCTTTTTCATCTTTCTTAATAAAGATACTCTTAACTGCTGAAATAACTGCCCCAATTGCTCCACCAATTAAAGCTCCAACAATCGGACCTATAGGTGGTGCAAATGGCATACCAATGAGAGCTCCTAGACCAGCATACTTACCTATATCACTAGCTGTAGTTGAAAGATCATCTTTCATTTTACCAATTATAGCTCCCTTGATAGCTCCCCAGATTCCTTCAGTTTTATAACCTTCTATGGCATCCGAGATAAAATCCCAAGCAGTTAAAATCATATTTAATGGTAATAAGAATCTACCGGCAACTTTCGAAATACCTTTCACAACTTTCAGAACTGGTTTTAGAACTGAAGATATTGCTTCAAAGGCAGATGATAATTTAGTAAAGAATATTCTTATTTTCTGAACAGCTCTACCAATAGTTTTAAAAGCTCCACCCTTACTCTTTAAGAATTTAATTCCTTTTGTAACAATTCCCGCTTTTGCCGCTTTACCAGTATCTTTAGCAGCTTCTAATGGTGCTTTTCTAGCCCATGCCCAAAGACCTGTTCCGACAATTCCTGCCGTTTTAGCACCTTGATATAATAAATCTTTATCACTTAATCCTTGTCTATTTAAATACTCTTTAATTTCCTTAAGAAATTTTACAATATTATCAAATTTGTCAAATAATTTTTTCAAACCAATAGCGGCCAAGCCAGCACCGATGAGATATGGCAACTTATCCAATATCCAATCAAATAATGAATCTAGAAAAGATTTTTGTTCTTCTTTCTTCTGTTTCTTATCATCAGGTTTCTTCCAGATCTTCTGAAGAACATCTAACATTTTAATCCAAATACTTTTTTGTTCTTGCTTTTCTTTTTCAGCTTTAACTTCTGCTAATTCTTGCTGAAGTGTTCTGTCACGAGATTCTTTAGCTATTTCAAATTGACTTTTCTGCAACTTAACTTCTTCACTTACAACTTTCAGTTCTTCACGTTGGATACCAAGCATCCGCTGAAGAACCTCAACAACACCTTTTAACAACACAGTTATATTATTAGGTAAAATAGTTCCTGTTCCAACATCCTTACCTTCAGCTGCGTGTGGAATATACACTTCAGGACCTTTTTCTCCAACTATAACCGGACCTCGACCAACAGAACCACCCATAACTCTTCGGTCCTTAACTAATGCTTTCCATTCTCCAACAGTAACAGGAATGAGCCCTTCACTAATATCTTTCCCACCAATAGACGCTATATTAATATCAACAAAAGGAGTTCTTGATACAAGCAACTGTCCACCTTCACCAACCATGTGAACTCTTAAAGCTTCGTCCGCTCCAAAAACATCAATAGGAAATTTCTTACCACCTGCAAGTAAAATATCTAAATCAGGTATTTGTTTCTTTAATTCTTCCCAATTAGTAACATTAACATCCAAATACTTTGAAATAGATTCGATTTTTGTTAATGCTTCCTGTCTAATACCTACAGGTAAGAAAGGACCAGTTGTCCCAATTTGACTCAATTCTCTTTCGCCAATTTTAACAACATCAACTTTAATAGCATCTTTAACTAAAACAGTAAGAATATTTCTTAAAAGATCAGTTTGAATATCAACTTTAGGAATGCCAGTTAGTCTAGCTCCAACGCCCAGTCCTACACCTGCTTTTGCTCCTATAACAGACCTACCAGTCATTTCCTCAAGTCTTTCAGAGTATGTCTGCTCAAATAGACCATTTTCAAGAAGTTGCTCTATCTGTCTTTCAATATCAGTTCTTGTGGATATTTCTTTTTCTCTCTTAACATATGCCTTTCTCTTAAGAGCGTTCAAGAGAAGTCCAAAAAGACCACCTCCAATACCCGGAAGTATTGTTTCACCAACAGTACCCAATCCTTTTAATATCATACTTTCAGGCAAAGTTTCAAGAGAACGTCTAAATTCAGCTTCTTCTTTAGAAAACGGCATTTTAACATGGGTTGTGTATATACCAGCCAATTCTTTTTCAATTAGAGTCTTTGCGATCTTTTCAGTTGAATAAGTTTCCGGCCGTCCAAGCAAACCACCTACTTTCCAGAATCTCTTCCACCGACCCATAGTGTTTAACTCTTCTATTTGTGGTCCAGCTTCGAATCTACCTAAAAATTCCTCGGCTCCAAACATTCTCTCAAGAGCTCTATCAAGATCATCTGCTTTCTTAAAACCTTTTGTCGCTACATCAAGAAATTGTAAAAATTTGCCAAGTGGACCTTTACGAAATGCTTCTTCACCTGTAACTTCAAGTTGAAGTTTCCTACTTTGTTTAAGTTTATCAGCTTCCTCCATCGTGATATATCTTGCCTCAATTGGATCCCAAACTACTGGCTCAATTTGTTTAGTCTGATAATCATACATATAACCGCTGATCTCTAACTGCCGTTGCAAAACATTAAAAATATTCTCTTGCACTTCTAACTGTTGAAGTAATGTCAGTCTAATTGTTTCAATACTTTGTGGTAATCCACGACCAACAAACTCAAACGCCCTTTCTTCAGGTTTCTTATATAGTCCAGCTTTCTTTAAAAGCTCTTCTGGTGATTCAAGTTTAATATATTCCTCACCCAACATTTTCTCACGAACAAAGCCGTATGCTCTAGACATCCAATCACCAGCTCTTTGAGCTCTACGAGCAGCACCTCTCACCATCTTAAACGGTAACTTTAACAGATTCCAAGCAGCATTAACTACTGGTAAGTTAGTTGGATCTAATTTCTTTAAAGCACCAATCAAATCTTGAATTAAACCTTCTTTTGGAACTCCTGTGTATAAAAGACTTTCACTGAAGCCCATTCCTTTGCGAATAGTTAATGCTTCGGCCGCTATCATTCTTTGAATATCATATTGAGCTGCTAAAATTGCTAACATTTTAGCTTCATAAGTTGGAGCGAGTCTTAGAATACTGCGTGAATCAGTCGTTAATAATCTTACTTGACTTGTTGAAATGCCAAACTCAATAGCTTTCTCTCTCAACATTTCTTTTTCGTTATCAAAACCATAAGTCTTAGCAATTCTAGCCATTTCACCTTTAGGAGTAACAATTTTACCGTGTAATAAACCAACAATAAAATTAGACATCTGGTGGAATGGATTGTATTTATTCATTATAGTTTGTATTCCACCTTCAATCTTATCATATACTTTACTAATAACAGATCTATCATCTTCACCTTCTATTTCTCTTCCGTAAGCTTCACTAAATCTATCTTCACCTTTTTCTTTTTCTTGTCTTACGAAATCCATTTCAGATACAGCTTCAGCTCTAAATTCAGCTATTTGTCTCTCTATCATTTCGGTATTAAATGCAAGCAGTTTAAGAAGTTGATATATTAATTGTTCTAGTCTAACTTTACCAGTTTGAGCTAGAGCATCAATTTGAGCAACTATTTGTGCAGATTGTTTTGTAAGAGAATATTTGCTAGATAATTTAGCAACTGATCTTTTAGTTGGAAAAAGTCTTGCCATTTTAATAGATTTCATTATTGATAATCCCATCTGTACACCGGCAAGAGCTAGTGAAATGCCCATCGGAGAGCCTAAAGTAGATAAAATACCAGTATCTATCCCACCAAACACTTTCTTAAGCGTAGATGCAACACCTTGACCAACCGGAGTTGCAGCCGCTGATTTAATTCCCTTTGAAATAACTCCACCAGTCGCAGTATCAACAGCGCCGGCAGCAGCTTTAGCTCCTTTTTTAGCTAATTCATAAGCACCAGTTGCAGCACCAGTCATGAAATTTTCAGGTCTAGGAATAGCTTTAGCTAACTGTTTATTGCCCATTAAGAGAGCTGACGCATACGGAATAGTTCTCATCATATGACGAGTCATATTATACAAGTCCATTGTTCGAGCAGCTGTACCAACAGCACCAAGTTGCGGTTGAACATACTTCTCGTAACTTAATTTTTTAGTTCGTAGTAAATTACTTAATACACTTGGAACTAAATATGACGCTGCGCCTAAAGGTCCCATTAACTTTTCAATAATAGGTGCTGCGCCACCTATTCCCATCTCCTTTGCCTTCGCTGTAAGTTGCGGTCCCCATTCAACACCCATAGAAAGTAACATGGTTGGCCACATTGTCGTTCGTAAAGCCTTATTAATCCGCTTTCGATAAGCATCATACATTTCTTTATTAATATCTTTCATATTAGTAGCAGCACCTGGAACTTCTTTAGTTCTTGCACCAGGAGCTTGTTGCCTACTTAATGCTGCCATCTGCAGCTGTAACATTGCAAGTTGATTATTTAAAGGATAATGATAATTTGTTGCCATATTTCTCCTCACTCATTAAAAGGTATAATTGGCATATATATTGACCAATCTTCTTCCATAATGTCTTTTCTTTCAGATTTTTTATGAGATTCTAAAGTAATTAATTCATCTTCTTGAGCTGAACGAATAAAAACATTATCCATTTGCGATGATAATCCAAGTGATTGTTTTTGTTGGGTTTCTTTAATAATCAATTTTGTATTTATCATAGAAGCTGCAGTTTTGATTACATTGAAGAAATTTTGTTGAATTTGTTCGTTACTATAATTTAAAAGCGGCAAGATCTCTAACATAGTCATTTTTCTGACGTATGCACAAAAAGATGCTGCCATAAACATATCGCTAAAGCTTGTCGAACTGATAGTTCCACGATTGCTTCTCTGAATCGTACTCAACTGTGAGATAAAATCTGATGATTTAACACACCAAGGCTGATCTTTAATATAATCGTAAAGAAGTGAAACCATAAGTTCTTTAGTCTTATTATTAGTATTTATTCCATACTCATAATTACTTTTATCAACAGCAACTCCAGATATATCTTTCTTTTTTATATCTTTATAAATATAAGACATATAATTAAAATCACTAACATGATAAAGTAAGTGCTCAATTATAGCTTTACCAATTGAATTATTTTCAATACAGAGAATTATTCTCGGACCAACAATCTCATATAACCACTTAAAAACTGAATCAACAACTTCTCCATATTTAGTTAAAGATCCGAGTCTAACATTTGCTTCTGCCGTTTGAATAAAATCTTTATAAGAAAATATTTCAATAGCGTTAAAAGCACCTTTGATAGAACTTGCCGTATCAACTCCAACTAAATAATAATCATTCTTATCAACATCTTCATACACTGCTAACTTAACTTGATTTGCTAAATCAACATAAAATTTTTTATTAACTGGTGCAAACTTGCTCAATATTTCATCATCAAAAATACAATTCGAACCACCAACAAATAACAAATCAAGTTCCTGATTTATTTTTCTTCTATCAAAATTTAACTCTTTCTTCTGTTCTTCATACCACGCAAGATCTCTATCAGGACTCTCAGACCAGTGATATTTAACTCTGATAAAGCCGTTTTTAGTTGGATCACTGATTTTATTCGCTGCATCAGCTTTCCAATCTTCTAAACCACTATCATTATTAAAAACAAATAAATCATCTGACTCAATCCCATTAGACCACATTTCATAGAAAAACTTACCATCTCCTTCAGTACCGTTAGGAGTTGATGTCATCAGTATAAACCACGGATGACCAGCCAAGATAGCTTGATCTCTCGCTGTAGAAAGAGTCGGCTGTGCTGAACCGTAAATCTCATCAATATGTGGAATAAATGCTGTTTCATCAATATAGAGAACTGGTACAGTTAAAGAACGAGCTAATGTTTCAGGTGGGTGAGTAGCAGATGGATAATAAGTATCAACTCTAGAACCATTTTGAAGTTCTAAATATGTTTTAATATCACTTTTTGAAGATGCTGGAACTCTCATAAAATTAGGTAGATGATCTATTATAAACCTAATTTTTTTAAGATTTCCTTGTGCCGCATCTTTCCTCATATTTAGAATAACTGCTGGGTTATTTGGAAAAAATGTAAGTGCCCAAGACATAAGACAAGCGGCAATCGAGCTTTTACCGAGCTGTCTTGAAGCCATCATTATACATCTGTGATATTTAAACGTAGATCTAATAAGTCTTCTAAATTTCGGATGTAAGAGTTCAACAGTATACTTAACTTTTCTAACTCCAACAACTGGTAAGTATACATAATTTAAGATAAAATAAAGTGGATTCTCACGACATTTAATCCACTCTATCACATTTTGCTCATCTATATCAATTTGATTATTATTCTGTATTAAATTAAGAGTTTCTGTGTCCTCTTTTGTTAATGAATTCATTCTAAGCATAAGCTTATATTTTCGCCTCCATTTAAGTTTATAAACGGCCAGAGCTAAAGAAGATCTGGCCGTTTATTTTAAGTTAATAATTTAATTACAAGATTGTTAACATCCCAATACAAATACGGAGTAACATATCTTACAAGATCTAATTTATTGCTTAAATTTTCTAAAATTGTATCATCATCGTTAAACTCAAGTCCATTATTAAGTTCATTAGCAGAACTAGATGAATCAGTTACATTTACTGTTACTGATTTAACCCAGTCTCTTCCAGAGTGAACGAAATCAACTATTTGACTATTATAAAATTTTACATTAACCCCGCTCTTATTCTTCTGTAAATAATCGGCAAGAGCTACTAATAGATCTTCTTTTTCAGTTCCAAGATCTATAGAATTAGCTTCCACGTATGATCTATTAACTCGAATAGTTACAGTCATCTGTAATGGTAACTGAATTGATGGTATTATATTCCATGATGTACCGTTCCAAATATAAGATCTTCTTGAGTCGATATTATAAACACCATCATTTATTTCAGGAGCGATAAAGTTCCAAGTTGGTCCAGTTACAACTTCAGCTATTTCATTATCATGCCCAGCAAATGTTCCTGAAGCTGAAGAACTAACTAAATATCTATCACCAACAGCGTAAACAGCTGGAGCATCATCTCTAATCTCAAGAACATCATCCAACCAATTATATGCTGAAAATATGTTTTTACCTTGAACGAATACAGCTTCAATATAAGGTGACTCAATTAAATAAGTATTTAGAAAACGACACTGAACTTCATCGGTTATCATCCGATTCTCTGAAAAGCTCGTGCCGTTTATAAACGTATACAACTTATTCAAATAATAATCTGGATCATCATTATAAGTATCCTGATATATTACAGGAACATTAAGTAGATAATCTTGTCCACCACTGGAATAACGCAACAATTTTAGAATATCTGAAATATCTATTAATTGCGTAACTTTATCTGTCTTACAAGTAAATCTTTTAATTATCTCAGGCGGACTATCATCTGTCGTTTCATAACATATAACTTCAAATTGAACATCATCTTCAAAAATACCAAATGTGTCAGCATTATTATATTCATATGTCCAAGCTAAAGTAGTTCCTTCAACCCAAATCATATCCTGCATATATATATCGTCAACACCAATAACAGTTAGTTGAACACTAAATGTATGACCAGATGGTATAAGTGTAGTATCTGGCGATATATCTTGATATGATTTAACTTGAATGGTTGTTGTTCTATTATCAATATCATATACTAAATTCATATACAAAGTCGGTATTTCAAAACTTGAACCTATTACATTTTCCTCAGGAATAACTTCAGCAAAATTAATTCTTAACAACTCATGAATTAAATACCCTTCATAATAATTCATTCTTGTATTACCTTTATATAAAAAAGGACTGATAAATGTTTTAGAATTAATAGTAAAAGTTGGTGAAAATACTAGTTCAGATAAAGCATACGATGTTGGTACATTTCCACTTGTTCCGTTCGTACCATCATCAAAATATTCTGTAGTCGGAGCATCAACAATCCAATACATTGTTTGACTTGATGGATCGCGTCCGTAAACGATATAGTAAGTTGCATAATCAACAGCTCCCCAACTAATCTGAACAGCGTTTTCAGTTACAGTAACAACAGCTGAAACTTCTGTACTTGGAATTGTTCGTCCCCATGCATCACAGGCAACAATCACGTATCCATATGTTCCAGGAATTAATGTTCCACCAGGAATATTTACAGAACCAGCACTTACTACACTTGGAGCAGTTAGATTCATTACAGCTTGTGTGTGATTCGTCGAATAACAAATTTCCTGTTCTCTAGTCCTAAAAGCTCTACATAAATAGAATATGTTATCAAACACATTTATCTTTCTAAATAGAAATTTAAAATCTGATAGAAAATTATACTTAGAAGCTACATTATAAAAATCTCTAGCACTAACTAAATTGTCACGTGTTTGAATATAATTAACAATAGCTATTCTAAGATCATCACCGCTCAGTGGATCTAATCCACCGTTTGAATATTCAAAATTAACAACAGGTACTTGAATAATAGCTGGAACAGAAGTGCTAGGAATATATACTCCAGAGTCAACTGTGTAATCATATGCTAAAATATCACCATCAATTGGTATTTTTAAACTAGTAACACTGTTAATTAAATTCCCTCTTTGTCCTTCAGTGTATTTAATGACTAAATGACATGTTCCTTCTGATACCCATTGTCCACGAATACCAGAACCAAACTCAATCATAAAATTTGTTGAAGTAAGTTTTCTAAGAAAAACAACCTTTGCATCACCTTGAACCAGATATTTTACATACTCAACATCATACTCTTCTTCTTCTGTTTCAGTTGCTTTTGTTATATATACTTCAAGATCAGATAAGAAATATCCATCTTCAATACTAAAATAATAAGTTTTATGTGAACCAAAATTATATTTACCAATTGAAAAATAAACTTCTTTAATTATTTCTTGACGTGTTGAATATATCGGCGCAACAACAGTAGCTGAACTCGATGGTATAACTACTTTAGAGCCATCTTCAGATGTTACCTCAACATAATACTTACCCATATCTTCAACAAATTTATATGTTGCATTCATTGTAAATGTGTGTCCATCAAAAACAAAAGTACTTCTAGTTTTATTCTTACTTGTATCATATCCAAGATAAACTTCTCTTTTAACAACTGTAGGTGGTTTCCTAGAAATATAATTGTTGAAGTCAAACTCTATAGTGCCTACAACAGACGGTGCAGTTGAAAAAAGCGGTAAATATCCGTAAATAGATGCTTGCATGTATTGACTTTCTTCGCTCTGTGCCGTTGCTATAAAAGCTTCTTTGAATAAATTATCATAATATGTTTTTAGATCAAAATATGTATATCCTAAAAGATTTAAAAGAAAACCGATAAAACCTACTTTTGTTACTTGTATATTATAAACGGCAAGATCTTCTTTTAACTTTTCGAAATAGTAATTAACAAACTCTTCTGGAGTTGAATAATTCAGTCTTGGTAATGCCATTTACTTCTCCTTATTTTTCAAATTAAAAATTCATCTTCTTAGGAAAACTGTTAATTTTCTCACTTATTTTCGTCATACCACCAAGCAGTTCACCTTTAGCTGATGCTATTTTAGAAGTTGCTGAACTTAAAGCATTCATTACTCCCATATTTGGAATATTAACAATTCTAGAAAGCCCTTGTCCAATCAATGATTTACCAGTTCCAAGTGCACTACTAAGAGAATTAATTGTCAATCCTAAAACAGATTGCCAACTCAAACTAAATCTGGCAGCAACTCTTTCTATTTCAGAAAGTATCCAGTTATCATACTCTGCAGCAGTCGCCTCACGATACGCTGTACAAAAATATGTAAATGGAAGAGTTGTTAACTCGTTAGAAGTTCTAGTGCCAATCAATTCTTTATTAGGTAACGACTGAGGAAAAATACCCATACACTTTGCAACAAAATTAATAGTCTTCATATCTGGTCGATATTTAATAATGTATAAAGATGCAGCATAATCAATAGCACCAAATGAATCAGACGTTGGATCAATATACTCTGGAGCTGGTTCAATTACTCCTTCCAACATTTCACGAATATATTCAACCCATAAATGATGCATTCTATAAATATCCAAATCACTATTCTCAATATAAGTAACAGAACAAGTGTCCGACTCACTAACCTCAGTAGCGAATGGTATAGCACCTGTTCTCGCTGAAACTGTTTCTGTATTTACTTGACTCTGAGGTGGAGAAAAATCAACAGCAGCGAAACTAACTAACTGACTCACTTCTCCGAAATATGATGATGGACTAGTCTGACTATAATAACTATTACCTCCGCTCTTCGCTATTCGATAACCTGAAAGATCTGGTGGGACCATCAAAGCAATAACAAATCCATTTAAATCAGGATTAAACTTAGAATATAATTGCTCATAAAAATACTTCATTATGCCTTCTGACGGTGAGTCTCCGCTAAATGCTTCTTGTAAATAATCGAGTAATGTTTCCATACTCTAGTCTCCTTTTAAACCAATAAATAGAAACCGACAAGAGATCTTGCCGGTTTCTATAAATTAGTAACTTGACAATTAAACTTTCTCAAATTATAAATCAATCCATAAATCATTACGTTTCTAATTTGTATATGTTGCACATTACTATACAAATTAAAATTGATATTAAGTTTCTCCTTAAAAATATCAACAACAAGCTTATTTAATAACTTTTGTAAATTAACAATATCAGGAGTGTTTTTCGAAGAAATTATATTCTTTCTTACCTGAACTAAAAATTCTGGTTTACAAATATCACCTTTTTCAACTATATTTGTTCTAGAAAGTATAATTGTTAAAATAGCATGTATTAGATCATAATATTTATGATCATGCATTGCCGCTAACATTGATTCAATAATTTTTACCGAAACTTTAGTCTTATTATTAATTTCTGATATAATCGCTGGTGAGTAAGAAGGTTTATTCATAGTAATATAATCAGTAGTTGTTGTAACAATTTCATCACGATTATGTAATGAAGCATACTGATCAAATCCAGGTTCCTCTTCCTCATCAGTTGAAGAAACTGTTTGTGTTGATAATGATAAATTTTCCTGTTTTGCTTTCATGTAAAGCGGCAAGATACCACCTTGAGCTTCTTTAACTCCAGTTGTCATATTCTCTCGCATATTCGAAACAAACATCTGATTAATTCGCACCCATGTCTGCATAAATAATTGTTTTAATTTCAATGGATTTCTTAATATCTCACTTGAATATTTTTGCAATAATGTTGGAACAAAATATTCCTTAATTAAATACATCGGAGTTGAATATTTTGCAATTAGATGTTTGTTATTAACCATGTGTGTGACAACATAGTTCATAACGTTTTTATCACAATATTTTAAATATTTTGCTTTTCGGCCGTTCCAAATTTTCATCAACAAAATAGTTAATGCGTGTTCAGCAATTAATGCATTTTTATTTTTTAAACCATAATAAATTAGTAATAATAAAATGTGATAATACGGATCATTATACATCATCGCTGAACTAGGATATTTCCAGTCACTTTGGAATGCTTTACTAACAGCTGACTGATCGAGCTTAATTAGAGTATAAAGTTTATTCACAGCTGTTATAGGCAGAGAAAATTTGAAACAATAACTTTCATCAGCATTCGCCATAGCTTGACTATAAGCTGTAGAAACAATACGGCTCAATTCCGAAAACAATTGATGTTCTAAATTACGATCATTTCCAAGAGTATTATTCATTTGTTCATAAATTTCGACTACTTTAGACACGGCGAACTCCTTTTTTTAAGTTAGTTATTTAATTAAATTACAGCAGCTACTACTCTTGCTAACGAATGAACTTTTTTCTCAAAACTTTCAACCAAATTCACCAACGTCTCTTGATCGAATACTTTACCATAATCTTCTGATTCTGATAGAAACTTAATTCTTGACCAAGCTGCAAAAGGAAAAGCCATCTTAATAAGCATATTCTCCATAACAGCAGTTTTAACAGCGAAAGTAATTGCATCATCAGGACTTACACCTTCAGCAATTAAAGTTTTTGCGAGTTCGCGTGACTCTTCCTGATACTTCTCTTTTCTGGCGTCGACTGGTAAACTATAAAAATTATTATCAAGATACTCATATATTACGTTTGAAAGTTTTTGACGACATTGTTCATTAGACATTTCTAAAATATTAATATCAATTCCTTTACCATATATCTCAGGCTTAATATTAACATGCTCATATATCTGACGAATATTCTTAAAATATTTACCAAGAGCACTCTGGACAGACTCAACAATTGTTGAATCAAGCTTCTGGAGAAGCTGATCATAATAAAGCATATCGACTCTTACTTTGCCTTCCCAGGATAATGCGTCATATGGTTCAAAAAATTCTTGTCCCATATGAGCTTTCTGTAAACTTTCAGACAATATAACCATTGGATCTTTTTTCTGACTATTATATTCCTTTGTTTTTCGAAGCGCTTGCCTTGCTTCATTCATAAAATCAAAACATTGTTCTTCATTAATAAGTAACATAAAAACCTCCTTAAAAATAATTAAACGTTTAATGTTGTTGTTCTGTTTAAAGCACTTTGAATAAAAGTGTCTATTGTATTAATTCTTGCTTGGTTGATACTTGTTTGATGCATCAATTTATAATAAACAATTTGTTTTTTAGAATCGACAACAAAAAGATTAGGCACATTTAATCTTAAACTAATAAATCTAATAAGTCCTCTAATATAATTGTCACTAGGTGTAGACACATTTGTTGTCGCCATTTCCTCAGGAGTTTTTACACGAACAATATTGTTTTCTGTTGTTCTGATAAGTTCATTCCATCCTCTAGAAGTTACAGCGGCATGTAAAGCTAAAACAATTTCAAGCGGCAAAACTAAACTATAGTTCACAGGATCTGTCACTTCAGTAACTGATCTTTCGAACTGTACATCGATAGTAGATATGAATCGACTTGAACATAGAGCATCCCGTAATGCACACAAATAATAAAAATAAAAACATGTTGATACAAAACGAACAAAAGCTCTAATATAGCTATTTCTAACAGTATTAAGAGTAATAGGATTGGGTGAATTTTGTGTTACAACAGTCATAGCTGGTAATGTATTATTATTATATTGATTTAAAAAACTGTTAAAATATCTATTAATATTAACCTCAATTACATTAGTTCTAATTTGATTCAACGTCGATCGAACAGAATCATTATCAGCAAAAGTCGATATCGACAATTCAAGAGTATTAATTTGTGCTTGAGCTGACTTTACTGCATTTTCTAACTTATCTAAAAAATCAATTAATTGTTGATAATTAAATGCTATTGGTAAACTTGGAATATCGTCAAATGGTTTTAAATTAACTCTAAATTGACAAAATTCTTTTGCTCTTTCTAAATTAAGTTTAATTTCTTCATACGAAGAACTTTCAAAACTTGTCATGACAGGACTAAAAACATCAACTTCAGCCGCACCATCCATAATATTTTTGATACATTTATTTATTAAATCAACAATTTCAAAATTGGGTGGAGTTGGAACAGGATGAATCGAAAATCCAGACGATGTTAACAATCGCTCACAATAAACATCCATTAATCTGTGAAAATCTGAAATAGCTCTAGCTTGAGCTGCCCTTGCTTCACGTGAAACAATTTTTCCAGTTCTAACATCAGATCTTACTGATTGTTCAGATGTTACAATATTAACACCAGTTTGACTTTTCAGCAATGTTGGATTTAAACACATTCTGAAAAACAACGCAGTCTGATTCAGATTACTTTGAACAGTATTCAAAATTGCTGAAAGTTGCTCAATCTCGGGTATTTCCGTTGGATGTTGAGAACTATATTGTCTAGCCAAAGCTCTTATTCTGTTTAAATGTGTAGCCGCTGTTGGAAATATACTAGCCGCTCCACTTTTAATTGCCCTTCCAGCTCTCAGCAAATTTGGAATGTTATTTAATATAAACTGTCTAAAACGGCTCCAAAAAGAGATATCACATTGTCTTAAATTATTCAGTAGAGTCCAATATTGCTTAGGATTTAAACTTTTTAGTGTATTATATATAGTTGTAATATTACTCTCTTTTGATAATCCATCTGGTAAATTAAGACTGATAGCGGTTATTAGAAAATGCAATAGTGATAGAGTATCAACTTGAAAAGTTTTAGTTCCAACAACAACAGGAATATCTATTAAATTTCCCATTGTAATAATCTCAATATAAGGCCTGAGTCTGGACAACACTGGATCTGTCTGTGTATACTTATAAATTACAGCTGTCTTTTCCTTAATCTTCTGCTGTAATTCATACCTATAAACAGAACTTACAGGATAATTTGGAGGAGAAGAACTACCACCATAATGAACTTCATATCCTCTATTTGAAGCAAGCGCTTGCATAACAACAGACATCGGATCAACCTGCCGGCCTTCTTCATCAACAATAGGTCTAATCTGACTTGCAAGAGAAACAACATTAATTGCATTTTCTACAAATAATTCTTTTAAAAAAGTAACTGCTAAGAAATCTCTTAATAAAGGTTCAAGTGTTGAATAATTTGGTAATTTATCTGCAAACAGCATTGGGTACACAAACACTAATTTAAAATCTTGATTTTTAAATCGTGTTGATGGTTGATATATCCCACGAACAGTTTTAGTGTACTGTGGCATGTTTTGTATATTCATTATTTTAACCTCTCTTGTTAATATCGCTTAAAATAATAGTTAATTCCTTTTTAGCATCAGGATATAAATCTTTATAATCATTAAGAACTTGTTGTGATAACTTTTCAATTCGCTTCTTTAGATCTGGATGTGAATGTGAGATAAAGATCTTTAAAAGAAACATTCCAATTTTTTTCAGAAAAGAATAATGTTTTCGTATATTTTGTTCTTCTTGATAGTATTTATTTAATACTTTTAACATCTCATCACCGTATCCATATTTAACGGCAAATTGATCAGCCTTATACTCACCCCTATGCTCTAAAAATGTTAAAGAACGACACACAGCAAAACTTACAGCAGTTATTAATGTTGAATAAAATAATCCTAAACCAATCAATGGAAGAACAATCATTTTAGGAAACAGACCAATAATATTAAATATTTTTCTTAAAAGTCCAATCATAAATCCAGGTAAATTAGAAGTATAATTAAAACAATGGCCCAACTCATGAAGAAGAACCGCCGTTAACTCTCTAGGAGACAAATGACTTATAAATCTATCACCGAAAACAACATATAATTTATCTATATATTTAGTTGGTTCTTGAATTGTTCTAATATTAGTATCATTATCCTTATCAAACTCATAATTTTTTAAGATATTTAACACATCTAAAGATAAATTTCTGTTATAAGAACACATTACAAATGCATTATCATAATCAGGTTTAATAGAAATTGTAATATTATCTATTCCAACAAATTTTTTTATATGATTTAATAAAGATCGGATAGATTTATTAGAACGAGTTTTTTTGTAATCGGCAAAATCTTCATCAATAAGCTTTAACATCTCACTTCTATAAGGTGACGATTCAAATAAAAATGAAACATTAGATATGTCTATTTCAAACGAATCAAATAAAGATGCAAGTTCCTTATCAGATATGTATTCAAATTTAGATTTCACAACAACTCCTCCATTTAATTATATATTTTATTCAATAATTCATAAATAAAATCAACTTGTTCTTGTGTAAACTTCCATCTCTTATTAATATTCATCTCCGCCCATTTATTCGGATTAGTACCTCTTTCTTCTGAAACAGCACACCAATCAGCAACCATACAAGCAATATACGATAGAGGCATTTTTGTAGCATTAACTATATTTCCAGATGGTCTATCACGATTATCTTGGTTAATACTTTTAATTGTTACATTTTCATCCCAAGCTTCAGGATGATGTTTATTAATTTTCACATGATGAAAAGTTGCCGCTTGTATAGAATCTTTAAGTTTTTTATCTGGATTAAATTTCTTACCATGATCTTTCAAATAATAGCTATAGGTTATATACAAATACGGTTCATATTCAGGACTATTAAATTTACTTTCATCATGAATTTCTTTTTCTTGCTTTAAAACGGCAAGATCTATTCTTGGATCTTTTAAAGCAATAATTTTATCTAAATATTTATTCACTAAATTAATATGATAATTTGTTCTATCTTCGAAATATTGCTCAAGATCAACATCTTCAAAATCTTCATCTTCGAACAAAAAACGTACAGATAACATATTTCTAAACTCTCCTTATCTTACTCTTCCACATTTCTGACATCTCTCAGTTAAATGTGTTGGTGATAACCATAATCCTCTATCAAATTTATAATTATGAATACACCAAAATTGTTTCCAAAAATCTTTTATATATAGTATAAAATCTCCAAACATTTTTCCTCCTGTATTATTCTATCTCACATGTAATATAATATATCTTAGGATAAAATCCGACAATTTTCGCTCTAATTGTTGTATCATTTTTTTCTTTATAAACCTCTTCTTATTTTACTTTAAAATACACACTTCCACAATTTTTGCATATAAAAATTGTTTCACCATTAATATTCGCCTCTTGAAAACTAGTAGATCCACAACTACATCTTGTAATCGGAACGAACCCAACTACAGAATCAGTTACAGTAATCTGTTTGTCCATTTAACTCACCTCTCTAGCAAAATCTTTAGCAGCTTGTTCTACTTGATCACTAGTTTCGAGTGTGTACTCTTTACCTTTATAAATAATATCACCTTTCTTTATTCTATCACCAATTTTAAAACCATGTACTGTGCGATGACTCCAACCATAACACTTATTATCAGCTCTACTCCATCCCCAACTAGTTACAACATCATCTGGATCAATTTTCTGAGCATCAATTAACAACCAATCCTGAAATCTAACTTTTGGCTTACCATTAGCATATCTTGGTAAATTTTCAAAAGTCCTCTCAGATGGTGGAATATCTGTTTCTAAATATCTAACAATTTTAAAAGATTTTATACGATTCGTTTTGGGATTGAGTTTACGAGTTTTAAGTTTTTCAATCATCGGAACTTTATATATTTGTTTCTCTTCTGATTCAAATAAATAAATTATACTAATCATAATTAAACTCCAAAAAAAGAAAATATAGAGAAGGAAATTAATCCTTCTCTATTTATAAATCACATAATTGCTTATAGAGACAAAAGAAGCACTTTGTCTTATCAATATAAGGATCATTGGCCGCTGGTAATTTATCATTATCCAAATACCAATTGATTTTTTCTAATTTATCTTTAATATACTTAATATATGGATCGGCAAGATTATTTGTCAGATCTATTACTAGAGTTGTAATAAAGAAAAATGTATTAGATCTAGAATTTAATAACCTTTTTAATTCCTTAATTCTATTTACCATCTCGCCAAAACTTTCTACATCTGTAGCTGTTACATCGTGTGCGACATAGATAAATTGAATTGTTTGAATATCATATTTATCAAGCATCGGAACTTGAGTACGAGTCTCAACTCCCGAATTTTTGGCTTCAGCTAAATGATTCTCTAACATATACTTATAAGCTATAGCTTGATAAAAATCTGCAGGTCTAGGTCTGCACGACGTTATAATCTTTTCATAATCAGAATATGTACAACTTTTAATTTCAATTAATATATTTGAACCAATTAGAGCATCGATTCGACCCGAAAATCTAATTGATGGAATTTTCACAGAAATTTCTTTTTCAGTAAATTGATCTGAATTATCTTGTATAAAATTATGAATTGCATTACCTATAGAAGCTCTCATTAAAATTGGCAACCATTTATCAGCAAATGATTCTACAGGTGTGTTTCTTAATTTATAAACAATATCTCTAATACAATTTTGAGCTAAGTCATAAGCGTTAATGTTTTGAACAGCTTCACGATAAAGTTGATTTTTAACGGCACTTCGCTCATGTAGCTCTTTTGCAAATAAGCTAATGTCGAATGGAGAAAAAGTAGTTGGAAAAGGTCGCACAATTTCAACTTTTGCCGATTTACTAACATCACTACTTTTTTCAGTTTCAACAATATTTTCAATTACTTCTTGTGGAACAATCTCGATCATTTCTAACAGATTATTAAAGTCACTCAAACAACGCCTCCTAAATAAAAATATATATTTTGATTATTTCTATATATATTATGACAAAAATAAAATTTGGGAAGGTGCTTAAAACCTTCCCAAATCCCTAAAAACTCTACTTAAGTGCAATTCTACGTGCAGCGAGATATGCTTTAGATTTATACTTAGTAATAATCTGTCTCTTAAGCATCTTATACGCTCTCTTAAACTTAATCATTTTTCCATACAACGGATCACCCTTTGCACGCGCAATCTTAACCGCAAGCGCACCTGTAAGTGCTAGAAGCTTTTCACGTTTAGTTCTTTTAATCATACTTGTCGTAAAAGCCATAATAAAACCTCCTATAATTAATTAAACTTGGGAGATATTCTTTTAAACTGTCCTCTCCTCACCGGACAGTAAAACTTTTTAACGATTCTGATATTGTGGACGATTCTGTTGATTCTGATTCTGCGGACGATTCTGTTGATCCGAACCAGAACTGTATCGTTGTTGTAGAGTTTGATTGTCTGTTCTCCGAATCTGTTCTCTAATTTCATATAATCTCGATCTTAACCGCTGAACCCATTCAAGTCTCCTTGAGTCATCATTTGGAGAATTATAAACTAAATCGAGAACCTGATAAAATTTTTCAAAAGTCTCTTTTGCAACTCTATAGTGATCTTCACAGACAGATGAAATATTTGTACTAGAAATCATCTTTAATAACTCATCGCTATCAGTTTTATCAATAACGTTATACGCACCAGTCCTCTTTAAACAAGCAAAATAACTCTCCATATGCAAACAAATAATTTCAACTAAATTCTCAATATAACACTCACGAAGGCATCCTGCTTGTTCCAGACTTAATTTAGTTCCGATTACAGACCGTGTTGTAATTGCAAGATATGATAAAGCACTAATCTGTCGTATATCACTAATTTTACATTCTGTATAACATCTCTGAAAATTCTGTTGTATGATAGCATAACGCAGTCTCATATATTGACCACGTCTCTGAAACCACTTACCTATAGAGTTTAATAAAGTTCCTATATCAGAAATTGTCTTAAAAATTCCTCTAGAAATAGGTCTTCTCCAAATTGCAGCTACAATAGCTGCAAGTAAAAATTTGAGAACGCCAGCCGACAAAACAACCTCAACTCCACTAATTTCATTCAATAATGCTTCATCGTCAAAGAAAGTTAAATTTAAATAATTAGTTAAAATTCTCTGTTGATATAATCTATCCACTGCATAAAGTTCTTCATATAAATAAACATCTGTTTCTCGGATAAATTTTACCAACTCATATAACTCATTAAAAACACTATCAACATCTAAAGTACTATTTGTGTCAATAACATATGCTTCACTAATATCTCTTAAAAACCTGACATCCATTCTCAATCTCCTCTTTAAAATATAGATTGATAAGTTTCCTCCGTCGAAACTGACTCCTCAAAAATATCATCAACAAATTCTTTATTTTGCTCATTACTTTGTTCATTATTTTCATCGGCAGATTTCACTGAAGATATCTCTCCAAGAGTATTTCTCCACTGAAATAAACCTTGATTAATACGATACTCAACTGATACTGACATTGTATAATCAAACGCCTGTCTAAACTGTTCAGAAGAATTATATAAATTGAAAGCTTCTTTTCTGTAGAACTTATCAGACGTATACTGAACTGAGCCGCTTGTTGGATCAATAAACTCTAAATAAACATATGACCCAGCTTTCTTAATAGATAGTGGATATAAAAGCTTACTTTCGTCTTTATAATATTTCTTCTCAGACGTCGTCATCTCAGATAAAAACGTATACTCACTCCAGAACTTATGCAGACCTGTCCGTTTATCAAATACACAAGTTACAGACTCTTGCGACGGAGCATTTTTATTTTTCTCTGTAAAAATAGTCATATACCATCCGTTAATACCTAACCCTTCATCAGGAGTGATAGATGCTCTTCTAGATAAAAATAACCACTGGGATACTCTATGATTTAACGCTTGAATAGATGTTGCTGCCCGATAATCTTTAAACATTCCAACAGTTTTCTCTTTTTGAGCATATGGATCAATAACTAAATTAGCACGAACCTGATCGATTGCCATAAAAGAAATTCTTTTATGAGCTAATAAAGCTCCATATTTTTCCAAACAGAACGTTAATTGTCTTGCTTTAACACCTATTATTTTATTTACATCATCGGCAGCATCTGTTTTTGATGACGGAGTCGCTGCTATACTGTCCCAGATAATTAATACTTTAAACTCTTTATTTGTTTTTTCTTCAAACGCACTTTTAATATTTGCTAATGTCTCAATAAGAGAGAATAATGTAGGAACATCCACTAAAATTGGTTCATAACGAAATCGTTTTTCGTCAATCTTAAAAATCTGCATTCGAGACAAACCACCCTCTAATGTAGACGTATTACCAGCAGCTTCAATATCCAAATATACTATCATTGAATTTGGATACAAACTCTGAAAAATAGATGAAAACTGAAATGCTAAAGTACTCTTTCCAGTTTCAGGAGTTGAAGATAATATAACTGGCGCTGAAGATACAATGCCACCTCCAAGAAGAGCATCCAAATGTTGAATACCAAAGGGAGTTATATAAGGTTTCGGTGCTCTAGCATAACCATACTGTTGTGTAATAATAGTATCAAATGCCGCTCCTAATTTTTCAGCTAATGAATTATCCGCTGGTTCTAATTGTGACGAATCAACGCTAACACTAAGATCTTCTTTCTTAACTCTTGCCATTACGCCTCCAATTTTTTATTACTCTTCATTAAATACTTCAAAACCTAAACCACATCCAGGACAGTCACCCTCAGCTTTAATAATTTTCACACGTTTCACATCTGGATCTGTGCTTAAGTCAGCAGCATCTTCACTAACCATATTAACAAACTCAGTAATCAATTCATTTAGATCAATTTTATAATTATCAGAACTCATCGTCTATCCCTTCAAAGTCTTCTTCTTCAACATCTTCTTCTTCAACATCTTCTTCTTCAACATCTTCATCCTCTTCATCAAGATCTTCTACATCAAAATCCTCGATATCATCAAGATCTTCTTCTTCATCAGGAATTTCATCTAAATCGAACTCTTCATCCTCTTCTTCGTATTCATCAACATCTTCTGGTAATTCATTTTCCAGATCATCAATATTAACATCATAACCATCTTTTACCATATCTGTCTCACCCTCCTCTGGTGTGTTTATTTTTTGAATTTTGATCACTCTAAGAATGCCAGTTGGAGTTGTATTATCGATTAAATGTTGCTTTAATAACTGACCTAACCCGGCACCAAATCCATAACCAAGACCAACTCCACATGGTTTTATAATGGAAATCATATAAATCCTCCTTATTACTACAACTGATACTCTGGATTCTCTCCTAATACAGCTTTAATTTGATCTCTTTTTTCCGAATTTGAAAATGTATTAGATAATTTTTCGAAGAATTCTATTAAATTAAAAGAAGTTGCTTCTCCTATTTTTTCATCGATTCTTCGTATTTCAACGGCAATTAATCTAAACTTGTTATTTAATACATCATCAATTTCTTTATGATACCTAAATTTGACATCTTCAAATTCTTTAATAACGCTGTATAATTTAGTTAATAATTCAATATTATTTCTTATAGCACCATAATATTTTGATTTTTGAATACCATCACGTTCAGATTGAGCCATCTGCTCGAGAACTCGATTTGCTTGTTCCAGCGTTAGAACATGACTCTGAACTGCTAAAATTTTTTGATTTAAAGAATCAATTTGTCTTTCAAGTAATTGTTTCTGCAAAGTGAAATCATTTGCAATATTTTCTTTTGTAACTGTATTATCTGACATTTTGTTAAGTTGCCTCCCCCTTAACAGCATCAGAAAAATCCTCTAAACATAAACGAACAAATTTTCTTAGCTGTTCTGCAAAACTAATCTGATCAATTCGAACAGTAGATAGAGTAAGTAAATTAATATACTCTCCTGATAGAATTGAGTTTACGAAATTATCCGCAACGCGATCTATTATTGGTAATAAATAATGTTCACTAAAAAAGTTTTTAAATGGAGTTAATAATTCTTCACGAACGGCAAGCTTCAAAAGTTCGGGCTTAATTAAGATATCATTATAAGCCTTCGACTTGCTCGTACTAGTAATAATATGTACACACTTAAGCAACTTAAAAATTGTAGGCAATTTTCTAATCTTTGATATAATATCATTATTCAAAAGATCATCGTTATAAATTTTAAGTAATTTGTATTCATTGTTATTTAATCCAATAGCTTTACTTGAACTGATTGAAACATAAACATCTTGTATCTCATTGTTAATGATAATATTTCGAAAGATTCTATAATTATATCCAAGTTGAGTATAAAGCGGCGAGTTCTTATAAAATTCATCAACTTGTAGATTATATAATACATCTTTATAAATTGCTAAACGTGTAGAAACATTCGAATTCTCTAGAGCATTATCAATATTCCAAAAATTAGTGCAAACAGTATGTAAACTCTGTTCTTTTCTAAAATAGTAATCAAAAATCTTTCTAAAAATAGCTTTATAGTATGCATTAATATTTCCAACATTTAATGGATTATAATTCTTCAAACCATTACCAAGAAATTCCAACAGAACATTATGTTTAATAACATCTTTATCTAAATAGAAAGAATTAACATAAAGATTCACCAAACTTTCAGACTTTCTTTCAACTTCATTATAAACTGTTCTAATAACTGTTTGCAAGAACTTTCTTGTCTCAGGTAAGTATTGTTGTAAAAGATAAACCAAATTTGGAAATAAAATCTTAGATCGAAAAACCTGATTTGATAAATTTAGAATATTTTTATTATAACGTTCAAGAGCTCTCGCCGTTTGATATAAACAAAATAATCCTCTAACAATTAAAGATCTATCATTTAAAATACTTGAACAATTTTTAAATAAATCACTTAAGTACTCAGACATGTTTTTACTTATAATAAAAATACTTCCATTATTTTGAAACTTTAGTAAATCTTTATGTATATGCTGATACAGAAGTTTATATGAAATGTCCGTTCCAGCATCTGAATAATCATCTAATGTTTCTATTTGCGCTTCTAAAAACACACCTCCTCCATTTTCACCTTTGTATTTTTCGAACGAATTTACCATTCAAAAAGATTATTTCTATATATTTTCAGAAGCAAATTTTAGAAGAGCGACTTATCGTTTTGGGACATCCAGTCTCTAACATCCTCCCAACCATCAACATATTCCTTTCCAAACACATCAATACCATCATCTCTGATAATTAAATTGTTTCTATTAATGTAATCAACTGGTACACTTTCACTATCATCTAATGTAAGACTAACTTTCTTAGTAACTGGTCCGTAATTAGTCCAAGTTCCAAAAAATGTTTCAACAATTGAGATCATCCTAGAGTCTCCTTATCAACTTTATACTTTCCAAGTCTCTTTTCCCTCAACACTCTTGGTAAGCCTAGCACAAAATTCAAGCCAAATGTCCCAGCAGCTGATCCTGGAACACTGATTCCACCTTCTTCACTACCAAGTGGATGACCATGCTTAATTAAATTATAAAGTGCAGCTAAGCTACCAACAATACCAGCTGTAGTTGCAGAACCAGCCGCAAGTGAACCAATACCCTCAAATAAATATCCGACAGAAAACATGTCTATCTCCTTACAAATTTTGTCAACAAATTTGGATTAAATTTATGACCAATATTCAAGAAAAAAGTTCTTTGACCGAACCCTTCAGGCAATTTAAAGAATCTTATAAACGGAACAATACACATTCTACCAAGAACTTCATAAAACTTCTTAGTATATACATCCAAACTTGAATCTCCTATGATCAGAATATGTATCATTTCACTTATATCAAATACATTTTCAAACATGAATCGTTTAGTAGCATCATCCCAAAGATCTTGCCGCTTATCCTTAACATCATTATTAGTAACTGGAAATTTCATATCAACTGGTCTTGTTGAAAAAATATAATATCTATTCTCAATAAACTCAATAACATAATGCCAAGGTAACAAGGTTACACCAAACTGAGAATATAATTCTCTGGTTCTTCTATATATTTCAAATATGTCCATTTTTGCCGTATCTATTCTAGGTCTAGGTCTAATTGGAAAAAATGGATTATTATAAGAATCAGTAATTATAAATCCCTTAGGTTTGGTAGTAAACTTATTAGAAATTATTGGTCTATCTCTTGAGTCATTGATTCTTGGTAGTTCATTTACAATTATATCGGCAAGATCTTCTGTTAGTAGCTGATATGTATCTTCGAAAGATATTAACATCGATTAACCTCTAATTTTTCATTTAGTTACTGGCTTTTAAAATAGTTATACTCATCTGACATATTAATCAGTGTTGGAGCTGCAGCATCACTTGCACCACCGGCCGCTCCACAATTTAAATTAATCATTGGAGCATCAATATTACAATTACCACCAGCTTTAATATTTGCATCTCCGCCGGTTTGAATATTTGTTTTCGCTCCTGATTTTATATTTACATCAGTTCCAGATTGAATATTAATATTCACTGAAGACTTTATATTAGCATCTCCTGTTATATTAATATTCAGTCCAGTTGAATCCATTACAAGTGTAATTTTTTGATTGTTATAATATATGTGTATTGAGTTACTTGGTTTATCAGTTGTGTCTTCACAAATAGCTATTAAATGATTATATTTTGGTGTTCTAATAATTTGATAATAATTATCACGATCAATTGTTTTCAGCGGCAAACACTGCGGTTCATGATCTGAAATAATCTTATCAATATACGCTGACTCGATCTGATTGTCAAAGAACTTTACAATCACATATGTTCCAGGTTGAAGTGGATAGTAACTTCCATAAATACCATTTCTAGACGGAGTTACGCGCCAATTATGAACACGATTTTTCGCTAATATACCAGCACCTTCCTTCATATGTGGTTGTAGTTCTGGAATGTATACTTTATATCGACCTTGATTAGCTGTATCTAAATCTGGCAATACAAGTCCAACAAATTCTCTATTAATTAATTGAGTCGAAGCCATTAACGCCTCCGAAAGTTACTACAAGTTCTGTAAAATTGCTGGTAACATAGCAAAGAAATTCCAAACTGAATGAATACCAGCTGCTGCCATAAATCTAGCTTTTTCGTCACCTTCTTTCTTACCACGAATATGTAAAGTCGTCAGAAGAAGATGAGTGAAAGCTGTAACAAGTCTAGCTATAAACATAGCTACAGCCGGAACACCAAGCATTACTCCTTGAATAAAATAACCTATAAATTCAACCAAATTAAAAATTATATAATGCATTCCAGCTGCTCCATATTTAACTGACAAAAACTTACCAGTTTCTTCAGTCAATGGCGCAATAAAAATGGCCAGCAAAGCAAGAGCAGCCATAGGTGTCCAACCAAGTCCACCTATTAAAAAACCTAGCAAAAACTGATGAATGATAACAACTATTAGAACAAGAACTACTGAAACTGTTAACTCTCTAAAAATTCCAGTCTCACCAATTTCAGAAAACATCTCTTTAACTACTTCTCCAAAAGCTCGTGTATCTTTCTTCTTTACAGCTTCGGCCGCTGCAATAGCATGTTTTTCAACAATTTTTTCAATCTTATCAATATCAACTTTAACTTTAATCAAACTCTGCTTCATCAGATTTATCTTATTCTGATAAGCTTGTATAAAACCTTTACTGTTAATTAACTTATTAATATCAATTGTTTCATATAAGTAATACTCATGAACTGATACCATATTATATATTCTCCACTTTTGATATAGAAATAATTTATTATGATAATTTTATTTTTTTAGAAAGGAGAAAAAATAAGAGCTATGATAAAGAAAATACTATTACTGTTAATTATTTTATTTGTTTTATATTGGATTATTTTCGGCACTGAGAGTTTAAAGTATTTATCTACAGTTCCATTTTTGAAATAATATTGATTAGCGGCCAGATCTTCTTATAGATCTGGCCGATTTTTCTTTATTTTGCTTTGTTCCTATTAAAAAACTTACTTGCTGCAGCGCGAAGAGCTGCTCTTTTATCTTTATTAGCGAGCAGACTAGCAACGATTGCTCCACCAAGTAACGCTGCTCCAGCACCTGCACCTGCATAACCAAGTTCTTTAATAGCTTTAGCGCCATATTTCATAGCTTTTAGACGTCTACCTTCATCAGTTGTCTCTAAAGGATCAACGCCAAATCCCTTTTCTAGAATCTGACCACCCAAACTTTTCCGAACACGAGCTATCGCTTCGTCGGCCTCTTGTTCTACTGCTTTTCCACCAACACCAGCTATAGCTCCACCAGCACCAAGCACTCCACCAGTTACACCAGCTGCTACACGAGCTTTCTTTCCTTCCATTATTAGTTCTTTTATAGATTTTGCCATGATTACATTTCCTCCTCACTAGAAATTTTTTTTGTTTTTATTTCAACTTCAGAAACTTCTTCAGCTAACTTCTTAGCTTTTTCTTCATCTTTAGGATGCCACATAGATGTCATTACAGTTTTAACACCTTTAGCTTTACGTCCTTTCTTATTTAGTATCGCAAAAGTAGCTAAATGCCGCTTTCCTTCATTATCAATAATTTCTTTTCTTCTATATTTTTCAATATACTCTTTAGGTGGATTTTTAAAATCCTCAACCACATAATTTTTAGTAACTACAACTTTTTCAGCTTTCATTTCTTGTTCAAATAAATAAGAAATTGAAATCATAGTTTATTGTCCTTTTTGAAAAATTATTTAAATTTCAATCGGCTTCTTTTTTAAATCTAAAATTGTTTCTGGTTTCTTAAACTTAGGAAACTCTTCACCTCTTCTTTCAGCATCTTTCTTAAGACTCTGAAAGAGATTTTTCATAAAATTATTAATATCTTCTTGCATTTGTTCATGGGAAGGTAACTCATCAGTTTCATATAAGAATCTAATAATTGATAGCATTTTATTCTCCAATTTATTTTTAATCAGATTTAGCAATTGTTGAACGAAACATTAACCATTGACTTGGTGGTTTATATAGAATAAAACTAAATTCACCTTTTAGTTTTTTACCGGCAAAGAGCAGCGTAATTGCTCTTGGTTTCCACTGAATGATCTCAAACTTGCCCTTATCCCAGAGCTGAACTTTTCCAGCTCCGTATCCATCAGTGATTTCTCCTTCAAAGTCAAACCAAGACGCATCATGATCTGGTTGTTGAAAAGCTGAAATCTTCTTAACTTTTCCATCTATTAACTCTATTATTTTCCTACATGCAAACGACTTTAAAACACCTTCATAACCAAATCTTAAATCGTAATGTAAACCAGCTCTTTTCGCATAGTGTTTATGTATCATAAATTTATTATTAATCTTATCATCTCTTTTAATAATATACTCAGGCGCAACTTCAAACAAATATATAAGAGATATCATCAATTTCTCCTAGAAGTGTCGTTTAACAACGGTTCCATCAGGAAGAGGTATATATGTCGTAGCTGTACTTCTCAGCTCCTGTTTATTACCAATATCAGATGGTTTAGGATTATAATTCTTTTTATTTTTATTAGGCGGACCAAAAGTTTGCTCTAAGTACTCTCTCATTTTTGGACTTATTCCCATCCTCGCCGGTGGAGCATATTTAAGAATCGTTTCTAAAATACTTAGCATCTCACTCACCTCAACTTAGCGTCCTCCCTCTGAAACTTAAGAAGATCTTGCCGTTTAACTTCCATACATCTCAAACCCAAAACAGATAAAGAATGTAATGTAATATACCCTCCTCTAAATTTATTAGAAGAAAGATCTAAATTAACTTTTCCAGGTGTTCTAGTCCAATTGATTAAATACTTTTTATCTTTGAGATTTAATAATATTCCTTTTAATCGATCTCTGATTTCACCAATATCATATGTATTTCCAAAATAATAAAAGATATGAAAAGATTCCTTACCAGTGTATCTAATTTTGAGATTTTTGTTATATTTTAAAAGAAAATCATATATTTCAGCGGCGCTTTCTCGCGCTTGAGCAAAATCAGCACAATCGATATCGATTATTCCGAAGTTCTCTTTTGATTCCATAGTAGAATGAATAGAGACTGTTCGGCCGTTAATTACTCTTTCATAATTATGTTTATCAAGATGAATTCTATCAAGATTCCGACCTATTCTTCTTACTATGAATTTATTCTTATCTGTAGCGAAAAATATCATCAAATCACGATTATCAACTTGATTCAATATTTTAGACTTATTCTTCATATAGTAAGAATATATATCTTTTTCAGTAAGCCCACTAGGATAAAACTCATTTTGAATAATTATTGTATCAGGATTTCTAGGTGTTGTTTCAAATAAAAACTTAATTAAAGATATCATTTATTTTTCCTCAACAGTTTGTTGAATAACTTTCTTCACACCCTTCTTTAGAATTTTCTTCTTTTGTTCTTGCACTTCCTCATCCGGTTCTTGTGTTGATTTTGAAACTCGAACCGATTTTATAAGCTGACTTAGAATTCTTGGATCAACTCTATAGAATTCACATAACGCTATCATAACTCAAACACCTTCCTTAACTAAGATCCAAGAAGACAATATCTTCTTGGATCTTAGTATTAATCATCGATCATAATGCAGAAAACACTACAGTTTTTGTTCTAGTTGGATTAATTAATGTGTTAATTGGTGCTAGAACATATTTAGTAGCAGTTGTACTATCAACAACTTTCCAAACAGAAAGTAATGCTTTATATGAACCAGGAGTGATCACATATTCATATGCAATATTTCTAAAATAGTTAGCATCAAATGTTAATGTCGTAGTATGTGCTGGATTAAGTTGATCATTATCAGATGTTTGTCCAGCAAACGGACCTCCGACAACATTCCATTCAACTTCAGTGGGTAAAGTTGCAGGATATTCATCTAAACCAATTATATACAAATTAGCTGAAGTAATTGTTTTTCCGCTCATATATGCTCTCCAAACGCCAAAAGGAGTGAGCTCATATGTTGTCGGTGTAGCTACTTTTTCTTCCAAAATCATATCAACAACAGCTGTAACAGCAACGTTTGCTCCAGATGATGTAACTGTTAAGACAACATCACTTGTTGCGGGTACTTCAACTGGAACTATAAAATTCTTTTCACATGAACCAGGACTTGCAAATCTACCTACAACATATGACGTTGCGACACCATCAGTTGTAATTGTCAAAGTTGCTGAAAGATTTGCTGACGATGTTGTTTCAAGATAAACTGCATAAATATAACCAGTTCGATCTGCTGGAATAGTATAAAGTGCCTGTTCGGCATATGTTTTGCCAGCTGCGACAACAGCATCCACAGCTGCTTTCGCATCAGGTACTCCTGCAGTAGCTGTTCCACTAAATACAAACACATTACCAGTACATGCTCTATCCAAAGTTACACTATTAACTCTTAAATATGAGTTTGTCGTAGACACACACGTAGTACTATCTGTAGAATTTAACTTAACTGTTTCAGAAACTGTATTATAATTTGCGTCAAGCCCAACAATTACAGCAGACGCAGCTCTGTCAGTAGCGTGATTCGCACTCGAACAAACGTAAAGCTGAGACGCGCTTGAACGCAAAGTTCTTTCAGTTGGTGTACCATCACCAAAAGCTATAGAACATCCAATCCATACATCCTCTGTCGCAGCATCGTTATCTGGATTACAACCGATCAAACGAACAGCACTAAACTCATCAGTATTTCCTTTTAAAACTTCCATAAAAAAATCATTTGATACATTTCTTGGTAGCATAGCCTAATCTCCTTTAAAAATTATTTTATTTTTTCGGAATAGCTGTTAAATCAAATTTTATTTGATCCATGTACTTTACAATTATTTCTTCAATTGAATTTTGTATTTTTTCATTAACAACTGCCTTTTTAGAGAGTAGATCAATTGGATATTTTGATGTAACGGCCAGAGCTACTAAATAGTCAAGCGATCCCATAAAAGAATAAAAAGCTACAGGTCTTAAATTTCTAAGTAATGTCAAAATAAAATTATTTGGAGATTCTTGATAAAGTTTCATTTCTATTAACATTTTCGGAAAATCTTTTATTGAATCATATGTAGACATCTTATCGAGCGTTGGTAAAAATTCTTTAACTGCTTTCTCGTCTAAAAAGTCTTTATAATCTCGTTCAATAATTGTAAGAATATAAGCGTGTTTTTCTTTAACATAATATTTATAGTATAAATATATAGCGGCCATATGCACAAAAGTTTTAGCTTTCTCAGTAAACACTTTATCAGGACCTAATGTCTTCATCAGAACAATGTAAACATATGTTGATAAAAGTTTATGTAAATCCTTATTCTGACGAACAACATTTCTATTTAAAAGAACAGCTGCACGACAAAGCTCAAAATAAGTAGCATAAACACATTCATCAGGAGAATCTGGTGTACCTGTTTCAACATCAATTCCGAGCTGAGATGCTAACAAACAAATACCAGCAAGTTTATCTTCATTTGTTATAAATAATCTTGCAAAGACATTATTAATCTTGTGCACTGAAAAACCTAAATATAATAAGTCCTTATTTATAATATTCTGAACTTGATCTTTAACAAATCCAGGTGGTAACTTCATAAGAAAAGTTGAAATATCTTCATTAAAAGTCGAATAAACAGACGCAGATTTCTTATCTTTATAGATAACTAATACTTTTTGCTCACTTTCTTTCAAAATTTTATTAACATCAGAATCGGCGAAGAATCTGACTGGAAAATGGTTCTCAACGTTTATCATATTAATTAATCTCCTTAAACAAAACTTAAAACTTTTCTAATTTCAGATCTATATGGAGCAATAATAACATGTTTATTATTTATTTTTGGAAAATAATCGGGAGTGAACTCAAAAAAACTTTTAATATTATTTACTAATAAAATAACTGGAAATAATTGTGGTTCATTATAAATATCTAAACAAAAGACAGTTGGCCGCTGATACCATTTATCTACATTAAAATCAACAAAGTCAGCATTCATTCTTAATGTTGCTAGATTATTGAAGAATACATTATTAAATATTGGTTTGCTAAATTCAGTAAATATTTTTTTGACATCATATGGTTGAGCGGCAAAGTGCTGATCAAGAGCTACATATTGTCTTGGCATTTAGAAACTCCTATTTTCTACCTAAAGGATTTCTTTGTCTCATTCGATCACGAACCTTTTGCATTTCCTGCCACGACATTCCAGTAGGATATTGTATACCTTTAGCAATATCCTGAAGTCTCCTAATACGTTCTTCAGGAGGTATATTATTAGGTATCTGTGATGCAGTTTGTACTTCAGTGGCAAACGTCTCAGTTAAAAACCTACAAACAGAAATCATTCAATCCTCCAAATTTAATTTTTATCATATTTCATATAGAAATAATATAAGTATCTAATATTTTTGTTTTAGAAAAAATAATCAAAGAAAGGAGTAAAATAAACGATGGAAATTGAAAGTCAAAACCAAAAAGCATTACATGAAGTTATTAAATTAGTTATTGAAAACTGTTATATGCAGACTATGGGCTTTGATGTTGGCATTCCATTCATTTGTGGTGCGCCAGGTGGTGGTAAAACGGCGAGTCTCCATTATTTGAGCACTCTTTATGACTTTGCCGTTATATCAACACATCTAGCCCTAAAACCATTAGAAGAAACTGGTGGTATTCCACAATTTGAAAAAATAATTATTAACAATCAAGAACTATTAGGTACAATTTGGTCTTTTCCTGATATCATGAAAAAACTATATGAATTATCAGAACAGAAAAGAGATAAAATTGTAATTTGGTTACTTGATGATGCTCATTTATTAAGTCCTGTTCATATGGCATTATTATATGAACTATTTACTGAACGTACATTAAGAGGTTATAAAATACCTAATAATTGTGCCATGGTAATGGCTGGAAACACCAGCAGCAAATCTGGCGCTAAAACATTATTCAGTGCTATTGTCAACAGATGTGTCTTAATGCCTGTATACACTGATTTCGAAGGCTGGAAAAACAACTTCGCTCTCCGTGAAGATGTTCAAGTGCATCCAGCTATCATTTCATTTCTTAGTAATCATCAATTTAGAAAATTCTTTCATGAAGAAGAACAAGTAGATCAAGCTTGGGGAAGTCCTAGATCGTGGACCCGTTTCGCTACTGAAATCTCAAACAGAGAAAAGTGGTATCAGAAAACGGTCGATTCAGACGTGTGCTTATACTTAGGAACAGGATATGTTGGCAAAGAAGCTGCATCCGAATTTACAACATATTATAAGATATTTATAGAATTCGATATGGAATCTATTATAGCTAGCGCTACTGACTACAAATTGCCAGAAGATCCTGTCAAAAAATACGCATTAGCATATGCTCTTGTAACTTATTATACATCGAGAGAGAACAAAACAAGAATAACTCCAAACTTATCATACTTAATAACATTATTCATGAAAGAAGCCCCTGAATTAGCAATTATGATAATAAAAGAAATGAAACAATATGAAACAGCTAATAATAAGAAAAATATTGTTAATAATATTCTAGCTAATATCCAAAAAATCGAACCCAATTTGACAAAACAGATACTTCAAGATTTAGTTTCTGTATCGTAAAATTAGGAGATGTACTATGGAAAACAAAGATGATTTGAGTATAAGTCAATTAATAAGATTAGCAAAAATAAAATTATTTACAAAAGATCTATTATTCTTTGGAACAAATCTTACTAAATTCAACTGGATTGTTAATGAATACAGTTCAGGTATTGAAGGATTTGTTCTATTTAGTGAACAAAATTTAGCTCAATTAGAATCAGGTAATATTTATTTAAATAAATATTATTTATCAAAACCAGATTATAATTATAGTAATTTAGTTTTCTTATTGTGTCATGAATTGTTACATATATTAAATAAACATGGTATACGGCGCGAAAACAGAATACATCATGTTTGGTGCGTCGCATGTGATCATGTTGTTGATTCATACTTAAAACGTTTACAGAATATTATAAAACCATATAACAATTCATATAATATTATTCAAGACTTAGAGTACGACATACCAAGTTGCACAGCAGAACAAGCATACGAATGGCTATTAAAGAAACAGCAACAACAGAAAATTAAAATTGAACATAATTCTAATTTAAACGGTCCTGGTACAATTGAAGTGTTTGATAATAATGACAAACTATTAATGACAATACCAGATGTTTTAGCTGGTTTCAATCCCACAGACTTCGACAATAAAGTCACTGAACGCTGCACCGAACAAATCATCTCAGAAGCTCGAGCTATTCTAGAAACTTTGAAACAACGCGGTACATTAGCTGGAAACTTATCCAGCTACTTAAATGAATTACTAAAAGTCGAAATTCCATGGGAAAGAATACTTGAAAAAGCAATTAAAACAAACATTATAATGAAACCTGATGATAGAAGTTGGAGAAACCTGAATAAATATTATATAGCTCATAATTTAACACTACCAGGATATATATTAACCGAAGATCCAGAAGGTATAGGTATTCTGATTATTGGAGCAGATACATCTCAATCCATCGATGAACTGAACCTAAAAAAGTTCTCGTATGTTATATTCAATAGTATGAGATATTTTAAAGAAATACATTTGCTTATACATGATATACCAGTACGTCAACATAAAATATTCACAAAAGATAACATTAATGAATTTTATGAATTTATTTCTAAAGAAGGTTATAAAGGACGAGGTGGAACATCACATCATCATCTGTTCCAAAAAATCGAACAAGATTTTTGGAAAGAAAGAAAAGATGAATTAAGCATGGTAATATGCTTAACTGATGGATATTCTGATATTGAATATGAATATTCTAAATATAATTGGATAAAAAATAATATTCCTTTAGTTTTTATCTTAACTAAAAGTGGTAAAAATAGTTTATATTTAGATAAAACTATTGGTAGTATTCAAGAAATTAAAATGAATACATAAACGGATACCGGCAAGTAGCTCTTGCCGGTATCTAATTTTTATTTTTTTAAGTTATTTCTTTAAAACCTAGCTTTTTACGACTTACAGCTAGTGGACGAGGAGTTAACCTTCTCTGAATTGAGTGTGTTTGATCAATTCTATCTTCAGCAGTAAGCTCAGAAGGTCTTACACTCACTGGCCTTCTTTTGCCAAATAAATTGGCTATACTGTTTTTAATAAAACTCCAAACACCTTCTGTTAAAAAATATTCGTTCATTGAAATCATATTAAATTCCACCTTTTATCTATTTAGGTTTCAAAACCTGCTCTCGCCGCTCTGGATCTAACATAAAATCTTTACCTATATCCAAAACATCGCCACGAGAAATTGTTATTGTATCATCTGCTATTTTTTGTTCATCCGTTGATTCAGTTCCATATTTTTCTAAAACTCTTTTATCTTTCGTTTTGTAATCATAAATTTTTTTAGCGGCAAGAGCTATACCTGCAGCTATTGCCGCTATACCCAATTTACTATTTAATATACTCTCATCTTTATCTTCATACAATAAGAATTTCATAACTCCTCTTTTGTTTCAATATTTTACAGATAATCATCTATACCAGATTTCTTTACTTGTTCATTTGACTCCATAACTAACCCATAAAGAGTTGTAATTTCAGTCATATACTGTGCAGTTGCAACTTCTGCAAACAATCTAATATTTTTGTATGTTTCCTCTGTATTCTCACCAAGAAATTCCTCAGGATGTTCTATAACAAAACCCTTAATTACTTTCGAAAATTCATCTGCTTGTGCAGCAGCTTCTGTAATAAGTTCCTCATTAGCTATGAGTACTTCCTGAACTTGTTCATTTTCCATTAAAGCATTAATTCTTTCAAACATGATAACCTCCATTTTTATTAATATAAAATTAAGCGGGTTGTTTTCCCACTTTTCTAGCTTTTTTAGCAAATCTTAAAGCTCCAAGACCTGCAGCTAACGCTCCAGCTGCAACTGTTGGATAAACTGCTTCAGGTTCCATATTTTTAAGTCCCTGAATAAATCTTTTGCCAGCATGCGCAAGATGGGTCTGTACACCAGCTCCACCTGCTTCAGTATCCCACTCAGACTTTTTGACACCCATAGCTTGACCAGTTCTATTAATAGCTCTTCTTAAGTAATCCTTTATACTAACATTGGGGTCGTAATCCATAACATTTTTAGCTGTTTTCTTAATAACTTGTTGAGCAGTACCTGTTGCAGCTTCTTTAGTGTCAGCTGCAGGAAAAGTAGAAGGATATTGTTCATCAGCTGATACTTTTTCAGCTTCTTTAGTGTCAGCTGCAGGAAAAGTAGAAGGATATTGTTCATCAGCTGATACTTTTTCAGCTTCTTCTTTAGCAGTATCTTTAACCACTCCAACAGCTTTAGGAACATCTCCACCTGATGATGGTTCATAATCCTCTGTTGTTCCATATGTCCTCTTGTACCACTCATCTCCACGCCTTTCAGCTTCTTTCATAGCATTTTCTTTATCAAGTGGAGACTCTTCACTAGAATACTGTTCACCCTCTGCTGCTCTTTCAGCTTCAGCTCTACGAGCTTCTGCTTCTGCAGCCTGCTTAGCTTTATTTCTGGCTACTCGCCTAAAATATACATCAGTATACTGTGGACCTTCAGGTGGCTTTATTGTATCAGATTTATCCCACATACTTTTTACTTCCCTATATGTGCCCTTTAAAGCATCAATACCTTTAGCAACAGTTCCACCGACATATTTTTCATACGGATTCATATATATTTCTTGTTCAGTAATCGTCTGCTGCTCTTCTTCAAATTCCTGTAACGATTCCATAATAATTTTATTAACATCAAATGCCATAGTTCGTCTCCTTTATACTCTGGATGGTGCTTTCTTTCTTTGTGCACGAAGTTTCTTTGCAAGCTGCACAGCACCAAGACCTGCCGCAACTGCTGCCGCAACTGCTGCAGCCTGCTTCGCTGAAATTGGCGCTTCACCAATCTTTTTCAGTTTATCAATAAATCCTTCTTTCTCTGTTCCAACAGGTACACTTTCTGAAGGTGGTTCATAACCAGGTTTTTCAGAAGCAGCCATTTCAGATTCTGGAAAACCACCATAACTTGGACCAGCTGTATTTAATCCAGGATGACCTTCCCCAGGTTCATACTGTGGCATTCTTCCAGCTTTTGTAGCTTCAATATCCTGAGCTATTTGCTTCTTAGCAGCTTCCTTAGCATCATAAATTCCTGCACCAAATCCTTCTAACTTTTTGTAAATTTTATCAGCTGCTCTACCTACACTTTTTCCAATACCGCCTATAACATCATCAACTGTAGTTTTTTCTTCCTCAAGTACTTCCTGAATTGACTCCATTATAACTCTATTAATATCCATAATTCTAAACCTCCTATAAAAATAATTTATTATTTATGCTTTTTTAGACGATGGTAATTTTTTACCGGCACGAAGCTTTTTCGCGAGCTGTACGGCTCCAAGACCAGCTGCAATAGCTGCTGCAATAGCTGCTGCTTTAGGACCATATTCTTTCAGACCTTGTGTAATTTTAGCACCTATTCCAGGTTGAGCTGGTGTATAATCTGCTGTATTAATATCGAAACCTGACTTAACACCTGCTGGTGTATAATCTGCTTTTTCAATATCAAAAGCTTTGCTTGCAGCTTTAGTAACTTTTTTAGCAGCTTTAGTTGTTAGTGCTGCTTTTTCGTCTCCAGATGATGGTGTATAATCCCTAAACTGCATTACATAATTTTCCCACTCTTTTTCATCAACCTCATTTAACACATTTTTAACTTCTTTGTCGATTAGCTGTTTTACCTCCATATAAGTGCTTAACCTCCTATTTCTTTATTTTTTCAGCGGCAGCTTTCAAATTTTGACTAGCATACATCAAACGCTTTGCAACTTCACCTTTAACTGCACCTTTCGTTTTAGCTAATCCAGCTGCAACTGCTTGCTTAATAGTATTAAATGGTATTTTAACTGCTTTTTCAGAACCTTTCTTTAGCGCTTGTATGAATCTTGCCGGTGATAATTTACTTAATATCATCTCTTTATAATTTCTAAGATTCTCTTTTGCATTACTTTTTAATGTTTGTAATAAATTTGCTTCAAGTAATGAAACATTATAAATTTCACACATATTTAACTCAAGATATGGTATCAATTTCTCAATAATTAAATCTATATTATCCTCGGTAGGATTTGTAACAATCGGCAAGAGATCTTCTTCTTCACACAATAACATATCTTTCACAGATTCAATAATGTAAAACTCGAATTTATCATCCATTAAAATACTCCTTCAAACTAAAATAGAGTGCGTTTTGCAGCATCTAGAGCATAACTATCTTTACCTGCAATTAATGCTTTACCCGGTTTACCAATCTGAACCTTTCCAGCTTGTCTTATCCACTCTCTAAATGTCAACTCATTCAGAACATATCCATATAAGGACGAGTTATATACAATCTGCTCAATAATAGCTTCGTCCGATATATCATCAATATCATAATCAAAATCTCTTAATGTTTCTTCAAGTATCAACTCAAATATCACACTATCATCTTCATGTTTACTATTTTGAAAAAATTTATTATTCATATCTTAATATCCACCTCCTCCTCCACCACCAGCAGGATACTGAGCTGGAGCTTGTTGTTTATTCCTATCTGTTAATTTCTTAATAGCATAATATCCTAAACCGGCAGCTGCTGCATAAGGGAGATATTCTCCAACTGTCTTAGCAGCTTTAGTGAAGAAACCTGGTTCATCTACAGGTGGTTTCTTACCAGGCACTTCAATATTATGAGCTACGAGTTTTTTCTTTAACTCAGCATTTTCTTGTTCAAGTGGTGTGATTCTACTTTTCTTTATTCTTTCAGCTTCTTCAGCTCTAATTCTGGCTCGTTCAAAACCATGAGGATCAGCTTCCTTAACTTTTTTCTGAAGTTCTGCTTGCTCTTCTTGTACCATTTTATTCAGATTCCACTCAGATAAAATTTTTTTATACTTACTCATTTTTAACCTCCACCTATCTCACAGCTGGTTTACCGAAAAGTTTCTTACCTAAATAAGCAGCTGCACCTCCACCTAGAACTGTAGCCGCTGCCATTCCAGGATTCTCTTGTGCATATTGTCCAGCGCTCTGTATTGCTTTTCCAACAGCAGATACTCCTTTACCAGCCAGTTCAGCTCCACCTTCAGCTGCTTTGCCAAGACCTGATCCTATTTTCTTAACACCAGTTGTTAAATCTTCAACTGCACTAGTTTTAATTCTAGGCGGTGTAACAGGTTGCTCTTTGACAACTGTAGTTGCTGCTTTCGCAATATTCTGAGGTTGTTGCTCTTTAACAACTGTAGTTGCTGCTTTCGCAACACCAGGAATAGGCTGCTGCTCTGCAACCTGTGCAGGATTTCCAACTTTAACGGTTTTTCTTACAACACCAGCAGGTTGTTGTTCAGCTGCTACATTTCTACCAGTAGCTTTAGGAACAACTCTTTTGACACCTTTTGCAACTCCTCTTTGAGCATTCAATTTATCAGCAAACTCTTGGTGTGATTTTTCTAATATTCCTCTTTCAGTAGTAACATTTGTTCCTTTAATATTTACAGTAACTAAATCTTTCTTAAAATTAGGTGGTTCCACGCCAAGCATCTGACCTGGTTTTTTACCAGCTAATATTTCTTGTGCTGTAGAAACATGCCCTCCAACTCTTGGTGCGCCCGCTGGCTCAACAACAGTCGCTGGCGCACTACCTGCTTTTGGAATCTGTTTTTCTACAACAGGTGTTGGTTTCTCTGCCGGTAAAACTTTTCTTCCCAATAATCCATAACGTCTAGCTGCTTCTTGTTGTTGTCCTGATGTAAGTGTCTGAGTAGGAAACATATATCCTAAAGTACCTGGCGCATTAGCTTCTAGTAAAGTAAAATAAAATTCACTTAATGAAATCATATTTTCATTTCTCCTTTTTTATGGATTTGTTGTAAAACTATAATCATCAGACGTATATGTGTTGTTATTTTCATCGATAATTATTAGTCGATAATGATATGTTGTAAACGGCGAGAGCTCTTTTAGAAACGCACGATGAGTCTGAGTACTTTCTGTTGAAGCATCAACTATAGTACCATATTTAGTTGTTAATCCATACTCAACTTGTGACGTTGCAGAAACTCCACTTGTCCAAGTAATAATAGCATATGTTTGTCTAGGCTGAACTCTAATTTTAGCAAAATAAGGAGCAACACCACCCATCTGAAATGGAAACTTACCTTCTTTATCATAAAACTGAATGATAAGTGGATGAGTAAGTGTTGGGCGATAACTATTCCAAACACTCGCAGCAAAAGTAAAAGTGATTGAGTTTTCCTCTAAGTCTAATGTGTAATCAGAATAGTCTCTAACGATGCTCTGGCCGCTAAACAAATTATAAGAATACTTTTCATCCATCAAGAAATCTTTTGGATCAAACTTAATAGTAATTGAATTATTAGAACTATTTAATTTAACTGTTATATTATTACTTGCATCTTTTGTTAATGTTAAATAATTATCTGTATCTATAGTTACAGTAGTGCTATCTGGAACTAAAGCTATATCACTTATCTTCACCTTATACTTTGTTTCACTTCCATCGATACTTATTAAAACTTTATCATCAGAAGTTCTTAATACGTCTAATCTTGAAGATTTATTAGTAACAGCTTTAGCTTCTAAAGTGACTGAGTCAAGTATATTAAATCCTTGCTCACTATCACTTTCATATAAAACATAGTTTCTTCTGATATATCCTTTTTCTAATTTAGATATATTATCACTTGTTTGATTAACTAACTTACTTGATGGATAATCACAAATTGGCTCAAATCCACTAGTGTTATAAATTGCAATATCAATCTTTTCAATCACACCTGGCATCTTATCACAGTAGAGATATAAAGGAAATTGTACCATGTATGTTAAATCGGCCGAAACTTGAAATGATCTTTGTGTTGAATCTGGAATTGCTGTAGAGATAGAGTCAAGTCTGATTAAAGGTTGATATGACATCGAAAAACAATATTCAACTTGTCCGGTTCTTTTATTTAGCTTTGTGTATAAATTATAAATTGTATCAATATCTGGTTCGAAATAAATGTTATTTAAAAACGGCAAAGACACTTCTAAAAATGACGTAAATTCCAAAAACTGTAAAAACTTATTTAATGGCAGCCATCTTCTAATAACATTAGCTACTTCTTTAGCTTGCAGTTGCGACTCACAGTTAATATTAACTGTAATAGGAACATTCACCATTTCTTCTTGAACATTCAATATCGTCTCTTTAGTAGCATTATATAAAACCGGTATCTGATCAATATTGAAGTAACCGACTAGACCTTGTGTGACATCTGGCCGCTGACCATAACTTGGAGTTTCGTCATTTAATGTAACAATAATAACTGGAAAATCAAAATTGGTTTGATACTGACTTGGAAGTTGAAATGTCCGATTACCAATATTAAATTCATATCTTCTCACATATCTATCATTTCTAAATACATGAGTATCAAATAAAACCTTTACTGACAATAATAAATCTGCAAAAAAATTGTGTATATACATAGCTATCTCTCACTATTGAACATCATGTGTATTCTGTTTATGAATTTATTTTGCTCATCAAGCGGCAACTTATTCAAATCCTGAGCTTTTTTCAGAATCTCTTTTGATACGTCTTCATCTAGTGGGACATAATAAACGCCGAAAGGAACTTTTATACCACTCGGAGATTCACTACCATCACTTTCAAATAAATTTGAAATAGATATCATTTTTTGAATATCTCCTTTTAATATATTTATTTTATATCAAATCAGGAAATTCCATCGCATTACCATATTTTTTCATAAATTGTTGTTGTTTTTCAAGCGGCAACTTACTCAATTGTTGAGCTTTAGCTAGTAACTTCTTTGTTTCTTCGTCCGGTGGAATATATTGTCCAAAGGGAGCAATCAATCCACTCGGATGCTGACTCTGTACATTAGCAGTATCGAATAAATAAGAAATAGATAACATAACAACATCCTTAATCTTTATACACTAGCACTAGAAAATGTAACTGGAATATCCTCTGTTGATGAATTCGAAATATAAAAATCTGTCTTAGCACCATAATAAGAAAAGTGTGTTACATTACTTATTTGTGGATTAGTTGTTCCTCCAATCTTAAGAGTAACTCCAGTACTACAATTCATAATAAAAATATTAACATTTTCAGCTACTAAAACATCTGTCGTTTCAGCAGTTGCTGTAATCTTACCATGCTCATAAGAAGATGGTGTAACTTGAATTGTAATATCCATCAACCTGAAAGTTTCTGATGGTGTTTGTTGTGTAAATGTTATTGCTTCTTGAATTTTAAATATGTCAGACATAAAACTAATTCCCCCATATAATTAATATAGTTATACAAAAATATACCTTTAAAATGTTATGAAGGGATTGTAAAAACGGCCAGAGCTAAAGAAGATCTGGCCGTTTACAAACACTATGTCAATTGAACTTTTACGTAATCTGAATCAGCTCTCCTAAATACCAGATATATTTTATCAGAATCATCGGTATCTTTCCAGAAACACGCTTCTCCATCTGCAGTAAGAGTTGGTTGATCATCCTGTTCATATAATTTAATATTAATTGTACTTGTCCCATCATTCACAAATAAACTATTAAATGCGACATATGTAGAACCATCATCTGTATATTCCCATTGATCAGAACTCTCATTCCATCTAATCCTAACATTATCTAAAGCACCTCTTTCTACTTCGAAACTACAATTAGAAGAAGGAGAACCTGTTTGATCTTTATTAAGTGTAAATGTTGTTTCTAGAGTTCCTTCAATATCAGCTTTAGTAGCAAGAGCACTCACAACACTTTCTATAGGTGCCAATCTTGATAACTGTGTTTCCAGATCTGTAATTGCTGCTATTGGATGACATCCGGCCACTGTAACATTTTCTAAATCAATATGACTTTTTGGTATCACATCAAAACCAGTTGGCCTTATATCAAAAATCATATCATTTGTAATTTTAACAGTTGTACTTTGTACATAAATAGCGGCAAGAGGCACTCGTCCTCTAGGAATTGTTGGCAGCGATGGATTACTTGAGGCTGGTGTCCCATCAAGTATTCCAACCATGCCTGATGAATTAATTGTAACAACTACC
>Ga0209720_1000118_pt1 | contig 83230 bp, 72 predicted proteins | sample AD_JPNMR3_MetaG_FD_184426 | JGI IMG/M metagenome (GOLD analysis project Ga0209720, IMG submission 184426) | Active sludge microbial communities of municipal wastewater-treating anaerobic digesters from Japan - AD_JPNMR3_MetaG (SPAdes) (version 2) | ecosystem: Engineered > Bioreactor > Anaerobic... | reverse complement strand
CGAAATGCAAATAAGAACTATGTAAATCTTTTTCATGGGTTTCTCCTCCTTACGATAATTATACCTTCACAAGTTGATTAAGCAACATGCACATTTTAACATACATGGGTCCTAGCAGTCAATACTACCTGGTACATTGGAAGAAAATTAAGTAATTTCATTAAATTTCGACAAAAAACCAGGCTGTTTTTAAAGTGATTTGCGCGGGGTTGACAGGGTATGGTAAAATAATTGTACCCAAAAGAAGGAGGTAATGATGTCCGTTAGCTGGAAAAAAGAGCTATTGCAAAACATAACAACCGCAGAGGAGCTTGCCGAAAGGGGGCTTATCGACCAAAAGGATAAAGAGGCCCTCGCCAAAGTGATACAGCGCTTCCCGATGTCCATAACGCCATACTACCTTAGCCTTATAAAGAAATTCGATTACACCGACCCCATTTACAAAATGTGCGTGGCGTCACTTAACGAAAAGGACTCGGACGGAAGGTTGGATACAAGCGGAGAGAGGCACAACACCGTAGCCGACGGAATCCAGCATAAATACGATAACACCGTTTTGTTGCTTTCCACCAATGTGTGCGCAATGTACTGCCGACATTGCTTCCGAAAGCGCATGGTAGGAAACTCCGAAAAGGAAGTACTTAGTTTTTTGGACATCGCCATCGAGTACATTATAAACCACCCCGAGGCCGACAATGTGCTTATAACGGGCGGCGACGCCCTTATGAACAGCAACAGGGTGATAGAAAAATACCTGCGGCTTCTTTGCGACATACCTCATGTTAAGTTTATCCGTTTGGGCACAAGAACGCCGGTTGTGCTACCGAGCAGGATACTTTCGGACCCCGAACTTGTGAGAATACTTTCGAGGTACGCAAAGCGCAAGGCAATATACATCGTCACGCAATTCAACCATCCCGCCGAGCTAACCCCGCAGTCGCTGGCGGCTTGCCTGACCTTCCGAAAGATAGGCGTCCCCGTGCTTAACCAGACTGTGCTTCTCACCGGCATAAACGACAGCAGCGCAACGCTTATCGAGCTGTTCAACAGCCTTGTGGCAAGCGGCATAACCCCCTACTATCTGTTCCAATGCCGTCCCGTAAAGGGCGTAAAGGAATATTTCTCGGTGCCCCTGCTTAAGGCCGTGCAGATTGTGGACGACACCCGCGCCGGGCTTAGCGGGCCGGCAAAGCGCTTCAGGTTCTCGATGAGCCATATAACGGGCAAGATAGAGATAATAGGCAAAACCAAAGACAACCTGCTTCTGCTTAAGCAGCACCAGGCCAAAAACAACGACGACCTTAACAACCTGTTCACCGTCGCCGTTGGCGAGGACGATACCTGGCTGCCAGATAAATTCGATTATAAACTGCTGTGACAAAATTACATATAATTGTGTAAAGGAGGGAATTATGGCAATCTCGTCGGCAAACCAAAAAGGCAAGCAAGTATATGTCTATGACGAAAAGGGCGCGAGGGTGGGCACGCACTCGGGCACCTTGCAGGGCTGCACCGGCGGGACGGTAACCGTCCAGAAAGGCGACCACATTTACACCTATAATGACAAAGGGCAGATAATTTCGGTAAGAAACGTAAAATAAACAAAGGCGGGCTTTGGCCCGCCTTTTGCTTAAATCGGTTTGAAATTATACATCTGTGTCTTTCATCGCGGGGTTGTCAAGGAGATGCCCCTCTTCGTCGAAGCGGGAGCCGTGGCAGGCACAATCCCAGCTGCGCTCGGCTTCGTTCCATTTGAGGGCGCAACCCAGGTGCGAGCACCTTCTGGGCGTGGGATTTATCAGGTTTATAACCGTTTCGCCCAGGTTGCACAGCGTTTTGCCGCTTATCGAGCAGCGCAGAGAATCAAACGCCTCGGCGAATTCGCTTTCTTTACCGGTGATCAATTCGCTTAATATTCTCGCCGATACCATCGCTCCCGTCATCCCCCAGCCGTTGAAACCCGTAGCAACATACACATCGGGCAGCATATTGGAGTACCTGCCTATATAAGGCACACTGTCGTGGGTTATGCAGTCCTGCGTTGCCCAGCGCAGCTTTATCTGAGCCGAAGGGTAGTGCGTTCTGGCGAAGTTCTCGACCTCGCCGAAAGAGCCGCCCTTCTTGCCCGTCCTGTGGTCGCCGCCGCCAATAAGGAAATACTTGCCGTAGTTTCTAAAGTACATCCCCATATCAGCCTGATCGGCAAAAATGCCGTTTAGGTCGGGGCCGTTTTCCAGCGCTGCGACATAGGAGCGCTGCTGGTGCATCTTTACGAAATAAAAGCCGCTTGTGTTTATAAACGGGAAGTGCGTGGCGACTATTATCTTGTCGGCGGTTATGCTGCCGCGGTCGGTGTGCGCCACATTCTTTTCGACCTTTCTTACGAATGTGTTTTCTGCGATGTCCAACTCGTCGGCAAGCGCCGATATAAGCTTTAAGGGATTAAACTGGCCCTGCTTGCGAAGCCTGTACGCCGCCTTTATGTCCAAAGGAAGGGGCAGCTTGCCCGTAAGCTCGCCCTTGACGCCAAACCTGTCCAGCGCCGCAAGCTCGTCCTCTATCGTGCGGGTGTCCTCGAGGGAGTAAACATAGGAATCCTTGTCCTCGAAGTCGAAATCGTAGTCTTTGGCGAGATGGCGGTATTTTTCCACCGCCCAGAGGTTGGCCTCCAGAATCTTCTTAGCCCTCTCCTCTCCGCTTTTCTTTAGCACATCGCTGTAAATAAGCCCCTGTTGCGCAGTCGCCTGCGCCGTTGTAAAGGCGGTAACGCCCATGCCTATCCTGCCGCCCTCGGCGACAAGGCAGTCGACGCCCGATTTCTTAAGAAAATACGCGCAAAGTATGCCCGCTATCCCTCCGCCTATTACAAGGACGCTTACCCTTTTGTCGCCGTCAAGCGGCGGGCGCTCTTTTATGCTGCAAGACTCCGTCCAGACACTTTTGTACATATCACCTCTGACTATGTATCGGGCCGCAGAAACGGGCGGCCCTCGAAAGTTATAAAGATGCGAACTTGTTGATTGCTTCGGTTAGCTGCTGGGGCTGGGCGTAATCTACGGGATAGAGGTTGCGGGCTTGCATATATTGGAAGCACTTGAACTGGTTTTCCGCAACTTCGTTATGGATGGGCATTATTACCGACCTCATTTTGGGGCAGCTGCTCTCTATTATGGCGTTCATATAAAGCTTGGCGAGCTCCTTTTGCCCGGCCAGTACATCGGTTATTATTTGCTGGTCGTTGAACTGTTTCATATTATCCTCCTGTTATTGCTGATGCGATTTGAGATAGTTGTAAACCGCGCCGTAATGCGCCTGTGCCGACTGCTTGAGATCGGTAAGCAGGGCTATAAGTTCCTTATCCTTGGCCTGCTCGATGTAGGCTTCCAGCTTTTCGTAGCAGAGCTTTTCGGCGCCGAGAATATCGTTCAGGCTCAAAAGATTCTTGACGGCTATTTGCTGTTTTTGGTTTGCCATTTTTACCTCCGATTGTTTTTGATAATAATATTTTTGGTAAGGCGTCAAAAATTATACGGCGCAAAAACGGGCATAATATATTTGAGTCAAAAAAAGAGGAAACCGTGCATAACCCTACCCCTAACAGGCTGATAACCGAAAAGTCCCCCTATCTGCTGCAACACGCTCATAACCCCGTCTTCTGGTACCCCTGGTGCGACGAGGCGTTCGAGCTCGCCATGGCCGAGGACAAGCCCGTTTTCTTGTCGGTTGGCTACAGCGCCTGCCATTGGTGCCATGTGATGGCTAAGGAGTCCTTCGAGGACGAGGAGGTTGCCAAAATCTTAAACCGCTCTTTTGTCGCCATTAAAGTGGACAGGGAGGAGCGCCCCGACATAGACAGCATTTATATGGAAGCCTGCCGTATTATGACGGGCGGGGGCGGGTGGCCGCTTTCGGTGTTCCTCACCCCCGACCAGAAGCCCTTCTATGCCGGCACATACTACCCAAAGCGCTCGGCAAGCGGGCGCCCGGGCTTTATCGAGCTCCTCGAGGTAATCGAAAGGGAGTGGAGATTCAACCGCAAGGCAATCCTGAAAAACGCCGATATCCTGCTTAAAGAACTGCGAAAAGAGGAGATGGGAAGCCCGCTCTACCCATTTACCGATGTAATAAACACACACCTTACCTACCTCAGGCACACCTTCGACCCCGATTACGGCGGGTTCGGCGGGGCACCGAAGTTCCCCATGCCCTCCAGCCTTTTGTTTTTGGCAGAGCTGTGCAAAAAGAAAAAGGACGCCAAATCGGCAAATATGCTGTTCACATCCTTGGACTCCATGTACAGGGGCGGCATAAACGACCATATCGGCGGCGGCTTCGCGAGGTATTCCACCGACAGGATATGGCTGGTGCCCCACTTCGAGAAAATGCTTTACGATAACGCGCAACTCATTAAGGTTTACGCCGAGGCGTACGGCATTAGCGGAAAAAGCATCTATTTTGACGCCGTTTCGGACACGATAAACTACCTTAAATCCGAAATGAGAGGGGCTGAGGGCGGATTTTATTCGGCGCAGGACGCCGACAGCGAGGGCGCCGAGGGGCTTTATTATCTGTTTACGCCGCAGGAAATCACAAGCGTGTTGGGGGAGGCCGAGGGCAGGCGGTTCTGCGAGGCGTACGGCATAACCGCCGAAGGAAACTTCGAAGGCAAAAACATTCCGAACTTAATAGGAAAAGAAAGTATAATGCCCTCGGATTTTAAGGGCGCGAAAGAAAAGCTGTACAGTTTCCGCAGGGGGCGTATGAGCATAAAAACAGACGATAAATATCTTTCTTTCTGGAACTGCCTGCTCGCCGAAAGCCTTGCCGCCGCCTACAAGATTACCAAAAACGCAGGGCACCTTGCGCTCGCAAAGGGCGCTTTGGGCTTCGTGAAAAAGCACCTGACGGACGGTAAATTGGTATATACCTCATATAAAGACGGCGTAAGGGGAAAGGTCAGCGTTCTGGATGACATCGCGTCCTATATCTCGGCTTGCCTTGCTTTGTACGGCGTAACCTTCGACGAGGGATACCTTAAGGAAGCCAAAGACTACTGCGGCAACGCTATAAAAGAATTCTGGGACGGAGAAAAGGGAGGGTTCTTCCTTACCCCGGTCAGCGGCGAAAAACTTATCACACGCCGCAAGGAGGTTTACGACGGGGTCACGCCTTCGGGCAACTCCTTGATGTACTGCAATATACTTTATCTTCTGCAAGCGGGCGCATTCGACAGCGGGCTGTATGAGATAAAAGATAAACTCGGGAAATTTATGGAGAAATCGGGAAGCGCCGCCGCGCAAGGCTACTTCGCCTACGCGAAGCTAAAAGAGGAGCATTTCACAAAGCTTGTCTGCGTACTGCCGGGCGACACCGACAGGCAGAGTTTTATCGATGACCACAAAGAGGCGCTGCTGAAATACGATTTCGTGGCAATCGAGCGCCCCTCGGAAACTTACAGCCTTTCGGGCGGGCTCGCCACCTTTTATGTGTGCGAAAACGGGGTATGCAAAGATCCGACCAATATTTTGCCGATAATAGATGCAACCCAATGACGAATCTTTGCCGCCGCTTCTTATATATGCTGCCTGTTGAAAACCCTTTCCCTTTATGCTACAATGTAGATACTATTAATATATAGGGTACAGGATGAAGCTGTTTGATATACTGTTGCCCCGCGAGGGCATCTGCTCGGAAACTTCGTTATTTTATAAAACCATAAGCGGGGAAGCTGTTCAGGAAGATGACGGGCTGTGCTTTGAGGAAGGGGCAGCCGTTTCCTTTGAAAGCTTTTTCAATTGTTTTTCGGCAAACAAATATCACAAATATACGGATACAAGACATATCGATATCGAGCTGGATTTTACGGGAAGCTTCGAGATTGTCGTCGAGGCGGTGACCTACGGCAGGCGCAAGGTTATAGCCTCTGATACCCTGTCGGAGGGAAAAACAAGCATATCCGTAGATATAGAGGAATGCTTTACCCCGGGATATATCTCCTTCTGCCTTACCGCTTTGAAAAAAGGAAAGCTGCTAGGCGGGCGCTATACCCGAAAAGAGCCGCCCGCGAAAAACATAAGGATCGGCATAGTAATCTGTACCTTCAGGCGCGAGGGATATGTAAAGGCTAACCTCAAAAGGATATGCGAGTACGCCGACAAAGAGCCCATACTTAAAGATTTGCATGTTTTTGTTATAGATAACGGCAACACTCTGGATAGCTCCATAGAAAACGAAAGGGTTACCCTTATATATAACCCAAACATAGGCGGCTCTGGCGGCTTCTCGCGCGGTATGCTGGAAGTCTACGAGAGGCGGGGCGAAGGCTTCACGCATATGCACCTTATGGACGACGATGTGGTGTTCTTTCCCGAAACGCTTGCCAAGACAGCGGCGTTTTTGTCCGTCGTAAAGCCCGAAAACAATGACGCCTGCATGGGCGCGGGCATGATGAGAATAGACAAGCCCTACCATCAGCACGAGTTCGGGGCGTATTGGTCGGGCCTTAGGACATACTCCTACAACGGGCGTTACGACTTGCGCAGGATAAATTCCCTTCTCGACAACGAAAGGATTTACGATCCCGAATATTCGGGGTGGTGGTATATGACTATGCCCGTGCACTTTGTCGAAAAGTTCGGGCTCTCCCTGCCCTTCTTTATCAAATATGACGATGTCGAGTACTGCATAAGGGCGTGCAAGAATATCGTATTGCTTAACGGCGTGGGGGTGTGGCACGAGGCGTTCGATATCAAATCGACTTCCGACCTCGAATACTACCACAGGCGCAACGAGCTTATTCTCGCCTCAATCTACTCACCCAAGCAGAACGCCTTCAGCTACTTCCGAAAGCTGATTTTTGAAACGGCAAAGCTGCTTGTGTGCATGAAATATAACGACCTCAAGCTATGCTACAAGGGCTACGGGGACTTTCTTAAGGGCGCAGATTATTTTAACTCAATCGATCTTGAGCCTTTACACAAGGAGTTAAGGGCTCATAATGACAAGCTGTACACAAAGAAAGAGCTTTTGGAGATGACGGGGCTTGAGGATATACAGTTCACCGACATAAGCAAATCGCCGCCCTACACCCTTATGAAGCTTACGCTAAACGGCTATCTCATACCCCGCAGGCTTTACCGCTTCTGCGGGTACAACAAAAGCGGCTTAAGGATAGCCGACGCCACCAAGCCCAAAATAAGGGCGTTTTTCTGCGCCGAAAAGGTTCTTATCTACAACAGCATAACCGAAACGGGGTATTTCGTTACCCTAAACAAAAAAATGCTGTTTAAGTACGGGTTCAAACTGGCTTTCACGCTTATAAAACTTGTTTTCCGCTACCCGGCGGCGGCAAAAACCTATCGGAGAAACTTCAACAAGCTTACCTCGATAGAAAACTGGAAGGGCAAAATGAAATTGTCATAGGGTTGCGGACTTTATGGCGCTGTGATATACTAAATCAGTATCATACTTACATAATGGTAAAAACTAATAACAGGTAATTTACGCAGATAAGAGGTTTTAAGTGGTTGCGAAACTTGTCGCGAAAACAAAAGGAATAGGCGAACAAATAAGAAAAGACTCCATCATTCTGGGGATGATGGTCAAAAAGAATATCAAAAGGCTGTACCGAAACTCCTGGCTTGGGGTTATCTGGACGGTGCTAAACCCCCTTTTGAATATGCTTGTTATGGTCTTTGTGTTCAGCAGCTTTTTTAACCGGGCGGTGGACTTCCCCACCTATGTGCTTTCGGGCTATATGACATTTAACTTCATGAGGGGCTCGACAAGCCAGGCCTTAACCTCTATCGTAAACAACCGAGGGATTATAAATAAGGTTAAAATCTCCACCCACCTCTTCCCGATGGCTGATGTGTTCACCAATCTCGTAAGCTACGGGTTTTCTTTTATCGCCCTGCTGCTCGTTATTTTGGTAAGTAAGCGGCCGATATTTTTAACCACCCTGTTTGTGCCCGTGTATCTTATCTCGCTTATTATGTTCTCGCTCGGGCTGGCGCTCCTTCTTTCGGCGCTGTATGTGTATTTCAGGGATATCAAGCACTTATACGACGTGTTCTGCACGCTCTGGATGTACTCGACCCCCCTCTTCTGGGCGGTTGAGAATATGCGCCCCATCGTGCAATCCTTCGTGCAGTTCAACCCCATGTACTGGTATGTCACCGTATTCCGGTCGCTTATGCAGGACGGCGTTATGCCCGACGCCTTCTCCGTACTTCTCTGCTTCGGGATGGGGGCCGCCATGATGATAATCGGCGGCGCGGTATTCCGTTTCGGGCAGAAGAAATTCGTTTTGTACATTTAGAGGCAAGCAAATATGGAAAACGAAAATCCTGTCCTTATAGAATTAAAAGATGTGTCGATGATGTTCCGCCTGCCCACGCAAAAGGTGGATAACATCAAGGAATTTTTCATAAAAGCGGTTACGCGCAAACTAAAATACAGAGAGTTCCTTGCCTTAGACAACATTAACCTTACGGTCAGAAAGGGCGAATCCCTCGGGCTTATAGGCAGAAACGGCGCGGGCAAAAGCACCCTGCTTAAGATTATCGCGGGCATTCTCACCCCCACAAAAGGCAAGGTTAGCGTTAACGGCAGCATAGCCCCGCTTATTAACCTCGGCGCAGGCTTCGACCATGAGGCGACGGCGCAGGAAAATGTCTACCTTAACGGCGCTATCTTAGGCTTCAGCCGCAAGGAGATGGAAAAAAAGTATAACCGCATAGTGGATTTTTCGGAGCTTAAAGACTTCATGAATGTCCCCATAAAGAATTTTTCGTCGGGCATGCTCGCCCGCCTCGGCTTTGCCATAGCCGTCGATGTCGAGCCCGATATCCTACTCGTGGACGAAGTGCTTGCCGTGGGTGACGCGCCTTTCCGCAAAAAGTGCCACGAGCGCATAGACGAAATGCGGAACAAGGGCACAACCTACATCTTTGTTTCACACAGCCTCGACCAGGTTAAACGCCTCTGCACGCATACAATTTGGCTCAAAAACGGCAGTATATTCATGTACGGGCCCTCCAAAGAGGTCTGCGCCGCGTATGAGGAGGACTGCAAAAAGAACCCCAATATCGAGCACGACGACTTCAGCGGGGCCTTTTAATACCTTTTACATAGGAGTAAGTATGAAATACGATTATCTTATAGTTGGCGCCGGGCTTTTCGGCGGTGTGTTTGCCCATCAGGCAGCAAAGGCAGGCAAAAGCTGCCTTGTCATCGAAAAAAGGCCGCACATTGCCGGTAACATCTACACTTACAACAAAGACGGCGTTAATGTGCACAAATACGGCGCCCATATCTTCCATACCTCAAACAAAGAGGTTTGGGACTATATTACGGGCTTCGCGAGCTTCAACAATTACATCAACTCGCCCATAGCGAGGTATAAGGGCGAGGTATATAACCTGCCCTTCAATATGAACACCTTCAACAAGCTGTGGGGGGTGGTAACTCCCGCCGAGGCGAAGGCGAAAATAGAGGAAGAGCGCAAGAAAGCCGGCATAACCGAACCTAAAAACCTCGAGGAGCAAGCCATCTACCTTGTGGGATACGAGCTGTACGAAAAGCTTGTAAAGCATTACACCGAAAAGCAATGGGGAAGGCCGTGCAAAGAGCTTCCGACATTCATAATCAAGAGGCTTCCCTTGCGATTCACCTACGACAACAATTACTTTAATGACCGCTATCAGGGCATTCCCGAGGGCGGATATACCCCCATCGTCGAGAAAATGCTAGCGGGCACCGAGGTTCTCACAAATACCGATTACTTCGAATTCATAAAAGAAAACAAGGGCATCGCCAAAAAGACCGTCTTTACGGGCATGATAGACGAGTTTTTCGGGTTCAAGTACGGGCCTCTGGAGTACCGCACGGTGAGGTTTGAAACCGAAACGCTGGACGCCGATGACTATCAGGGCGTTGCAGTCGTGAATTACACCGACGCCGACCATCCCTATACCCGTATCATCGAGCACAAGCATTTTGAGTTTAATAAATGCCCCAAAACGGTAATAAGCCGCGAATACAGCGAAAGCTGGGAGCCGGGCAAAGAGCCCTACTATCCCGTTAACACCGCGCATAACGACGAGATTTTCGCCAAATACAAAGCATTGGCGGAGGGCCGAAAGGATATAATATTCGGGGGAAGGCTGGGCGAGTACAAGTATTACGATATGGATAAGGTAATAGCCCGCGCCCTGGATGTGGCGAAGGCCGAACTTAAGTTGTGACAAAATCCGCCGAGGTCCGCTAAAGGCTGTCCCCGGGCGGTATTGACACCCCCTTTTACCCCTGTTATACTTAAATCAAAAGGTTAAAGGACAGTTTATGAAAAAAATTACCAAGGCCGTCATCCCCGCGGCGGGCTACGGCTCGAGATTCTTACCCGTCACCAAAGCCGTGCCAAAAGAAATGCTGGCGATAGTAGACCGCCCCACCCTGCATTACATTGTAGAGGAGGCAGCCGAAAGCGGGCTTACGGATATTCTTATAATAATCAACGAAGGCAAGGACGCCGTAAACAATTACTTCGGCGACAACCCCCTTTACGAAAGGCTTAAATCCCACCCCAACCTTGCGGAGCTGGAAAACCTGCTAGCGAGGGCGAACATAACCTACACCTATCAGCATGTCTTAAACGGAAACGGCGCCGCCGTGCAGCTTGCCAAAGACTTCGCGGGGGATGAACCCTTTGTCGTAATGTTCGGCGACGACCTAATCTATAACCCCCAAAACCCCTGCGCAAAGCAGCTAACCGAAGCCTACTACAAGACGGGCAAGACCATACTCGGAGTGCAGGAAATACCCCCTGCCGACGCAGTAAAGTACGGCGTAGTCAAAAAGGGCAAAGAGGAAGGGCGCTTCTGCGAGGTCAAGGGCATAATCGAAAAGCCCGCCATCGACAAACTCCCCTCCACCCTCTGCAGCCTGGGAAGGTTTTTATTGAAGCCCAACATCTTCGATGCGTTAGAGAGAGCCCCTCTTAAAAATAACGAGTTGTATCTCACCGACGCCATAGACATAATCGCAAAGGAAGAAGGCGTTGTTGCGTACAACTTCGAGGGCAGAAGGTACGACATAGGCGACAAGTTCGGCTTTATGCAAGCCAACATCGAGTACGGGTTAAGGTCGCCTTACGGACAAAAGCTAAAAGCATATCTCGAGAATCTTGTCGGCAAACTATAATTACACATCGGCAAAATGGAAACAAAGAAAGGCAAAATTAAAATAGCGCAGGTGGTTGGCAACGCCAAAACGGGCGGGGTCATCAGTTGCGTTATTAATTTTTACCGAAACATCGACAGGGATAAATTTGTATTTCACTTTTACACCTACGGCGAGTCCCCCTACGACGGCGAAATCCGCCGCCTGGGCGGGGAAGTCTTTTATATCCCCAGCGTACTTAACTTCCCCAAATCCGTTTCACAGATGGTAAAGTATTTCAAAAACGGGGGCTACGCCGCCGTACACGCCCACCTCACCACCCTTTCGGTGGTGCCCTTGTTTACTGCCCGCCTGGCGGGGGTAAAAACAAGAATCTGCCACGCCCATTCGACCTCGCACAAAACAGAAAAGGTAAGGATAGTAAAAAACGCCCTCCGCCCCTTCTCCAGATTGTTCCCCACACATATAGCGGGGTGCAGCCGATATAGCTGCGAATGGCTGTACGGGAAAAGAAAGGGAGAACAAGCCTTTTTGCTCAGAAACGCCATAGATTTATCGAGGTTTTGCCCCGACGCCGAAAACTCGCAAAGGCTAAAAGCCGAATACGGGCTTTCGGGGCGCAAAGTTATAGGTTGCGTGGGGCGGTTTGTTTTCCAGAAGAATATCCCCTTTTTGGTTGAGGCCTTCGCCATGCTCGGGCTTGCCGATAAAAACGCCGTTTTGGTGCTTGTGGGCGACGGCAAAGAAAGGCCGCTAATAGAGGAGCGCATAAGGCGGTTTAACCTTGAAGGAAGGGTTATCATCCTTCCCGAAATACCCGATGTCGAAAAGTATTATGCCCTATTTGATTTGTTCGCTTTGCCGTCCAGGTTTGAGGGGCTGCCTCTTGTCGCCGTGGAAGCGCAGGCGATGGGCATACCCTGCCTTCTCTCGGACGAAATAACCCCCGAGGTAAACATTACGGGGCAATGCGAGTTTTTGCCCATAGACAGCCCGGGCGAATGGGCGGACAAGATGGGCGAGATACTGGGTGCGGCCCAAAAATACGACCTTAGGGACAGGATTTCGGACGCGGGTTACGACATAAAAAAAGAGGCTAAGCGCCTTGAAGAATTCTACCTTTCGACGGGGGAGCGGAATGGATATTAAGATTCTGATTGCCTGCCATAAGCCCGCCCCCGTCATACAAAACGAGGTTTTTACGCCCATTAAGGTTGGCCGCTGCGGGGAAGGCTTCCCCGACACGATGCTTTCTGACGGCACGGGCGACAATATTTCGGACAAAAACCCCCTCTATAACGAGCTTACCGCCGTTTACTGGGCGTGGAAAAATTACGATAAACTCGGAAGCCCCGATTATTTAGGGCTTCACCATTACAGGCGGCACTTTATTTTCAGGGAAGGGAGTATCCCCTATTATGAAATTAAGGAAATAAACGGCGATTTTTACAAAAAATTAAATTTCTCCGAAGAAAACCTCGAGGGGCTTCTTAAAAGCGGTGATTTTATAGCGCCCATGCCGGCAAAAAGGCAGTCGGTAAGAAAGAATTTCATGCGGGCGCACGACCCCAAAGTCCTCGAGCTTGCCGAAAACATAATAAGCCGTAAATACCCCGAATATGTGCCCGCCCTGAACAAATATCTCGACGGTAAGGAAGCGTATTTTTACAATATGTTCATATTCGATAAGGATACCTTTTTCCGCTACTCAGAATGGCTTTTCGATATCCTTTTCGAGATAGAAAACCTGGCTGACTTTCCCATCGAGCGAATGTTTATCTCCGAAAGGCTTACGGGCGTGTTTTTCACAAAGCTAATGGAAGAAGGCAAAAAGCCCGTACTTTTGCCCACGCTGTTTGTGGCGGGCAAAAAGGATAGTTTTGCCGAAGCTCTCCGGAAAACCGGAAAAAACCTTAAGGCAAAGCAGTCGGGGCTTCTTTATTCCCTTAAGCCCATTATTGTTTATTTCATTCCCGATTTCGTTATGCGCCTGAAGCGGGCGCGCAAGTGCAAATAACCCGCCCCGATTGACAAAAGCATTATACCGATGCTATAATTGCATGAGAAGCGATAAGGGCAGTGTTACGGGATTTGGTTCTCCTTTATTTTTTCTCGGAAGCCCTAAACGCATGATTACGAGGTAAAAATGTACTTAAAGATAAAGTGGGCGCTGGACAGGTTTCTTGCTTTTGTTGGCATCGTCGCATTGTCCCCCCTGTTTTTAATAGTCGCTATTATGGTTGCCAGCGATGGTATGGGCAATGTGATTTTTACCCAGCCCAGGGTGGGCAAAGACCGCAAAATTTTTAAGATTTATAAGTTCCGCACAATGATTTCCACAAGGGTAGAGTTCGACACAAACAAGGCGGTCATAAGCGACAACAACCGCAACCTCACAAAGGTGGGCAAGTTTTTGCGCAAGACAAAGCTGGACGAGCTGCCCCAACTATATAACATACTCAAAGGCGATATGAGCTTCATAGGCCCCCGCCCCCTGCTTTACAATTACCTCGAGGGCTACGAAACCTGGGAGATAAGAAAGTTCGATTGCCTGCCCGGGCTAAGCGGGCTTGCCCAGATAAAGGGCAACGGCCACCTTTCGAGCAAAGAAAGAAGCTATTACGATGTGCTTTACGCGCAGAATGTCAACTTTATTACCGATGTCGAAATCTTTTTCAAGACGATAGGCGTCGTCTTGTTCGGCGAGGAACACTTCCTCAAGAAAGTCAACTCGGAGGAGCTTGAGGCCCTCGCGAGAAAGTATACTAAGCTTTATTAGCCTTTTTATTTGCGCAGCGTTTTTCTATAAGAGTGATGGGGAGCGGCTTAAGCCGTTCGGGCTCTATCGTTGTTTCGACGGCGAAGGTAAGGATTAGCATCATAACAAAGAATGTCGGCCCGAAGAAGTTTACATCTATCATCCCGTATAAATCGAATATCAATACACCCGCGAAAAGAGCAAGTTTGGCGGGCACTCTGTCCGCAAGTAAGGTGCGGTAGCGCCAGTAATAGAAGTAGCCGAAGAAAATCGCCCCTATTACGCCCATGTTAGCGAGAATCTGAAGCGCCGTGCTGTGGTACCAATACGGCACAGGCCCGTCATTATAAAGCTCGCCCAGCCTGTAATCCCAGCCCGCGCCGAATACGGGGTATTTTACAAACGCGCCCAGCGCCTCTTTGTAAAGGGTAAACCTTCCGTTGTCGCTAAGCCCCCTGTTTATAATCTCGGAAAAAGCCGCCAGAAGGTCTTTTGCGAACAGCCCCGCCAGCAGCACCGCCACGGCAAAGGATACAGAGATTGTAAGCCCCGTCTGCAGTTTGCGGGGGGATTTGGCCATCATATAGCAAAGGATAAACGGCAGGGCTATGGTGAGGATCAGTATAGTGCCTCTTGAGCCCGTCGAAATTACGAGGGCGTATTCTATAAACGCCACAAGAATAAATATAAATGACGCCTTTCTGTCCTTAAGGGCGTAATAAAGCCCAGCGGGCATGCACATGGCAAGCACGGGCGCCGCGTTGTTTCCGCCAGCCCAGCCGATATTCAGGTTTTTATATTTAATGTAATTTATAAGCGCGTCTTTGCCGCCGTCGGCAAATACCCCGCCGTAAGTAATTATCAGTTGCAGGGACACTATAATCGAATTTACAAACATCAGCTTAAGTACATATTTAAGCACCCTGTCGTTCTTTTTGTCGACATTCATCGAAAAGAAGAGGTAGCAGGCTCCTAGAAGAATCATATACCCCATGGCGACAAATATCACAGGAACAATCCTTCCACCCCTGAAAAGCCCGCCCAAGGTCATGGGAAGTATGAGAAGTATAAGCGAAAGCGTAAAGCCAGTCCATTTTGTGGGCGAGATAAGGGAGAGCTTATCGCGGTTTTTTATCATGCGGTAAATAATGGCCGCGACGGGCAGGACGATAAGCGAAAGCATCCAGATCTTATCCATAAGCTGCGAGCGTGAAGAGGAAATCATCATGGTAAACAGGAAGAAAGGCGCCAATGCCGGGGTTACATCCTCGCAAAGGACAAGCACCGCGGCGATAATCGCAAACAGCACGCCCATAAAGATCATCCATTCGCCGCTAAGCCATCCCGCCATAACAAAAACCGCGGTAAAGTAAATAAACCAGTCCGAAAGGCAGAATTTTCTCAGAGCGTCTATAGCTTTTGTAAAGGCAACTTTCATGTCGTCCCCCGTAAACAGAATTTGTTGCCAATAAGTAATAGGAAAAATTTTTGCGTATTGACAACATTATTACCTATATTATAATTGTAGTATAAGTAAAAAGGAAGTCTAAACGCCAATATTTTTATTTTTTTGAATGGAGGTAATTATGGCCGGCACTAAAACCGCGGTCGCAGACCCCATTGAAGCTCAACGGGTACGCGAGTTTAACCGCAACAAATGGTTGTTCTCTACGGGCGGTATCGGAAGGGATATGTCATACCAGCTTGTGTCCGCCTTCCTGTTGGTATATGTGCAGTTCGCGGTATCGCTAACGGTTGCGCAGTTTACCACTCTTAGCCTCATAATCGGCATAGGCGGCAGATTGTGGGACGCCTTTAACGATCCGATTATGGGCGCTATAATAGAGGGTTCTCACATCAAATGGGGTAAGTTCAAGCCCTGGATTCTCATCGGCGCCGTAACCTGCGGCGCGGTCATCCTGGCGATGTACAATGTGCGCGTCTTTACGGGCTGGAATTTCGTTATCTTTATGACGATAATGTATTTCCTGTGGGAAACGACATTTACGATGAACGATATAGGCTATTGGTCGATGCTGCCCTCGCTGTCGTCAAAAAGAAACGAGCGCAACACCGTTGCCATGATGACGGTTATATTCGCGGGCATAGGCGCATTCGCGGGCCAAGGCCTTGTAACCTTCACAACCCCCGGCAACATGGTCGCGGGTTACCGCCTCTGCTCTATAATAATCGTCGCGGCGTTTATCGGCTGCCAGATTATGACAGCGGTGGGCGTAAAGGAAAGGGAGCGCACACAGGCGGAACTTGAGGCAAAGATTTCGCTTAAGCAGATGTGGAAAACCATCAGAAACAACGACCAGGTTCTCTGGATGACGCTTTCGATGCTTTTCTACAATATCGGCTCGAATATAATCGTAGGCCTCGCATACAACCTTTACTACCTTGAGGTAGGCTACGATAGCAACAGCTTTTACTTCATCGTGCTGTTCGGCGTTGTAAGCATTCTCGGCAACCTGTTCTACCCGAGGCTTGCCAAGCGCTTGGGCCGCAAGAAGCTGCAGTTTATATCCGCCATGACAGCCGTATTCGGTTATGCGGGCATAGCCCTTATCGGTTGGTGGGAGTTCCTGCCCTTCAACATCGTTACATTCGCCATCTTCGGGTTCTTTGTGTTCCTTGGGCAGACGCTGTTCTATATGGCATCCATCATCAATATTACCAACTGCGTCGAGTACAACGAGCTTAAACAGGGCGAGCGCAACGAAGCCGTCGTTTCGACCCTCCGCCCCTTTATGGCGAAGTTCGCCTCGGCAGTGCAATACGGCCTTGTTACTCTTGTGCTTGTCGTTTCGGGCGTCTTTATCCTCAGCCAGAATATCTCGCAGATGGAATCCCAGAAAAACTACCTCGAAACAATAGGCAACTCGCAGGATCAAATCAAATATATCCTTAAGGTAAAGGATTACTTTGAGGTTTACGAATCCCACGATCAGAAGGAAGCCGCGAGAATAGTCGATGAAATGATAGCTAACGACGAATTTATGTCTCACTATCAGATTAAAGCAGAATATGTGGACGCCCTGAAGAATTGCCGTATATACGCCATCAAAGACGGCAAGCCGCAGGACCTCGGCAAATGGGAAGATATCGAAGCGGCACAGCTTGACACTAGCGCCAAATATTCTATCGAAATCCGCGACGGCGACAACAACTTCAACGCCGCCAACCAGGCGTTCAAAGAACAGCGCTCAATAAGCATGAGGCTGTGGCTAAGGGCCGCCGTCAGCTTGATTCCGATAATATTCCTTATCGTCGCTTGGTTTATTCAGAACAAGAAATTCATCATAGACGAAAAATACTACGACGATATGATCGCCGAAATCGAAAGGCGCAAGCAAGCGCAAACCGAAGAACAGCAATAAAGTAAAGACTCGCAAGAGCCCTTCCTTACAGGCAAATTACAATAAAAAAAGCCGCCCCGAACGGAGCGGCTTTTTTATGAGGTTGTTATGTCCTTTGTAACGGTCTGGTTAGGTATTCGATGATTTTTTGGGTCATCGCTTTGCAGCCCAGAGGCTCGGTGGCGTTGTCCAAAATGTCCCTCGTGCGGTAGCCGGCGTTTAATACGGCGTCCACCGCCGCTTCTATCTCGTCGGCTTCCTTATCAAGATTAAAGGAGAGCCTGAACATCATGGCTACCGAAAGTATGGTCGCTATGGGGTTAGCCAAATCCTTTCCGGCTATGTCGGGCGCGGAGCCGTGGATGGGCTCGTACATGCCTCTTGTTCCTTCTCCGAGGGACGCCGAGGGCAAAAGCCCTATCGAGCCAGTTATCTGCGAAGCCTCGTCCGAAAGTATGTCGCCGAACATATTGGAAGTCACAACGACATCGAACTGCGCGGGGTTTTTGATAAGCTGCATGGCGGCGTTATCGACAAGCATATCGGATACCGCTATTTCGGGATAGTCCTTAGCCGCACGATGCACAACTTCGCGCCACAGCCTCGAGCTTTCCAGAACATTGGCCTTGTCGACGCTTATAACCCTCTTGCTTCTCTTGGCTGCTATGTCGAAGGCAACACGGGCTATCCTCTCGATTTCTGCTTCGCTGTAGCATTCGGTGTCGAAGGCTTCCTCGCCGCCTTTACCCTGCCTTCTGCCGCGCTCGCCGTAATACATACCGCCCGTGAGCTCGCGCACTATTACCATATCGAAGCCGCGGGAGGCTATCTCGTCCTTAAGCGGGCATGCCGATTTAAGCACGGGATTGAGCTTGGCGGGGCGGATGTTGGCAAACAGCCCAAGCTCCTTGCGAATGCCTAAAAGGGCTCTTTCGGGCCTCAAATGCCCGGGAAGGGTATCCCATTTGGGCCCGCCCACGGCACCCAGCAGGACGCTGTCGCTTCTTAAGCACCTTTCCAGAGCCTCGTCTGTCAGGGGTACGCCGTACTTGTCTATGGAGTTCCCGCCGGCGGGAACAAAGTCGTATTCAAACTTGTGATTATGCTTGGCGCCTACGGCATCCATGACGGCTATCGCCGACGCTATTATTTCGGGGCCTATGCCGTCGCCCTCTACAACGGCTATTTTGTATTCCATCGTTAGTTCTCCTTTAGCGAATTGAGAAGCCCGCCCTTAGATATTATGTTTTGCAAGAACGGCGGGAAAGGCGGGAAGGTGCCTTTGGTGTTTTTGGTCTTGTTGATAATCTCGCCCGCCGAGAAGTCGACTTCGATTATGTCGCCCTCGTCGATGTCGCCCGAATATTCGACAATGGGAAGCCCTGTGTTGATGGCGTTGCGGTAGAAAATTCTCGCGAAGCTCTTGGCTACGACGCAGGCGATTCCGCTTGCCTTTATGGCTATGGGGGCGTGCTCGCGTGAGGAGCCGCAGCCGAAGTTATAACCCGCTACCATTATGTCGCCCTGCTGCACCCTGCCCACAAAGGTCTTGTCGAGATCCTCCATGCAATGGGCGGCAAGTTCCCTGGGGTCGGAAGTGTTAAGGTACCTCGCGGGTATAATTACATCGGTATCGACATTGTCGCCGTATTTGATAACCTTGCCGGTGTATTTCATATCAGTTTTCCTCCTTGTATACTTCGTCGGGGTGGGAGATTTTGCCCGTTACGGCGGACGCGGCCGCTACGGCGGGGCTTGCGAGATAAACTTCGCTGTTGGGGTGTCCCATACGGCCCACAAAGTTGCGGTTGGTGGTGGCTACGCACCTTTCGCCGCTCGCGAGTATGCCCATGTGCCCGCCCAGGCAGGGCCCGCAGGTGGGTGTGGATACCGCGGCTCCAGCCTCGATAAAGAGCTTTGTAAGCCCGCTTTCTATCATCTGCAGGAATATCTTCTGTGTGGCGGGGATTATTAACATGCGTACATCCTTATGTATCTTGTGCCCCTTGAGAACCTTAGCCGCCTCGACAAAGTCGCTGTAGCGCCCGTTGGTGCAGGAGCCTATAACCACCTGGTCTATCTTTACATCGCCGAACTCGCCGAAAACCCTGGTGTTGGAAGGAAGATGTGGGAAGGCTACGGTGGGGGTAAGCGCCGACATATCTATATCGTATACCTCGTCGTACTCGGCGTCGGGGTCGGCCTCGTAGACTACGGGCTGCCTCGAGCTGTGCCCGCGCACATAGTCAAGGGTTACCTCGTCGACGGGGAATATGCCGTTTTTGGCGCCCGCCTCTATTGCCATGTTGCAGATGGCGAACCTGTCGTCCATCGAAAGGTATTTTATGCCGTCGCCCGAAAACTCCATCGATTTGTAGAGAGCGCCGTCGACGCCTATCTTGCCTATGATGTGAAGGATTACATCCTTGCCCGACACCCATTTGGCGGGTTTGCCCGTGAGGTTGAACTTTATGGCGGAAGGAACCTTAAACCATGCCTTGCCGTACGCCATGCCAGCCGCCATGTCGGTGCTGCCTACGCCCGTCGAGAAGGCGCCCAAGGCGCCGTAGGTGCAGGTGTGGCTGTCGGCGCCTATAACAAGGTCTCCCGAAACTACAAGCCCCTTTTCTGGCAGCAGGGCATGCTCTACGCCCATATCGCCTACATCAAAGTAATTGGTGATGCCTTTAGCCGAGGCGAAGTCCCTTACCCTTTTGGTCTGCTCGGCGGCCTTTATATCCTTGTTAGGGGTGAAGTGGTCCATTACAAGGGCGATTTTTTCGCGATTGAATACGCAATCGCAGCCGGCCTTGTTAAATTCGTTAATGGCGACGGGCGAAGTTACATCGTTGCCCAAAACAAGGTCGAGATTCGCCATTATCAGCTCGCCCGCTTTAACGCTGTCTTTTCCCGCGTGGGCCGCCAGAATCTTTTGAGTCATTGTCATTCCCATAATCAGTTAACCTCTCTGAGATAAAGATAATATTCCAAAGAATCCACAAGCGCCTGCCTGCTGGCTTCAATTATGTCTGTGGATACGCCGACGGTTGTCCAAACCCTCTTGCCGTCGGTATTTTCTATAAGAACCCTGACCTTCGCGCCCGTCGCCTGGTCTCCCGAAAGCACGCGCACTTTATAGTCGGTGAGATGCACTTCGTGAAGGCAGGGGTAGAAGGTGCTAAGCGCCCGCCTTAAGGCAAGGTCTAAGGCGTTTACGGGGCCGTTACCGATGGACGCAGCCGTTTCGGTCTTGCCGTCTACGGCAAGTTTTACAAGGGCGTATGCCGATTGCTCGCCGTCGGGTGGCGGGTACTCGCCGCTTGTCTTATACATCTGAAGCTTGAAGTGCGGCCTGAACCTGCCGAGTATATTGAGGACGATAAGCTCGAAGCTGGCGTCCGCCGACTCGAACTGATACCCCTCGTGCTCAAGCTCTTTTATGCGGTCGAGGATTATCTTTGTTTCGGGCGAGTTCTTGTTAAGCTCGGGCGCTAGGTTTGCTATCTTTGCTATAACCGTCGTGCGCCCGCTCATCTCGCTCATAAGGTAACGCCTGCTGTTTCCAACCGATTCGGGCGGCACATGCTCGAAGGAGTTGCGGCATTTGTCCACGCCGTCTATGTGCATTCCGCCTTTGTGAGCGAAAGCGCTTGTGCCCGTGTAAGGCTTGTTTGTGGGCGCAATAAGATTGGAAATCTCGTATATCCTGTAGCTTGTGCCGCAAAGCCCGGCGAGGTCGCCCTCTACCGCCTTGTAGCCCATCTTAAGCTGAAGGTTGGGGATTATGATGCTTAAGTCGGCGTTGCCGCACCTTTCGCCTATACCTATAAATGTGCCCTGCACCTGCGTCGCTCCGGCGGCTACCGCCATCATAGAGTTTGCCACGGCGCAACCCGTGTCGTTGTGACAATGTATGGATATCCTCGTCGAGGGGTGCTTTTTTGCCACAACGGTGGTTATCTCGTAAATCTCCGAGGGCAGCGTGCCGCCGTTGGTGTCGCAAAGGGTAAGCACATCGGCCCCGCCCCTTTCGGCGGCGTCAAGCACGCTCAAGGCGCATTCGGGGTCGGCCTTGTAGCCGTCGAAGAAATGCTCGGCGTCGAAAATTACCTCTTTGCCGTTCGCCTTAAGATAGCTCACGGTATCGTATACAAGGCTTAAGTTCTCTTCTTTAGTTATGCCGAGAATCTCCTTTATGTGCAAATCCCACGATTTACCGAAAATAACAACGGTTTGTGTGCCCGCGTTAAGCAGGGACTTTACCTGCGGGTCATCCTCTACCTTAAGGTTCTTGCGGCGGGTGCTGCCGAAGGCGCAAAGCTTTGCGTGCTTTAGCTTAAGCCCTCTCGCCTTCTCGAAAAACTCTATGTCTTTGGGATTCGACCCGGGATTTCCCGCTTCTATATACGCTACCCCGAAGTCGTCAAGCGCCTTTACGATGTTCAGCTTGTCCTGAACCGAAAAGGATATCCCCTCGCTCTGGGCGCCGTCGCGCAGAGAGCTGTCGAATATTTCTATCTTTTTCATAAACGCTCCTTAAAGCAGTTTGTTGAGCCCGTTTATATAGGCAATGATACTGGCTTCGATAATATCCGTCGAAAGGCCTCTGCCCGTGACTATCTCGTCGCCGCACTTGATGCGCACAAACGCCTCGCCCAAAGCGTCTTTGCCTTCGCCTACGCTCTGGATGCTGTAATCATCTAAAGAGTGCGGGGGCGTCTTAATAATCTTGTCTACCGCCTTGAATGCCGCGTCTACGGGGCCGTCGCCTATCGCGACTTCCTCGAACACTTTGCCGCCGTTGCTCAAACGGACAATGGCGTTGGAAGTTACATAATTGCCGCTGTTAACGGTAAACCTGTCGAGAGTGAACTCGTTTGCCGTCGAGGACTTAACCTTATGCCCGACGAGGGCTTCCAGGTCGGCGTCGTTAATCTTCTTCTTTTTGTCAGCCAGGTCCTTGAAGCTCGCAAACAGCACATCCATTTCTTCGGGGGTGAGGTTGTACCCAAGCTCTTTCAGGCGGTTTTGAATTGCGTGCCTGCCGCTGTGCTTGCCGAACACCATGTTGTTGGATGGGATACCGACCGATTCGGGCGTCATGATCTCGTAGGTTGCCCTGTTGGCGAGCACGCCGTGCTGGTGTATGCCCGACTCGTGGGCGAAGGCGTTGTCGCCTACTATCGCCTTGTTGATGGGCGCCCTCATACCGATGATGTTATATACCAGCCTGCTTGCCCTGTATATCTCGTTGGTCTTTATGCGCGTCTCGCCGCCGTAAATGTTTTTGCGGGTGTTTATCGCCATAACGATTTCTTCCATCGCGGCGTTGCCCGCCCTTTCGCCCAAGCCGTTAATCGTGCATTCAACCTGCAAGGCTCCCGCCTCGACCGCCGCCAAAGAGTTGGCGACCGCCATGCCGAGGTCGTTGTGGCAGTGCACCGAAAGCACGATCCCTTCGGTTTCGGGTACCGCTTTGCGCAGATAGGTTATCCTTTCCGCCATTTCTCTGGGTGTCGAATACCCTACCGTGTCGGGAATGTTGATGGTTGTCGCGCCCGCCTTTATCGCAGCCCTTACCGCTTTTGCCAGAAACTCGGGGTCCGAGCGCATAGCGTCCTCGGCGGAGAACTCGACATCGGGCACATACTTTTTGGCGTACTTTGTCATGGCCTCGATATTCTCGAGCACCTGCGAGGGGCTCATCTTGAGCTTGTACTCCATGTGAATGGGGGAAGTGGCGAGGAAGATATGTATCCTGGGGGACACGGCGTTCTTAACCGCCTCGTAGGCCGCGTCTATATCCTTGGGAACGGCTCGGGCGAGGCTCGCCACCGACGAATTCTTAACCGTTTCGGCTACGGATTTTACCGATTCGAAGTCGCCTTTGGAGCTTATGGCGAAGCCCGCTTCTATGATGTCCACATTGAGCCTTTCGAGAGCCTTGGCCACTTCCAGCTTTTCTTTGAGGTTCATACTGCAGCCGGGGGCTTGCTCGCCGTCTCTCAATGTGGTATCGAAAATCTTAATATGTTTCATGATTGCCTCCTGATTGTTATTTGCCGAATACGGCTCCCTTGTCCGCCGAGCTGACCATGGCGGCATATCTCTTAAGATATCCTTTTAGGTCGGGCAGAGGCTTTAGGGTTGTTTGGGATTTTCTTTTTTCCAGTTCTTCGCCGCTGATGTTAAGGGTTATGCCGTAGTTGGGTATGTCAAGCGTTATGCTGTCGCCTTCTTTCACATAGGCTATGGGCCCGCCCTCACGGGCTTCGGGGGATACATGCCCTATTGCCGCGCCTCTCGTCGCTCCCGAGAACCTGCCGTCGGTTATTAGCGCTACATCGGCGTCTAAGCCCATGCCCGCTATCGCCGAGGTGGGCGAGAGCATTTCCCTCATTCCCGGGCCGCCCTTGGGCCCTTCGTAGCGGATAACAACTACATCCCCTTTCTTTATTTCGCCGCCGTAGATTGCGGCAATAGCGGCTTCTTCGCTGTCAAAAACCCTTGCCCTGCCCGTAAACTTCAGCATTTCGGCCCTTACCGCGCTCCTTTTTACTATCGCGCCGTTGGGAGCGAGGTTTCCGAATAGCGCCGCAAGTCCGCCTGTTTGCGAATACGGGGCGTCGATGGGTTTTATTACGCTATAATCTCTTACTTTTGCGTTTTCTATCCTTTCTCCGACCGTACCTGATACCGTCATAACTTCGGTATCGATCAGCCCTCTTTTGTTAAGCTCGGCCATTACCGCAGACACGCCGCCCGCCCTGTTGAGGTCCTGCAGATGATGTACGCCCGCGGGGGCAAGTTTGCAGAGGTTGGGGGTTATCTCGCTTATTTCGTTTATAAGTTTCAGGCTGAAAGGTATTTCGGCTTCGTAGCAGATCGCCGCGAGGTGCAAAACGGTGTTTGTCGAGCACCCGAGCGCCATATCGACGGCAAGCGCGTTTCTTACAGAGCGTTCGGTTATTATGTCCCTCGGGCAGATGTTTTGCCTTACAAGGTCTATAATCCTCTCGCCCGCCATCTTGGCAAGCCTCAACCTTTGGGAGTACACGGCGGGTATTGTGCCGTTACCGGGTAGGGCTATGCCCACCGCTTCGCTAAGGCAGTTCATCGAGTTTGCCGTGAACATGCCGCTGCACGAGCCGCAGGTGGGGCAGGCGGACTCTTCTATCCTTTCCAGCTCGCAGGCCGTGATTCTGCCGCCTTTGTAGGCGCCCACAGCCTCGTAAACGCTGTTGTAATCAAGGTACGCGCCGCCTTCGTCCCTTACCGAGAGCATGGGGCCCCCGCTTACGAATATCGCGGGGATGTTTAGCCTCACCGCCGCCATAAGCATTCCCGGCACTATCTTATCGCAGTTAGGTATAAAAACAAGGCCGTCGAAGCAATGGGCTTTTACCATGCACTCTATGCTGTCGGCTATTATTTCGCGGGTGCAGAGCGAGTACTTCATGCCCTCGTGCCCCATCGCTATGCCGTCGCAAACGCCTATCGTATTGAACTCCATCGGGGTGCCGCCCGCGGCGAGTACGCCGTCTTTTACCGCCCTGGCGATAGTGTTTAGGTGTATATGCCCGGGTACAACCTCGTTGAAGCTGTTTACTATGCCTATTATGGGCTTTGCGAGCTGCTTATCCGTAAGCCCCGACGCTTTTAGCAGCGCCCTCATGGGGGCCTTTTCGGAGCCGAGTTTTATATTGTCGGATCTCATTTTTATACCTCTTGAATTTGTAGCTTATTCTTTAAATTCCTGCTTTTTCCAGCTCATTTTTGCGCGAAGGTCGGCGCCCGTCTTTTCTACCTGATGCCCGGCTTCCATACGCCTCATGGCGCTGAAGTGGGGGCGTCCAGCCTGATTCTCGAGGATCCAATCCCTGGCGAAGCTGCCGTCCTGTATCTCGCCGAGAACCTTCTTCATTTCTTTCTTTACATCGTCGTTTATGATTCTCTTGCCGATCTTGTAGCCGCCGTATTCCGCGGTGTCCGAAATCGAGTAGCGCATAAGAGAAAGCCCGCCCGCGACAACCATGTCGATTATAAGCTTCATTTCGTGCACGCACTCGAAGTAGGCGCTTTCGGGCTGGTATCCCGCCTCGACGAGGGTCTCGAAGCCCGCTTTCATAAGCTCGGCCACACCGCCGCAGAGTACCGCCTGCTCGCCGAAGAGGTCGGTTTCGGTCTCCTCTTTAAAGGTGGTTTCAAGTATGCCCGCCCTGGCGCCGCCTATTCCGTAGGCGTATGCAAGCGCGGTTTCTTTGGCCTTGCCCGTAAAGTCCTGATATACGGCGATCAGGCAGGGTACGCCCTTTCCTTCCTCGTACTGGCTTCTTACGGTGTGCCCGGGGCCCTTGGGAGCTACCATTATGACATCGATATTGGCGGGGGGAACGATTTGCCCGTAGTGGATGTTAAAGCCGTGGGCGAACATAAGAGTCATGCCTTCCCTGAGGTTGGGAGCGACATCTTTCTTGTAAAGGGCCGCCTGCTTTTCGTCGTTTACGAGTATCATGACAACATCGGAAGCCTTTACGGCTTCGTCGGTGTTCATAACCTTAAGCCCCCTCGCCTCGGCCTTTGCCTTGGACTTCGAGCCTTCGTACAGGCCGACTATAACATCGAATCCGCTTTCCTTAAGGTTCAGGGCGTGGGCATGGCCCTGGCTGCCGTAACCTATAACGGCTATAGTTTTGCCTTTAAGGGCTTGGGGGTTGCAATCCTTTTCGTAATAGATCTTTGCCATCTTCTTTTCTCTCCTTTTATGTCCTTATATTAATTGTATTTGTCGTCTAAATCCGTTTTGGGGGCTAAAGTGTCTTTGCCTCTGGCTATCGCCGTGATGCCCGTCCTGCAAAGCTCGGCTATGCCGAAGGGCCTCAGGTATTCTATAAACGCGTCGCACTTGCTGCGGTCGCCCGTAATCTCTACGGTTAGCGAGGTGGGGGTGAGGTCTACAACCTTTGCGCGGAAGATAGATACCGCCTCCATTATCTCGCTGCGGGAACCCTGCGCGACATTTACTTTAATTAGTAACAGCTCTCTCGCTACCAGCCTGTGCTTGTCCATCGCCTCGACTACGATTACATCGTGCAGCTTTTCGAGTTGTTTAAGGATCTGATCCTTAACATACTCGTCGCCCGTCGCCATAACCGTCATTCTCGAGATGTGCGGGTCGTCGGTTTCGCCAACCGAAAGGCTGTCTATGTTGTAACCCCTTCTGGCGAACAGACCCGAGATGCGGGTCAGGACGCCCGATTCGTTTCTTACAAGCATACTGAGTATTATTTTGCCTTCCTCTATCATTTTTTCCTCCTATCCTTTAAGGATTATGTCGTTTATCGTGCCGTTTGGGGGTATCATGGGCAGAACCTTCTGGTCGGGGTCGATTATGGCCTCTATGAGGTACGGCCCGTTGTGGGCAAGCCCCCTCTGTACCGTTTCTTCCAGCTTGGAGAAGTCATCCAGCCTTTCGGCTTTGAGCCCGAACGCCTCGGCAAGCTTTACATAGTCGGTCTTGCGGTTCAAGGTGGTGTTGGAATAGCGGCAGCCGTAGAACAGCGTTTGCCACTGCCTCACCATGCCCAGGGCGTTATTGTTTAAGACAACTATAAGTATGGGCAAATTGAAGGAAACGGCGGTTGCCATCTCGTTCATATTCATGTGGAAGCTGCCGTCGCTGGTTATGAGTATCGAGCGCTTCCCGCTGCCTATCGCCGAGCCTATCGCGGCGCCCATGCCGAAGCCCATCGTGCCCAACCCGCCCGAGGTTATAAAGGAGCGGGGCTTGTTAAAGCTATAATACTGCGCCGTCCACATCTGGTGCTGCCCTACATCGGTGGCAACAACGGCATCATCGCCGGCATATTTATTTATTGTTTTAAGGAGGGTCTGCGGGTTTAAGGTATCCGCCGCCATATCGAGGCGGGAGTCCGGGCAATGCTTTATCTCTTCTACCCTGCCTGCCCATTCGGGGCGGGATATGGCGGGCATAACCGAGTTGAGTTCGTTAAGCACCGTCTTGACATCGCCTATCAGCGATACATATGCGGGTATGTTTTTGCCTATCTCGGCGGGGTCTATGTCTATATGAAGCACCTTCTTACCGTTTGCAAACTCTTTTTTGTTACCCGTCGCCCTGTCCGAAAACCTTGTGCCCACGGCAATTATGAGGTCGGATTCGTACATCAGCTTGGTAGCCGCGTACTTGCCGTGCATGCCCGTCATGCCCAGAAAGCGGGGATTGTCGGAGCGGACCGCGGTTATGCCCATCATCGAGGTGCCTATGGGCGCGTCTATTCTGTCGGAAAACTCGCTAAGTTCTGCGGAGGCTCCCGATATGTTAACGCCGCCGCCCGCGTAAATAAAGGGCCTTTTGGCGGAGGCTATGAGGTCTACCGCCTCGGCGAGGTTGATGCTCGGGGTGGCGCTCCTCTTTACCGAAACCTTTGCGGAAGGGGTAAACTCCGTTACCGCGTTCTGCACATCCTTGGGCACATCTATAAGCACGGGCCCGGGACGCCCCGAGTTGGCTATAAGGAAAGCTTCCCTCATTGTATCCGCCAGCTTGTTTACATCCTTAACGATGTAGTTGTGCTTGGTTATAGGCATCGTTATGCCGCAGATATCCACTTCCTGAAAGCTGTCCAGCCCTATAAGGGAGGTCGCGACATTGCCGGTTATGGCGATAAGAGGGGTCGAATCGAGATATGCCGTGGCAAGCCCCGTAACAAGGTTGGTGGCGCCGGGCCCCGAGGTGGCTATTACAACGCCCGTCTTTCCGCTTACCCTGGCATACGCGTCGGCGGCGTGGGTGGCGCCCTGCTCGTGGCAGGTTATTATGTGCGTTATCCTGTCCTGTTTTTTATACAGTTCGTCATAGAGGTTAAGCACAGCTCCGCCCGGATACCCGAATACGGTATCCACGCCCTGCTCCAGCAGTGTTTCGATGATGATGGCAGAACCTGACAACTTCATGGCTTTTCTCCTTTTAACTAATTATAACAAAAAAACCTACGGTGTACTGCCGTAGGTTCTAAGTTCTGGTGGTCTTTATGTATTATAGCCCTTACAACTTTATTGGCAGTACATGAGAAACAGCGCTATCTAGTAGTACGATAACGCCGACGCTAATTATAATAATAATGACTGCCAATATAGAAGCTAACATTGTGTCGCTATCCTTAATTTATTATATTCAAGTTTACACATAAAGATTTTGCTTGTCAAGCGCATTTTACATATTTTACGCTTGCCGCCGCCAATTTATTTTGCCTTGTAATAAAGCATGCAATGGCAGTAACCCTCATAATCGGGGTCGGCAATCTGCTCGCGGAACTCTTTGCAAAGGCACATAGTGTCTTCGTTTTTTTCACGGCGGCAGGGGCAATACCCGCCGTTTTCGCTCATTCTTGCTTTTAACATCTCGACAATTTTCTTGTTCTCGTTAAATGTTATTTTCATTTTGTCCTCCGTGTGTTATATTGATATTATAGTAAATTATTCCAATTTATTATGTGACCGATATCACAATCTGCTCTGTGACGGCGGTCACAGACAGCAAAGCCCGCAAAGCTTATAATTATTTCAAACAAACCGATACTACTACATATAAGGAGAAAAAAATTATGGCAGCCGAATTAACCCTAAAAACCTTCGACGAAAAGGTAATGAAGAGCAAGGTTCCCGTATTGGTGGATTTCTTTGCCGAATGGTGCGGGCCCTGCACAATGCTTGCCCCCACGATAAACGAGTTGGCTAACGAAGCAAACGGCAGGTTCGAGGTCTATAAGGTAAATGTCGACAAAGAGCCCGATCTCGCGGACAAGTTCGGGGTATCCAGCATACCCACCCTCGTTGTAATAGAAAACGGCAAGGTCAAGACACGCTCGGTTGGGCTAAAGTCTAAAGAAGCCATACTCGCGATGCTTGCGTAAGTCCGGTAACCAAAAGGATTCGGGGCGGAGTTAAGCCTTCGCTCCGAAGCCTCAGTTTTCCCCTTACTTAATATAGCTGTTTTGAAGGTGCGGTTGCGTTTATATCAAGGCTTGCAGTTTTGCTTTGTCCAGAATGGTGACGCCACCCCTTTCAACCTCTATTACGCCTTCTTTGGCGAGGTACCTGAGCATTCTCGTAACCACTTCGCGTGCGCTGCCAATATTTCTGGCTATCTGCTCGTGGGTCATCCTGATAACGGTGTTGCCCGTGCGGGCGTACTCGTCGTACAGGAAGGCCGCAAGGCGCCTGTCGAGGTTCATAAACAGCACCTGCTGCATCGCCCACATGACTTCCGAAAACCTGTTCACCGCGACATTAAGGGCAAAGTTTTCGAGGTAGACATTGTTTTTCATAAGCTCGCCGAAAGCGGCGGGCCTTATTATAAACACATCGCAGTCGGTCTCGGCGTCGACATGCACCTCGAAGCTTATAGACTGCAGCACGCAGGAAGCCGAAAGCATACAGTAATCGCCCTCATACAGGCGGTAAAGGGTTACTTCCTTGCCCTCGTCGGACATAAGGTACACCCTGACGATGCCGCTGTTTATAAAGATTATACCCGTGCACGAGCCGTCGTTGCCATGTATGTTCTGCCCATTGTAATAGTTCCGGCGTACAGAGTTTCTCTTAAGATATTCGACATCGGCATCCGACAAGCGGGTTGTCTGCTTGAGGTTTTTAAGCTTTTCTTCAAAATACCCGTTTTCCAAGGCATACCTCCGCTATACTGATTATATTGTATCACAGTATGCGGGCAAGCGGCAAAATGTTTTTCCTTATAGACAGCGTGCCTCTTATGATGTATAATAATCTAAACAAATTTTACCGAAGGTGAAGCATGCATTGTTTCCGCAAAGTTAAAGACGACCTTATTTTTATTGGAGCAAACGACCGAAGGCTGGCGCTGTTCGAGCATGCATATCCCCTGCCCTATGGGGTTTCGTATAACTCCTACCTTCTGTTAGACGAAAAAACCGCAATCTTCGACTGCGTAGACAAAAGCGTAAGCGAGGTCTTTTTCAGCAATATAGAGTATTTGCTTAAGGGCAAAAGCCCCGACTACCTTATCGTGCAGCACATGGAGCCCGACCATTCGGCTACCCTAGACGATTTTATCAGGCGCTACCCCGATACAAAGATAGTCTGCAACGCCAAAACGCTCGCCATGATAAAGCAGTATTTCGGCTTCGACGCCGATTCGCGCTCGATTGTCGTAAAAGAGGGCGACGCCCTTTCTACCGGCAGGCATAACCTCAGCTTTTATATGGCGCCCATGGTGCATTGGCCCGAGGTTATGGTAACCTACGACGCAACCGACAAGATACTTTTCAGCGCCGACGCTTTCGGAATCTTCGGCTCTATGGACGGCGCCCTGTTCGCCGACGAGGTCGATTTCGAAAAAGACTATATGGACGAGGCCCGCAGGTATTATACCAACATAGTCGGAAAATACGGCCCGCAGACCCTTGCCCTGCTTAATAAAGCGGCCTCTCTGGATATCCGGATAATCTGCCCCCTTCACGGCTTTGTGTGGCGCAAAGACCTTGACATATTTATTGATAAGTACCAAAAGTGGGGCTCCTATACCCCCGAAGCAAAGGGCGCGCTTATATTGGTAGGCTCCGTTTACGGCAACACAGAAAACGCCGCCGACATACTTGCCTCAAGACTCTCCGAAGCTGGCGTAAAAGTCGCCGTAAGGGATGTATCCAAGACGCACTTTTCGTTTATCCTATCGGACGCCTTCAAGTACTCTCATATAGTGTTTGCCTGCTCGACATACAATAACGGCATATTCACGAACATGGAAAATCTCGTGCACGACTTTGTTGCGCACAACCTGCAAAACCGCAAGGTATCCTATATCCAGAACGGAAGCTGGGTACCCGCGAGCGCAAAGCTAATAGCCGAGCAAATGCAGAAACTTAAGAATATGGAAACCCTCGGCGAGGTGTTTACTATAAAGTCCTCGCTCAAAGAAGAGCAGCTTCCCGAACTATACGCGCTGGCGGACGCCATCGCCAAAGACATAAATAATAGCCTTTAAGGCATTATATAAAATCTGAACGGAGGTAAATTATGGATTACATTTGCTCTGTATGCGGTTATGTATACAACGAAGCCGCGGGCGACCCCGACAACGGCGTACCCGCCGGAACCAAGTGGGAAGATGTCCCCGCCGATTACACCTGCCCCCTTTGCGGCGCTCCCAAAGAAGCGTTCGAGAACGGAAACAAGTAAAAAAGAGGCTTCCCTAAGGAAGCCTTTTTTCTCAATGCCACTTAAGCAAAGGTTTTGGCAAATAAAAAACGGCACCGTATGGCGCCGTTTTTTTATTGTTTAGACGGGTTGCTATTTGACCGCGCGCACCTTAGAGTTCGCGAAGCAGCTCACAATAAGGGTTACCAGCTGCAGGCCGAGCAGCACGAAGAAGCCAATCTGCAGGTAATCTCCGCCGGGCATGATGAAGTCCGTAATCTCTACCTCGCTGAGCGAGAAGTAGTAGCACACAGCCGACGCGACGGTGAGCAGGAACATCAGGAGTGCGGCGATCCAGAGCATTATCCTGTTGCGGGAAGCAAGGCCGGCGATGGACGAAACGAATATGCAGAACGCGACTACGAGGGAAGCAAGAAGAGCGATGGGGATGATGTAGTCCAGTATCTCGGGCTGGGCGTCGGCGCCGAACAGGGCGATAACATCATCGATAATGACATCGAGGGCGTTCCCGCCGTAAATGGTGGTGTAGTCCTTTATCGAGTCGATGCCTATGTAGCTTATAGCCGCGAAAGCGATTATAAGAAGGGACAGGAAGAGCACGATGGCTATAACGATGTTGCACTTTTTGTAGCCGCACTTTGCCGCGGGAGCAGCCTTGGGGGCCGCTACGGGAGCGGCATATACCGGCTCTTCTGCGGGGGCGGCTTCGACGGGAGCTACGGGGGCGGCATCATAGTAACGGTCTTCGGAAATGCCGAACCTCTCGGCAAATGCCGAGCCGTAGGCTTTCAGATAAGGGGTGACAACCCCTTTATCGCTGACAACAATTTTATCGGGATAGTTTGCCATACTTCACCTCTCTTATCACGCGACGAGATTAATATTCGTCGTCTTCGTCGAACTGAGCCAAGGGCTGCAGCTGGGTGCTGTAAGGCACGATGGACAACGGCTGAACAATGGGCGTAAGCTGAATGAAATCGGCAGGCTTTGCCACAGGTACGGGCGCGCAATTGTTCATAACCCTAAAGGATACCGTCGGCCTTTTGACAACAGGTTCGTAATCGGGAGCCGGATTCTCGGCAGGGGCAAGCTTTTTCTTAGACATAAATACCTCCTTAATCAAGAAAAATATTGCATATGTACAATTAATATATCATTTATTTGGTTTAAAATCAATAGGGATTTTACAAATATCGGATAGTTTTTTGGGGCTTTTTGTAAAATTTTTGTAAAATACCATTAAAATTATATTTTCAAAAAATAAAAATAATTCTATGTTCCGATAACCGAAACACGAAACAAAGGTTTATTTATGCCGTAACCGCGGTTATTTTATGCCATGACGGGCGGGCGGTGGACGGTAATTGTAACCGTAACCGAGGCGCCTTCGCCGGACTCGCCGAGCAAGCTATCCCAGTTAACCACAAGGGTAAACGCGTACGAAAGCGCTTCCCTGTCGAGAGTATAAACCGAGGTCAAAATGGCGTCGTCCTCGGGGGTAATCTCGTCCTCCGTCCAATCTTCCACAAGGGTAAAGGTGAGCGGCATAAAGCCGTCTCGCGATATGCTTATCTCTATGTTAAAATCGTTTAAGTATGCGCCGTTATGTGCCACGGTAACGGGAAGCTCTATCGTCTGGCCGGGTTCTATGTTTGATTCGTCAAAAACAATAACAGCCGAATAATCAGAGTCGAAAACAAGGGTTTCGCCCTCGTCCCCCGTTACGGTAAATTCGTTTTTTTCTACGGAAATGCTGTCGTAGCCGTTTATGGTTACGGTATAGCGCGAAAAAGACGCCCCTGTGACAAGAAGCGATACCAGTATGAGGTAAAATAAGTATGTTTTTATAGGCAGTTTGAGCTTTTTCTTCATTCTGAGACCGTTACCTTACCGAACGAAGCGCGCTTAACATAAACATGCTCCGCTGTCGGTGTTTCAATATTAACAATATTAACATAAATATATAAGATAAGCAATAACGAATCTGCAATTCTGCACGGCCTAAAAATCAGTAAATCTTCCGGAGGGCGGGAAGGGCGTAATCGAAAAATCTCTTATATGCCGCGCATTTTTCGAGGTCAATCCGCTCTCTTTTGCAGCCTCCGCGGCAAAGATTATAATACGCGCAACTCAGGCATTTGCGCGATTCCGACGCCGAGCCTTTAATGAATTGCCAGAATTTGGCAAGCCTTGCTATATCGGAAAAGGTGGTTTCGTTTATGTTGCCAAGCTTAAACTCGTCCAGGCAATAAAAGTCGCAGGGAAATACCGTGCCGTCCCCTTCCACCACGAATTGTGCGCCGCAGGTGCCGTTCATCCCGCATTGCTCCGCCCTCTGCCCTTTGGCAAGCAGGGCAAAGTTGTCGAGATGCCTCACCGACACATAATTTCCATTGCGGATATCCTCAAGATAAAGGTCAAAAAGCGTGATAAGATAATCGCCGTATGTCCTTTCGGTTATACAGAAGGGCGAATACCCGCTCCCGAGCGGCTTAAGGCATGGTATAAATTGAAGGTGCCTGAAGCCTTGAGAAGCAAAGAATTTATATATCCTCGCTATGTTTTTTGCCGCGCGCTCGGTCACCACGCACAGAACATTAAAGTCCACCCCGTACCTTTGCAACAGCTTCGCCGAGGCAAGCACCTTGCCGAAAACGGGATTTCCGGCATTATCCACCCTGTTTATGTTATCCTCTTCTTCTCCGTCCAGCGAAAGCCCGACAAGGAAGTTGCCCTCAAGAAAGAGGCGGCACCATTCGTCATCTATAAGCAGCCCATTCGTCTGCACGGCAAGCGCCACGGGAGAGTGCTTTTTGTTGTGCTCGCGGATTTTGTCCAGGACAAATCGGAAAAACTCCTTGCCCCTTAGAAGCGGCTCGCCGCCCTGAAAGGACAAATAAAACGGGCCCCCGGCAGCAAACTTAAGCGCCTCGTATATAACCCTTTCGATTGTTTCAAAGCTCATCTGCCCGTAGGAATAGCTTTCCCTCTGCCGCGCGAGAGAGTGATAAAAGCAATACTTGCAGGACATATTGCACAGGGACGATGAGGGCTTGACCATTACCGAAAGCGGAGGCATATTTACTTACCGTAATAATCTTTGTTGATGCCGCGGCGGTTTTCCCTAAGCTCCTTTCGGAAACTCTCAAGGCGCCCGGCCATTGTTTTGGCGGTCGCGGGATATATCATCGAGGTATTGTAGCCCTCAGCGGGGTCGAGTGAAAGATTGAATAAATAGTTTCTGTATACCTGGTCGAAAAATGCCGTATTTTCGGAGGCAACCCTCTGGTAATACTTGAAGTTGTAGGTTTCGCCCTCTATGTCAACGGGCATTTGTACTGCCTGTACTTTGCCGTTGCGGATGTAATAAAGGGCGTCGTGTATGGCGGTGCCGGCGGGGATTTTACCTTCCAAAAGAGCATACATGCTCACACCGTCTATCACCCTGTCTTGGGGCAAAGCGTCTATTCCCGCGTATTCGAGAAGGGTGGGGAATATGTCAATATTCATCGCGGGCGCGGTTATAACCTTTTCGCCCTTTCCCACATTGCCCGCGGGATAACTTACAATCATGGGGACTTTCTGCCCGCCCTCGAAGGTCGTGCCCTTTCTGCCCCTTAGCGCTCCCGCAACGCCCTCTCTGCCCGGCCCGTTGTCGCTCGTGAACATTATGATTGTATCGTCGTACACACCTTTAGCCTTAAGAGTGTTAAGAATGTCGCCAAGATATCTGTCAAACTCCTCTATGCAATGGATGTAGCTGTCGTCCGAGGTGTCGCCCTTGTTGCCCGAATAAATGGGATAGTGCGGCCAAGGGGTCGCGTAGCAGGCAAAGAATTTTTGCCCTCTTTCCGCCTTCTCCGAGATATAATCGGTTACTTCGGCGGTAAGAAGCTTTGTGGTTTCGGACTGGTCTTTTATATCATAGTGGGACTTAACCTGCACGCTCTTGCCGCTTTCTTCCTTAACCCAGTTGTAAGGGGTCATATCGTTTACATAGTAGCTTCCGTAGAAGTAATCGAAGCCTTGGTTGGTGGGCAGGTACTGCCCGTAATCACCCAGATTCCATTTGCCGAACAACGCGGTGGAATATCCCGCGCTCTTTAGCGCCTCGGCTATGGTTATTTCGTCGCCCAACAGCCCCTCGACATTGTTTTTGAAGATGAAGGGGTTAAACAGCCTGGTGTCGCCGAAGGGCTTGAAGGATACAACCGAGGGAAACACAACCTCGTCCACATAGCCCCTGTTTGAATACCTGCCCGTGAGTATGCCGAACCTTGAAGGCGAGCAAACGGGCGAGCAAGCGTAAAAGTTCTCAAACAACACTCCCTCGTCGGCTAAGGCGTCGAGGTTAGGGGTCTTTATTGTGGCGTCGGCCCTGCCCAGATAGCTGTAGCAGGAGATATCGGCGTACGCCATATCGTCCATAACGATAAGCAGAATGTTGGGCGCGCCCTCTTTTGCCGAGCCTTTTATAGAGTCGAGGTACTCGTCATGCCCTTTCTTAAGCGAAAACACCTTGGGGCGTGCGCGAATGCTCATCGCCATAAGGTAAAAGCCAATGGACAGCACCATAACCGAGGCTACGGCCGCCCTGATTACGGTGTCCCGCTTTTTGTATGACGCCCACGCCAGCAAAAAGGAAGCAGCGGCAATAGGCAAAGCCCCGAGCGCGAGGTTATACCACGCCCTCCTCAAAAAGGGCTCGGCGCCCCAGATAAGGTAATACAAAACGATGCCGCAGGTGACAATCAGAAACCCGATTAACAGATGTCTGTTGATTTTCTTTTTTGCGGCAAAAGTAATAAGGCTCAAAAGAGCGGTTATTATTGCCAAAGCCGCCCCCACAACACTCAGGACAACAAAGCCGCTTATAAGCATTACCGCGGTATAAACGGATACAATAACCAGATACGCAATCAATAATGTCGGTTTTTTTAGCCCTTTATCGGAGTTTTTCATGTGTGCCACCTTTATTTATCGGGTTAGTCGGACATCTTCCCTACCTTATTCCACAGCTTATCGGCCTTGGTTTTCCAGCTTGCGAAACCGTCGGGGTTTTGCGGGAACTTTTTATATAAATTCAAGAGCCTGACGCCGAGAACCAACCCGCTCACCAGCGATATTATGGCTTTCGAGCTGATTTTCCCTGTCACGGCGCCCGCTATCAGCCTTACGCCCATTAATACCATATCGGCCAGGCCTATTTTAAGTCCGCCTATCATTTTTTCGGAGAATATTATGTCTTTTTTGAAGAAATACTCGAAATCCTCTTTCGACGCGCCTTTAACCGTCTTTATCAGGGTGGTGCGTACTAGGGCAAAGTCGGCGCCCTGCCCGCGGTTGTACCTTACATTAATATCCCAAAGGTTTTTAGCCGACACATCGTTTGCTTTTAGCGCTTTGTCGGCAGCTTCGGCGGCAATCACCATCTGAACCATCGCGGAGGTTATACCCTCGCCGTTGTTGGGTTTTGTCAGGCAGGCGGCGTCGCCGCTAGCGATAAACCCGTCGCCCACAAAAGAGTAAAGCGACTGTATGTAAGGCGTGACGCCCTTTTCTATACGGGTTAAGGTATACTCGGGCAGCGGGACGGATTTTTGGAAATCCTCGAATCCCGCCTCCGCCTGCTCGAAACTGAGGCTTGCGCCTATGCCCAGAATGGCGCCTCTCGGGTCGGCCTGAGGGGCCTCCCAGCTTTTATACGAAGGCCAGCCTTTGGAACCCTTAAGATAGTCATTTGGGTTACTGTACAGGACATATCTTAACACAACGAAAAACACATCTTTGTCGGTTATCGGCGAATTGTCTACGCCGTAGCCGGCGGGCAATTTTGTTCTTCCAACCGCAGAAACCCCGGAGCAATCCACCGCCAGCCTGCAGGTAACGCTTTTTGCGCCTTCGGCAGTTGTGTACGCTACGCCGCATATTTTGCCGCTATCGTTGTAAATAAAGTCGGTAAATTCGGCGTTATATTCTATTTCCGCACCGCTTTCGATGGCCATATCGTTTAGCCTTACGGTGTATTCGTGCAGGTGCATGCCGACAACAGTTTCGTTTGTCTTTTTGGGGTAATTGTTATACGGCGACAGCGTTTGCACGCCCGTAAACACAAAGGCGTAATCCTTGTCGCCCTCTTTGGGCATGGGCAGGCCGAATTTTCCGAAATCGTCCTTTAACATATGCACGATGTCGAAGCGGGTGCCTACCTTGCTTCTGCCCAGCTTTTCGATAACCTTTACTTTATATCCCTTTTTTGCCATGAGGTGAGCGAAATAGCTTCCGCTCGTCGCCGCGCCTATTATGACGATATCAAAATCGTAATCCATTTTTCTCCTCCTTCCGACGGAATAATTGTATCATACGACACACTATATGACAATAGGCGGCTTTTACATACTCAAATGTTCAAAATTAATGATAAAACCCCCGCAATAGCGAGGGTTTTGAGGTAGCGGATTCTGAATTTATTACGCAGTTTCTATCTTGCTGGCTTCGTGCAGCTTGAGTTTTTCGATGGCCTGCTCGCGCATCTTGTACTTTAAGATTTTGCCCGCGGCGTTCATGGGGAAGCTGTCGGTAAACTCAACATAGCGGGGGGTCTTGTGCTTCGCCATATGCGAGGATACATACTCCTTGACTTCCTGCTCGGTAAGCGTTGCGCCCTCTTTGAGGATGATAACCGCCATGATCTCTTCGCCGTACTGCTTGTCGGGCACGCCTATTACCTGGACATCCTTAACGTCGGGATGGGTGTAAATGAAGTCCTCTATCTCCTTGGGGTAGATGTTCTCGCCGCCGCGGATAATCATATCCTTAATGCGGCCGGTAATCTTGAAGTTGCCGTTTTCGTCCATGCGGGCGAGGTCGCCGGTGTGCAGCCAGCCGTCGGCGTCTATCGCGGCGGCGGTAGCCTCGGGCATCTTGTAGTAGCCCTTCATTATATTGTAGCCCTTGGCGACAAATTCGCCGTCGGTGTTGGGAGGAAGCTCTTTGCCCGTTTCGGGGTCTACTATCTTGCATTGCACGCCGAACATTGCCCTGCCGACGGTGGAAACGCGCACCTCGATGGGGTCGGTGGTCTTGCTCATCGTGCAGCCGGGCGAAGCCTCGGTTTGCCCGTAAACTATGCAGATTTCCTTCATGTTCATCTTATCGCGGACATCCTCCATAACCTTTATGGGGCAGGGGCTGCCTGCCATAATGCCCGTGCGCACCGTCGAAAAATCGGTCTTGTCGAAGTCGGGATGGTTGAGCATGGCGATAAACATCGTGGGTACGCCGTGGAAGCAGGTGATCTTTTCCTGGTTGATGCACTCCAGGCCTTTGGCGGGCGAGAAGGCGGGTATGGGGCACATAGTGCTGGCGTGGGTAACCGCCGCCGTCATGGCGAGCACAAGCCCGAAGCAGTGGAACATGGGCACCTGAATCATCATCTTGTCGGCGGAGGAGAGGTCAAGCCCGTCGCCTATCGTCTTGCCGTTGTTTACTACATTGTAGTGGGTGAGCATAACGCCCTTGGGAAAGCCCGTCGTGCCCGAGGTATACTGCATGTTGCAGACATCGTCCTTATGCACGGCGGCAGCCCTTCTGTAAACTTCCGAAAGCGGCACTTTGGTGTGCATAGCCATGGCGTCGTCCCAGGTCTTGCAGCCCTTTTGCCTGGATTCTATCGTGATTATGTTGCGCAGGAAGGGCAAACGCTTGAGGTAAAGCGGCTGCATGGGGTCGGCGGTTTCGAGCTCGGGGCAGATTTCCTTTATGATTTCTACATAATTGCTGTCCTTGAAGCCGTCTATGATTACGAGCGTGTGGGTATCCGACTGGCGCAGGAGGTACTCGGCTTCGTGAATCTTATACGCGGTGTTGACGGTCACAAGCACGGCGCCGATTTTTACGGTTGCCCAGAAGGTAATATACCATTGAGGCACATTGGTCGCCCAAATAGCGACATGGTCGCCGGGCTTTACGCCCATGGCGATAAGCGAGCGGGCGAAGGTGTCCACCTCGTCTCGGAACTCGGCGTAAGTCCTCGTATAATCCGTCGTCGTGTAGCGGAAGGCGTACTGGTCGGGGAACTCGTCGGCAACCCTGTCGAGAACCTGCGAGAAAGTGAGGTCTATTAGGGTGTCCTTGGGCCAGATGTATTTGCCCGTCTTGCGCATATTAAAGTACAGCTTGCCCGATTCGGGCTGGCGGCCGAGGAACTGCCCCATGTAATGGGTAAAATGCGGGAATACGATGCTTGCGTCCTCTAGGTCGGGGGTGTACTTCTTTACCCATTCGAGCGAAACATAGCCGTCGTAGTTTATGGACTTAAGGGCGCGCATAATGCCCGCGATGGGGAGGTCGCCCTCGCCTACCAGCTTGTAAACCACCTTTCCGTTCTGATTTACAGAGTCTTTAATGTGCACATACTTTACATACGCGCCGAGGTTCTGGATAGTCTTTTCGGGTGTTTCGCCCTTGAAGCGGAAGGGGTGATGGGCGTCCCACAGGGCACCAACATTGTCGCTCTTAAGCTCGTTAAGAAGGTTAAAAAGCCTCTTCGTGTCGGCGTAAACGCCGTTTGTTTCTACAAGCAGGGTGACGCCGGCTTTTTCGGCATAGGGGATAAGGCTTCTGAGCACATCGATAACAACGGCATCGTCCACCTCGCCGCTCTCGTAGGGGAACTCGTCGCCCAAAACCCTCACGAAGTAGCTGCCCGCCTTTGCGGCAAAGTCGATATACTTTTTAAGAAGGGCTATGTTTTCTTCCTTCTTGTCGGCGTACTTGATGCAGTTGCCCGAGGAAACGCAGGGGATCTCCAGCCTTCTCTTCTTTAGGAATTCCACCGTTTCCTTTATATTCTCGTCGGCGAAGGGCTTTTTGTAGGCAAAGATATCATCGCCGAATCCCCTCAGCTCAATGCCTTGGAAACCGCAGTCTTTTGCCATCGAATACATGTCCGGCCAATCGAAATCGGGGCATCCCAATGTGGAAAAAGCAAGCTTCATATAGTTATCTCCTTTTCGTTTAATAGGTAATTTTTTATTAAAAAAGCTTCCGCCTCTCGTTAAGAGACGGAAGCTTGCTTCCGCGGTACCACTCTTATTGGCATATCGCTATGCCCTCTCTTGGCCTTGTTTCGTAAGGCTTACGTCCGCGCCTACCAGGCTATTGCCGTTCGGGTGGCCACTCCGGGGAGAGCTTGAAGGCGCCGCGCCATGCCTCGCACCAACCGGCATTTCTCTGTAAGGCCGCTAATCGCTTTCTTTTGCCCCTTCATAGTGTTTTCGGTATTCAATTTTATGAAGATTTTAACAAAAAGCCCGATATCTTGTCAACACATTTTTAGCTGTTGGCGTTTCGGCTTATTTTTTGGCTAATTATTTCCGCCGATATGCGAATACCGAAGCAATATGTTATAATAAAAATATGGATGAGTTAAAGATAGCCGGCATCGAAAAATTCTCTATGGTGGATTACGGCGAAAAGATCGCCCTTACCGTCTTTTTGGAGGCGTGCAACATGCGCTGTCCCTTCTGCCATAACGCCGCCCTGCTGTTTCCCGACAGCAACAACCCCGGAATCCCCCATTCCGAGATTCTGGGATACCTTACCAAAAGAAAAGGGATACTTGACGGCGTATGCGTGACGGGCGGCGAGCCGACTTTGCATAAAGAACTGCCCGCCTTTCTCGAAAAGGTAAAGGCTTTGGGCTATCCCGTAAAGCTGGACACAAACGGCACCAACCCGGGCGCCGTAAAGAACTTATACCAAAGAGGCCTCATCGATTATGTGGCAATGGACATAAAGAACTCGCCCGCAAAATACGCCCTTACGGCCGGCATACCCGCCCCCGATCTGGTAGCGGTAAAAGAAACCGCTTCTTTTCTTATGAGCTCGGGCATCGGCTACGAATTCCGCACAACCCTAATAAACGAGTTTCACGAAGAGTCCGACATGCTCGAAATCGGCAAATGGTTAGAGGGCGCGAAGCTTTACTATTTGCAAAAGTTCGTGCCTTCCGGAAACTGCCTGACTCAGGGCCTCACCGAGGCGCCTATAGAAAAGGCGCTTCATTTCAAGCGCCTTCTTTCGGGGTATATCGATACGGTAAATTTAAGGGGTTATTGACAGCAAAGGCTGTCGAGATATTGGCAGGCCGCAATAGCCGCGGTCGCGCCGTCGGCACAGGCAGTGGTAAGCTGCCTTATTTTTTTGGTGCGGCAGTCGCCGGCGGCAAACACGCCGGGGGTGTCCGTACGGCAATCCTCGCCCGCGATAATGTAACCGTCTTTATCCAGCTTTGCGAGATTGGCGAACGCCTTGTTGTCGGGCACCTGCCCTATCGCGATAAATACCGCCTTTACATCGAGGTTGAGGGGCTCGCCCGTTTCCCTTCCGACAAACTTTAGACCTTTGAGGTCGCCGGCGCCGTCGGTGACAAATTCTTTGAGGCATACATTGGGTATGACCTCGACATTGGGCCTTTCCCTTAGGCACTTGACAAGGGCGTAATCCCCGAAGAACTTATCAAACCATGTGCATACATACACTTTTTTGCAGTAGTTGGAAAGAAGGATGGAATACTGCAGGGCGGTATTGCCGTCGCCGACAAGGGCAACCTCCTCGCCGGCGTAGAAAGCGCCGTCGCAAACCGCGCAATAGGATACGCCCTTTCCTACAAGATCCAGTTCTCCCTCGATGCCTATGTGCTTGTGCTTTACACCGGCTGCGATTATAACTGCGCCGCCCGTATGGGCGCCGAAGTCGGTAACGACCTCGAAGCCGTTATCCGTTTTTTGCACGCTCTGTACCCTTTCAAGCTCAATTTGGGCTCCCAAAGCCGTGATTTGCTCCATAAGGTTGTCGGCAAGCTCGCTGCCGCTTATCTGCTTGATGGATGGGAAGTTTTCGACACGGGGCGAGAAGGCTATCTGCCCGCCTATGTTGTCGCTTTCAAGCAACAATACGCTCTTTCCGCTTCTTAGCGCGTAAAGGGCGGCAGTCATGCCTGCCGCGCCTCCGCCTATTACAATAATATCCGCTTTTGCCATACTATCTTACATATTCCTCTGCGAATCTCTTGATGAATCCGGCGCTGTCGTACCTGTCGTAACCGTCCTTATTGGGCACCAGCATCGTGGGGGCTTTCTTAACGCCGAACAGCAAAGCCTTATCCTTTTCGTCCTCGGCATCGATGGCAATGTACTTGATACCTGCCTTGTCGAGTATGCTCTTTGCCATCTTGCAGTTGGGGCAAGTCTTTGTGGTAAACAGCATTATCTCGGAGGGCTTTTCGCACACGGCGGGCTCGTCGGAGAAAGTTTCTTCTTTTCTTCCGTTTCTCTTGAGAACCGAAGTATCTATATTATAGGTCTTGCGGTCCCTGAACTCCTGCAGCTTGCCGTCGTTCCAGTTCTGCACGGGGCGGTAATAGCCCGTTATACGGCTGTAAACCTCGGTCGACTTGCCGCAGACGGGGCAGGTGTAGGTTTCGCCCGTGATATAGCCGTGGTCCTCGCAGACCGAATATGTGGGCGAAAGGGTGTAATACGGCAGCTTGTAGTTTTCGGCTATCTTCTTTACCAGGTTTGCCGCCGCTTTCCAGTCCGGAAGCTTTTGCCCGAGGAAGGCGTGGAAGACGGTGCCCGAGGTGTAAAGCACCTGCAGGTCGTCCTGTATATCAAGAGCCTCGAAGATGTCCTCGGTGTAGCCCACGGGGAGGTGCGAGCTGTTGGTATAATACGGGGTCTTGTTCTTGTCGGAAGCCGTGATGATGTCGGGGAACCTCTTGACATCGTGCTTGGCGAGCCTGTAGGAGGTCGATTCGGCGGGGGTAGCCTCGAGGTTGTAGAGGTCGCCGTACTGCTCCTGATAGTCGCTTAGCTTCTCTCTCATAAAGTTGAGTGTCTTCTTGGTGAACTCCTGGGCCTCTTTGGCGGTGAGGTTCTTACGCAGCCACTTGGCGTTGAGGCAAGCCTCGTTCATGCCTACAAGCCCAATCGTCGAGAAGTGGTTATTGAAGGTGCCGAGGTAGCGCTTGGTGTAGGGGTAAAGCCCCGCGTTAAGGAGCTTGGTGATAACATCGCGCTTAATCTTAAGCGATCTCGCGGCGACATTCATCATCTTCTCGAGGCGCTCGAAGAAGTCGGCCTCGTTCTCGGCAAGGTAGGCTATCCTGGGCATATTGATGGTAACAACGCCCACCGAGCCCGTGCTTTCGCCGCTTCCGAAGTATCCGCCCGACTTCTTGCGAAGCTCGCGGAGGTCGAGGCGCAGGCGGCAGCACATGCTGCGGATGTCGCTGGGTTCCATATCGCTGTTGATATAGTTGGAGAAGTAAGGCGTGCCGTACTTCGCTGTCATCTCGAACAGCAGCTTGTTGTTTTCGGTTTCGGACCAGTCGAAGTTCTTGGTGATAGAGTAAGTGGGTATGGGGTATTGGAAGCCCCTGCCGTTGGCGTCGCCGTCTATCATTATCTCGATGAAGGCTTTGTTTATCATCTTCATCTCTTCGACGCAATCCTTATACTTGAAGTCCTGCTCTTTGCCGCCCACTATCGCGGGGAGGTCGGCAAGGTCGGCGGGAACAACCCAGTCCAGTGTTATGTTGGTGAAGGGGGCTTGGGTACCCCACCTGCTGGGGGTGTTTACGCCGTATATGAAGGATTGGATGCACTGCTTGGTTTCTTTGTAGGAGAGGTTATCCACCTTTACGAAGGGGGCAAGGTAGGTGTCGAAGGAAGAAAACGCCTGCGCGCCCGCCCACTCGTTCTGCATGATGCCAAGGAAGTTTACCATCTGGTTGCACAGCGTCGAAAGGTGGGACGCGGGCGAAGAGGTAATCTTGCCGGGGATTCCGCCCAGGCCTTCCTGTATGAGCTGCTTAAGCGACCAGCCGGCGCAGTAGCCCGTGAGCATCGAAAGGTCGTGTATATGGATATCGGCGTTGCGGTGGGCCTGCTCAATCTCGTCGTCGTAGATTTCGGAGAGCCAGTAGTTGGCTGTCATCGCGCCGCTGTTGGAAAGTATAAGCCCGCCTACCGAATAGGTAACCGTCGAGTTTTCTTTAACCCTCCAGTCGTTTATGCTAAGGTATTTGTTTACGGTTTCTTTGTAGTCCAGAAGCGTGTGCTTTACATTGCGCACCTTTTCGCGCTGTTTGCGGTAAAGTATATACGCCTTGGCGACATCGACATAGCTGGCTTGAATGAGCACGACTTCTACGCTGTCCTGTATGTCCTCGACCGATACGACGCCGTCTTTAATCTTGCTGTCGAAATCGGCGCAAACCTTAAGCGCCAGAAGCTCGATTATGTCTTTGGTGTAGTTCTTTTTGCAAGCCTTGAAGGCCTTTTCGATGGCTATTTCAATCTTGCTGAGATTGAACGGGACTATGCTTTCGTCCCTTTTTTTGACCTGAAACATGGTTCCTCCCTCTGTGGTATTTTTTGCCTCACAATTATAGCAAAGAAAATACCTTATGTCAACACCTAAAATCATTATATTGTGTTTTTGTTTTTCCTATACCACAATATATTGTGGTTTGAGGCTATTGTGCCACTTTTGATAAATTCACGCCGATATTAGTTTTTCGCGTTTTCGGGTAACAATTTTCGACAAATTTTTCCTTTAATCGGAAGCCCAAATTACACATTTTTGAACACTAAAAAACTTTGCCGGCAAGGGTAGGCCTGGTAATATAAATCGCGGCGAGCCTGTTTTTTGCTTTCTCCCCCGCTTTTATATCGCTGACGGGCGCAAATCCCTTTGTTTTTACAAATAAAAAGCGGCTTTTTTGCGGTCAAACGCAAATAAAGCCGTTTTTGCCAAATACGGAATGTATATATATGGTATATTATTCACAAAATCGGGCATTTATGACCACAACATATTGTGGTAGCCGATTTTTGCGAAAGTAAAAATCAATATACTTCGGGTACTTCGTAGCCGTTGTTTTTGAGCGTCTCGAGGGCTCTCCCAAGGTTTTCGGCCTTTACAAGGGTGTAATCTGTGAGGTAAGTGGACACGGCAAACAACCCTATATTCTGGTCGGCCAGCAAAGAAGTCATGCGCGAGATAAGCCCGACTATTTCAAAATCAAGTTGCCCCTCTATCCTGAAGGCCCTCCAACCCTTTTCGCAGGCAAGGCAGTCGTAGGGCACCTGCTCCTCTCTGCAAACAAGAGATATCTCTTCGTCTGTCTTGGACAAAAACAAAAAATCTTCCTTAAGGTCCAGCCTTTCGATGGTTCTCAGGCGGCAGACCGCGAATTTACCTTCAATAACCTGTATCCGCATATTCCCGACCCTTATAAAAAATTATTATCAGGATTTATCACCTAACTATATATAATATACCATAAACATACGCGGGATTACAACGCGGCAAGGCCCTATTCTAAAAGTTTTGTATCATTCAATATCGCCAAAAAAGCAAGAAGTTGTTTTGCGAGCGCGCAAACAACCTCTCTTTTCCCTCCCTCATCGCCGGAGAGTTTCATAAAACAAAGCTTTTGCTTTGCCCCGGTAAAGTATAGCATATCCAAATTCATATTAAATGGGGAGCGTAAAATTTTGAGATATTTTTGCAAAATTCGACAATATGGCGCCGATATTCAACGAAAAAAGAGGCTGCCCGTAAATTACGGACAGCCTCTTATTAGCCCTTTACTATACTCCTGCCGTTATTTCTTTGTCGAATAGGAGTTGGCTTCTTCGATTCTGGTGGGCGGGATTCTGTGCCCTGCGGGAACATTGATCTCGCTCAGAGTGTTACCGTTGGCGTCCTTAACATAGAGAGTTAAGTCCTTGTCGGCCTGTTCGCCGGGTTTGTAAGTCTTGTTGGCCATACTTTTACACCTCCTTATTTCTAGTATGTACAGAGGCAGGTGTATTATTTACAGAGGCTTTGTGCTGATCCTGCCAAATATTTGCTTTGAGGGCGGAGGCGGGTTGTGCCCGATTGTATAGGCCGCAAGAAACTCCTCACCGGCGGCTATAAACAAATCGGGGTTGTTGCAGTACATAACCGCAAGGATATCGCCTTTCTTTACCGCGTCCCCCGTCTTTTTGTACAGCGTTATTCCCGCCGTATAATCTATGCTATCCTCTTTCTTCTGCCTTCCCGCTCCCAACAAAAGCGAAGCCACCCCTAACCTTTCTGTGTTAGTATGCGCAATATATCCGACTCCCGGCGACTTAATCTCCAGGCAATATTTAGCTCTTTCGAATTTGCCGGTATCCAGCAACAGTTCTCCGTCGCCCCCGAACGCCTTAACCATCTCGACAAGCTTATCAAATGCCCTGCCCTCGCCCAGCGCGGCCCTGGCCATCCTTTCGCATTCGGCGTAGCTTCCCATATCAGCAAGATAAAGCATTTCGGCGGCTATGGCAAGGCTTATCTCGGTAAGGTCGGCGGGGCCCTTCCCGCGAAGGGTTTCGACAGCCTCAATTACCTCAAGCGAGTTGCCTATGGCGTTACCCAAAGGCCTGTCCATATCGGTAATAAGGGCGGTTATGCGCTTTCCCGCAAGCCTTCCGACATCCACCATCGCCTTTGCCAAAGCCTCGGTTTCTTCCAGGGTTTTGCAGAAAGCCCCGCTGCCCGTCTTTACATCCAATACAATACAATCGGCGCCCACGGCAAGCTTTTTTCCCATTATGCTCGCGGCGATAAGGGGAATGCTGTCTACGGTGGCGGTTACATCACGCAAAGCGTATATCTTTTTGTCGGCGGGGGCAAAGTCAGAGGATTGCCCTATTACCCCGCAGCCCACCTTGTTTACGATGTCGGCAAAGGTTTGGGCATCTACCTGCGTTTTGTAGCCCGTAATGGATTCGAGCTTATCCACCGTGCCGCCGGTATGCCCCAGCCCCCTCCCGCTCATCTTGGGCACCTTAAGCCCGCAAGCTGCGGCGATAGGTATGGCGATGAGGGTTGTCTTGTCGCCCACCCCGCCAGTAGAGTGCTTGTCGGCTTTTATACCGTCTATTCTGCTCAAGTCGGCCTTTTCGCCGCTGTCGGTTATGGCAAGGGTCAAGGCCGCCGTTTCCTCCGCGGTCATACCCTTCAGCACAATCGCCATGAGGAGGGCGGATACCTGATAATCGGGAATGTCGCCCGCCGTGTATCCGTTAACGAAAAACCTGATTTCCTCGTCCGAAAGGGCCTCGCCTCTTTTTTTCTTAGTGATAATGTCGTACATCCGCATTGGGATTATCTCGCTCCTTTATCGTAGGGTATGCCCGACGCCTTGGGGGCACGGGACTTTCCGGAGGTGAACGCAAGAACGATCATCGTCACTATATATGGTACCATAAGATAAATAAATTCTCCACCCCTTATATTCCGGAACGAGGGCAAAAAGGGTATGGCTGTCGCCATCGATGAGATAACCTTAAAGAAGGCAAACAAAAACGCAGCGCCCAGAATCCTTAGAGGTTTCCAGTTGCCGAAAATAAGAACGGCAAGCGCCAGAAAGCCGTAGCCCGCAACCGTCGACGAAAACCCCGCGCCCGCGGCAAGCGTATAGGCAAACCCGCCTATGCCGCCCAAAATGCCCGACAGCCCTACGCCGAAGTAGCGCATTTTGTATACATTCACGCCCACGCTGTCTGCTGCCTGCGGGTGCTCGCCGCACGCCCGAAGCCTGAGCCCGAAAGTTGTTCTGTAAAGAACGATTATAACTAGTATCAATATAATAACCGCAAGCGGTGTGGTTATAAAAAACTCTTTAAGGAACACCCTTTGCAGAAAGTTAAGGTTTCGCACATCCGCCCCGAACACAGAGGGGGATATCCTTGCCCAGGACGGGGTATATATGGCAGTCTGCCCCTGCCCCTGTATTGCCCAGGTGAGGATGATGGCGAAAGCGGGGGCGAACATATTTAGAGCGGTGCCGCCTATCGTCTGGTCGGCTTTAAGGTGAATCGAGGCGAGGGCAAGAAAAAGCGAAAGCACCATTCCCGCCGCCGCGGCGACCGCCACCGCCGAAAGCGTCGCGAGCACGGGGGTTGCGGCGGCAAATGCCGAGTCCTTTATTGCCCGCATATACAAAAAGCTAACCAGCGCCCCCACAATCATTATACCTTCGAGGGCTATATTCACGACGCCGCTTCGCTCCGAGAACATTCCGCCCAAAGCCACAAGCAGCAAAGGCACAGCGAATATAATTGTAAGGCTTATAATGTCGCCGAGAACATTCATCTCACTTCCTCCTTTGCCTTTTTCCTCTGCCCTATCCTTTTAAAGAGCGCCGCTATTATGCTCTTTACGATAAGCGAGAAGGCGCTCATATAGATGATAACGGCTATAATTACATCGATGGTTTCTTTTGCGAACACGGGCTGTAAGGCGTCGCCGCCTACCTGAATATACGAGATAAATAGCGCCGAAAAGATTATCCCCAGCGGGTTGGACGCGCCCAGAAGGGCGACCGATATGCCGTTAAAGCCCGCAGCCAGAAGGTTTGCCTCGATGAGGTACTGCCCTATGCCCGAAAGGAAATAAAGCCCCCCGCCGAATCCGGCGAGCGCGCCCGCGATTACCATCGACAGTACGATGCTACGCTTGGCGTCTATGCCCATATTGAGTCCGGCGAACCTGTTAAAGCCGCACGCCTTAAGTTCGTAGCCGAAGGTTGTCCTGTTAATCACGATAAACATAACGACGGCGACAAGGATGGCAAGAAAAATCGAAATATTCATAAAGTTGGAGTTAAAGGCCTGGTCCAGCCCCCATTTGGGGATAATCCCTTTAGGGTTTGCGCCGGACAAAAGTACCGTCCGATTGCCTACATAAGGATCGAGCATCTTGGGCGTATTGATTGCCATAAGGTTTACAAGATACAGCCCTATCCAGTTGAACATAATCGAGGATATGACCTCGTGAACATTGAAAAACGCCTTAAACAGCCCGGGTATTGCGCCCCAGATGCCGCCACCAATAAACGCGGCAATCAGCGCGAGATACCACGGCCAGCCCCAGACAATGGCGGTATACAGGGCAAAAAAGCCGCCCATGGTATACTGCCCCGTCGCGCCTATGTTAAATAAGCCCGTTTTAAAAGCAACGCCCACGGCAAGGCCGGTCATCAAGATGGGGGCGGCAAAGTATAACACCCTCGCGAACCGCTTTATATCGCTAAGGCTGCTGCCTATAATTTTCCCTATGCCCCACGCCGCGCGTTCGGGTTTTAGCACAAGCAAAAGGAAGAACCCGAAAATAAGCCCGATTAAAATCGAGATTATCGAGGCGAGAACGGATCTCAGCCCGTGGCTTTCCTGCAGGCTACCGAAAACCTTCGATACTTTTGCCCCGATAAGGCTATTTGACGGCTTTTTCATGGTCACTCCTTTGCTTACCGAAAGCGGGCTGGCGCTTTGCTCCCGACATATACAGCCCCAGTTCCTGAAGCGTAACCTTTTTAGGGTCAAGCTCGGCAACAATCTCGCCCTCGTACATTACAAGTATCCTGTCGGACACATTTATAACTTCGTCTAACTCTAGCGAGATAAGAAGCACCGCCCGCCCGTCGTCGCGCACGCTCACAAGCCTTTTGTGGATATACTCTATCGCGCCCACATCCAGCCCTCTTGTGGGCTGAACGGCTAGCAACAGGTCGGGGTGTATGTCTATCTCGCGGGCGACTATGGCCTTTTGCTGATTGCCGCCCGACATACTGCGGGCTCTTGTCACGGGCCCCTGCCCGCTTCGGATATCGTATGCGTCTATCAGCTTTTGGGCGTATTTTCTCACATTCTTAAATCGAATGAAGCCCGCCTTCTGGAATTCCTTTTCCCTGTACCTCGCCATTACGAGGTTTTCCTCGAGGCTGTAATCCAGCACAAGCCCGTATTTATGCCTGTCCTCGGGAATATGGCTCAAGCCCCCTTCCCTTCTCAAACGGATAGCCTTTCTGGTGACATCCTTTCCGTTTAAGGCGATGCTTCCCGAGGTTATCTTTTCAAGCCCGACAAGCCCGTAGGCAAGCTCGGTCTGCCCGTTGCCGTCTATGCCGGCGATACAAAGGATTTCGCCGCCGCGCACATTAAAGCTTACGCCCCGCACGGCGTCGGTTTTGTGGATTCTCGAAGGCACGGTGATATCCTTAACCTCAAGGATATCCCTTCCCTTTTCGACCGCGGCTTTTTTGACGGTAAAGTCTATATCCCTGCCGACCATCATGCGGGAAAGTTCCTCTTTAGTGGTTTTGGACACCTCCACCGTACCTACCTGCTTACCCTTGCGAAGCACGGTGCACCTGTCGGCAACCGCCATTATCTCGTTGAGCTTATGCGTAATAAACAGGATTGACTTGCCTTCTTTTGCGAAGTTTTTCATTATCGCCATAAGCTCTTCTATTTCCTGCGGCGTAAGCACGGCGGTGGGCTCGTCGAAAATGAGGATTTCGTTTTCCCTATACAGCATTTTGAGGATTTCCACCCTCTGCTGCATCCCTACGCTGATATTTTCGATTACGGCGTCGGGCTCCACCCGCAAGCCGTACTTGTCTATAACTTCTTTAAGCCTGGCCCGGGCTTCGTTCCTCTTTATAAATCCCGCCGCGGAGGGCTCGGCGCCAAGGATAATATTGTCCAGCACCGTAAACACTTCAACGAGCTTGAAGTGCTGGTGCACCATCCCTATCCCCAGGGCGTTGGCGTCACGGGGATTGTTTATCTTTACTTCTTTGCCCCTTATCTTAATCTGCCCGCCGTCGGGCTGATACAGCCCGAAAAGCACGCTCATCAAAGTAGACTTTCCTGCGCCGTTCTCCCCGAGCAAGGCGTGGATTTCGCCTTTTTTGAGGCGCAGCGTGATATTGTCGTTGGCGACAATCCCCGGGAACACCTTTGTGATATTAAGCATTTCGACTACATATTCGCTCATCGCCCTTAGTATTTGAATTCATAAAAAAATTAGCAAGTTATAAATATAAAAATTAGAAAAAGAAGGCCGCAAAATGCGGCCTTCCTCTTTTAGCGTTAAGCTGCTAACCTTAGCTTTCGGTTATAATGTTTACCTTTGTTGTGTTGGGTACAGTGGATATGCTGTTGCTTACCGTCACGGTGCCGTTAACGAGCTTGTTGTAGATGTCATTGTAGTCCTCAACCGTAAAGTTCTCAAATCCCCACGAATCGGGAGTTGTGGGAAGGCCTATGGCGTTTTCGGCAGCGCCCAGCAGGGCGGTCTTGCCCGCCTGCGTGTCCGTCCACGCGCCGCTGTTGTTGTAGTAAGCGGTCAGGGCGTCCACAACCGAGCCGGTCAGGTTCTTCATAGCCGAGGTTATAATTACCTCTTTGGTTTCGCCGGCGGAAGCTCTTTGGTCGACGTCTACGCCGATTATGGGCTTGCCCGCGGCCTTAGCCGATTCCAGCACGCTGAGGTACAGGCCGCCGCCGCAAGCGAATATCGCTTCGGTGCCTGCAGAGTACCATTGGGCGGATTTTGTCCTTATGGGGTCGGCGGGCACGAAGGAGTTGGAGTACCAATACTTCACTTCGACGGCGCCGTCATCCAGCCCGAGTTCGGAAGCCGCCTGTTCGGCACCCTGTATGAAGCCGTAACCGAACCTTATAACCGCGGGGACATCCATACCGCCTATAAAGCCCAGCTTTCTCATACCGTCTTTAACGGCTGCGTAGCCCGCAAGAAATCCCGACTGCTCCTCTTTATAAATTATGCTGTGGCTGTTGGGGTCGCTGCGGTAGGTTGGGCCGTTTTCGGCCTCGTAGTTTTCGTCGTTAGGCTCGCCGTCTAAGAGCAAAAACGACACATTCGGATATTCGCTTTGAGCGCTGAATACCACGGTCTGGAACAGGTAACCAGGGCAGACGACAATCTTAGCGCCCTGCTCGATGGCTTGCGCTATGGCATCCATACGGGCCTGGTGGCTGTCCTCCGAGGGCCTGTAATAGGCATAGGTTTTGCCGTGAGCTTCGGCGTATTGTTTTACACCGTTCCACGCGCCCTCGTTAAACGATTTGTCATCTATGTTGCCCACATCGGTAACAAGCGCTATCTCGTACATATCGGCTTCTTTGTTTTTACACGCGTAGAAGCATGTTCCCACCGAAAGTACCAGCGCGCATACGAGCAATATCAATAAAAGTCTCTTTCTCATAATCCTCCTTTTATGTCTAGCGTCTTACAATAAGTATGAATAAAACAAATAAAAACTTTTGCTTACAGCGCGATTTCCAGATAATTCCAGCGCCTCACAAAAGTTTATATGAAAATATGGATATTGATTAATATGAGAATACTTTATAAAAGATTAGAGATTGGATTTGCCGAAGGAAAAGGGTATAAGGTCTTTAAGTAAAAGCTCCCTGAAATCCTCCTCGCCGTTCGCGAGAATGACGATAAAGCTTTCGGGGTCGCAAAACTCCAGCATAACCTGGCGGCAAACGCCGCAAGGCGGGCAGTACACACCTCGAGCGTTGCTCTCGCCGCCTATTACGGCAATCGCCTTGAACTCGTTTTCGCCCTCGGATACCGCCTTAAAAAAGGCAGTCCTTTCGGCGCAGTTGGTTGGCGAAAAGGCGGCGTTTTCTATATTGCAGCCCGTGTATATCTTGTCATCCTTTGTCAAAAGCGCCGCGCCCACCTTAAACCCCGAATACGGCACATACGCCATCTTTTGAGCCTTAAGCGCCTCGGACACCAAACGCTTTCTGTCGAAATCACCTGACATACTTTATCTCCTTGTAATAGCTAACTCCGTCCGTTTTACCGTCCGCACCCAGCATTTCGAGAACTGTAGCCGCCGTATCGGCAAAGGTTTCCCTCACCCCCAGATTAACCCCTTGCTTAATTTTCCTGCCGTACACAAGCAGGGGGACATACTCCCTCGAGTGGTCGGTACTCGGCGTAGAGGGGTCGCAGCCGTGGTCGGCGGTAATAATCAGGACATCATCGTCCCTTAGCCTCGAGAGAAGCTCGGCAAGCCCCAAATCAAACTCGGATACGGCTTTGGCATACCCTTCTATGTCATTACGGTGCCCGAACACCATATCAAAGTCCACAAGGTTGACAAAGCAAAGCCCTCTGAAGTCCTTTTCGGCGATGGAATTGGTTATCTCCATCCCGTCGTTGTTGTTCTTTATCGGGTAGGATTCGGTTACCCCCTGCCCCGCGAAAATGTCCTTAATTTTTCCTACGGCAATTACATCCATGCCCTTTTCCTTTATATAATCAAGCATGGTTTTTCTGGGCGGCGTAAGCGAGAAATCGTGGCGGTTGGCGGTGCGACGGAAGGGGTACTCGCCCGTAAACGGCCTTGCTATAATGCGCCCGACGGCGTGCTCGCCACGCATTATGTCCCTCGCGATTTCGCAGTACCTATATAATTCCTCAATCGGCACAACATCCTCGTGGGCGGCAATCTGGAACACAGAGTCCGCCGAGGTATACACGATAAGGCCGCCTGTCTTTATATGCTCGGGGCCATAGTCTTTTATCACCTCGGTGCCGCTGTAAACCTTGTTGCAGAGCACCCCGCGGCCCGTCCTTTTTTCGAACTCATCGATTATAAATTGCGGGAAGCCGTTCGGATAGGTGGGAAGAGGCTTCGGCGATACAACCCCCGCTATCTCCCAATGCCCTATCGTCGTGTCTTTGCCTTTGGATTTTTCGGACACTCGAGCAAAAGAGGCCATGGGCTTATCCGTTTTAAGCCCGCCGTCCACCCCGTCGATGTTAAACAGCCCCAGGCTTTGCAGGGTCGGGGCGTAAAAGCTCTCCGAACGCATAATCGCGCCCAAAGTGTTACTTCCCTCGTCGCCGTACCCGGCGGCATCGGGAAGAGCCCCGATACCGAGGCTGTCCAGAACTATAATAAATACCCTTTCTATACCTTTTGCCATCAGGCAAGCTCCAGCGCGATTTCCATCATCTGGGTGAAGGTCGTCTGCCTGTCCTCGGCGGGCAGGCTTTCGCCCGTAAGCGGGCAATCCGAAATAGTGCAAATGCACAAGGCGTTTTTTCCGCTCCTTGCGGCGTTCATATACAGCGCCGCCGCCTCCATCTCTACTGCGAGAACACCCATCTTTTGCCACCGTTTGAGGCTCTGAGCGTCGTCGTAAAAGGTGTCCGACGAAAACAAATTGCCCACGACATACTTATAATTGAGCTCCTCTGCGGCGTCTATCGCCTTTTTGAGAAGCCCGTAAGAAGCAATGGGAGCGAAGGCGCCCGGCAGTTCGTATTGCCTCACATAATCGGAATTGGTGCAGGCGCCCATTCCGAAAACTATATCCCTTAACTTAAGGTCGGGGCTTATCGCTCCCGCAGAGCCTATCCTTATTATGTTCTTTACATCATAAAAATTAAACAGTTCGTAGCTGTATATACCCATAGAGGGCATACCCATGCCCGACGCCATAACGGATATGCGCTTGCCCTTGTAGGTGCCCGTGTAGCCCTGCACCCCTCTGACATTGTTTACGAGGGCGGCGTTTTCCAGAAATGCCTCCGCGATATATTTAGAGCGCAGGGGGTCGCCCGGCATAAGCACGGTGTCGGCAAAATCCCCTTTTTTTGCGTTAATATGAGGTGTCGGTATCATTTTTTCCTCCGTTTTCCTTTATTATCTTTACTATCCTGCTGGTACCCAGCCTGTCGCTTCCTAAAGCGATAAAGTCGCGGGCGTCCCCGAGGGAGGATATCCCGCCCGCAGCCTTAATCTTTACGCCCTTGCCGACATGCTTAGCGAACAGCGCGATATCCTCTCTCGTCGCTCCCGCTTTAGAGAATCCCGTGGAGGTCTTGATATAATCGGCGCCCGCCTTTGTGACTATTTCGCACATCTTAATCTTTTCGTCCTCGGTAAGAAGGCAGGTTTCGATTATCACCTTAAGGATTTTGCCCTTGCAAGCGGCCTTTATCATCTCTATCTCGGTTTCGATTCGTACATAGTCCTTCATCTTGAGGTCGCCGATATTTATAACCATATCTATCTCGTCGGCGCCGTTTTTTATGGCGTCCACGGTTTCGTACATCTTTGTTTCGGTGGTGCTGTAACCGTTGGGAAAGCCTATAACGGTGCAGATCTTTACCCTTCCGCCGGCGTACTCCGCCGCCCGCTTTACAAACGAGGGCGGGATGCACACAGAGGCGGTCTTGTATTCTATGCCGTCGTCTATAATGGCCTTTATCTCGTCCCATGTCGCCGCCTGCGAAAGCAGGGTATGGTCTACTTTAGAAAGTATCTCTTTTATCTCCATTTTATCTCCGTGTATGCGCATATACGCAAGTTGTAATAGCCTGTAATATTATTCTATCCCGTTTTTCAAAAATTCCAGCGCCTTTGGCATAGTTCTTTTGCTTTCGGGCAAAGACTGTGCCACAAGGAAGGCGTGTACGGCAAACGGCCCCTCTTCCCGATGCAGGATATACTTAACGCCCGCCTTATCTAACTTCTCCGCAAGGCTAACCCCGCAAATCCTCAGCGGGTCTTTTGCGCCTGTTACGATAAACGAAGGCGGGAATCCGCTTGTTATAAAGTTGGCGGGCGATAAGCCGTCGCTGTTCGGGTCCTCCAGGATTTCTTTTACCTTCTTGCCGCCATAGGCCTCGATAAAGGTCTTTATGAATGGGAAGCCCGACTTTACGGCGTCATCCAGTTCGTACGCCCCGCAGATAAGCAGCAGCCCCCTGAATTTAAGGTCTTTAGAGATGGGATTCAAGTCGAAGCGGTCTCTGTATTCGGGGTTTGCCGATATCGCCCCAACCATTGCCGAGAGATACCCCCCAGCCGACTCGCCGCCTACATAAACCCTGTCTGTGTCGATATCGTATTTGTCCTTGTTGGATATAAGCCAGGCAAAGGCGTCGTAAATGTTCTGAATGGCGTAGGGGTGCTGATATTCGGGCGCGAGTCCGTAAGCGATGTTTACGGTAAAAAAGCCTTCGGCTGCGATATTTGATACGATTGCCTCCCTTCCCTCGGGCTCGCCCGAAATCCAGCCGCCGCCGTGTATGTATACAAAAACGGGCAGCTTTGCGCCCTTTCGGGCGTTTTCGGGGTAGCATACATTAAGGTATAGTTTGGGGTTATCGCAGTAGCGGATTCTTCTTTCGTAAACAACATTTTTGGCCCTATTGAAGTTATAAAAGCTTACCTTGCCCAACCATTCGAGAAAGGTAAAAAGGGCTTTAGGCAAAACAAATTTCTTTTTCATACTTCCCTCCGAAATCTATATGTATTTATTATAATATACTCTGCATAATAAAGCTATATCCGAACGGAAAAAACGGCAAAACGCAGGCTGTTATCCAGTCTGCTGTCTATTGACGGTTTTGGCAAGATATGGTATAGTCTAATCAAAGCAAAGGAGGTAATTAAATGTGAGTAACAATAGTTCGAGATTCTATATTTGTAAAATCTGCGGCAATCTGGTGGGCAAGATCCACGACAGCGGCGTAACGATGGTATGCTGCGGGCAGCCCATGACCGAGCTTGTAGCCAACACCGTCGAGGCTTCCTACGAGAAGCACCTGCCCGTTATCTCCGTAGACGGCAGCACGGTTACCGTAAAAGTAGGTTCGGTACCCCATCCCATGCTCCCCGAGCATTACATCGACTTTGTCTACCTGGAAACCGAAAAGGGCGGGCAGCGCAAGATTTTAGGGCCCAACAATGTGCCCGAAGCCACCTTCGAGCTCACCCCCGACGACAAAGCGGTTGCCGCATACGAGTACTGTAACCTGCACGGGCTCTGGAAGACCTCGCTATAATCGGTTTTCCCACAACCGCGCCCATATAGGAACGCCCGGGCGCCGGTAATAACCCGAATAACACAAAAACTTCCCTAATCGGGAAGTTTTTTGTTTTGGAACATAATTCTTAACTATTTATTAATATCTGTTCTTTCTGCCGAAACCGCCACCGTTGTAGCTGTTCTTTTGCTGCTTGCGAATTTTGCGGCAAGCGGCGCATCTGACGGGATCGTTGTCGAAGCCTTTTTCTTTGTAGAACTCTTGCTCGCGAACGGTGAATACGAAATCCTTACCGCAATCCTTGCATACCAGATTCTTGTCTTCCATTTGGCACCTCCTTCTAATATTCCGAACAACCAAAAATAAATCCTTCCTCCGGAACAGTTTAAGTATAAGCAGGGCCAAGGAATTTATCATGTATAATTTGTCGGCGCTGTTGCCAGCATTCTCAGTATAATATTATATTTGACCAAAGTCAATAACTTTATATCCTTTGTATTGTTAATTAATGCTTTTTATGCTAAACTTATCCCGAGAGGTGATAGATATGAACGAAAGGCTTATCGCAAAGACTTCCCCGGCAGCCCCCAAAGAGGCTCAGATAATAATCGGAAGGACAAGAATTACCGTGCTTACGCCATCGCTTGTCAGGGTCGAGAATTCTAAGGACGGCGGCTTTCTGGATGCCGCAACCCAGATTGTGTGGTACCGTAACTTCACCTGCCCGTTCGAAACAAGCGAGGACAAAAAAGGCATCACAATAACCACAAAGGACGCCGCTTTCCATTTCAACAAGCGGCGCAAAAAGATAGATTATGTCATACTCGGCGGCAAAAAAATAGCCGCGGACAACCGCAATAACCTAAAAGGCACGGCGCGCACGCTGGATATGTGCTTCAACAAAGTCCCCCTGCAAAAGGGCATTATTGGCGCAAACGGCGTAGCCGTAATGAAGGACGACTCCCTGATTCTTGGCGATAACGGCATGCCCGCGCCCCGCCCGCCCGTAAAGGATACCTATGTTTTCGCCTCCCTAAGCCCCGTCGAGGCGCTAAGGTCTTTCTTTGCCGTAACGGGCAGGCCTCCCCTCGTGCCCAGGTACTCCCTCGGCAACTGGTGGAGCAGATACTACGCCTACACTCAGGACGAGTATATCGCCCTTATGGATAAATTCGCAGCGAAGAACATCCCCTTTACCGTCGCAACCGTTGATATGGACTGGCATTGGGTAAATGTTTGCAAGGAATTCGGTTATAAGCCCATCGGCGAAAAGATATATGTCACCCCGGGCTGGACGGGCTACAGCTGGAACACAAAGCTCTTCCCCGACTACAAGAAGTTCCTCAAAGACCTTCACGACAGAAATTACAAGGTTACCCTCAACCTCCATCCCTCTTCGGGCGTAAGATGGTTCGAGGACGCCTACCCCGATATGTGCAAAGCGATGGGCATGAACCCCGAAGAAAAAAAGACCGTCAGGTTCGACATCGCCGACCCCAAATTCATTAAGGCGTATTTCGAGATACTGCACGAGCCCTACGAAGACGACGGCGTCGACTTCTGGTGGATAGACTGGCAGCAGGGCAAAAAATCCGCCCTCAAAGGGTTAGACCCCCTTTGGGCTCTCAACCACTACCACTACTTAAACAGCACCCGCGGCGGCAAAAAGCCCCTTATACTTTCCCGCTACTCGGGGTTAGGCAGCCACCGCTACCCCCTGGGCTTTTCGGGCGACACCTTTGTAAACTGGAATGTTCTCAACTTCCAGGTGTACTTCACCGTCAACGCAACCAACGCGGGTTACACCATGTGGTCGCACGACATCGGCGGGCATCACTTCGGCAAGCAAAAGGACGACGAGCTTTACCTTCGCTGGATACAATTCGGGGTGTTCAGCCCCATTCTCCGCCTGCACTCCACAAAAGTGGCGCTTAGCAAAGAACCCTGGAACCACCCGACTGTCGAAGATAAGGCTATTGGGTTTTTGCGCCTGAGGCATCGCCTCATCCCCTACATATACACCATGTGCAGGCGTACCTACGACGAAGGGCGGGCGCTTATAGAGCCAATGTACTACAACCACACCGCCGCCCCCGAGGCGTACAAGTACAAAAACCAGTACTATTTCGGTACCGAACTCATTGTCTCCCCCGTAGTGTCCCCGATGGACAAAGAAACGGGCCTATCCAAAACCGAGATATGGCTGCCCGAGGGCACCTACACCAACATCTTCACGGGCGAAAAACTTGGCGGCGGAAAGCATACCGTCTTTTCCACACTCAACGAAATACCCGTATTCGCAAAGGAAGGGGCAATTATCCCCTTAAGCAACGACGAAGGCAACGGCTGCGGCAACCCCAAATCGCTTGAGCTTTTAATCTATAAAGGCGAAGGCGGCTTTACCCTGTACGAGGACGAAGACGACCTCTCCGCAGAGCAAGGCAACTTCGTTACCACAAGATTCGAGCTAACCGATAAAGACGGGCAAACGGTGTTCACGATAAATCCCGCAAAAGGAAACCTCTCCCTCATTCCCGAAGAAAGGGAGATTACCGCCAACTTCGCCGACCTTAGCTTTACCCGAGCCGAAGTAAAATGCGGGGGCGAAAACATAGCTTTCAGGCGCGAGGGCAACAAGATAGTATTCAGTTGCAAGAGCGCCTCGGGCGGGGTTATAATATTAAAGTAGATGCTTCCTAAAGTTTTCTCGTTAGAGAATATAGGCGGCGATCTTGCCGCCTTAAAAAATTCCATACACCAAAACAAAAACTGCTCGGTTTTTTTCGCGGCAGGCGCTTCACGCTGCCATATTTCCGCGGGATTAGATAAATTCTTCCTTTACATCGCTCCCGACAGAATCTCCGCCCGCGCGGCAAGGGACTCTCTCGCCGAGTTTTGCGGCAGGGATGTTGCCCTGTTGTTAGAAAAAGACGATGTCCTTATTAACCTGCAAAGCTATGTTTCGGCTACCCTGTCCGAAAGAATGGGCGCCCTTACTTCTGTTTACAACAGAGAGGTTGCGGGAGCGGTAATCACCGCCGAGGGGATATGCCAATACTTCCCTAATGTTATAAGCTTCGGCGAAAGCCTCATAAAGATTAAGGCGGGCGACGAAATACCAATGGAAGAGCTTATCTCGAAGCTTGTCCTCGGGGGATACAGGCGCGAAGAGCTTACCGAGGCATCGGGCTCGTTTTCGGTAAGGGGCGACAGGCTGGATGTGTGGGCGGCGAACCTCGAGCTTCCCTTACGCATAGAGTTTTTCGGCGACACGATAGAAAGCCTGAGGCTGTTCGCGCCCGATTCGATGATAAGCGTGCGCGCGCTAAACGAAGCCATAATCACGCCCCGCTCGGATATTCTCATATCGGGTGACAAAAAGGAAGAACTTCTTAAAAAGCTTCAGTTTGCCCGCCGCAACGCCAAGCAAAAAACAACCGGAATCATAGACGACATCATACGCAAGTTAGAGATTAACCCCTCCGACCCCTCCCTAGTGTGGCTGATACCGTTTATGACGGATATGATGTCCACCATATTCGACTATCTGCCGGGCGACGCGGTTATCGTATGGGACGAGATAAAAGCCATAGACGATAAAATAAGGCTTGCGCATAACGCCCATAACATAAGGCTTAAGACCTTTATAGAGGCGGGCGAGGCGCTTCCCGGGCATTCAAAAAGCCTGATGGCAATGGAGAAGGTTTACGGGCTTGCCAAAAAATTCACCCTGCTGGGCTTCCAGCAGATAACCTCGCAAAACCCCGTTTTCGAGCCCGACGCCCTATACAACATAAAGGCGATGCCCATGCCCCGATACAGCGTAAACATGCAGACGCTGGCTCAGGACGCGAACAACATAGCGCTGAGCGGCGGAAGGGTATATATCTTTACGGGCAATGACACCGCCGCCAAAGCGATATCCGACTTCCTTTTGGAAAACGGCATAGCTTCGCAAATATCCCCCGACGGCGAAGGCGCTTTAAGAGAAGTAATTATCGTCACTAAGCAGGTTTCAAGGGGCTTCAATTATCCCAAATACCATTTAGCCGTTGTAGGCACCGACGAGATACTAAGAAAGGCTACCGCCAAAAAGAAATCGGCCGCGAGAAAGCGCCAGGCCTTCGTTATGCCCGTAAAGGGCGACTATGTCGTGCACGAAAAGCACGGCATAGGGCTTTCGGAAGGCGTTGTTTCGGTCGAAACAAGAAACGGCAAGCGTGACTATTATGTCGTGCTGTATAAGGGCGGCGACAGGCTGTATCTGCCCGTAGACCAGTTAGACAGTATAGAAAAGTACACGGGCGGGGGCACGCCCACCCTGCACCGCATAGGCGGCAAGGAGTTCGAGCGGGTAAAAGAGCGCGTTAAGTCCTCCATAAAAAAGATGGCGATAGACCTTGTCGCGCTTTACGAAAAACGCCTCAACATGAAGGGGCACAAATACCAGCCCGACACCCCCTGGCAAAAGGAGCTTGAGGAAAGTTTCGAGTTCACCGAAACCGACGACCAGCTCATAGCCATATCCGAGATAAAAGAGGATATGGAGAAGGGCAAGGTTATGGACAGGCTGCTTTGCGGCGATGTCGGCTTCGGCAAGACCGAGGTTGCCATCCGCGCTATATTCAAAACGGTTATGGAAGGGAAGCAAGCCGCTATCCTCTCCCCTACCACAATACTCTGCCAGCAGCACTACAACACCATAAAGCAAAGGTTCGCGCCTTTCGGCATAAAAATCGATATGCTCTCCCGCTTCGTGTCGCAGGAGTATATAAAAGAGGCGCTTAAGCGGATAGAAAAGGGCGAAACCAACGTAATAGTCGCCACGCACAGGATTTTAAGCAAGGATGTCGTTTTCCATGACCTTGGGCTTCTTGTCCTGGACGAAGAGCAGCGCTTCGGCGTCGAGCACAAGGAAAAAATCAAAGTCCTCAAAAACAATGTAAATGTGCTCGCCCTCTCGGCGACCCCCATCCCCCGCACCCTGCATATGGCGCTTTCGGGTATCAGGGATATCTCGACGCTCGAAACACCGCCCGTAAACCGCCTGCCCGTCGAAACCTATGTTGTGGAGTACAGCGACACCCTCGTGCAGGACGCCGTAAGGCGGGAGCTCGCCCGGAACGGGCAGGTTTTCATACTTTACAACCGTGTTACTGGCATCGAGAACTTCTATAACCATATAGTGGATATCCTCGACGACAACGCCAGGGTAATATACGCCCATGGGCAGATGGCCACCCATGAGCTTGAGGAAAAAATCCGCGCCTTCTACGAAAAGGAAGCCAATGTGCTTATATGCACAACCATTATAGAAAACGGCATAGACCTTCCCGACGCCAACACCCTTATTGTTATAGACAGCGACATGCTGGGCCTTGCCGAGATGTATCAGCTCCGTGGCAGGGTTGGCAGAAGCCACAACCTCGCCTACGCCTACTTTACGGTAAGGGAAAGCAAAGTCCTCACCGAAAACGCCGTCAAACGCTTAGACGCCATAATGGGCTTTACCGAGCTTGGCAGCGGCTTCAAGGTCGCCATGCAGGACCTCGAGATAAGGGGCGCGGGCAACATTCTGGGGCGCGAGCAGCACGGCAATATGGAAAAGGTGGGCTACGATATGTATGTAAAACTGCTCGCCGAAACGGTGGGCGAACTAAAGGGCGAAGCGCTCAAGCCGCGCAAGGAAATAGAAATTTCGGCGGACGGCGATGTATCCCTGCCCAAAGAATACATCACCGATTCCGAGCGGCGTGTTAAATTCTATAAGGGCGTATCCCTTCTCTCTTCTCTTGAAGAAAAGAAAGAGCTTATCGACGAAATCACCGACATTTACGGCAAGCCGCCCGAGAGCGTAAAACTCCTTATAACCATAGGCCTTGTAAAGAATCTCGCTCAGAAGATAGACGCAAAGCGCATCGTGGCAACACATGAAGGCTTAGCCATATACTTCCACGACAACGGGCTATATAAGAATGAAAGAGTGTTCAAGGCGCTGTCCGAGTTCGCAAACTCCGCTGTCCTATCGCCTTCCGACCCGCCCCTCATCATCTTCGACAACAAAAGAAAAACCCCCGCCCAAAGGCTGGAGTTGCTCGAAAGCTTTTTGCTGAAAGCGGCCGAAGGGGCAAACTAAATATACCAAATCCTATTAAACAAAAGCGGCTTCTTATCCCGAAGCCGCTTCTTTTTATGGCTTTATGTTCGTTACGCCCTCGTAGTTTATCTTGAAAGCCTCATAGCCTCCCATGGGCTCCAGATCGCCGTCCTTTTTAATAGCCTCATAAAACTTCACGGCATAATCCACGGCAATCTCTTTGGATTTTTCCAGCAACTCGGGGAAGGAAAGGTTTATCGTTTCGTCCATATCCCTCACCTTGCGGAAGGGCTTATGCGAGAAATTAAGATAATCTATCTCTCCGTAGCCGTACGGCGGGCGCATGGAGGTGGTTAGCTTGCGGGCATGCAGGACTTTCTCCTCGAGAAATTTAAATATCCTTTTCTTAATGCCCGTGCGGTCGAAGGCAACCCGCGCGAAAAACCTCGTGACTTTTACGGCAAGCTTAATCTTAAACTTGCTTACATCAAGCCCGACAATTTTATTAACCGCGCCCACATAAAAGTTGGCTATCGCCTCGTTTGTCTTTGCCGAGGTTCTCAGGTCTTTAGCGGGCTTGTACCAGCGGTCTTTAATAAGCTCCCTTGCCGTGTATTCGTCGAAAGCGAGCTCGATATGCCCGTGAACATGGGGCTTATCCAAAAGCTCAAGGTCTTTCACGAAGCCTTCCTCGCAGAAAAACCACACATAAGGATGGATATTGAAGTCGGCAACATAGTGGCACATAAGCCCCATGGCGTAGCTAATCTCACGCTCGTCTTTTACCTCGCAAAGGCGCTTCGCAATCGACCGGAAGGTTTCGTAAACCCTGCATGTCTGCATAATGTTTGTGTACCTTTTGGCGGGGTCGCCTATCTCGCGAAGTGCAAAAAGGAAGTCGGGCCCTATCGTGCCGTATAAAAAAGCGTCGAGATATTTCTCGCAAATCTGTTTAATCTCGGCGGGAAGCTCTTTAAGCACCTCCTTGCCGAAATAAATATGCGCTACCATATTGGGCATACAGCCACCTCTTTTGTCTTATTTTTTTGCCGCGGCTAAGGGCATTATAACCCGAATTCTGCCGCTATCTCGGCAACCTTTACGGGGCGGTTTTCGGCAATCGAAAGCTTAGCGGCAAGGCCGATAAGCACGGGCTTAAGCCCGTCTATTACATTAACCTCAACTTCCTTATCCTTCAAAACGGCGTCGATAAAGGATGTAATCTCGTCTGCGTAAGCCTGCATATACCTCTCTAGGAAGAAGTGCTTGGGCTTCTCGGCGATAACGCCCTCGGCGCAGCTTACGACGGCGGTCGAGTCGGTGTCGTTTTCGATAGCGACCTGCCCGAGGCTTCCGAACGCCTCAACCCTCTGGTCGTAGCCGTAGGATGCCCTGCGGCAGTTGTCTATAACGGCGAGCGCGCCGTTGGAAAGCTTCATAGTTATGATGGCGGTGTCGATGTCGCCTGCCTCGCCTATCGCTTTGTCCACGAGGACGCCGCCCACGGCATAAACTTCCTCTACCTCGGCGCCCGACATAAACCTTACCATGTCGAAATCATGGATGGTCATATCGAGGAATATGCCGCCCGAAACCTTTATGTAGGACACGGGAGGCGGGGCGGGGTCGCGGGAAGTAATCTTTAATACATTAAGCTCGCCTATCTTGCCCGCTTTAACGGCCTCTCTCGCCGCCCTGAAGTTGTGATCGAAGCGGCGGTTAAAGCCAACCTGATACTTTACATTGCTGCCCTTAAGGGCGTCCATGACCTCTTTAATCTTGTTTACATCGTGGTCGATGGGCTTTTCGCAGAAGATGTGCTTGCCCGCCGCAATCGCCTCCAAAGATATCTTGCTGTGGGTATCCGTCGACGAGCAAATGAGGACTATCGAGATCTCTTTATCCTCGAGAATCTTTTTGTAATCGTCATAAACCTCGGCTATGCCCAAAGATTTTGCCCAGGCCTTTGTCTCTTCGTTGATGAAGGGATCGGCTATCGCCTTTACCTCGGCGCCCTTTACATAGCGGGTGATGGACTCGGTATGCACCTTGCCTATTCTGCCAGCTCCAATAATACCTATCTTAACCATAAGTTACTCCTTCCCTAGATTTTAGCTATTTTTTTGATGTATTTGCGCGCTTTTATAGCGTACTCTAACGGATTTGCCTTGGCTGGGTCTTGTTCTGCCTCTACAAGAAGCCAGCCCTTGTATCCCGCTTTACCGAGAGCCTCGATGATAGGCACGAAATCTATCGCGCCGTCGCCGGGAACGGTGAAGGTGCCAAGCCTTACGCCCTGCAAAAAGGACAAATGCTCTGCCTTAACCTTGGCGACAACCTCGGGGCGGATATCCTTAAGATGGACATGCTTTATGCGGGAGGCGTATTTGTTAAGGACGGACATGTAATTTTCTCCGCAGTAGGCAAGATGCCCGCTGTCGAAAAGAAGAAATACAAGGGAGGGGTCGGTGCCTTCCATCATGCGGTCTATCTCGGCTTCTGTCTGCACGACGGTGCCCATGTGGTGATGGAATGTCATCGTTATGCCGTACTCTTTCGCGACGGCGCCCAGCTTGTTAAGCCCTTCGTTAAGGGTCTTCCACTCGGCGTCGTTAAGAACATACTTTTTCTCGAAGACGGGGGTTTCCATCTGCCCCTGGATGCTGTAGCTTTGCTCGCTCACGCCGATAATCCCGGCGCCCACGGCTTTAAGGAATTTGCACTTTTTGCGGAATTCCTTCTCCACCTTCTCGTAGGGCTCGGTGAGAAGGAAGGTAGAAAACCAACTGTTGGCGATTTTCAGCTTGCGAAGCTTCAAGGCCTTTTTGAGGTCTTTGGGCTTTTTGGGGTACTTGTTGCCTATCTCGCACCCCTTGTAACCCGCGAGAGCCATTTCGCTTACGCATTGCTCGAAGGTGTTTTCGGCTCCCAGATCGGGCATGTCGTCGTTTGTCCACGCTATGGGCGCTATGCCCAGCTTGATGTTTTTCTTGTCCAGCATAAAAATTTCTCCGTTAGTCCTCTTTTATATGGTTTATTTGGTCCTCAAGGGCCAGTTTTTGCTTTTCGTTGCGGGGGTTGCGCGAAACGCCGCATTGCCACCAGCCGCCTTCGTAGCCGTCCGTCATCGTCTTGGGCAGAACCTTTATGTCTATAAGCGTGGGGCGGGTCTCTTTCAAAGACGCTTTAATCGCTTCCTCAAGCTCCCCGGGTGTCTTCGCTGTATACGCCGCGAAGCCGTACGAGCGGGCGTTCATGGCAAAATCGATGGGCACATATTCGGTGTCGGCTTTTGCGCCGTAACGGAACTCGGTGGCAAAGCTGTCTATGCCCTTGCCCATCTGCAGGTTGTTTATGCAGCCGAAGCCGCCGTTATCAAACAACATGATATTAATCTTTATCCCTTCCTGAACGGCGGTCACCATTTCGGAGTGCAGCATAAGGTAGCTGCCGTCGCCCGCGAAGGCATACACTTCTTTGTCGGGGCAAGCGATCTTACTACCCAAAGCGCCGGCTATCTCGTAGCCCATGCACGAATATCCGTATTCCATATTGTAGCTGTCCCTGGCGTCCGTCGTCCACATCCTTTGCATGCAGCCGGGCAGGCTTCCCGAAGCCCCTACCGCGATGGCGTCGGCGGGAATCAGTTTGCGGATTATTGCAAGAGCAGTGGTCTGGCAAAGCTCGGAGCCGGAAGCCCTGCGGAAGTCCTCCACTGTTGTGGGGAACATATTCTTTACCTCGGGGGCCATGCCTTCCTTATAGGTTATATTGGCAAGCCTTTCGTATTCCTTATCCCATTCGGCCTTGGCCTCTTTTATCTCGTCCCTGTACGCCGATTTATACCCTTCAAGCGCATTCTCCAACGCCTCGATGCCCGCTTTGGCGTCCGCCCTTACAGGCAGCGAGCGCAGCTTTTCTACATGGAATTTGCTGGGGTTAACCGCGACAACGGTTGCCTTTCTGAACAGCGTCTTGGAGGAAGTCGTAAAGTCCGAAAACCTCGTGCCTACGCCTATAATCAAATCGGCTTTAGCTGCTATGCGGTTGGCTGCCGCGTTGCCCGTAACGCCTATGCCGCCCAGGTTGTATGGGTTGGAACCCGCGATCGCGCTCTTTCCCGCCTGCGTTTCGGCAAAGGGTATATTGAACTTTTCGCAGAAAGCGGCTATTGCCTCTCCCGCCTCGCTGTACTTAGCACCGCCGCCCACAATAACAAGCGGATACCTGGCTTTCTTAATAGCCTCGGCGGCGTCCTTAATCTCGTCGGCGCATGGCGCCATGCGGGCGATACGCCTTACCGTCTTTTCGAACATATAAGCGGGAAAGTCATAAACCTCGCCCTGCACATCCTGGGGCATGGCAAGCACAACGGCTCCCGTCTCGGCGGGGTCGGTAAGCACTCGCATGGCGTTATTAAGCGCGCTCTCCAGCATTTCAGGGCGAGTTATGCGGTCGAAAAACCTCGACACGGGCTTATACGCGTCATTGGTTGTGATGTTCAGATCGTAAGACTGCTCAAGCTGCTGAAGCACGGGGTCGGGCCTTCTCGTGGCGTAGATATCGCCGGGGAACAGCAGCAGCGGTATATTGTTTACCGTGGCGCAGGCGGCGGCGGTCACCATATTGGCGGCGCCGGGGCCTATGCTCGACAGGCAGGGGATAATCTTGCGGCGGTTATTTTGCTTGGCGTAGGACATCGCCACATGCGCCATGCCCTGCTCGTTCTTGCCCTGATACACCTTAAGGCTATGCTTGGACATAGCAAGCGCCTCGCCGATGCCCAGAACGCAGCCGTGCCCGAACAGCGCGCACACGCCTTCGACAAACTTTGTTTCCTTGCCGTCGAAACTCACATATTGGTTATCCAGAAAGCGGACAACCGCTTCGCCTACCGTCATTCTTATTCTTGCTGACATATATCCCTCCAAAAAGTGATACGCAAAATTCGGTATATTTATATTTTTATAAATTATTTCTCTTCCAAAAGCCAGGTGAATCTCGGGTCGTCGGTGCGGGTGTTGTCCCACGGCGCGCCGTCTAAGTGCCTTATCATCCAGCAGCAGTACATGGGGTACCCGGGCGCCGTAACCTGAGGATGGGTATATCCCCCTTCGAATAGCCCCGCGCTTCCGTCCTTAATGGTGTACGCCTTTTCGCCGATAAAGCAGGCGCCGAAGCCCTCGGGGCGATCGAATTTATAATAATACACTTCGGGCTGGGGGTGGTTGTGGGGTATGTAGCTCCACCATCTGCCCTGCCTTGCGTAAACCTCGCCCAGCACCATATTCGAATAAGGCGAATTGCGGATATTAATTATATCCACGACATCGCGGACGGCTGTGTTTTCCCAGCGACCCTCGCAGCTTACAAACTGCGAAATATCCTTCTCTCTGAACAGCCTCGAGGGAAATTCGCGGTCGTTATATGTGCTTTGCTGCAGTATTTCGCTGTCCTCGTGCGCCTTTATGGCAACTGCCACATCCTTGCATACATGCAGGCAAACGGGGGGCTCTTTGAAAACGCCCTTTCTCGAGGCAAACTCCTCTTTGTCCTCATAGATAAAAGAAATCTTGCCCGACAGCAAAAGCACGGCGGTCTCCATCCCGGGCTCGAATACCTCGAGTGTGTCGCCCTTCTTTATCCTGTATACGGTAACATTCATTAGCATGGGTGCCGTCTTGCCGTATACCCTTGTAACTACCTTTCTGCCGCTTCTGTCGAATTTGGGATAAACAAACATCTTAAACTCCTTTACGACAAAGGTTATTTTTCTATCACTATGCCCATTTCCTCACGCCTTTGCGAAAGCCCGCAAAGCATATCCTGCTTCTTTTTGCCCACGATGTCGTAGAAAAACACGGGTATGCTGCTAAGAAGCATGCCTACCGCGGGCAGCAGGGACACCATAAGGAACATCCCCTGCCTTACGGTATGCGGCAGCGAGGTCGGGTCGGTTGTCACCTTGCTGGAGCTTATGGCGCTCACATCTAGGTTAACTATCATATACATCAGCACGATAAAAGTTGTGGCCAAAGCGTTACCCAGCTTGTTCACAAAGGACTGGCAGGCGTTGCCCAGGCCGTTATCGCGCCGCCCCGTTTTCCATTCCATATAATCCAGCGCGTCGCCTATCATGGCGTACGAGGTTACATTGATGGCGCCCAGCGGGAAGCTGGCAATCACGAGGAAGGGCACCAGCGCCCAGAAGTTGTTGTAGCCTATTATATACATTATAACGCAGGCGACGATGCCCAGCGCGTTGCTTCCGATAATTATCTGTTTATAATTAAACTTTTTATAAAGAAGGGGCATTACCAGCATGGCGCCGAAGGAGCCCGCCGCCGTGCAAACCGAGAAAAGCAAATTGATTGTCGAAATGCTGGACTGTATGGCCTCTTCGCGGGCTATGCCCTCAAGGCCCGAAAGGTTTTGCCCGATATAGAAAGAATACCTTGCGACATGTATTGCGCCCGCCTGCAAAAGATACCTTGTGGACGAAAGCACGCCCATAATAACAACCAGCATAAGTGGCTTGCATTTGAACAGCAACTTCAGGACGCTGGGGTCGCCGGGCTTTCGGACCGGGCGGGGAATTTTAACCCTTTCTTTGCTATAAAAATAAGCCACCATAAACACGGCGTTTCCCACAACCGATGCCACTATGGCGGCAGTCATATACCTTGTCCTTTCCAGCTGGTTGCCCGAAAGCCCCATAAGCGGAAGCACAAACCCGAGAAACATAACTATCGCCATGGGGATGGCGGCGCCCACGCCGTTAATAGTCCTGCCCATAGAGATAAGCCGCGCCCTCTCCTTGGGGTTGGGTGTCATGGCGTTGGGCAGGCTCCAGAAAGGCACATCGGATACCGTATAAATCATGCCCCAAAGCACATAGGTGATGCCGGCGTAAATCATCTTTTCGGTCTGTCCGATGTTGGGGGCGTAAAACAGCAAAAAGGTGAGGATAGCCACGGGTATGGGGGTTACAAGTATGTAGAATCTGTATTTGCTGCGCTTTCCCTCATATCTGTCCGACATCATACCCATTATGGGGTCGTTTATGGCGTCCCAGATACGGGCAAGAAGCATGAGAAGCAGCACAAACAAAGGGGTAAGCCCCATAACATTCAAATAGAAATCCGAAATGTAAGAGGACATTATGGCGTAAATCATGCCTTGACCGCCCGCCGCTATCGCGAAAATCCAGAATTCTTTTTTGCCCAGATAATTTTTCTCGTGGGCGGCGCACTCGATTACGGCTTTATTCTCATCCATTCCTCGCTCCAAAACATTTATACTATAACACTTATACTATAATATAACATTATATAGTATATAAGGTTTTTGTAAAGACCCGAATTTGAGGTTTTTCGCTATTTTATCCGGATGTTTTATATTTATGGATGAGCATCTTTTGAATTGTGCTGTAGTATACGATTCTTTGTTCGGGGCCGTCGGGCGGCTTTACAATAACGATATCGCCTATGACATCGTAACTTCCCGTGCCTTCCTTAACCCCGCTGAGCTTAAGGTAAATATTATTAAAGAAAGTGCCGATTTCGTCTATGATATCGGGGTATTTGCCGTACTCGGCGTACATATATTCGTAATCTTTTATGATAAGCGGGCTGCGCAGGGCGTACCCTTTTTCCTTATACTTGTCTACGAGGTTATTCAGGGTAAGCATCTGGTAGATCCTGCCGTAGTTGTCTATATAGCCGCTGTACCTTACAAACTCGTCTTCCGAAGTCAGCGTGATATACGCCGACACTAGTTCGGCGTCGCTTTCCCTCATTATGCCTTTGGAGTGCGCGAGCTCGTGCGCCATCAAAGCGGGCAGCCCGAAGGGCACGGTATGGCTGCTTATGTTGGCCTCGCCCGTGGGCTGGAATGATATCCCTATCACCCCGAAGGCTCCCATGGCGTCGCCCGCTATCATCCTTTTGGGCATAGGAGTGTATGGGCTGAAATAATCATCGTCCAGCCGCTCCATTTCCCTTACCATAATTCGGGCAAGCTCTTTGTAACTGTACGGGCTAACCGTAACGCCGTTTTCATTTCGGGGCATCTTCTCGGCAAGGGCGTTGAAATCCGTAATATAATAGTTCACCATTTCCATTATCGCCTCTTCGTCGGGCTTTTCCGAAGACATGGGTATATGCCCGTCTATGCTGTCCCTGTTGTACGAAAAGGACGCCGTAGCCGTATAAAGAAGAATAACGGCAAGCACCGCGGTAAGCAATCTGGCCGCTCCCTTGCCTGCCTTACCGAATTCCTTTCGGGTCAGAAGGACTATCCATCTGATAATGGAAATAAGAATAATTATAATTGCCGCGCCCGTCGCGAACTCGAAAAACGAAAACGGGAAAAGAAGGTCGTTTATGTGCCCCACGGCGTAAATATACGCGCGGCTTATGCCTCTCGTGAACACATGCTCGGCGATATATCGGTTGCTTTTAATCGCGGTAAGCGCAATAATAAGCGCGAGCAAAACGCCCGAAGCGATAAGCAGCCTTTTAACATATCCGCGCCCGCGCCGTCTTACCATATAAGCCTCTTAGTTTTTGTTGGAATGCAAAGGAGCGGGGATCCTGCCGCCGCGGGAGATAAACCTGGCGGGGCTGTAACCCGACACATTTATTATGGGCGCTTTTCCCAGAAGCCCCCCGAACTCTACGCTGTCGCCTACGCTTTTGCCGTATACGGGTATAATCCTTACCGCCGTGGTCTTGTTGTTTATAACGCCTATGGCGGCCTCGTCGGCTATAATCGCGGATATCGTCTCCGCCGAAGTGTCGCCGGGTATTGCAATCATGTCAAGCCCGACGCTGCAGACTGCTGTCATCGCTTCCAGCTTTTCGAGGCAGAGAGCCCCCGCCGCGGCCTCTATCATACCTATATCTTCGCTTACTGGTATAAAGGCGCCCGACAACCCGCCCACATGGGATGATGCCATAATTCCGCCCTTCTTTACGGCGTCGTTAAGGAGCGCCACGCAAGCCGTGGTGCCCGGGCAGCCCACTCTTTCAAGCCCTATCTCTTCAAGAATATGCGCAACGCTGTCGCCCACTTTCGGGGTGGGCGCAAGCGACAAATCGACTATCCCGAAGTTCGCGCCAAGCATCTCGCTTGCCGTTTTGGCAACCAACTGCCCTACTCTTGTAACCTTAAACGCGGTTTTCTTGATAACCTCGCATACCTCGGTTATGTCGCCCGCTGGTATTTTCTCCAAAGCCGACTTAACAACGCCCGGGCCGCTGACCCCGACATTTATAACCTTGTCTGCCTCTCCCATACCGTGGAAGGCGCCCGCCATAAAGGGGTTGTCATCTACTGCGTTGGCAAACACCACAAGCTTGGCGCAGCCTATGCTGCCGTTATCTCTCGTAAGATAGGCGGTTTGCTTTATTATCTCGCCCATTCTCCTCACCGCGTCCATATTTATGCCCGCGCGGGTAGAGGCAATGTTAACCGAGCTGCAAACCTTCTTTGTAGCCGCCAGCGCCTCGGGTATTGTTTCAATCATTTCTTTTTCGTAAGGGGTTGCGCCTTTTTGCACCAAAGCGCTGTAACCGCCCACGAAGTCTATGCCTATCTCCTCGGCCGCCTTATCGAGTGCTTTTGCGAGCTTGATATAATTGCCGCAGGAAGCTCCGACGAGGCTTATGGGAGTTACCGCCACCCTCTTGTTAACGATGGGTATGCCGTACATTGCGGCAATCTTTTCACCCGTCGATACAAGGTTTCCCGCTTCCCTCACAATCTTTTCGTATATTTTGTTGGCCGTCGCCTCGGCGCTGCCGCTTACGCAATCCAGAAGGGACAGCCCCATCGTGATGGTGCGCACATCCAGATTGCAGTCCGAAATCATTGCGACGGTTTCGATTATCTCGTTATTGTTGAACATATGTTGATTTCCTTATTAAATGCGGTGCATCGCCTGAAATATCGCCTCGTGCCGTATCGATATCTCGACCCCTAGCTCGCTTCCTTTTTGCGCGAGAATTCTGGCGATCTCTTCGAAGCTCAAATCGCACTCGCTTAGATCCACCGCCATAATCATCGTGAATATGCCCTGAAGTATGGTCTGGCTGATATCCTCGATATTTATCTTATGGTTTGCCAATGTGGCGCTGACGGCGGCGATAATCCCCACCCTATCCTTTCCTATAACCGTTATAAACGCTTTCATGATATCTCCTTTACAGGAGGCTCTTTACCGCCTCCATTATGGCTGCCGCTTTTACGCCCGAGCGCGCGGCGCTTCTGTCGAACACAAGAACATAAATCTTAAGCTTAGGCTCGGTGCCGCTCGGGCGGATGCATACAAACTGCCCTTCCTCCAGCCCGTAATAAACGGCGTCGGTTGCGGGAAGCGAGGTCTTGTCCACTCTGCCGTCGGTATACCTGATAACGCCCGAGAGGTAGTCGGCTGTATAGACTATCTTATAGCCCGCGAAGTCCTTTATGGCAAGCGAGCGAAGCTTTGCCATGATGCCGGCCATAAACTCCATGCCGCCCAATCCCTTGTACTCGGTCGAGCTGTTGCACTCGGCATAGTAGCCGAACTCCTCAAACAGCTGTATAAGCCTCTGGTACACGCTTATCCCGTTTGACTCGTGGTGCATATGCATTGCCGCGAACAGCATGCTTGCCACAACGGCGTCTTTATCCCTCGAATGTGTGCCCGCGAGCGAGCCGTAGCTTTCCTCGAACCCGAACAGATACTCGTATTCGCCGCTTTCTTCCCATTGCTTAATCTTCTCGCCTATGTACTTGAAGCCCGTAAGCACATTGAATACCTTAACCCCCCTGCTTTCGGCAAGCCTGTCGGCAAGGGTAGATGTCACGATGGTTTTTACCAAAGCGGCGTTTTTGGGAAGCGTCCCGCTTTGCTTCTTCATTTCTATAATATAGTCCAATAACAGTATGCCTATTTGATTGCCCGTAAGCAGCACAAAGTTGCCTTCGTTATTTCTTACGGCAACGCCCAGCCTGTCGCAGTCGGGATCTGTGCCCAGCACGACATCGGCGCCAATCTTGTCTCCAAGCTCCATACCCATCTTAAGGGTGTCGGCGTTTTCGGGATTAGGCACTTTTACGGTCGAGAACTCGGTGTCGGGCAAAGCCTGCTCCTCTACTATCGCGGCGTTTATACCAAGCCTCTTGAAAACCGTAGTAACGGGTATATAGCCCGAGCCGTGTATGGGGGTATACACCAGCTTGATATCTTTGTTGCCCTTTATGTCGGGCACAAGCTTTAAGATTTCATCATAATAGGCGTCGTCAACGGTCTTGCCGATAACGGTTATGTACTTTGTAAGGGCGAGCCCGTCCTTACCAGCAAAATCGGTTTCGGCTATCTTATCCGATGTGATATCGAAATAATCGGTTATTTCCTTTATATATTTTACGACTTCGGCTGTATCCTCAAGCGCCATCTGAGCGCCGTCCTCGCCGTAAACCTTATAGCCGTTGTATTCCTTTGGGTTGTGGCTCGCGGTTATCATAATGCCGGCTTTAGCCTTGTAATAGCGCACCGCGAAGGAGCACATAGGCACAGGCCTTACGCCCTCAAAGATATAACCTTTTATACCGTGGCTGCTCAAAACCTCCGCGGCGGCAATGGCGAACTCTTTAGAAAACCTGCGGGTATCGTAAGATATAACAACGCCCTGTTTTTTGGCCTCCTCCCCGAGAGCGCATATATAGCGGCTAAGCCCGAGGGTTGCCCTTTTTACCGTGTATATATTCATGCGGAAGGTCCCCAACCCGACCTCGCCGCGCATTCCGGCAGTGCCGAATTCCAGCTCGCGGGCAAAACGCTCCGCGATCTCCTTTTCGTTGCCCCCAAGAGCCATAAGCTCGGCTCTTTCGGCTTCGCTCACGCCCTTTAGCCATGCATTATAAATAGACATCTTTCGTCCTCCCAAAGGCATTTGCGTTGGTTGTAAGTATTATAGCAAAATTTGAGTTTAGGTACAACATGTTATCTGCATAAGTAAATAAAAATGTGATTTTGCCTATGCATATATGCAAACATTTGCATATAACTTGGCTTCTGTGCTATAATTTCAAAAACACTCGGGGGAGAACAATGTCAGGCCATACCTCAAAAACCGCCGACGCGGCGGGTGTTAAGTTTACCAGATCCCAGCTTCTCACCGTCAACGCTTTATTGTGCGCCATTATTATTATATTTATCATTTTCCCCGCTATCGGGCCCGTAAAACTCGCGGTACTTCCCATAATCGCAGTAATTATCTCCGCCGAGGTGGTCGGGCTAAAAAACGGCATATTCTCGGGCTTGTTCTTCGGGGTCATCAGCCTGATAAGCAGCTTCGCTTCTCCGACCATACTCTCGCCCGCCTTCCATAATCCCTTGGTATCCGTGCTGCCACGCGTCTTTATAGGCATAACGGTATACTTTTCAGCTCTCGGGTTCCGCAAGCTGTTCCCCAAGCTTAACCCTATATTTTCTTACGCCGTGGGCTCGGCGGTGGGCGTCATTACAAACACAACCCTTGTGCTTGGCATGATACTTCTTCTTCACTTCGGCAAAACCTTTACCTTCGGCGACTCCGCCATCGTAATCGGCTGGAAGTGGCTAACCGCCATTATCCTCAGCAACTCCTTAATCGAGCTTGCTACCTGCACGATAATCACCCCGCCAATCGTCCTCGCCCTCGAAAAATTTCTCAAAAAAGCAAAATAAATATGATATAAATATTAAAGGGGCTGCGCCTTGCAGCCCCTTTTTGTTATTTGGTTTTAATATTAATTGTTGTCCTTGGCGCGGATTTCGTTTCTCTTTATCTTTCCGCTTATCGTCTTGGGCAAAGCCTCTACGAATTCTATAACTCTCGGGTACTTATAGGGAGCGGTGTTGGACTTTACATACTCCTGAATTTCCTTTTTGAGTTCTTCGGAGGGCTGCTTGTTCTTGGTAAGAACGATGGTAGCCTTTACAACCTGCCCTCTTATCTCGTCGGGAACGCCCGTTACGGCGCATTCGAGAATGTAGGGAAGCTCCATAAGCACGCTTTCTATCTCAAACGGGCCGATGCGGTAACCGGAAGATTTAATAACATCGTCCACCCTTCCCACAAACCAGAAGTAGCCGTCCTCGTCGCACCAGGCGGTGTCGCCCGTGTGATAAAGCCCGTCATGCCACGCGCGGCTGGTAGCCGCCTCGTCGCGGTAATAGCCCGAAAACATACCGAAGGGTACCGCCTTGTCTGTGCGCAGCACTATCTCGCCCACTTCGCCCGTCTTTACGGGATTGCCGTCGGGGTCCACGAGGTCGATATCATATTGCGGCGTTGGCTTGCCCATCGAGCCGGGCTTCACCTTGTCGCCAACGAGGTTGCCCACCGTCAGCGTCGTTTCGGTCTGCCCGTAGCCTTCCATCAGTTTTATGCCCGTAGCCTTATAGAATTGCTCGTAAACCTCAGGGTTTAGCGCCTCTCCCGCAACGGTAGCGTACTTAAGCGAACTCAAGTCGTACTTCGAGAGGTCCTCTTTTATAAAGAACCTGTACATCGTGGGCGGCGCGCAGAAAGTCGTGATGTGGTATTTGGAGAACATGCCAAGTATATCGGCGGCGTCAAACTTCTCGAAGTCGTAGGTAAGTATGGGCGCCTCGCAAAGCCATTGCCCGTACAGCTTGCCCCACGCAGCCTTGCCCCAGCCGGTATCCGAAATTGTGAGGTGCAGGCCGTTGGGGTCTACATTATGCCAGAATTTAGCCGTCATGAAGTGTCCCAGGGCGTAGCGGTGCGAATGGCAGGCAATCTTGGGATACCCCGTCGTGCCCGACGAGAAATACATTAGCATGGTTTCATCTATTTTTGTGGGTATCCTTTCAAGTTTGGAGGAAGCCTGGCCGACGCCTGCATCGAAGTCCAGCCAGCCCTCTCTCTCGCCGTTTACCATAATCTTTACCTGCAATGTCGGGCACTTGGGCAGCGACTTTTCGCATTCGTGCGCCACCTCGCCTTCGCCCGTGCAGACTATGGCGGAAACCAAAGCGGCATTAAACCTGTACTCGAAGTCCTTCGCCGTCAGAAGGTGGGTCGCGGGTATGGCGACGGCGCCTATCTTATGCAAGGCGAGTATGGACACCCAGAACTGATAGTGCCTCTTAAGCACAAGCATAACCCTGTCGCCCTTTTTGATGCCCGCCGACAGGAAGAAGTTGGCGCACTTGTCGCTAAGATACGACAGCTCGCCGAAGGTAAACAGCTTTTCCTTCTTATCGTTGGAAATCCAAAGCATTGCGGGCTTTTCGGGATTCTTCGCGGTGATGCCGTCTACGACATCGTAGGCAAAGTTAAAGTTATCCTCGGGATGGAAGTCTATGCCCAAAAGCCTGCCCTCGGCGTCGGTTTTTGGGGTAAGGAACTTGTTGTAAATTAAATCGGAGTCCTTCTTTTCCACCTTATCGGGCGAAACCGATTGGATATCAAAAGACTCTTCGGCCTCGGCTTTCATTACGATGGACAAAAACTCGCAATCGCCGTCCACCGCGATCATGCCGTGGGGAAGGTTGGCGTTGTAATAAACGGTGTCGCCCTCGTTCAAAATGGTCGTAAAGCCGTCTATAACAAACTTCAGCTTACCCTTTATTATGTAATTAAATTCCTGGTCGTTGTGGGTCGAAAGGGGCACGGGCTTATGCTGCTCGGCCTCGCTAAACTTCGCTTTTACGATAAACGGTTCGGCTATCTTATTCTTAAAAAGGGCTGCCTTGTGCAGGTAAGCGAACCCCTTGCGGCGCTCGTAAGGCATACCATCGTCTTTTCTGACAATTTGAAATCCCGACAGCCTGGGGGCGTCGCCCGAAATAAGCTCTACGATATCCACCCCGTAATGCTTGGCAAGTTTGTTAAGAAAGCTGAAAGTAAAATCTACCTTGCCTTCCTCGGCCTCGGCATACTGTCCGGCGGTAAGCGAAACAACCTTTGCCACATCTTCCAACGATAAATTAAGGGATTCTCTTAATGATTTTATTCTTTGCGCGATTATTTTCTGGTTACTAAACATAGGCGTCCTCTAATCATCATTTATTAAGTTGTTTGGGATTAATTATTCCTCGGCCTTTTCTTCGTCGGCGTCGGCGGCGTCAACAATTTCCTCTGCTTCCCGGGCATCGGCGGCAGCCTCGGGAGCTTCTGTTATCTCCTCGGCGGGAGCGACTTCCTTCGCGGGCAGAATCTCGGTATCGGCGGCAACCTGTGTCTCGGCGTCAACCTCGGCTTCAACCGCTTCTGTTTCCGCGGGCGCTTCGTCGGCGGCAGCCTCGGGAGCTTCTGTTATCTCCTCGGCGGGAGCGACTTCCTCCGCGGGCAGAATCTCGGTATCGGCGGCAACCTGTGTCTCGGCGTCAACCTCGGCTTCAACCGCTTCTGTTTCCGCGGGCGCTTCGTCGGCGGCAGCTGTTACCTCTTCGGCAACGGCTTCATCCGCGGGGGCTGCCTCTACGGCTACAACCAATTCGGATATGGTAGCTTCTTCGGCCGCGGGCGCTTCCTCAACCCCGGTAACCTCTGAGGGCAGGGCCTCGGCCTTTGCCCTTTCGGCAAGCTCCTTTTCTTTCTTGAACGCCGCGACCTTGGCGTCTATCTCGCTGTCGGAGGGCTTATAGTCGGCCTTAACAAGAGTAATCCTGAAGTCGATAGCCGCGAACCTGTACTCAAGCACCTTGTCGCAGGTGGCCTCGATTTCGGCCCTTACGCGGTTAATGACGGCTTCGGTATCGTTGCCTTTTATCTTGATATAAACAACCAGCCTGACATTGTTGTTTTCGTCGCCGAAGAGTACAACCTTTGTGACCTTGGCCTGCTCGACCCTCTTGGAAGCCTTCTTAACAAGGCTTTTGACGACGGTAACGGCAGCTTTGGTTGCGCTTTCCTTATCCTTAAACAGAAGTATGGAGTTAAGTTTGTCGTTGTCGGCAAACGAGGCCGCGATCATAATGGCTGCAAGCACGACAAACACACCCGTAAGAGCGATAACAAGCGCCTTTACGACCTGGTTATCGAGCTCATCCACGCCCACGGCGCCGAACATTACGACCAGCAGCAGGGCGATAAAAAGTAAACCTATAACGGTAAGAGCTATGGAAACTATTTTTTCGAGAATTTTTCTCATAATCCCGTACTCCTTAAAACTTACTAAAAATAGTATACCATTAATTTCTAAATTTTAGCAAAAAATATTTTATATAAACTTACTAAGGTTACAAAATAATACTCTTAAGGGTTTCAAAACAGCACTATTAAGGCTCCTGCCAGAGCCCGAACGAGTCCCCGATACAAAAAGTTTGTTACTTTTTTGCAACAAAAATCGATTTTGCTATTGACAAAACAAGAAAAAAGTATTATATTATAGATGACGAAAGGGTGCGTAAGCTAACCTTTATCGTCAAGGGATTGCATATACAAGAGAAGAACTCACTGATAAGTGGGCTCTTTTCTTTTACGGAATCTTAAATACCTCCAAAAGACAAAAGGATTAATCAAAAAGGCCGCGTATCGCGGCCTTTAATATTTAACACGCTTCGGCTTTGGCCTCTTCGCCCGCGTCAAGCCTTCTTCTGAGGTTTTCCTCCGCCATCACCTTGCAGGTTTCGTTATCCAGCTTGTAGAAGAAGTAAGGTATCATGGCAATCAGCCCGCCTATGCCCGCAAGCATCGTAACCATAAAGAATATGCCCTTAAGCGCGAGTGGCGATTGGTTAACAACATCGGGGTCCAAAGCGCCGTTATAACCCACTATATCGAGGATAACACCGGTAAGCGCAACATTAATGCTGTTTTGAAACTTGCCCATAAAAGTAAGCAGCGAGAAGCAGGTGCCCTCAACCCTCTTTCCCGTGGTGTACTCTATGTAGTCCACACAGTCGCCTATCATCATCGTCGTTATGCTCGACCATATCCCCGTGGGCAGGTAGGCAAAGAACCTTAAGACAATAAACAGCCAGAGGTTATAATACCCCACAAAATAGGACGCGATATTCACGACGCCGCCGAAAATCGAGGTATAGATAAGAAGGTCTTTTTTCTCGAATTTTTTAATCAAAAACGGCGCGACCAAAAGCCCTATCACAGACGCCACGGCGGGAAGTATGTTTATCGCCGGGGTAAACACGCTCATAATACGGTTGGACTCCCAGCCGGCGAAAATCTCTTTGACATTCCACTTGATAAAATAAGTCGTTAGCGCCGCCGTCCCTACCGTCATTATCGAGTACAGAGCGCCGGCTATAAGGTTAAGAAGGAGGGGCTTAGCCTTCACCATAAAGGCAAGGTTAGAAAGAAGGTTTTTTTGTTTGGCGTCGCCTTTAACCCTTTCTTTGGTGTTAAAGAACCCCTGAAGCATAAGGGCTGTGCCAAAGACGCAAAAAACGGCTACCGAAAAGAAAAACCCGAAATTCTTAGACGCCCCCAGCTTGTCTACAAACAGCCTGTTGAGTGTCCAGAAAAGCCCTATCGCCGACGCCGAGCCCAACCCGCCGATAAGCCTTGTGAGCGTGACAACGGTCGAGCGCTGTTTGGGGTCGGTGGTAATTACTGCGGACATGCTCCAGTACGGTATATCGTTTGCCGTATAAACCACGGTAAACAGTATATACATTACCGAGGCGTAAGCGACAGCCGAGCCACCCGAAAGGTTAAAGGGGGCAAACAGCAAAAGCGCAAAGACGGCAACGGGTATGGGGGTAAACAGCATGTAAGGGCGGCATTTGCCCCACTTGGTTTTGGTCTTATCCACTATCTGCCCCATTATGGGATCGTTAATGGCGTCGAATATCCTCGTAAGGGCTATAATCAAACCCGCAATCGCCGAGCGGATATGCAGATAGTCGGTCATGTACAGCATCAGCATGCCGAACAGTCCGTAGATCATGGTTTGACCGGTATTAGTAAGCGCGTAGCTGACCTTTTCTCCAAGCGGAACTATTTCGTGCTTAACCTCCGGCCTTGCGTTTTCCACGGCCTGCGCGCCATTTCCTGCTTCCATCACCTTTCTCCCTTTTAATTTTCTTTTGTAAAATTAATTGTGCGAGTAATGCACATGCTTTAAGACATCTTCCAAAGCCTCTTCCTTTTTTCTGTTGAATTCGGCTTTGTTAAGCTCAAAGAGGTTGTTGCCTTTGGTGTCGATGGATACGATAAGCGGCCCGAACTCTTTAACCCTCATAATCCAGAAGGCCTCGGGCATACCGAAATCCTCCCACTCGACGCCTACTATCTCTTCAACCTGCGTAGCGGCGGAAACCGCGCATCCGCCGGGGAAGATGCAATGCAAAGCCTTTTGCTCCTTGCAGCCCTGTGCGGTTTTGGCGCCCATACCGCCCTTGCCAATTACGATTTTGGTTCCCGTCATCTCGATAAACTCTTTCTCGTAGGCTTCCATGCGGCGGCTGGTTGTGGGGCCTATCGAAATCATCTCGAAGCCCGAATCCGTCTTTTTCACTATCGGGCCGGCGTGCAGAATGGCCATGCCCTTAAGGTCAAAGTCGGGGTAAATTCCGTTTCTTACAAGCCTTCTGTGCCCGTCATCGCGGCAGGTCACCAGCATGCCTGTAAGATATATAACATCGCCTATAAACAAATCCTCTATCTGGGCGTCGTCAATCGGTGTGGTTATAATTTTCTTTTCCATTATCTGGCCTCCTTATGCGAAGGAATGTCGTAACTTAAGTCGCTCCTGATGTCGATGGCGCCCCTTCTTGTCGCCCAGCAGCCGACGGTAATGCCTACGCCGAGCGTTGCGGGGTGGTGCGCGGCGTACTCGATGTTAACCGCCTGCACGCTCTCCTTGCCTGTAAGCCCCAGGGGGCCGATGCCTATCTTGTCAAGGCCCTTCTTCATGCGCTTTTCCATATCGGCGGCAAGGGGGTTGGGGTTATGCGTTCCGACGGGCCTGAGCAGCGCCTTTTTGGATAGCAAAGCCGCCGTCGCCGAGCAGGTGCCTATGCCCACGCCCACAACAAGGGGCGGGCAGGCGTTTACGCCCCACTCCACTATGGTATCAAACACATACTTAACAATGCCCTCATACCCCTCAAGCGGCATAAGTACTTTGGAGCGCCCGGGAAGCGAGCAGCCGCCGCCGGCAAGGTACAAATCGATATGTAATTCGTCACTGTGGGGTATTATCTCCCACTCGATAAAGGGAGCGCGGGTGCCTACATTGTTGCCCGTGTTTTCCTCTGTAAAGCACTCGACGACATTGTGCCTTAAAGGCGTTTTCTCGGTGGCTTCTTTGGTCGCCTCGATTATGGTTTCCTCCAGTTCGTCAAGGTAGGGGAACTTTGTGCCCGCCTTTATAAAGAACTGAAGCACGCCGGTATCCTGGCAAAGCGGCCTTCCCAAAGTTTTAGCCTTCTCGAGGTTATCGAATATGCAGCCGTAAAGCTCGTTCCCTATCCTGCCGTCTTCTTTATTAGCCATCGCCTCAAGGCTATGGTAAACATCGTCGGGCAAATGGATGGATACGACGGAAATAAATTCCACCAAAATATCTTTAAGCTTTTTCAGGTTATCCATTGTCACTCTCCATTTAATGGCGTTGCCGACCTAAGTCGGCAACGCCATTGTTATTTAATTGCGCGGTTAATATTATAGCGCATTATACCGGATTTTTCCAGTATTTTATTAATACGCCCTTTTCCTTGCGGCCGAGATTATCCCGGCGATTATGGCGATACCGGCTATGCCGCCTATCGCGATGTACAGCCAGGAATAGTTGGGGTCTTCTTTTACGAAAACGGTGTCAGTAAAGGTGCTGGCGTCATAGAATTCGTCGCCGCTGTAGGTTACCACGACGGTGTACTTTCCGCCCTTGTATGGAAGCTGGGTGTAGACATTGCCTTCGCTGTCGTAGTAC